>Ga0114931_10008046_pt1 | contig 12815 bp, 12 predicted proteins | sample 2SBtaG_FD_89579 | JGI IMG/M metagenome (GOLD analysis project Ga0114931, IMG submission 89579) | Deep subsurface microbial communities from Kolumbo volcano to uncover new lineages of life (NeLLi) - 2SBTROV14_V59a metaG | ecosystem: Environmental > Aquatic > Marine > Volcanic | place: Kolumbo...
GGGGCCGGATCGTTCAGACGCAAAACCATATCTGATGGGGCTGCCGAACCGTTTACAGTGCCTGTTATCTCGACCGATTCCTCATCATAATTGTAAACCAGTGTTGTCTCTAAATGCGGATAATAGGCCGCACCGAATTCAAGTGATTTATTCCCGATTTTTGTCCTGAAGCCGGTAGAAGAATCATTAATGACATCGTCACCACCCGGTTCCGTGTAGTCCTTGTCACCGTGAAAAATATCACAGATAGTAAATCGGTCATGCAAATCATCACACTGAGCAAGGGCAAGCTGATACGTTTGATAAAAATCATCGATTGATAAGAGAGGCGCATCAGGAAATAACAAGAGAGTGGGCTCATCCTCTTTGGCTATGGCATTAAGTCCTTTTTGGTGTTGATCAAGGGTTGGTGAACTGGTTGTATCCGGACCTATCGAAACGATATAGCAGGGACCGCCGCCATTGGCAAAGTATAACTGAAGCGCATAGTACATCCGATAGATAGTCGTGGGTGCTGCCGGCGGAGTTGAGACAAAATTCACTCCCGAGCCATTGGTATCAACGGCAGCAGTGAATGTCTCAAGTCTGGCTCCAAAGATCGTCTCATATTCAAGCAGCGATTTGATGCGTACAGGCTTATTAACCAGTGTCTTTCCCTGGTATGTGGTCAGACGGGTGTAGCCGATAAAAGCCGGTATTGCCGTTTCCACCTGTGCGACTGACGGTGGAAACTTTGGAATCTCATCAATATATACGCCGGGTGTTTTAAGCTCAGATAAGTTCAACATTGCTATTGGTATTAAGTGTGTTACGATGTAGTAAAATCAATCCTGTATTCTCTCGGCGGAGAAGACAATAGCCAGGCATCTCTGTATATGTCGATAATGCCATTTACTTCAGACAGAACAGCTTTCTGATCAAAAACGACATGCTCAGCTACCGGTGCCGTTCCTTCAAGTTTGAGCTCATATGCTCCTTTTGACAACGATCGCAGGTCTAACTCCACGTTTGTCTGACTGGAGTCGATCGTTTCAGAAATGGAAAAAGTGACCGGGCCACCTGCTTCTATTTTACCTGCTTTAAATTGGGTAAATACCCCCGGAGTTATATCTGCTGACATCAGATATGAACTCAAAGATCCATGTTCGTTATAACTCGTTGAGGTGAGTAAAACCACATTCCCTGATAGGTTGCTGTCTATGATGCCAAAATCCGAGAGGTTATTGGTATAGAATATCTTTTTACCGAAAACCTGGTTGTTGGCATTTAAAAAATGAATCGGTTTGAAATTGCCCCCGGTCTTAATAATTGCCCAAAACGAAAAAATCCTTGGTTCCGTCAAATCGACTGCCGGCACCCAATTTGTGCCATCAAAGTTCTGCCTGAGATGCGCTGTTAATATCCCGGGAGTCGATTTAATTATCAGGCCTGAGTTATTGATTGTATCGATAGTTAATGGTGATGGCATCAATTGCACCTGGTCACCGGCATCTTCTCCATCGATACGCACCCTTATGATGAACTCCGGTTGATATTTAAAACCAATTACATCCATGTTTCAATGTTTCACAATCATGTGGATACATTCCCAGATTTCAGCTGGACTTCAGAAATAATACCGGCGTCGTGCTCTTCTGCTGCCTGGATCATGACAACCCTCATTTTGTAAACAACCGATGGGATGTATTTCCCACCCAGCATACTCCATAACTGACTCAACTCATCAAATCCTGTTGAATAGATATCGAAGATGATTCTTTCGAGATTCAGCGATGTAAGAACTGGCAAATCTGCAGGTGTGTAAACAAATTTCTGCTGAAAAAATGCAATAACCTGTGAAATCCTCAGCAACCCTGTTTTATAGGTATTCTTATTTGCTCCAAACAAGACATAAACATTCAGATAAATCTCGGGCTCTCGTTCAACTCCGCGCGGCAAACCATCCGGATTAGTTACGGTTCTTCGATATGGAAGATTCCGTAATGATCGCTCCTGTTCAATATTTACTACCGAAGCGATGACTTTATCCTGAACCGTTGCCGAACTGTCGTGGTAAGCGTCAATGAGCGAGATATTGCCCAGGACGACATCCGGTTCACCTGCTCCTCCGATATACGTGTTCAGTTTTTTTACAATCTCATCTAATACGGTATCAATCATAAGATCATGACTTTGAGAGTATTCGAAAGAATAGTTAGCCTATAAACATCGATTTAGAGAGTAAGCCAATGTCCCCTGAAAACAGTATTACGATGCACCGCTGAGTAACCCGGCAGGCAACTCGACTTTTACTGCCATGTTGATTGAGGAAACCCGAACCAACAGACGCGTAGTACCACGGTGCTCAACGATTTGCCCGCATAATCCACGTAATGGGCCGGCATCAATGGTCACGTCGGAACCAATTTTGAAATGCTGACCGCTTACTGTTTCCAGCCAATCCGGCCTGGTTTGAAGTAACTTTAACTGGTCTATTTCTTTTTTTGTTACTTCCGCGAGAGATCCACCGAATGTAACGCAGCGTACAATGCCACGGGTCCGTAAAACTCCTATGCGTTCACGTTCATCAACTCGTGCAAAAATATAATTTGGGAAAAGGGGTTCCTCCACCATTTTCCTGCGATCCTTCCACTGTTTAACAACAGATCGAATGGGAAGGAACACTTCGACATTCTGATTATCCAGATAACACTTACACTTTTTTTCAGCACGTGGCATCGTATAAAAGACCCTCCAATATGCCGGTGTCGTGAAGTCTTCGTGTTTTGAGTAGGGGGATACTGATAGCACTCTTATGATGGAATTTTAAGGTGGTTTACTGCAAGCATATCAATTAACTTGCATCAGTTTCTTATAAAAAATATAGCTCCGCCATGTCACTTACAGTGTGAAAACATTGTAAGGATTGACATAGCTCGTTACGGTTTAGGCCGTAGAGCCTCTCTTATCCTATGTTACATCGTTGAGCCTGGTCGAGGTACATGACGCTCATCGATGAGGGTTCATTATCGATTTGTTCCTGGTCAAGAGATTGGAACAACGATAAAATGGTTAACTTCTTATAGGCTACCTAAATACTGAAATTTTGTCAAGAGGTTGAAGCAGGAATTCGGTACCGTATTTTACTACCGAATATTTCCAATTTTATTTGTAACTGCTCATCAGACATAGACTTAATATCCGTCGGAGAACACCCAAGGTGATAATTCGTGAATTTGTTGAGTGCGATTTCGTCCGGGATACCATGTATTTGGGCAATCTCAAAATTTGAGATGTTGTTTTGTTTCAATTGCTTAATGATACTGCTTAACCGAATAAACTCAAGCACTCTCTGAGGTCTTTCCGCGTGGAATCTTTGAAATTTTGTAGAAAATACTTTGGGATTCTTGTAACCCATCATATCTGACCATTCGGTGACTGTGGCAACCTGCATAAGATTGGATTGTAAAATTTCCACTGCTTTAGAGATGCATATAGTTTCATTTCTCATAATCTCCTCTATCACTTTTGAAATTTATCCGGACTTCATTCCAGAATGATACCGTAGTTATTGATGAAAGCAACCGGTTTCAAGGCGCTACTAAAAAAGAGAATTCAGCTCAAGATTTGTTACATGACATATAGTCAAACGGCCAATTAGATCCCTGGAGACGTGTAACAGTCCAATATTTTGTAGATTTTCAACCCGTCAAAACATTATTAAAGTGTTCGTTGTTTAACATCGGTGAACGAAATAATTATAACGATAGTACGAATTTTAATAGGACCAATCATGACTCTTAATCAGTATAAATTTCTAATATAGTTTTAACGTAAAAAAATTCTTTTCCATGATTTTATTTCCGATATATCGTACAGCAAGATTCTTATCATTGAGATTCAGAAGCTACTGTAAGGCGATACCTCGCGACCGTAAATAAGCCCGTTATAGTACCTACTGATACGTAGGTTCTAGGGCCCGGCTGTACAGTTACATTAAAAACCAGGTTTGCTCCTGTTGTATAATTGTACTGATCGGTCAACTTTGATTTATTTTGATCATATACAGTTATTGAAGGCGCTAAATCTGAAGAACCATTTTCAAAGGTTACCTTTATCGCATCTGAGGAGTTATCATCTACCCGATACCAGTCCAGGTCTCCCGGATCCAATAAATTAGCCGCGACAGTCTGTCCGACCTTTATCGTAGTGGTGCTGAATACATTGTCATTCGCCTCGTACTGATCATAAGCTTTTAAAGGCTCGGATATTAACAGTTGATATGATCCCTGGTCGCTGTAGTATCGGGTCACGCATACGTAGTAGGTATTATTGGGTTCAACGGCAATTTTTGTATTCAGATTAGCTCCGGCTGTTTCATCATATGCACTGTGAAATTTAGACTTATTGTGATCGTAGAAAACCAACTGGGGCGTTAGGGTTGTTAACGTATTGGACAATTTCACTTCGATGATATCCCTATGCTCGCCTGCGTATCGAAATTGATAATAGGCCGCCTTTTGCTTGTCCGTTATTTCTCCGGAAACGGTTTCTCCCGTCTTTATTTCCAGTGCATTTAATATGGTATCATTCGGTTTTGACTTTTCTGAGAGCGTCTTAACGGATGTCGGTTTTGAGTTTGCGGAATTCGTTTTAAACAAAGCAGCTTTTGAACCGTCCGACGTTTTCGTCTTGTTCGATTCGACAATATCGCTCACTTTTTTAACATTGGTTTCCGAGCCCTCTATGACGTCGTTGATTTCCTGGATCTTTTGTGAAAGCACTTGCGACTTACCCTGATCTTTGGCCGCCTGAGCTTCCTTAATCAATGTAACAATGGATGCCAGTTGCTGATTATAATCTTCAACGCCTCCCTTGCAACTCAGAAATTCTTCCGCAGAAAGAACATGATTATTGCTAAGTGTACAGCATGTTTTCAGATTTAGCCCAAGCATCTGAGAACGCTCGGTCAATTCCTGGATTTTTTTCTGCCCTATGAAAAGCGCTCCCTTTGCTTTTATGGTTTCCAGACGCCCACCAATCTGTGTAGCTGTCTGCTGAAAAATACTTTCACAGGGATACAAGTACGGTTTGAGAAAATCTGATCCGAGATATGCGAGAGCAACTACAGCCACAATCAAGGCAAGGTACACAACGTTCCTCTTCATGATTGTCCCTCCTTTTACCGCTCAATGGTGAAAACAATCTTTATGAGTTATAAATAAATAAACCCGGTGCAATGTCTCTGTGACGGGACAGTATACAACTTACAATATATTACTATATCCCATAATTATACTTAAGTTTATAATAAAATAATTATTTAACAGAGCATAGTATTTAGAGATAGATTTTTGCAAATTCAACATCTCCAAAGTTCGATTTCATTTATAAATACTACCCGTCGCGGTTTCATTAATAATTAGCAAATTCAGTAGAAAAACATCTTTTCAACCCTTATTCACTTTCCCTATCTTCTTTTCTTATTGAGATATCCGGATCAAATGATAATGACTACTGTGCTTCGTTAGTTAAAAAAGTAGCATCAGGCACTGTAAATCAGGATTATGGAACTGATATTCAATCCTTTTTTTTATATCTTTGCTCACTTTTTAGCCCAGTAGATAATCCACCGGGCAGACAGCGTTAATAATCTATGGCAGACAATAAGATCACACTGATTTTTCCAGACGGTACGCAAAAAGAATTTCATGCCGGGATAACCGGACGCGAAGTTGCCGAATCTCTATCCATGGGATTGGCACGGAATGCTTTAAGCATCACGCTTGATGGCCAGATTTATGATCTTGATCGGAAACTCCCCGACGGTGGACATATCAAGATCAATACCTGGGATGATGAAGATGGCAAATACACGTTCTGGCATTCGTCTGCCCACCTGATGGCTGAGGCGTTCCAGGAACTGTATCCCGACGTTAAATTTGGCATTGGCCCTCCTATCGAGAATGGTTTCTATTATGATATGGATTTTGGCGATCGGCAAATATCCGAAGAGGATCTGAAAAAGATCGAGGATAAAATGATCGAGCTTGCACGTAAGAAGGAGACTTTTACACGTGAAGAAATCTCGAAGAAGGAAGCCATTGATTACTTCAGTAAAAAAGGTGATCCATACAAACTTGATTTGCTGGAAGGACTCGATGACGGGACCATCACGTTTTATCACCAGGGAAATTTTACTGACCTATGCCGCGGGCCGCATATTCCATCCACGGATAAGATAAAGGCCGTCAAATTAATGAGTGTGGCTGGCGCTTACTGGCACGGAGATGAAAAGAACAAGATGCTCACTCGTGTCTACGGCATCACCTTCCCAAAAAAGTCGATGCTGGATGAATACCTTCAACGGCTTGAAGAAGCGAAGAAACGCGACCATAAAAAACTCGGACGTCAGCTTGGTATCTATCTGATCGACTCAATGGTTGGTCAGGGTTTGCCTATTTGGCTGCCTAACGGTACGATCATCCGACGGAATATTGAACAATTTTTGCGTGAGGAACAGGTACGCCGGGGATACAAGGAAGTCATTACTCCTAACATCGGGAACCTTGAGCTATATAAAACTTCCGGGCACTATCCCTATTACAAGGATTCACAGTTTCCTCCTGTCGATATGGACGATGAACAGTTCCTGCTCAAGCCGATGAATTGTCCTCATCACCATCGAATATACGACAGCGAAATGCACAGCTATCGTGATCTTTCGGTCCGGTTAGCAGAATTTGGCACGGTTTACCGATACGAGCAATCCGGAGAACTGAACGGACTTTCTCGTGTACGCGGGTTTACGCAGGATGACGCCCATATCTATTGTACCCATGACCAGCTCAAGCAGGAGATAAAAAATTGCATCGAGCTGACTCAGTTTGTCTTCGGACTTTTTGATATGCCCGTAGACATCCGTCTGTCCTACCGGGATGAAAATGACGCTAAATATGGTGGCAATTCCGAATACTGGGAACGTGCCCAGCGTGAGATACAGGAAGTCGCCGATGATATGTATCTCGATTACACCATTGCTGAAGGTGAAGCCAGTTTCTACGGACCCAAAATCGACTTCATCATCCGCGATGCTCTCGGCAGAAAATGGCAGCTCGGAACGGTTCAGGTCGACTATGTTATGCCTGAGCGGTTCGATCTCACATATATCGGGTCCGATAATCAGAAGCACCGCCCTGTTATCATTCACCGGGCCCCTTTTGGCTCAATGGAACGGTTTGTAAGTATCCTTATCGAGCACTTCGCAGGGGACTTCCCGTTGTGGCTGGCCCCCAAACAGGTAGCCATACTTCCAATCACTGATCGTCAAATCCCATTGGCGGATCAATACTTGCAACATTTGGAAGAAAAGGGCGTTCGTGCTTATACTGATAGGCGTAGTGAGCAGATCGGAGCAAAAATCCGTGACGCTGAAACGCAGAAGATACCGTATATGTTGATTCTCGGTGAGAAAGAGAAGGAACAAGACACGGTATCTGTTCGCCAACATCATAAAGGAGATGTTGGAAGTTTTTCTTTTTCTGATTTTCTTACCAATATATTGGAAGAAATAGAAACCAAAGCATTACCTAACAGTAAAAACTAACTACGGAGATAAACTCATCGCAAGAAGACCATACATTCCAAGACGGAATCGCAACAATAACGACGATACCCGTATCAATGAAGACATCAGGGCTTCAAAGGTTCGCCTTATATATCCCGACGGCGACAACCATGAAATAGTATCTATCGATCGTGCTTTAGAGGTTGCAGAACAGTATGATCTCGATCTTGTCGAGATCGCCGCAGACGCCAAACCTCCGGTCGTTAAGGTGATGGATTACAAGAAACACCTTTACGAAAAACGGAAGAAAGAACGGGAAGCACGAAAAAAACAGCACACAGTACAGGTTAAAGAACTTCGTTTCAGACCGCATACCGACGATCACGATTACAATTTCAAGATCCGTCATGCCCGGAAGTTTCTCGAAGAAGGCAATAAGGTAAAAGCCACGGTGCAGTTTCGTGGACGCGATATTATCTACAGCGACCAGGGACGAGAACTGTTGGCCCGTCTGGCAAGCGATCTCGACGACATTGGAAAGATTGAATCACCCCCTACCCTCGAAGGGAAACGAATGTCGTTAATAATGGCCCCTTCTAAATAGGATTCCATTGATATACACCTTAGTGCTGTGTATATTTAAGGCTTGTTAAATAATTGAAAAAAACGACACAACCGTCATGCCTAAAGTAAAATCAAATAGTGGAGCTAAAAAGCGTTTTAAATTTACCGCATCTGGTAAGATAAAACGCAAGAAAGCATACAAAAGCCACATATTGACTAAAAAGTCACCTAAGCGGAAACGGAATCTGAGAACTGCCACATTGGTGGATGATGCCAATGCTCAGCAGATTCGTGATCTGTTACCATACGCAAAGTAATTCACTATACATTCAACATTAACAGGAGCAACAAATGCCACGTTCAAGAAATAATGTGGCTTCCCGTCGCCGTCGCAAGGCTATCTTAAAGCAAGCGAAAGGTTACTGGGGTGCGCGTAGCAAAGTTTATACAGTTGCGAAAAACGCGGTTGAGAAAGCATTACTCTACCAATACCGCGACCGCAAGGTTCGTAAGCGGGAATTTCGCAAACTCTGGATCACTCGTATCAATGCAGCCGCACGCCTTAACGGTACCAGCTACTCGAAGCTGATGGGAGCCATGAAGCAGAAAGACATGGAAATTAACCGTAAGGTTTTGGCTGATCTCGCCGTACGGGATTCGGAAACCTTCAGTGCGGTCGTCAAAGAAGCACTAAACTAAGGACGGTTGAACAATTATCAGGCAGACCCAAATCTATACACGGGTCTGCCTTTTTTTTATCTGTAGCCAGTATTATTGCAATGAGTAACACAGAGCTTAATGAATTACGGGACGAGATAGAACAAATGCCTGTTTCAACGGCTGAAGAACTTGAGGATTATCGACTTAAGTATCTCTCTCGAAATGGAATAATACCTGATCTACTTTCCAGAATTGGTGAAGCCCCCCCAGAGCAACGAGCCACGCTCGGCAAAGAACTCAACCAGTTAAAGAATCTTGCCCAACAGAAATTCAAGAATGCACAGCAGGATCTAAACAGCGGTAAAACTCACAGTTTGAAAGCAACTGATGATGTTACCCTGCAGGTTGAACCACAACCGGTAGGATCCCTTCATCCTCTTACCCAGGTTCTGGATGAAATCAAATCGGTCTTTTTCCGTTTGGGGTTCACGGTAGCTTCAGGTCCCGAACTGGAAGATGACTTCCACAATTTTACTGCACTCAATTTCCCCCCGGAGCACCCGGCACGTGATATGCAGGATACGTTCTTTATCCGCAAGGATGAGTCCGATCCGTCAAACGACCGTGTCCTTCGTACACACACCTCACCGGTGCAAATACGACTTATGGAGAAGCAGCGTCCGCCTATTCGCGCCATCATGCCGGGACGCGTGTATCGTAATGAGGCAATTACTGCTAAATCATACTGCCTCTTCCACCAGGTTGAAGCGCTTTATGTGGATACCCACGTAACATTTGCCGAACTGAAGGAGACCCTGATCATCCTGGCTCAAATGCTCTATGGTGATGATGTGAAATACCGCCTGCGTCCGTCCTTCTTCCCTTTCACCGAACCAAGTCTCGAGATGGATGTTTGGTGGGGCAATGATCATGGTGGACAATGGCTCGAAGTACTCGGGGCCGGAATGGTGGATCCGAATGTACTAAAGGCTGTTGATATCGACCCGGAAGAGTATAGCGGCTACGCGCTCGGTTTAGGTATCGAACGAATGACCATGCTTCGATACGGAATCAATGATATCCGTCTCTTCTATGACAACGATCTGCGTTTCCTGAATCAATTCCTGTAATTGAGATTTTATTAATCCATGAAAATTTCCCTTAACTGGTTAAAAGATTACATCGATACCGACCTGTCGGTTGAACAAATAGACGATAAACTTACTCTTGCCGGTCTTGAAGTCGAAGGCGTCGAACATATTGGGAGTCAATTGCCCGGCGTTGTGGTAGGTAAGATATTAACCTGCGAAGACCACCCCAATGCTGATCGTCTGAAAGTCTGTACTGTGGATATTGGTACTGAAGAAGTTTCCATCATTTGTGGAGCTCCCAATGTTGCAGCGGGACAAACAGTACCTGTCGCAACCGTTGGTACAACGCTGCCTGTAACCGACAAGGAAGGAAATCATCTCACACTCCGTAAAGCTAAAATCCGCGGTGTCTACTCATTCGGGATGATCTGTGCTGAGGATGAATTGGGTTTAAGCAATGATCACTCAGGAATTATGGTGCTGGATGATAGTTTTAAACCAGGAACACCGTTTGCTGAGGTATGGCCATTGTACGAGGATGATGTTTTTGAAATTGCCCTGACGCCTAATCGTCCGGACGCAGCAAGCCACATCGGAGTTGCGCGTGACTTGGCCGCAGTGGAAGATATACCTCTTAAGAAACCGGATGTACCCGTTCCCGGGGCCGGATCAGAAGTTCCGAAAAAACTCAGTGTTGAAATCAAAAATCCGGGAAAATGCCATCGATATGTTGCCAAGATTATCGAGAATGTAACAATTTCCGAATCACCGGATTGGCTTAAAAACCGGTTAAAAGCCATTGGGTTGCGTCCAGTCAATAATGTAGTGGATGCCACAAACTACGTTCTGCATGAGATGGGACAACCACTACACGCCTTCGATTATGATCGGGTTGGGAACAAGAAGATCATCGTACAGTCATTCGACAAATTGACAAAATTTACGACACTCGATGATGTGGAACGAGAAGTACCTGCGGGTGGACTGTTCATTTGCGACGGTGAAAAACCAGTTGCCCTGGCTGGTATCATGGGTGGTGGAAATTCTGAAATCCATGAGGGCACCAAAACTGTTTTGCTGGAAAGCGCCTATTTCGAGCCGGTCGGGATACGTAAAACGTCGAAGGCCCTGGCACTTCAAACCGATGCTTCCTACCGCTTTGAACGAGGCATTGACCCAAATATAACACTCGTCGCTGCCGAACGATGTGCAGCAATTATTGCTGATATAGCCGGTGGAACTATCGTCGACGGATATATTGACGAACATCCGAATAACACAAAGCCCAAAAAACTCGAACTTCGCATCTCCTATCTGAACAAGGTCCTCGGAACAGAGTTCAAATTGCAGGATGCAGCCGATATCCTTCGTCGTCTGGAAATTGAGGTCGATATACAGGACGATGATACGATTATCTGCGTTGTTCCAACTTTCCGTCCGGATATTGAACGTGAGATTGATTTGGTTGAGGAAGTAGCCCGTATCTTCGACTATAATAAAATTCCGGCACCGGAGTTTGTGCGTTACATTCGACCTGCTCCACTGCCCTTTTTAGAGACCTTCACAAACAAAGTTAAGACAGCAGCACAATCTCTGGGATTTCAGGAAATATTCTCAAATTCTTTACTGCCCGAAAAAGCTGCCAAATTTGCCGATGATCCAAAGGAAATCATTACTACGCTAAATCCCATTTCCAGGGACCAGGCTTTACTTCGTCCTGATTTGTTATATGGGTTCCTGCGCTCAGCAGCCTGGAATTTCAATCGTTCTTCAGAAGCTGTTCGATTCTTTGAAGTAGGAGATGTCTTCCGGAGCAGCGATAACGGGACTTATTTGGACGGTGTGCTTGAAGAAGCTCATATCTTATTGGGCATAACAGGATTAAGGCATGTTGAACACTGGAGATCCAAACCCGAACAGTACGGTTTCTTCGACTTGAAAGAGGCTGTCAACGGATTCATTAAGTCGCTTGATTTGACAAATCATGTTATTGAACGACAATCAGATAACAGAACTCTTCTCTATTTCTTAGATGATAATCAGGTAGGAAGCCTTCAGAAAATTTCAGATGACTATTGTAAACATTTTGAAATTGAGTATCCGGTATATGCTGCCGAGTTTTCGCTGACCCGTTTAGCCAATTATCTTGAAAAGCAGTCCGAACGGACCTACTCTGAGATTTCCAAATTTCCAACGATTGACTATGATGTTGCTTTCGTCCTCGATAAAAATATACCATCCGGCGATTTAGAGAATACAATCCGTGATGTTGCCGGCGATCGTCTTATCGGTCTGCGCGTCTTCGATGTGTATGAGGGAGAATCCATTGGAAAAGAAAAAAAGAGTATCGCTTACCGACTTTTATTTTTAGATAAGAGCAAAACCTTGACTATCAGTGATGTAGAACCTATAATCCAGAAAATAACGAAACTCGCAGATAAGCGTTTTTCTGCAAAACTGCGTTCTTAACCTATATCATGATAGAGGGCCATGGACTCTCCGGACGTTCGAAATCCAAAAGAGGAATTCAACACACTGGTTTCCCAGTTAAACCGTGAGTTCAAAAAGTTACGACAGCGTTGCCAGTCATTGGAGGAAGAAAATGGTCATTTGCGCAAACAGCTTGAAGAGGCAAACAACGCTGATGACGATGCGTTCAGTCATCTGTCCGAAACGGAACGTTATGTTTTGCGGCAGCAGATAATGGGGCTCATCAACAAGATTGATCAACATCTTACCAGTCAGGCATGAAATCCATCAAAGTTACCATACTTGGAAGACAATATCCCCTGAAAGTCGATGACAGTGATGTTGATACAATGCATGAAATTGCATCTTATGTTGATCAACGACTCAGAACGTTTAAAAATGAGCTTATCAACCAGCCGGAGACTACCGTTATGGTACTGGCCTGTCTGAGCCTGGCTGAGGAACTTTTCCACGAACGGCATAGA
>Ga0114931_10008047_pt1 | contig 12815 bp, 9 predicted proteins | sample 2SBtaG_FD_89579 | JGI IMG/M metagenome (GOLD analysis project Ga0114931, IMG submission 89579) | Deep subsurface microbial communities from Kolumbo volcano to uncover new lineages of life (NeLLi) - 2SBTROV14_V59a metaG | ecosystem: Environmental > Aquatic > Marine > Volcanic | place: Kolumbo...
ACCGGCACGGCTGCCGACCGAACCGCGCTGGCGGAGGAGGTTCGCACCGCCGTGAGTGCCGCTTGCCGCCTGCGGGTAGATGTGGTGGAATTGGTTTCGCCGGACGAAATTGACCCCGCTGCCCGTGCCGTGGTTGATGAACGGACGTGGGAATGAGCGCCCTCGGACAGGGCAACCATATCTTTAAGGCATCCGCATTCAACTTGACCGGTCATATTGCTTCGAACTGAAGTTAAAGGCTCAGAACCCAAGCCGACTTTCAGTCGGCTTTTGCGTTTAGCCCGGAAATTCATTTCCGGGAGGATGATGAATAACAAGCTGTGTTTGCCCTGTGCCCTCGGACGATTTTTCCAAAAAACCTAAATTTTATGCTATAATGCCATAATAGATTATCGGCCATCCGACGTCGCTCGGATTGGCGAGAGAGTATCGGCATGCAAAAACCTGTCATTTTATGGCAATTATGGCAAAGAATGGGTCTGCTTTTTATGGCCTTTTTTGTGTTGGTTCTAGCTTCTGTCGGGGCTACTTCTTGGACGCTCAACGCAGAACAACAGGACGCGTTGGCCATAAACCTGGCTGGAAGACAACGAATGTTGATCCAGCAAATGACAAAAGACACGTTGCAACTCAGCCACCAATTAGACGAAAATGCGACACTTCCGGATGAACTTGAACGCCGTCGGGCATCGTTGCAGGAAACGATAGCGACGTTTGAAGAAACCCTTTCGGCGTTCATCAACGGCGGAGAAGCCCCGTATCTGCCTGGTTCCACGGTTCAACTGACAAAAATCACATCCCCCGAAATTGTGGCCGGATTAAACACGGTTCAGCAATCTTGGGATAGTTTCCGCCGTCAAATGGCAGTTGTTCAGTCACCGGAGTCCGGTAATGAGGTTCGCGATGCGGCAGCATCTCGCGTAGAACAATTATCACCGGCTTTGGTGCAACAAGCCGATGAAGTCGTTCGATTATTTGAGGACGCATCAAACCTGAAAGTGGCACGTGTTCGCCAAATACAGCTTTTGTTTTTTGGTGCGGCACTGATATTATTGCTATTTGGTGGATGGGTCACTTTCCACGAAATTATTTCGCCACTCAACCAGCTTGAAAAGGCTGCCACCCGTATCGGCGCGGGAGATTTGGATTCAAGTGTCAATGTTCCCGGCCCGCACGAAATACAGGTTTTGGCAGAAAGTTTTGAATCTATGCGACGGGAAATCAAGCGGGCACAGGATAATCTCGAAGTGCGTGTGGCACGGCGCACCCGTGAACTGGGCGCGGCATTTGAATTGAGTCAAGAAATTGTTACCGAATTGACACTGGAAAAAACACTCTCGTTGGTGGCGAACCGCGCTAAATCATTGGCGAATGCGGACACGGCAGTGCTGTGTCTGCTATCACCATCCGGTAAAATGCTGAATATGGCGGCTTTTAGCAGCGAAACGCCATTAGAAAGCGATGCCGATTCCCAATTAGCCAATCGAGGCGTTGCGGTAAAAGTTTTGAAGAATGCGGAGCCGGTTACCGTTGATGTGATGTGTGCCGATTGCCAATTTCTCAATCATCAATCGGGGATATGCACCGCCACACCGCTGCGTGCGGGCGAAAAGACATTGGGCGCATTGTGTGTGGTTCGCCCGGAATCACGACAGTTTGATGCCGATGAAGTTCGCGCACTGTCTCTGCTGGCAAACTCGGCGGCAATTGCCATCAATAACGCCCGTTTGATCCAAACCGAGCATGAACAGACCAAACAGACCGCCCGACTGACAGAACGTAATCGGTTGGCGGCAGAATTGCACGACAATTTGGCGCAGACATTGAGCTTCCTGAACCTAAAAAGTGACCAACTCTCTGATTTAATCGTTGACAATAATCCGGAGACTGCGGGTTTGGAATTGTTGCAAATGAAAAAAGCCATTCAGACGGCGTATCAGCAAGTTCGTGGGGCGTTGGTGGAACTGCAAGAACCACTCTCCCCACCCGGTGATTTTACTGACGAATTGGCGGCAAACCTCCAGACATTTGAAACCGAAACGCACATCACCACTGAATTGAATATCTCCCCAAGGGTGCCGGATAAAATTGCCCGTGCGACCCATACCCAGGCTCTGCACGTGCTGCGGGAAGCCTTGGTAAATGTCCGGCGGCATGCCGGTGCGCAGCATGTGGCGGTGGAACTTTCTCGCGACAATGGCACACTATGCCTTGCCATTACGGATGATGGGCAAGGGTTCAATCTGGATGAGGCGAAAGGCAGTAATCATTTGGGGCTGAAAATTATGCGAGCGCGGGTGGAACGAAGCGGTGGTTCGATACAAATTGTCAGCGCCCCGCATAAGGGCACGCAAATCATTGCTAAATTTCCGGCGAACAACATCACAGCCAGGGGAGAATAGATGAAACCTACCCGAGTTATTTTAGCAGATGACCATGAACTTTTCCGCGAAGGCATGGCAACCCTAATCAATGGGCAACCTGATTTGACCGTTGTCGGACAGGCTGGCGATGGGTTGGAAGTGCTGACTTTGGCGCGGGATTTGCAGCCGGACTTGGTTGTGATGGACATCAGTATGCCGGTTTGTGACGGGCTGGAGGCGACGCAATTGCTGCGAACTACGCCCGGCTTGCCACCAATGCCAATTCTCATTCTGACGGTTCACGATGAAGACGAAAAACTGTTTGATGCTATCCGTGCCGGGGCAAATAGCTACATCCTGAAAAGCACTAATTCGGTTGATTTTTTGCGTGGATTACGCAATACTCTGGCCGGCGAATCGGTATTGCCACCCAAGTTGGCGGCGCAACTCGTGCAGAAATTTGTACAAACCTCTCCGCATCCAAACCTGCATTCGCGAAGCGACGCGAATGAGATTCTCCCCGACCTGACCCCACGAGAATACGACGTGCTCAAATGTCTTGCGGAGGGAATTACCGACAAAGAAATCGCCGCAAAATTATCCATCAGTCTGCATACCGTTAAAACGCACGTACGCAATATTTTGAGCAAACTCCACGCCAGCAATCGCTATCAAGCTGCCCGATTGGCGCAAAAGAAAGGCTTGCTGGACGATTAATCGGTATCTATTCAGCGGTACCCGATAAATTTGTCATTGCGAGCGGCGCGAAGCAATCTCCGTTCAGGGGATTGCGTCAGCCCTAACGGGCTTCGCAATGACAAACTGAATAGGTATCTATTCAGGTCGTCGATTGGAACACAGAGAAGCACCGAGAATGCACAAAGAAACACAGAGGATTTCATCATAACTTTTGTTTTTCTCAGCGAATCTCTGCGATAACTCCGTGTCGCTCTGTGTTCCTGAATAGTTACCTGAATAGATAGAAAAACAGGACTTACCCCCAAAGAATTAAGTCGTTTCCCCCAAGAGTGATATTTTATCACTCTTTTTTCATTCCAAGATAAGCCGAAGACCGATACCGCCCGCACCTCAAATACTGTATTCTATAAGAGACAAATATCTCCGAAAAGGGCAACAGGTATGCGTGAACCACGAGTGTTCATAATTGGACAGTCATTATTTGCAGAATCGCTGACGCAACTATTGTCGTCTACGGCGGACGTGAGTGTTGCCGGACATTCGCCAACGGTGGTAGACGCAATGCCAACGTTTAACCCGGAGGCGGTGGATGTGGTGATTCTGGCTTCCACCATTGCAGAACCCATTGCAGACGATGTCGATGTGCTGCTGGCTGCTGCGCCGCACGTCGCCATTATTTCCACAAACCTTGATGAAAATACCGTTCAAATAATTACCCGCCATCAGGTGGATGCGCGATTGTCCGACCTGTTGGCCGTGCTATCCACGCTGCCCGAAATGCCCAAATCAAGTAATGAAGCTGATAAATCTTCGAATGGAGGGTTGTAGCCTATGAAAGGCAAAATGTATTCAAGAAGATTTCTGTTGGAACAAACAGGAATCCGTACCATCGTTGCGGTGCTGATACTGGCGACTTTTCTGGTACAGGTGAGCGCCGCGCCTCCTGCCGACGGTGATGGTGAGGCAATTTTCCAGAAAAGCTGTGCGTCATGCCATACCATCGGTGGCGGTCCCCTGATTGGCCCGGACTTGAAAGATGTGACCACCATCCGGGATGTGGATTGGCTAACACGCTGGATATCCGCACCGGATAAAATGTTGGCGGAAGGTGATCCCATCGCAACGGATTTGTTGCAGGAATTCAACAATGTTCCCATGCCGAATCTAGGATTATCGGACGCAGATGTTGCGGCACTGATTGCGTATTTGCAAGCGCCGGCTGGCGGCAGCGCGGCTACCGGCGCACAGCCGGAGGTGATATCGCAGCCGGAAGCTCCCGCGCCGGTTGTCCTGCTTGGCAACGCGGACTCCGGTGGCAAATTGTTTGCGGGAGAGTTCAAATTTGAAAATGGCGGCCCGGCATGTATGTCGTGCCACAGCGTTGATTCTTTGTCCGGTTTGGGCGGTGGCTCGCTGGGGCCAAATCTGACGCATGTCTATGACCGGTATGGTGATGTGGGGCTTTCTGCGGCGTTGACCAGCCTGCCATTCCCCACTATGCAGGGTGTGTTTGCCGATAAGCCACTCACTGAAGCGGAAGCCGCCGATTTGAAAGAATTTTTCTATCAGGCAAATTTGAGCAAAGGCGACTCACCCGTAAATACAATCTGGTTTGCAATTATCGGCGTGTTTGGCGTGATGGCTTTTCTCATCATCACCCAGATTATATGGATAAAACGATTAGACGGGGTGCGCAAACCCCTGGTTGGGAGATAAACTATGAGCTGGATAAAAGACATTATTGACCCCGAAACTCGCCAGTGGGAAAGTTTTTATCGCAACCGCTGGCAACACGATAAAGTTGTGCGCAGCACACACGGCGTCAACTGCACCGGCGGATGTTCGTGGGGCGTGTACGTGAAAGATGGCGTCATCACCTGGGAAATGCAGCAGACCGATTATCCCAAGTTGGATGGCAAGTTGCCTCCATATGAACCCCGTGGCTGCCAGCGCGGAATTTCTGCAAGCTGGTATATTTACAGCCCGGTGCGGGTGCGCTATCCCTATATGCGCGGGAAATTGATGGATAGTTGGCGTGCGGCTCGGCAACAACACGCCGACCCGGTTGCTGCCTGGAAATCGATTGTCGAAAACCCGCAAGCACGCACCGCATACCAGCGGGCGCGCGGCAAAGGTGGCTTTCGGCGCAGCACGTGGAATGAAGTGCTGGAACTCATTGCCGCCTCCAACATTTACACCATCAAAAAATACGGCCCTGACCGCATTGTCGGCTTTTCACCCATTCCGGCAATGAGCCAGCTCAGCTACGCGGCCGGTTCACGTTATTTGCAGTTGGCAGGCGGTATCAACCTTAGCTTTTATGACTGGTATTGCGACCTTCCGCCCGCCAGCCCGGAAATTTGGGGCGAACAAACCGACGTTCAGGAAAGCGCGGACTGGTACAACAGCAAATTCATCATCTCGATGGGCTCGAATTTGAGCATGACTCGCACGCCGGATGTGCATTTCATTTCCGAAGCGCGGCATAACGGCTCGAAATTTGTGGTATTCTCGCCCGATTTCAGCCAGGTTGCCAAATATGCCGATTGGTGGCTGCCGGTGAAAGCCGGGCAGGATTTGGCGTTCTGGATGGCGGCCAACCACGTCATTTTGACGGAATATTTTGCCAAAAATGATACACCGAGCTTTAACGCCTACCTCAAACAATTCACCGACTCCCCGCATTTGGTGAAACTTGAAAAAGGGGAAGATGGCCGCTACACCCCCGGCAAATTCCTGCGCGCCGGAAAACTGACGCAATATAAAAATGAAGAAAATGGCGAATGGAAATTCCTTATGTTCGACGCCAATGATGGCCGCCCGAAAATGCCGAAGGGTTCCGTGGGGCATCGCTGGCAAACCAAAAAAGGCGAATGGAATTTGGAATTGAAAGATGGCGTGGATGGTTCGGCCATTGACCCACTGCTTTCGTTTGTGGACAACCGCGATGCCGTGCTGGAAGTGGGGCAGGAAGACTTTTCCAACAATAATGAAATGGTATGGCGCGGCGTGCCGGTCAAACATATTGAAACCGAAGACGGCCCGGTGGCTGTCACCACCGTGTTTGATTTGCTGATGGCGCAATTCGGCGTGAATCGCGGATTGGACGGCGATTATCCCGCAGATTATGATGATGAATCCGCCCCGTACACCCCGGCGTGGCAGGAAAAATTCAGCGGCATCGACCGCGAAACGGTCATTAATTTTGCCCGCCAATTTGCCGACACCGCACGCGAAACTGATGGCAAATGCACGGTCATCATCGGCGCGGGCATTAATCACTGGTATCACAACAACCTCATTTATCGCTCCGCCATTACCGCGCTGATGCTGTGCGGCTGTATCGGCAAAAATGGCGGCGGACTGGCGCATTATGTCGGGCAGGAAAAACTCGCGCCCGCCGCGCCGTGGAAAACCGTCGCGATGGCAACCGACTGGGGTGGGCCGCCGCGCGTGCAAAACGCCCCCAGTTGGCATTACATCCACTCCGACCAGTGGCGCTATGAAGGCGGTTTTGCGGAATACAGCTCGCTGAAAGGCGATAATCGCTGGACATCCGGCCATACCGCCGACGCGAATGTTCGGGCGGTGCGCATGGGCTGGCTGCCATTCTATCCGCAATTTGACAAAAGCAGCTTCCAGGTGGTGCGCGAAGCCAAAACTGCCGGCGCCAAAACCGACGCGGAAATCATCCAATATACCGTGGACCAACTGAAAGCACGGCGGCTCCGCTTTGCCGTGGAAGACCCCGACGCGCCGGAAAACTGGCCACGGGTGTGGTTCATCTGGCGCGGAAACGCGCTGATGTCCAGCGCCAAAGGCCACGAATATTTCCTGCGGCACTATCTGGGAACGCACCACACCACGGTTGCATTGGATGAAGCGGGCAAAGGACAGCTTGACGAAATTGTCTGGCATGATGATGCACCGGTGGGCAAGCTGGATTTGGTGGTGGATATCAACTTCCGTATGGATACCTCTGCCCTTTATTCCGATATTGTGCTGCCCACCGCACACTGGTATGAAAAAGACGACATCAACTCAACCGATATGCACTCGTTCATCCACCCGCTCTCAGAAGCTGTGCCGCCCAGTTGGGAAGCTCGCAGCGACTGGGAAATCTTCAAAGCCTTCGCTAAAAAACTGAGCGAACTGGCGGAAACCCATCTGCCTGAGCCGGTGGTCGATTTGGTCTGCTCGGCATTGGCGCACGATTCGCCCGCCGAGATTGCCCAGCCGGAAGTGAAAGACTGGTACAAAGGCGAATGTGAGGCTATCCCCGGCAAAACCATGCCGAATATGAAGCTGGTGGTGCGCGATTACAAAAATCTTTATAACCGATTCCTCTCCTTTGGGCCGAATGCCCGCAACAACGGATTGGGAGCGCACGGCGTGCATTGGGAGATTGATGACATCTACGATGAAATGTTGACCACCCATCCCACGGTGCAATGGGACGGCAAAAAATTCCCGTCGCTGGATGATGTGAAACACGCCATCAACGTGATTTTGCGGCTCGCGCCGGAAACGAATGGGCAATCGGCGTACCGTGCCTTTAAATCGCACGAGAAGAAAGTGGGCTTGCCACTGGCAGATTTGGGCGAAGAAGCACAAAGCGTCACCACTACGTTTGAAGCATTACAAACCCAGCCGCGCCGCTTGCTGACCAGCCCGGTCTGGTCGGGCCTCATCAATAATGGACGGGCGTATTCGCCCTTCTGCAACAGCATCGAACGGCTGGTTCCGTGGCGCACGCTCACCGGGCGACAGCAATTCTATCACGACCACGAAGCGTACATCGCTTTTGGGGAGCATCTGCCCACCTACAAAATGAAAGCCACGTCCGAGCAATATGGCGACCTGCGCAACTCCGAAAATGAAGGCGACAGCATCGAATTGAATTACCTGACCCCGCACGGCAAATGGCACATCCACTCTACCTACGGCGATACCCTGCGTATGCTCACCTTCTCGCGCGGGTGCGACCCGTTGTGGATGAATGACAAAGATGCCGAAGATTTGGGCATCGTCGATAACGATTGGGTTGAAGCCTACAACGACCACGGCGTGGTTGCCACCCGAGCCATCGTCAGCGCCCGTATTCCGCGCGGCGTGTGCATCCAATACCACTCGCCGGAGCGCACCATCTCCGTGCCAAAATCGCCATTGCGCGGCGACAAACGCGCCGGAGGGCACAACAGCCTGACTCGCGTGCGGCTCAAACCAAACTTGATGATTGGCGGCTATGGACAATTCACCTACGGCTTCAACTATTGGGGGCCAACCGGCGTGAATCGTGACACCCATATCCGCGTACGCAAACTGCCGGGCGACCCGCAATTCTAGGCAACCAAATACTGAAGGAGTGATTAAATGAATGTAAGAGCACAAATCTCAATGATGTTTCATCTGGATAAATGTATCGGTTGCCACACGTGCAGTATTGCCTGCAAAAACATCTGGACCGACCGCGAAGGCACCGAATATATGTGGTGGAACAATGTAGAAACGAAGCCCGGCACGGGGTATCCCACCCGCTGGGAAGACCAGGATAAATATCGCGGCGGCTGGCAGAAAAACGGCAATGGCAGTGTCCATCTCCGCGCTACCGATAAATTGCGCGGCTTCACCAATATTTTCCACCAGCCGTACCTGCCCACCATTGATGATTATTACGAGCCGTGGACGTATCGCTATGGCGATTTGTTGGATGCGCCCGCCGGTGATACCCAACCGACTGCGCGCCCCATCTCGCTCATCACCGGCGACCCGATTGATATTCAGGCCGGGCCTATTTGGGATGATGACATGAGCGGCTCGAATATTTATGCCGCCAACGACCCCGATTTTTCCGAGCTGACCGAGCCGGAAAAACAGGCATTCTTTGAGATGGAACGCATGGTATTTTTCTACCTGCCGCGCATCTGCAACCATTGTCTCAACCCTGGTTGTGTGGCGGCGTGTCCCTCCGGCGCGCTGTACAAACGCGGCGAAGACGGCATCGTGCTGGTCAATCAAAACGTCTGCCGGGCATGGCGGTACTGCGTTTCAGCGTGCCCGTATAAAAAAGTGTATTACAACTGGAAATCGGGCAAATCGGAAAAATGTATCCTCTGTTTTCCCCGGCTGGAAAGCGGGCAGGCACCGGCGTGCTTCCACAGTTGCGTGGGGCGCATCCGTTATTTGGGCGTGGTGCTGTATGATGCAGATCGCATCGAAGCGACTGCCGCCGCGCCGGACGATGAATTGGTGCAACGTCAGCGCGATATGATTTTAGATCCCTTCGACCCCGCCGTGATTGCCCAGGCCGAAAAAGATGGCGTGCACCATTCCGTCATCGAAGCCGCGCAAAAATCGCCGGTGTACAAATTTGTGAAAGAATGGCAACTGGCTCTGCCGCTCCACCCCGAATTCCGCACGTTGCCCATGCTGTTTTACATTCCGCCACTGTTGCCCGTTTTGGCGCGGATGGAAGATGGCGACACCTACAATGTGGATGCCACCGACTATTTCGGCTCACTGGATAAAGCCCGCGTCCCCATCAAATACATGGCCAATCTGTTCACCGCCGGAAACGAAAGTCATCTGGTGGAAACGTTTGAAAAACTGCTCACCGTGCGCATGTTCAAACGTTCCGGCGAAGTGGGTGATGTCAGCCCCGAAAAGGTGCAGGAAATGATGGAATCTACCGGACTGACCCCCGAAGCCTGCGAAGAAATCTTCCGGCTCACATCCATCCCAACTTTCGATGAACGGTTTGTCATTCCGCCGATGCACCGCGAATACGCCACCGAATTAATGGGCGACCCGTACACCTTCAAAGCCGAAACGGGCATCGGCTTGCGCAGTAAACCGGAACGGGGGCTGTAAAATGACCAGCACACTTCAAAAAATATTTGTCTATTTTGCCGAATTGCTGACCTATCCCACACCTCGTTTGCAAAATCAGGCACGGACATGCCTCACCCTTTTGGCGGTGGATTTTCCGGAAGCCGCCCAATCTATGCAAGCGTTTCAGGAACGTGCGCAGACCATCCCCACCGGGCGGATGGAAGAAATTTACACCGGCACGTTTGATGTGAATCCGACGTGTTTCATCTATGCCGGGTATATCCTGTTTGGTGAAAGCTTCAAGCGCGGAAAATTTATGGTGCGTTTGCAGGAAGAATATCGCACCTACGGGTTTGACCGCGGCGATGAACTTCCTGACCATATGGCCGTTTTAATGCGATTTTTGAGCACCGTCGATGTGCATGACCCGTTTGCGCAATCGCTCATTGGCGACTGCCTCCTTTTGGTGCTGGAAAAAATGATTGCCGGTTTCAATATTGATGGTGACAACCCGTATCTGCCGCTATTAATGGCAATTTCAGGTGTGTTGGAAAAAATTTCGCAACCCGAACCGGTTATGTAAAAACGGAGAAATCTTATGACATTTAATCAACTGCTTTTTGGCGTATTTCCGTATGTGACCATCATTCTGGCGGTGGTCGGCACCATTTGGCGATACCGCACCAATAAATTTTCGTATTCCAGTTTGTCATCGCAATTTCTGGAGAACCGCCAGTTATTTTGGGGGTCGGTGCCGTGGCATTATGGCATTCTGGTGGTGTTGACGGGGCATCTGGTGGCCTTTCTGACACCGCGCTCCATTTTGGGATGGAATGGCGTTCCCATCCGCCTCTATATTTTGGAAGGGATGGCACTGATATTTGGCTTGCTGGCGTTGCTGGGGCTGGTTTTGCTCATCATTCGGCGTTTGAGCAGTAAAAGGTTGTGGAAGGTGACATCGCTGATGGATGTGGTGCTGTTGCTGGCACTGTTGGCGCAAGTGGTGGCGGGCGTTTGGACGGCGCTATTCTATCGCTGGGGATCGTCGTGGTTTGCGGCCTTTGCCACACCCTATCTGTGGTCAATCCTCAAACTGCAACCGGATATCGCGCTGGTGGAACACATGCCGTGGATGGTGCAAACACACATCGCGGGCGGCTTTGTCTTGCTGGCATTGCTCCCATTCACCCGACTGGTGCATTTGCTCTCATTCCCGTATGAATTTGCATGGCGCCCGCCGCAGGTGGTCATCTGGAATCGGCGGGATGTGCCGAATTCGTAACATCGTATCTATTCAGCAGGTGTTTCGGATAGGTTATTTCTGCCACGAATTTTCACGAATGTCACGAATAAAAAACGAAAAATCTGTGAAATCTGTGTTAATTCGTGGCAGATTGCGACAAAAATAAGTACTGCTGAATAATTACGTAACATCAACATTAAACACATTGTTTGACTATTTTCAGAGGGAGAATAGATAGATGAAAACATTGAAGGGTAGTCCCAATTCCGGGTTGTTTGGTGCAACGCTTGGGTTTTTTATCGGATTTGCGGCGGTATCATTGTTTGGCCCGACAGCGCATAAATTCAAAGATGTGATGCAACTCACGCCGGTTATGGTCGGGTTTCTGGTGGCGATGCCTTCGCTCTCCGGTTCATTATTGCGCATTCCGTTCTCGGCATGGGTAGACACTACCGGCGGCAGAAAACCATTTTGGGTATTGTTACTTTTGTCCATCGTTGGTATGGCGGGGTTGTTTTTGGTGATTTATTTGCTTTACCCCGACCGCTTAACAACCGGATTGTATCCACTATTATTGCTGTTGGGATTATTGAGCGGCTGTGGCATTGCCACATTTTCAGTGGGTATCAGTCAGGTTTCGTATTGGTTTCCGCAGAAGCGACAAGGTTATGCACTGGGCGCTTATGCCGGTATCGGGAACATCGCACCGGGATTATTTTCATTTTTGCTGCCGCTGGCGTTGGCAGGGTGGGGATTGGCCGGGTCGTATTTGGCGTGGCTGATATTCTTGGTGGTCGGTACGGGATTATATCTAGCCACCGGACGTAATGCATGGTACTTCCAACTCAAAGCGCAGGGCGAAGATACCGAGACGGCGCAAACCGTTGCACGCGAAAAGGGACAAGAGTTATTTCCGGCGGGGTCATTGATTGACAGCTTGCGCATTTCTGCCAAAGTGTGGAAGAACTGGGCGCTGGTGGGCATCTACTTTACCACTTTTGGCGGGTTTATCGCCTTGACAGCCTGGCTGCCCACGTATTGGACATCATTTTTTGGCGTGGCGCTGGGGACTGCCGGCTTGCTCACCGCATTGTATTCCATCCTCGCCTCAGTGATTCGTGTGGCGGGCGGCTCGGTGGCTGACCGTATCGGCGGTGAAAACACGGCGATGCTCTCTCTGGGCACAATGTTGGTTGGTGCATTATTGATGACAGTTTCGCACAATTTCGCCATATCGGTGGTGGGAGAAATTCTGATGTCTATCGGCATGGGCGTGGGCAACGCGGCGGTTTTCAAATTAGTGCCGCAAGAAATCCCGGAGGCCGTTGGCGGCGCCGCCGGATGGGTTGGCGGCTTGGGCGCATTTGGCGGGTTTGTGGTTCCGCCAATTATGGGTATTTTTGTGCGCAATCAAGGGGATGCCGGCTATGCAACCGGTTTTGTGGTCTTTATCGTGTTGGCAGTCTTCTCATTGTTGATGGCTTTATTGCTGAAGCAACACCATCGATCGCCGGAAGTGTCAACATTATCAGCTTCTTGAATGGAAGAAGATATAGGTTTTTTGAAAATTATGTTTGAAAAGGCAGCAGAAATGGGCATTGCTGCCGAAGAAATCCCCATAAAAAAGGCGCTTTTCACCGCCGAACCGTATCCGCCATCACTGCGAACCTATTTTGAAG
>Ga0114931_10008048_pt1 | contig 12813 bp, 11 predicted proteins | sample 2SBtaG_FD_89579 | JGI IMG/M metagenome (GOLD analysis project Ga0114931, IMG submission 89579) | Deep subsurface microbial communities from Kolumbo volcano to uncover new lineages of life (NeLLi) - 2SBTROV14_V59a metaG | ecosystem: Environmental > Aquatic > Marine > Volcanic | place: Kolumbo...
CCCCACGGCCCGGGCGGTCCTGTGCGTCCGTCGCTCGAGCACCCACCTTCAACCGCCGGCCGGCGCCGCCCCCGCCCCCGCCCCCGCGCCCGCCAGCGCCGCGTCCAAGTCCACCACAGCGGACAGCACGGCCACGATTCGAGCCGCGGGCCTCGGCGGCACCCACGTCCCCAGCCCCACCCGGCGGTGGGGGCCCGGTGACTCGACGGCATTGGGGGCTGGCGGGAGCTGCGATACCGCCGTGTCTCGCACTGTGTGCCCAGCGCCGCGCCCGCAATACCGACGCCGTCGCCAAGCGTGCGAGATTCCCACGTTGTTCGCTTAACTGACCGGCATTGGCCCTAGTCGCCGAGCGCTGCCATCACGTCTTCGCCCTGGGCCAGCTCGATGCCGGCGCTGAGGGCGTAGCTGCCGTCGTCGCGGAGCCGGCCGGCACCGTAGGCCATGCGGGGCGAGCAGTGCGCGGCGCCGAGGCGGCCGTGATGGTCGACGCAAATGATGCCGCCTTCGCCGTCGACCCGGTCGACGAGCTCGGCGACGCTGGCCCAGGCGGCGGCGCTGGCGGTGGCGGTACGCATGTGATCGACGCACAACCGGGTCATGGTGATACGGACGATGCCTTCGCCCACGCCGGTGGCCGACGCGGCGCCACCCAGATCGTCGGCATAGGTGCCGCAGCCGCACAGCGGCGTATCGCCGATGCGGCCCACGCGCTTGTACGTGGTGCCACCGGTCGACGTCGCCGCCGCAACATGGCCCGCCGCGTCGACCGCGCACGCGCCCACCGTGCCCGGGTCGTCGGGCCGTTGCCGGCCGTGCTCGGCCCGGCGCTGCGCCGCGGTCTGCAGCCGTGCGCGGGCCAGCTCGGTGATCAGGGTTTCGGGCGGCGCCGGCTCCATGCCGTACCCGCGGGCAAACTGCCAGGCGCCGTCACCGCACAACAGCACGTGCTCGGCGTCGTCCATGACGAGCTTGGCCAAATCCACGCCCCGGGCCAGGTTGGGCACCGCGGCGACCGCGCCAAAGGCCAGATTCCTGCCATCCATCACCGCGGCGTCGATCTCCACCGTGCCTTCGCGGGTGAGCACCGATCCGACGCCGGCATTGAAGGTCGGGTCGTCCTCGAGCACTCGCACTGCCGCCATGCTCGCCTCCACGGCCGTGCCTTTTGCCGCCAACACATCGAGTCCGGCGCGCACCGCACGGCTGCAGCCGGCCTCAGCGGCGGCAATGCGATCGTCGGTGTAGCGGCCAGCGCCTCCATGCACCACCAAAGCGGGCTTGATTGCCATTTGCGATGGATATCACTCCGGGACCTGGCTAGGCTATCTACCGAGAATGGAAGCACCAACCATCTGAATCCAGGTTGCCGTTCCGAGACAAAACTGCATGCAACGCTACGGAATTTCCCCCGGAGAAATCACTACTTGACTCAACGTCCCTTGGCCGCTTATAGGGGTGCGTCTCGCACCTACATCTCCGAGGTCTTCCGAGCCGTTTCTATTTCACGTTGGGAATTTAGGGTCGTTCACTTATGAGCAAGCAACTACGCGTACTCACTAGCTTTGCATGCATGGGCCTTCTGGCGTTCGCGGTCAGCTGTGCAACCACCGGCGAAGACAACAACTGCAACGACGGCATCGACAACGATGGCGATGGCCTGATCGACAGCGCGGACCCGGGTTGTGAACTCAATGGCAACCTCGAAGCGCCCGATCCCGATTTTCCCGAATGCTCCGACCACGTCGACAACGACGGCGACGGCGAGACCGACTTTCCGGCCGATCCGGGCTGTGACAGCCCCGAGGACAACCGCGAATACAACGACCCGGTACCGGCCTGCAAAGACGGCATCGACAACGACGGTGACGGCCTCATCGATTACCCGAACGACCCGGGTTGCTTCGTGTCCCTGGACAATGACGAAGAAGACGGCTGCCCCGGCGTGCAATGTCCCCAATGCGCCAACGGCGTGGACGACGACGACGACGGCTACACCGACTATCCCGACGACCCCGGCTGTGACCGCGCCAGCGACGACGACGAGTTCAACGCCGACCCCAACCTGTGCGGTGCCAATGTCACCCTGTTGCCCCTGCCCTCGGACGGACTGGCCATGGGCACGGTCACCGCGGGCAGCACCAACGAGCTGATCAGCCTCAGTTGCGGCGGCGGCGGCAACGAGACCGTCTACACCCTCAACGTCACCGAGCCACGCACCCTGGTGGTCACCACCAACTTTGCCGAAACCACGCTCGACACGGTGCTGTACATCCGCACCGACTGCCGCATGTCCAGCACCGAGCTGGCCTGCAACGACGACACCACCGGCACCTCGTCGACCCTCTCGGTAGACGTCGAGGCGGGCGTTTACTACATCGTGGTCGACGCCCACGACGCCGCCTCGGCAGGCGACTACAAGCTGCAGGTCAACCAGTATCTTCCCGCGCACGCCGAATGCGACCCGGCGGCGTCCGAGTGCGCCCCCGGCTTGCTGTGCCGCAAGTTGCTGCCGACCTCGGCCACGGAAACCTGCGAGAATGCAGCCTGCAACGATGGCGAAGACAACGACGGCGACGGTCTAACCGACTATCCGAACGAGCCGGGCTGCACCGACACCAACGACAACGACGAGACCGACACGTGTCCGGGCGCCGGCTGCCCCGCTTGCTCCAACGGCACCGACGACGACAGCGATGGCCTCACCGACTATACCGGCGGCGATCCGGGCTGCGCCTCGGCGGCCGACGACAACGAAATCGACGAATGCATTCCGGGCGTCTAGGTCCTGCCGTTGACCGCGGGCGGCGTGAACGGCACCACCAGTGGCGCCGGCAACTTCGTCGGCAGCTGCGATTCGTTCAGCAACTACGCCGAGGACGTGTATTCCTACAACCTGGACCGCGCTCTGGACTCGATCACCTTCACCACGGTGGGCTCCAGCCTCGACACGGTCACCTACGTGCGCTTCAACAAGTGCGACAACGCAGCCGCCGAAATCGCCTGCGAGGACCCGGGCAGCGGCGGCGAAGACGTCACCATTCCGAACCCGGCCCAGGGCACCTACTTCGTGTTCGTGGATGGTGACTTTTCCACCGGCAGCTACGTGCTCGACGTCAACGGCGTCATCCCGGGCGGCGACGTATGCGACCCGGCCGACACCCACTTCACGTGCGCCGCCGGCTACTACTGCAACGTCAACGTCTGCGACCCGACCGCGTGCAACGACGGCATGGACAACGATGCGGACGGCAAGGTGGACTGGCCCAACGATCCGGGCTGCACCAGCATCAGCGACACCGACGAAACCGACGATTGTCCCAACGGGCCCGGCTGCCCGGCGTGCAGCAACGGCGTGGACGACGACAGCGACATGATCGTCGACTACCCGGCCGACATCGGCTGTGAGTCCGCCGGTGACGACGACGAAAACGACTGCATGGGCGAGTCCGACGGCGTGAACACCATCACGGCCGCAACCACCATGTTCAGCACGACCGGGCTCACCGACGACTTCGATCCGGACTGCATCGGCACCACCTCCAGCGGCCCGGACTCGGTCCACGTGCTGGCTGTACCGTTCCCCCTCGATTCGCTCACCGTGGACACCTACGGCTCGAGCTTCGACACCACCCTGTACATGACCGCCACGACCTGCGCGGGTACCCAGCTGGCTTGCAACGACCAGGCCGGTGGCACCAGCCAGTCCGAGATCACGATCACGTCGGTGACCGCGGGCAACTACATGATCTTCGCCGACGGCTGGGCCGGCTCGTCGGGCGACGTCACCCTCAACGTCAAGGGCGAGATTGCCGCCGGTGGCGAGTGTGACCCGGCCAAACCGTGGTTCTCCTGCCCGGCAGCGCACTTCTGCGACGCCAGCGGCGCCACCCCGGTGTGCGCACCGTCGCAGTGTGCCGACGGCATGGACAACGACATGGACGGCCTCACCGACCTGTTCGATCCGGGCTGCGACAGCCTCGAGGACGGAACCGAAAGCCCCGACCCGAGCCCGCTGCCCGAATGCGCCGACGGCATCGACAACGACATGGACGGCGTCATCGACTACGTCAACGGCGACCCCGGCTGCACCCACGCGGCGGACAACGACGAGACCAACTGCATCGATTCGGACCCGCTGGCTGTGGCCGACGGCACCCCGGAGATGGGCACCACCGCGGGCACCACCGACGACTGGACGCCGACCTGTCAGACCAACTCCACCGCCGGCGACGTGGTCTACGAGCTCACGATTCCGGGCAACATGAACAGCCTGCAGATCGACACCAACGGGACCAGCTTCGACACGGTGCTTTCGGTCAAGTCCGGCTCGTGCAACGGCACCGAGGTCGGCTGTGACGACGATGGTGGCTCCGGGTTGCAGTCGCTGCTGAACCTGGGTGCCGCCAGCGCCGGCGTCTACTACATCATCGTGGACGGCTACAGCAGCAACACGGGCGCCTTCACCCTGAACATCACCGGCGAAATCACCTCGGGCCAGCCGTGTGATCCGGCGCAAATCAGCGCGGGGATGTTCACCTGTGAGGGCTCGACGACCTGCACCGACCCGGGCAGTGGCTTCGTCTGCCAGTGATGGACGACGAGCTTTTGTACATAGACGACTCGGTGGCAGACCGGGTCGCCGCCGCGGACGTCGAACGCATGCGCGCGCACTTTGGCCGCATGGTCGCGGCCGCTGGACGCGCCGAACAGCCGCCCATGCAGCTTCAGACCTGCGCGCGTCTGACCGACGACACCACCATCCGGGAGCTAAATCGCGACTTCCGCGACAACGACACGCCGACCGACGTGTTGGCGTTCGCCATGCGCGAGGGTGAAGGCGGCGAGCTGCACCCGGAGCAGCTCGGCGACGTGGTCATCTCGGTGGAGACGGCAGCCCGCCAGGCCCAGGGCGGCTTGCTGGACGAGCTGATGATGCTGTGCGCCCACGGCTTGTGCCACCTGCTGGGCTACGACCACCAGACCGACGAGCAAGAGCGCGAGATGAACGAGCGCATGGTGGAGCTGCTCGCCGAGGGTGCTACGACCGAGTGATCAGGTAGACCTTCGCGTCCAAAAACAGCTGCAGCAGATCCGAGTCCAGGGCGCCGGCTTTTTCCTCGAAGCCGAGGATGTCCAGGGCGCGCTCTACGGGCATGGCCTTCTTGTACGGCCGGTCCGAGGCGGTCAGCGCGTCGTAGATGTCGCTGATGGTCATCATCTTGGACTGCACGGGAATGTCCTCGGCGCAGAGGCCAGCCGGGTAGCCCTTGCCGTTGAGCTTTTCGTGGTGAGAGCCGGCGATGTCCGGCACGTCGCGGAACGCCCTGCCCCACGGGATTTGGGTGAGGAAGTTGTAGGTGTGGACCACGTGACTCTCGATCTCGCGGCGCTCCTCGGGGGTCAACGAGCCGCGGCCGACCTGCAGCGCCTTGACCTCGTTGGCGGTGAGATAGGGCTGCTCGGCGCCGTCGATGCCCGAGAACTTGAACGTGGCGATTTCGGCCAGGCGCTCGAAGCCGCCTTTTTCCAGCACGGTGGGCTCGTTGGCCTGGAGGATGAACTTCAAGAAGTCGTCGAGCTCGGCGAGCTTGGCCTCGGCCTGTTTGTCGATGCTTTGGAGGTCGGCCGCCACCTGCTCGCGGCTGGCCTCCATCAAGTAGTTGACCCGCTGCTCGAGCAACTCGTTTTCGATGGTCCGGCGGATGAACTCGAAGCGGTGCAGAATCAGGTTCTTCTCGTAGGGGTAGAGCTTCTTGGCCTTGACCAGCACGTACTCGCGCACACCCACCTTGCCAAAATCGTGGAGCAGCCCGGCGTACTCGATCTGTTTGATCTCGTCGGGGCTGAATTTCAGATCGGAGTATTTGCCGTGGTCCGAGCGATCAGCCGCCCTGGCCAGGCCCACGGTGAGCTGGGCGACCCGCTCGGAGTGACCGGACGTGGTCGGGTCGCGGGACTCGATGGCGGTGACCGAAGCGCGGACGAAGCCCTCGAACAAGGTTCGCACCTCGTCGTAGAGCAGCGCGTTTTCCAGGGCGATGCCGGCCTGAGACGCCAGGGTCGAGGCGTAGTTGATCGACACGGCGTCGAACCGCACCACGCCGCTCTCGAAGTCCGACGGGTCGCAGAAGTTGGGCACACCGCGCGCGCGCTTGTTGATGAGCTGAATGAGGCCGATGACCTCTTCCCGCGCCGAGATCATCGGCACGGTGAGCATCGACCGGGTCTGGTAGTTGTTCTTCTTGTCGAAGGTGCGGTCGTGGACGAACCCCCACGGGTTGTTGTCGCTGCCCGGCTCACCCAGCTTGTACAGGTCGTCGATGTTGATCTCTTCGCCGGCCAGCACGCACGCGCCGACAATCGAGCTGGACGACACGGGCATGGTGAAGCCGCTCGACTCGACGTGGATGGAGTCGTTTTGCGACACGACGAACCGGATGGTGCGATCGGCCACCTCCTCGGCGTCGCCCTCGACCACGTACACCGAGCCGGCATCGGCGCCGGTGACCTCACGGGCGCGGCGCAAGATGATCTCGAGCAGCGAGTTGATGTCGCGCTGTTGAGACAGCGCGCGGCCGATCGAGATCAGCATGTCGTTTTCGTAGCGCGCGCGCTCCAGGTCGAGCTCGAGCTTGGCCTTCTCGGCACGCAGGGCGACCACCGCGCCCAGGTTGTCCACGTCCAGGGCAAACCGGGACAGCGCCACCGGCGTGCTCAACGCGGTGAGCACGGGCAGGTCTTCGATCTCGTCGATGGGCCGGTCGGCAAACTCGTCTTCGCTGCCGAGCAACATCAGCGAGTAGTTGCCGCTGCGCGCGCGCACCAGATGCGGCGCCAGCAAATCGCCGTTGCGCCACAGCGCGGGCCACGCCAGCACGAGCACGACATCGCCGCGCTGGATCTCGATGTATCCGGCGGTCGTGTCCCGGACCTTCCATGTCGCGAGACACCGTTCCCTCTCGAACGCCTGCGCAACATCGTCGACAGTGGTCAGCATCGCCCCGGCTCGCTCCCTGAAGCGAGTCTAGCACGGGTCAGGGGCTAGGATGCCGAGGCGCCGGGATCTGATGGTCCTTTGCCACCTCGGCGCTCGTACGCCCGGATGATCTTGTGGACCAGGGGGTGTCGCACCACGTCGTTCTCGGAGAACCGGCACACCTCAATCCCCTCGATACCGTCGAGCAACTCGGCCGCTTCGGCCAGCCCCGAGCGCGTGTGGGACGGCAGGTCGCTCTGGGTGACATCACCCGTGATGACCGCCTTGGAACCGAAGCCGAGCCGCGTGAGGAACATCTTCATCTGCTCGGTGGTCGTGTTCTGGGCTTCGTCCAGAATCACGAAGCTGTCATTGAGCGTGCGGCCGCGCATGAACGCCAGCGGCGCAACCTCGATGGTGTCCCGCTCCATCAGCCGGCGCACCTTGTTGTAATCCAGCATGTCGTGGAGCGCGTCGTACAGCGGGCGCAGGTACGGGTTGACCTTGTCCTCGAGATCGCCGGGCAAAAACCCCAGGCGCTCGCCGGCCTCGACCGCCGGGCGGGTCAGGACGATGCGCTTGACGCGCTTGTCCATGAGCTCGGCCACCGCCAGCGCCATGGCCAGATAGGTCTTGCCCGTTCCGGCGGGACCGACCGCGAACACCATGTCGTTTTCGCGCACGGCGTCGACGTAGCGCTTTTGCGCCAATCCCTTGGGAGCAATGGGCCGACCGGCGCGAGGCACCAGCACCGTGTCGGAGAAGATGTCGCGCAGCTGCGCGGTGCGATCGGCCTGGAGCACCCGCACGGCGCGGATCAGATCGTCGCTGTCCAGCGCCCGACCGCGAGCGGCCAGCCGGTACAGTTGATCCAGCGCAGCGCATGCCAGCGCGACCTCATCGGCCGGACCGCGCACGGTGATTTCGTTGCCGCGCACGTGCATCTGGACGCCGGTCGCACGCTCCAACAGCTTGAGGCCCGCGTTGCGCTCGCCGCACAAAACCAGCAGCGCTGCCGAGTCTTCAAATGTGAGTTTTGAGCTGTCCGTCGTGTCAGCCCGAAGTGGTTTGGTCAACTATGAGTTCCCTGTGGTTGTTTGGGTAGTGCGCCAGGGTCTCGACGGTCTAGCACACTTTCACAGTCATAGCCTATCCTCCCCCAATCATGAGCAGCACACAATCGAACGACCGAGACGGCAGCCAAGGCTTTCCACAGCTTGTGCGGGTGATGCGCCGGCTGCTGGCACCCGACGGCTGCCCGTGGGACCGCGAGCAGACCCTGGACACGCTCAAGCCCTACCTGCTCGAAGAGTCCTACGAGCTTCTGGAAGCCATCGAGACCGGCAGCGTGGCCGACCACTGCGAGGAGCTGGGCGACCTGCTGATGCAGATTGTATTTCAGGCGGAGCTGCGCCGAGCCGAGGGAGCCTTCGACATCGACGACGTCGCCCAGGGCATCGCCGACAAGCTCATCCGCCGTCACCCCCATGTGTTCGGCGACGCCGACGCGATTTCTGACCCGGATCAAGTGGTCGCGCAGTGGTCAGAAATCAAAGAGGCCGAACGAAAGCAAAAACAGGGAGATGAGCCCCAGGTGCCACGAGCGCTGGCCGGCGTTCCAGTGGCCATGCCCGCGTTGGCGCGGGCCCAACAGCTCACGGTGCGCGCGGCGGATGTGGGCTTCGACTGGCCAGACCTGGCCAGTTGTCGGGCCAAGCTGGACGAAGAGCTGGCCGAGCTCGACGCCGCCGGCGATGACCCCGCCGCGGTCCAGGCCGAGCTGGGCGATGTGCTGCTGGCCGCGGTCAACCTGGCCCGCAAGCTCGGGATCGATGCCGAGGGGGCGCTGCGGGCCAGCTCCCAGCGGTTCGCCCGGCGCTTCGAGTATGTCGAGGACGAGCTGCACCGGGCCGGGTCCAGCGCCCGAGAGGCCGATTTGGCCACCATGGATGCCCTGTGGAATGCCGCCAAATCCCGCGAGAAATGAGCTTCGTGGCGAATTTGACGCTCCCGTGAACAATCTTGCGCATTTTTGACCCATTTTTGGGCAAGGCACCTCCGACCCGCATGAAATGGGGCTTAGCGCGTTTCAAACACAGGGTTGCTCCCAGGTTGTCCACAGTTTGTGTGAAGAGTTTTACGCGGCCAATCCCCCCTGTGAACCGGCACTTGACACGGCCAGGCCGATCGAGGTAACTCACGGCGCTACTCAGCGGATCTGAAGGAGTTATCAGTGCCTAATCACAAATCAGCCGAAAAGCGGGTGCGCCAGCGCGACAAGCGCCACCTGCGTAATCGGATCGCTCTTGGCAGCATGCGCACCGCGATCTACGCCGCACGCAAAGCCGTGGACACCGGTGCTGCCAACGCCCAGGACGTCGTCAAGCAAGCCGTCGCACTCATCGACGGCGCGGTTACCAAGGGCGCCCTCAAGCGCAAAACCGCCTCTCGCTACATCTCGCGGCTCACTCGCCGCAGCGCGTAGCTATACACAAACAAACGCCTTCGTCGGGAGCCAAATTTCGCCGCCCGGTTCTTGTGAGGGCGGACGAAATTCGGCTCCTCTCGCGACGTCTGCGCTTGTTCCTGATTGTTGTTGCTTTTTCACAATGACGCATTTTCAATGCGTCATTGTTTAGCGACCCAGCTCGACAATCTCGGTAACGAGACGCTCGAGCACCACTTGCTCGGTCAAATCGCGACCGAGCGTTTTCGAAATCCCACCAAAGCCTTTGAACGTCGCGTCCGCGGCGCACAGCTTGGTGATGGCCGTGGCCACCGCCGCCGGCGAGTAGCGCCTCGTCTGTCGCTTGAGCTTGTCGACCACGAACGGCGGTGCACCGACCAGCCGTGCCATCTGCCCTTTGCCCAGGCCCTCGGTCATGCCCACGTGGCACCAGCCGATCTGGCGCATGTGCCGGGCCAGCATCACGACCACGCCGATGGCGCTCTGGCGCTGGTCGCATAGGGCGGCCACCCCGCGCAGGGCGCGCGCCAGGTCGCCGTCGCCGATGGCGTCGGTGAGCTCGAAGACCGTGCGCTCCCGGGTCTCGGCGATAAGATCGTCGACGTCGTCAGCGGACACGGCGCGGTCTTTGGCGTACAGCGACAGCTGTTCGAGCGCCAGGGCAAGCCGCGACAGGTCGTTGCCCACGACGTCGACCAACCGGTTGGCCGTACCGCCGGCCAAGCTGACACCGCGGCGCTTGGCCTCACTGGTGACCCAGCCCGACACGTTGCGGGGCGGCGCCAGCTCTTGCAGGTACCCGGCCTTCTTCGCCGCGGAGTAGAACTTGATGCGTTTGTCCACCTTGCTGGTGGTAACGATCAGCACGGTGGTTTCACTCGGCTGCGCCAGATAGGCCGCGAGCGCGGCGAGCTCGGCCGCGGGCAGCGCAGCCGCGTCCCGCAAATAGACCACGCGCCGGTCCGCCATCATCGGCAACGTCTGTGCGGCGGCAGCGATGGTCGCTCCGGATGCGCCGCGGCCGTCGAACACATCGTAGTTGAAGCCGCGCAGGTTCGCCGGCACGGCCGCGTCCACGATGGCCTGGATCGCCCGCTGCAGCAGCAACGGATGAGACGAGTACAGCACGTACGCCGGCTGCAACGTCTCGGGAGTTACCGCGCTCAGATCGGCCATCGGCGCAGCCTACCGCGGCCGGCTGACGGCGACAACCACAGACCAGCGCTCCGGCGATGTTGCATTGCTCCCGATTTCCTGGTTGATTCTCAGCGTGTCGATCAAGCTCTTCGTCGCCGATCGCGCTGTCATCGACGAGCGCGCCCACGACGCCACGGCGATTCTGGTCGCCGATGGCGAAATCGTTGCCGTCGGTCCGCCCGACAAGGTTCGCGCCGACGAGCGCGCCGCGGCAGCGCCGACCATCGACTGGTCCGGCAAAGCCATCATCCCCGGCGGCGTCAACGCGCACAACCACAGCTTTCAGTCGCTGCTGCGCGGCATCGGCGACGACCTGCCATTTTTGACCTGGCGCGACAAAGCCCTGTACCGCTACTCGCCCCAGCTCGACGCCGACGGCATGCACACCGCGGCGTTGTTCGCGTTCGGAGAGATGCTGCTGCACGGCGTGACCACGGTCTGCGACTTCTACTACATCAATGCCGGCGGCAACGACAACGCCCTGGCCACCATCGCCGCGGCCCAGAAGCTGGGCATGCGCATCGTGTTGGCGCGGTGTTTCTACGACTGGGACGGCGCGCCCGCGTCCTACCGCGAAGACATTCCGACCGCCGTACGCAACTTCACAATGCTGTCCAAACAGTTCGCGGGCGACACGCGCCACCGCGTCGGCATTCACCCCGCCCCGCACAGCCAGCACGGCGCCAAGCCCGAGATGATCGTGGCTGGCGCGGGCTGCGCCGCGGACGCCGGGGTGCCCTGGCACATTCACCTGGCCGAGGAGGAGTACCAGGTCGCAGAGTCCCTCGAGCGCTTCGGCAAACGGCCCCTGCATGCGGTCGCCGACCTGGGCGTGGTCGACGACCAGATGATCGCCATCCACGGCTGCTGGTTCGATGCGGACGAGCGGGCCCTGTTGGGTGAGCGCGGCGCGAGCCTGGTCTACAACCCGGCGTCGAACATGTTTTTGGGCGACGGCATCACCGACGTGGTCGATTTGCGGCAGCGCGGCGTAAAAGTCGGCCTGGGCACCGACGGCGGCTGCTCGAACAACCGCGTGTCGGTCCACGACGAGATGCGCATGACCGCACTACTGCAAAAGGTTGCCAGGACCGACGGCCAGGCCATCGCAGCCGAGGACTGCCTGGCCATGGGCACGCGCGTCGGCGGCGAGGTTCTGCGCTTGCCCGTGGGCCGGCTTGCACCGGGCTATCGGGCTGATTTCGCGGCGGTAGATCTCCACGATCCGAGCCTGTGGCCCGTCCAGGCGCTGGCAAAAAACGTGGTCTATGCCCTCACGTCTCGCGCGTTTACGGATGTCGTGGTAGATGGAGAGATAGTCGTCGCCGATCGACAACTGGTTAACGTTGAGCTCGAAGAAATCGAAGAACGCGTCCGCCGCCTCACCCGCGGATGGGGGCGAGACTAAGCCGGCCGCCAAAGCAGGCGCCGCGGCCAGCAAACGCAAGAGCAGGCGCAAGAACCGCACGGCCTACGGCTTCGAGATCGAGCTCGTGCACGCGCGCAACTCACACCTGGGCTGGATGATCTTCGGCCTGGTGCTCGGTGTGCTGCTGCTGTGGAAGCTGGCCTTCGTGGGCAAGCTCATCGGCGTCATCCTGCTGATCGTGGCGGGCTTCGCCGGCCGCAACTTTCTACTCACCGTGCTCAACGAGCCCGGCACGTTCCGCGTCGAAAAAGACCACATCGAAATGCCCGAGGGGCTGTGCCGCGGTCGCACCGTGTCGATCGATTATGCCCAGGTCAAACACGCGTTCTTCTTGCGCCGGGCGGTGCCGTGGACGCGCGCGGGCCCCATTCTGGTGGTCGAGGCCGATGACCGGGCGCTGAGCTACCCGCGCGATTGGTTCTCCTCGGACGCCGATCAGCTGCGCCTGCTCGAGCTGCTCCACACCGCGCGCAAACGAGCCCAGGCCAAGGCGTCTTAGACCCGTGCGCGCCACGCTTGCCGCGCTAGCGCGCTAGGGACGCTTTTCGTATCTTTCGTATTCGTAGCTATCGCCAGCTACGTTCGAATACGAAGAATACGAAAAGCGTCCCCAACTAACACTACTGTGTTGAACGTCACAAAAGGCGCGGTTTGAAAAGGTGGATCATCTCGATCCTTTACGCGATTGCAGCGCCAAGAAGTTGGACGAGTAGATCAGACGTGGTGAAGACAGTGCATGGA
>Ga0114931_10008049_pt1 | contig 12813 bp, 10 predicted proteins | sample 2SBtaG_FD_89579 | JGI IMG/M metagenome (GOLD analysis project Ga0114931, IMG submission 89579) | Deep subsurface microbial communities from Kolumbo volcano to uncover new lineages of life (NeLLi) - 2SBTROV14_V59a metaG | ecosystem: Environmental > Aquatic > Marine > Volcanic | place: Kolumbo...
ATGGTGGACCTGGATATGGTGGACCTGGATATGGTGGACCTGGATATGGTGGACCTGGCGGCACGAAGCCCGGTTATGGATCGCCTGGTTACGGTGGTGATCCGGGCCATGGAGCTCCCGCTTACGGACACGATGGTCCACACGCGCCCCATGGCGATAAATAGTCATAGCACCGGGCTTCGGTTGTGCCGCGATTTGGGTACCCCCCCGCAGAGCGTTCATGAATCGTCCAGGCTAAGCACGGTGCCGTGCGTTTAGCGTCGACGACCACCGCGTTTCACCCATAGTTCAACAAGCCCTGGCGCATCGCGGCCATAAGTGGCTTTCAACGCGGTGTCGAATTGGGTCCCTTCGGAGACGGTATCCAGGAGCTTTCGGTATCGTTTCATGTCGCTCATCAAGAACCGAACGAACCCGAAACGCAACGTTTTGGATTCCACGTCCGGCAAGCTGCTGTTCAAGAGATCGTCGGGGTCTTCCAAGGTTGCTTGGAGACTCTTGAGATCTTGGATCCACTCGATGACTTGCTCGGATCTCCCCACGATGCGCGCGGCGATGGCCCGAGAGGATCCCTCGGAAAACCACGTTGGAACAATTCCGCGGCTATCCACGTACAATCCGGCGAATAACTCGGTCAGTTGAACATCCAAAGGAGCTTCTTCGTCGCGTGGCACTAACAGACACACATAAGCATCAATGACGTCATAGACCCAGTGGCCGGTCCAATCGGGCGAAATCTCACGCTTCTCGACCATTCGCCCCAGTTCACTATAGTCGTATCGTCGCCGAAAGAGATACAGCGTAGCGCCGCCCTTGATCAACGGCTGGCCGGAAGGTAATTCCATCAGTTTGGCGATGGCATTGAGTTGCTGTTGCGCCAACTGCCCCAATGGCTGCATGCGTTGGACATCGATATTTCCAATCAAACGCAAGTCGGTCGTTGCGAGCTGCTTGGGTTGTTCCGTCGGTTTGACAAGCCGCCAATTGTCTTGGGCCAGCGTGAGCCGCTCCTTGGCTAGGTCTTCTTGAGACATACGACTGGCCGTTTCAATGCGGACCATGCGTTGGAGCAATTGGTTCGCGTCTCGACCATTGAATTTTGCACCCTTGCCGATCCAGGTTTCGATCATCGCGATCACCTTGGGATCGAGCGCCGGCTTTCGCAACGGCATTCGCTGGCCCTCGGTGCCGCGTAACTTTCTCAAGATCAAACTCTTCGCCACATCGTCGGGAGCCAACACGGGGCCATTGTTGCCTCCCCGCAACAGTCCGCGGAACGTGGCCAACGACAGTCGGGCCGAAGGTTGATTGCCGGCGTGACATGGAAAGCAAGACTCGACGATTACCGGGGCAATATCGCGAGAGAATTGGATTTTTTCATCCCCTTCGGCCATTCTCAGTTCGAGCGGTGCCGGATGACCTGGTTGACCGAAATTATTCAGGGGGGTTTTGGGGTCTTTGCCGTCGAACTTCGCGCCAGCGTCGATCCAGGCAACAAGTTTGGCCAACTCTTCGTCGTCAACCTTACCGCCTCCCTTGGGCATCTTGCCCTCGCGAATCAACTCGATCATGCGACTCGCGCTGCTGTCGCCTGGCTGTAGGGCATCGCCTTGGGCCAGGGTCTCGAAAGTCCGCATACTGAAATCACCACGGGAACGTGTCACATGACAATTGCCACATCGGCGCATCAGCACGGGAGCCACCTCGTCGACGAAGCTCACCACGACCTCTTCCGGCACGGAAACACCTTTGGCTTTGAGCCGCTCGACCAGTCCAGCGGCGGTCGCCTTCATTGTCCGCAGCGAACGGTCGAGCTCCCCTTGTTCGTCGCTGCTCTCCAAGGCGGAGATTGCGCGAAACGCCTCGGCAACTAGCTCGGCGGCCTGGTCGTACTTGCGACCGCGAAAATAGCGCGAGGCCGACGAGAGCGATCTGCGGAGCTGGACGATTTGCTTCCGCTGCCCAGGAGAGATCGCCGCGGAAACCAACCGCGATGGGACAAGGTTCGCGAAAAGACTAGCGGCGATCAGCACCAAAACGGGCCACGTCGAGAACCACGACCGCGAGTGCTGCACAAACGGACACCGAAGCCGGATTAAACCAATCTTGACCGCGGTCGACGATTGCCAAGCGCGCACCCCCTGAACCCGAAGAGCCATGGCGTTCATCCTCGTTACGATTCTCTATTCCCCGCGGCCGCGCGAGTGCAGCCAGTGTTCCCCAAGATCATCCGTGAACAATCCGCCTTTCGCGACGACCATCATGCATAATCCAGGCTAAGTGTCATGATACGAGAGTCGCGCGAAAGGAGCAAAAAACCGCGGAATTTCGCGTCCCAAGCCTGCCAATGTGGCGGTTGCCGATGGTTTCAAGAGCCGTGGCACCGGTGAGACAAGAAATCGATCGGCGGTCCAGTCAATCTCGAACGGCGTTACACGGCGTGATGCCGGCGGAGAACCTTCTTCCGTCGTGGCTTTGTACGGCGACAGGCAGCACCGTACTTCAGCGCGAACGCCTCGGCATAGCGTTCACGATCGATGTAACTCGTGTTGCGGTCGTCCAGGAGGTGCCCTAGCTCATGGATGAGAATGTTATTCAGATAGAAGTCCTTGATCGCCACTTCGTTCCATTGCAGCTTCCACAAGCCGGGGCGGTCTTCAACCCAACGAACCCCGAACATGGCGGCTTCGATCACTTGTTCTGGCTTGGGAGGACATGGACTGTATTCCGTTAGCCCCGATTCGATGGGATAGAGGTACAACGTCGTTCCCCACTGCATGCCATAGCAGGGAAAACTTTGTTTCTTTCGGGTCATGCTGCTGAGCTGGACGACTTCCAGCTTTTCGAGAAATCGCCGTGGCACGCGGTTCAGCCGCTCGCGGACCTCCTTGGGCGTCAACACATGCTGAAAGCCTGGTCCAGGGTCTTGAACGATGATCTGGTACGCTCGACCGTCGCCACATGGCTCGTGCCAGTTCTCAGGTGGAATAAAGGGCATGCGGACGTTTCGCGGTCCGCCACGGGCGCGAATGCTAAAGGGTGCTTTATGCTTGATCGGATGCCGCAAGCGTCCGTTGGTGTGCGGCGCATGCTCGAATTTGCGACCGACCGATTCATTTTTGTGTGATCGTCGTGACATCAGTGAATGAAACCCTGTCTTCAAAGCCACCAAAGGGAAAGCAAGAGGGCTCCGTCACCAGCGACAATGGCAATGTCGCGCTTTCCAAGCGAATCCTTCAGAAATGTTCCGGTCCCAGAGGGCCAGATGTATGGATGAGGGACTACTTCATCCTAGCGTGGGTGAAATAGCGAAACAAGTGAACACCGTAAGATGTGTTCTATAAGGTAGTTATGGAGATTGCACCGGACATGACAGGCCGGTAATCCATGTGGCGAGGGGGGTGCTTCGGGCCACCGAAGACAAGAAAACAGCCCCATGATACGGGACGATGTGAGTGTTACCGCAACGGTTTTTCAGACGCTAACTGATTGCCAACCACGCCGCGATGATCACGGTAAGAACAAGGACACCAATGCCCAAGCCGACCAAGACGGACATCATGACATCGACCCTTGGCTCTACCTTTCGAGACGGCAGGCAGGGCAACGGCGCGGAAGACTCCGCGCTGGGTACTAAATCAGAGAGCAAATCGTCGATTTCGCCGCCAGAAGCAACGTTGATTTTCGACGAGGGCGTCTTTTTTGAAGTACCCGATCCTGAGGGTGGCTTTGTCCCCAACTTTGGCTTGACACGCGAATCGTGGATCTTGCCAGAACCCGACTTCACACCGGAACCGGAGCCCGGCTTCATCTTCGGCTTCGACCCACTTGAGGAAGAAGGCTTTTTCTTCTTGGCCAAATCAGCCTTGGAGCGATCGCTGTCTGTTCCAGGGGGAGCCTTCATCCCGATTTCGGAGTCGGAAGGGGCAAGACTTAACAGCGAGTCTTCATCATCGGACGGGACATTGGTTGTTGATGAATCGGGCTTGGAGCCTCCCTGTCGCGGTCCACTATCGCTTGCGGCACGCTGGTCGTGCTGTTCCTCCATTCGCCGTAGTGTCTGAGAGCCCGGTCCGCCGCTGGAAGAGCCTTTTAACCCCGATCCCCCGCGCTCGCTATTCAACCATCCTTGTAATGCATCGACCACTTCTTCAGCCTTTTGGTAACGACGCTCTACTTTCTTAGCCATCATTTTTTGGCAAATCGCCACCAATTCGGCGGGGGCATCGGAACGCTCGTTATGAATCGACGAAGGCTCCTGTGTTTGATGCATCATCAGGCGTTGGGGCAGGGTGCCTTCGGGAAACGGTGGATGTCCCGTTAACAGGAAGTACAACGTGCAGCCGAGGCTATAGATATCGGCCCGAAAATCGACTCCGTGGCTGTTCAACGCCTGTTCTGGAGCCAGATAGTCGGCCGTGCCCAAGACGTTCTCATCGTGAGCGATGGTGAGCGATTCGTTCTCATCGCCGGAGAAGCGAGCCAGACCCATGTCGAGAATCTTCACGACACTCTTTTCGTTGACGAGAAGGTTCGCGGGCTTGATATCGCGGTGAATCACGCCAGATTCATGGGCGTAGGCCAACCCCTCGGCAGCCTGACGAATGTAATCGGCCGCCATTTCGTAATCGAGTTGTCCCTTGCGTCTTACCAGCTCTTGCAGGTCACAGCCTTCGACATATTCCATGACGAGGAAATGTGTCTTCCCCTCGCTGTCGATGTCGTACGCACGGACCACATGGGGATGTTCCAGGCGGCCAGCCGCGCGTGCCTCACGGTAAAAGCGGGCCAAATACGATGAGTCGGCGATCCGGTTTTGCGGCAAAACCTTGATCGCGACCCGGCGGTGCATCATCACGTGTTCAGCCAGGTAAACACTGCTCATGCCGCCGGTACCCAATAGACTCAGCAGCTTGTATTTGCCAAGAAAGAAGCCCTTGTGCCGGCCTTCGAGTAGCTTGTCGGTCTGCCATCGGGTGAGCAATCCCTCGTCGATAAGACGTTCGGCGACCACCTTGCTATCGGTCTCCGACGTTCCGACTTGGTCGTCGTCGAGAACACTCTGCAAGCGGCTGTTGTCAACCAATCCGCTACGGCGGACAAGATCGAGAAACCGTTGAACCTTCACCTTCACATTGCTCATGTTATAGGCGCTGCGTTACGCCGCCGTCTTGCCACTTAGTTACATGTTACTTGTACACGTCACCAAGCTCCGGGTCATCGGCTGGATGACTCAAAAGCCGGTTGTTCGCTCTGTTCCAAGGCGGTTTGCCAGAATCGCTGAAGGGCACAGGCAACTGCGATTCTCATTCCAAGATCATGGTCGCCACCGAATCGACGCATGTCTCATCACGACGGATAGGATGAAGGGACTAGAGTGTCGTTTCGTGGGAAACCACTGTCCACGTCACCTGTTGTGGCGAAACAACACCTTTGCTCCACGCTACCAACGATTGAGGAAAGATACCAGAATTTCTTGTATCTCGAAAACAACTTTCCACACCAGTTGCCACTCTCTCAGTGGGTGAGCAACGCTAGGATCTCGATTTGCCACTCCAAGTAATATGACGGGGCAATGAAAAAACCTCTTTTGGGGGGGTGGTGTCCTTCGAGTGCGGTTTTTCCCTCCACGACCAAACCACGCAGGGTGGTCATGGTTTTCGGAATGCCGTGAGTGGTTTATGTTCCTGAGAGTTCGCGGAGTCCTCGGCATCGGCTCCCCCGGGTTGATTCATGAGCGATCTGCCGTGGAACGCTGGGATCGGTCAGCTACTTCGTCAAAGAACGACTTGCCGTTGCTCACACATTGACCAATACGCCGCGCGGACAAGTCATCCTTTTCCTCGTATCGGTCTTGATTCAATGCTCTTTGTGACGATCGACGTGAATGATCCGGGGCTAAAGGCATGAGGGACGATCGTTTTTTGTGTCGAAAAGAAAATGCAGCAGGTGCGCCGGGATGACGATTCCGAAATCGGTGATCTATACGCGAAAAGGCTGTCATTTATGCGAGCTGGCTAGAGCAATGTTACGTGAAAACGGTCTCCAGCCACAAGAGATCGGCATTGATCAGCACGAAGATCCGCGAAGAAAATACGACCTCTGCGTGCCAGTCGTTGAAATCGACTGGCGCGAACGATTTCGTGGACGAGTCGACGAGTTCTTGCTTCGTCGCCTGTTACGAATTCTGAGTTAACCGGAACGCAGTCGATCACGGTCGCCCCCCTGGAATTCCACGTCTTCAAACTGCCGCTCGAACCCTCTACTAGAAAGTCGTCATGCAACAACTCGGAGTGTTTGCCAAATACTGGGAACCTGGAAAAGTGAAGACGCGCCTCGCGGCGACGATTGGCAACCAGCGTGCAAGCAGCATTTATCGGTCGTTTGTCGAAACTTTGCTGAAGCGGCTATCTCGCGTGGGGCAGCGAAGGGTTCTTGCCGTCGCCCCACCCGAACGCATGAAAGATTTTTCCGTCGTTGCGGGTGAGGCATGGAGCGTTGAGCCTCAGGCTCGTGGTGACTTGGGGACACGCATGAAGCATTACTTCGACACCGGCTTCGAGCGTTCGGCGCGTTGTGTCGTGCTGATGGGGTCCGATAGTCCCGACATTCCGCTTGCTTACGTTGAACAAGCGTTCGAGATGCTCGAAAAATTTCCCGTGGTGCTTGGGCCAACCAGCGACGGCGGTTACTATCTGATCGCGGCACGCGACGCGACGCCGCCGGTTTTCGATCACATCGCCTGGAGCACACCGTCGGTTTGGACCGATACGATCGAGCAACTCGATCAAGCCGGACTAAGCTATGGCCAACTGCCCCAGTGGTATGATGTCGATGACCTCGAAAGTCTGGCGAGGATGGTCGAGAATCTACGAACGATGAACCAACTGGACAGTGAGTTGGTGAAACTGAAAGATCGCTTGTGCGCCGAATTTGACGCCGAGTGATCGGTCATGTCCTTTGTCGGCCAAGACATGAAAAGAAAGGCAGGGGCCCACCATGAACGACGTAATTGTAATCGGCGGCGGCGCGATCGGGCTGTCGCTCGCCTATGACCTGTCGACACACGGACTATCGGTCCGCGTTCTCGAACGTGGGCGAACGGGCAACGAGTCGAGTTGGGCCGGCGCCGGGATTTGTCCGCCGGGGAATCGGAAGACAACCTCGGATTCTTACCAGCAACTCATCGGGCTTGGACACGAATTGCAACCGCTCTGGGCGGAGAAGCTGCGCGACGAGACGGGGGTCGATAACGGCTATCGTCGAGATGGTGGTATTTACATTGCTCGCGAGACCGCCATGGTCGACATGTTAGGGCACATGATCGATCATTGGATAAGCCGCGAAATTCGAGTCGAGAGAATCGATGAGGCGGAGCTTTCCAAGCTCGAACCTCGGCTGCAACCCAACTGCGCGGGGGAAGGACCGCTCGCCGCGGCGCTCTTGCTCGACGAAGCACAAGTTCGCAACCCACGGCATTTGAAAGCCCTCGTTGCCGCATGTTTGCGGCGGGGGGTTGTCATCGAAGAGGGAATCCCCGTTGATTCCTTCGAAACCGTGGGCGAACAAGTGGTGGCCGCGCGAACGCTCGACGGGCCACGCATCGCGACGCGCTACTGTATCGCGGGCGGCGCGTGGAGCAAGAGCCTGCTAGCGTCGCTGGGGGTCGTGCTGCCGATTCGTCCGGTCCGCGGACAGATCGCTCTGTTGAGTTGTGGAATGTCTCCCATTAAGAGGGTCATCAACGAGGCAAGCCGATATCTGGTGCCTCGTCCCGATGGCCGAGTTCTGATCGGGGCGACCGAAGACGATGTTGGTTTTGATAAGCGGACCACCGCCGAAGCGATCCACGGGCTGATCGCGTTTGGCCGCGGCTTGGTTCCCGCCTTGGGTAAAGCGGAGGTCCAACGTTGTTGGGCCGGATTGCGACCGGCAACCGAAGACGGAAGGCCCTATATGGGCTTGGTGCCGGGGTTCGACAATGTGTATGCCGCGGCGGGCCATTTTCGTAGCGGGTTGCAGCTCTCACCGGCGGTGGCCGTGGTGATGAGCCAACTCATCCGCTGCACAATTCCCGAAATCGATTTGAATCCGTTTCGGCTGGATCGCGATTGACACCGGTTGTACGGCGTGCCTGGGTTTAGACACCGACGCGACAGGCGGACGCCAAGCGTTTGATCTGTCGCATGATCTCGTCGGCACCACCGGAGAGCGAAAATTGTTTGTCGACATTCCCTTCGACGAAAGCAACTTTGTTCATGCCGTAGACGTCGGAACTGGCCTCGTCCTGTCCCAATACATATCCGCCTTTGGCACGGATCATGCCACATCCATCGGAACCGTCACGGCCCATTCCGGTCATGACAACTCCCAAGACCCTCTCGCCATGAATCTCGGCAACGCTCCCCATCATCACGTCGACCGACGGAATGTGTCCGCTGACGGGGTCACCACCGCGAACACGGATTTTTACGTCCGAGACGACTTTCTGGAGGCTCAAGTGCTGTCCCCCCGGGGCGATGTAAGCATGATTGGTTTGCAAGACAACGCCCGTGGCGGCCTCTTTGACGGACAGCGCCGAAACCGAATCCAACCTTCTGGCAAATGGACCGGTGAAGTTCGCCGGCAGGTGTTGCACCACGACCACCGGCGGAAGCGGCGGCCGCAGTCGTTCAAACAGTTCCGTCAATGCCGGTGGACCGCCCGTCGAAATGCCGATCGCGATACACCAATTGGTGAACTGCGTGGACCGAGGTAATGCCACTGGGCTTGCCGTGGAAGAGGAGTGCTTCTTGGCAACGGACGATCGTTCGCGACGCGCGCGGCGAATCTCCAGCATCCGCTTGACGTCGGTTCCGGCCATCGCACGAATTTTCTGCAGCAATTCGTGCTTGAACGCACCATCGAGCTTTCGTGAACCCTCGGGTTTTGCCACATAGTCCATGGCGCCCCGATCAAGAGCCTTGAGCGTCACATCCGCGCCGCGTTGCGTTAGCGAACTAACCATGATCACCGGTGTCGGACGACGCTTCAGAATCTCGTCAAGCGTCGTCAGGCCATCCATGCCCGGCATCTCGATGTCCAGTGTGACAAGATCCGGCTTTAGTGCGTCGACCAACTCGAGCGCCTTCCTGCCATCCCGCGCTTTGCCGGCAAGTTCCATGTCGCTAGCTTCGTGGATCTGATCCCCGATCAACTCACACATCACCGTGGAGTCGTCAACAACCAGCACACGTATCCGTCGATTCTCCTGCATGGCCACGGCACCTTTGTTCATGGTATTTCCGGGAGGGAGGCTCCGGACGTTTTCTGCCTTCATAAACGTAGCTTCCAACCACGTGCGCGTCGGACAGAGTCGAATTCAAAGGTGGCGCAGGCAGCCGGGACAACAAATTCGTTGCGCAAGACCTATACAGACGTCATGGATGGAGTCTCGAAGTGGTGCAATCTGTCACGAATCAACTCGCTACACGCTTCACAAGCGACGTGGTTCGTCCCTCTGTGTCGCACTTCCGCCACGCCTCAATTGAAAAACGCACACTCCAGGACGACCTTGAAAGACCTGCCAATCGGTTACGCTCCATGTGCCCTGAGCGCTTAGTGAGGTTACCAGCCGCCGCGCCGTTTCGTCCGCTAGCGATGAACCACCCCGAAGGATGAACCAACCCCTGCCGGCTTCGGTCAAACGTTTCCGTTCGCGGGGGTTGAGTTCCCACGGTCGACGACTACACAGGGGATTCACTTCACGTCCGTCGTGCGTCAAATCGTAGAGATTATTTACCGGGACCGTGCAATATTCCGCCCACCGCTCTTCCGTAAACCGTGCCACGGTACACTCGATGAAACCAGAGCGGACGAACACGGGGATCCGTCCCGTGCCGTGTGCTCGAACAAACTGAACAGCGCCGCGCCAATCTTCACGGGCATGGCCGGAGATATCTCGATGCAGCATGAAGTTTCGCACGACACTATGAGTCGAGGATTGAAACGGAGAGATCATCAGACCCACGGCGAGCGTGATGAAGTAGGCTGCGACAACCTTACGCCCACGGAGCGAAGCCCCGATGATGGCCGTGGCAAAAATGGGGGCAACAGCGCCGACCATCAGGTATCGCTTGAAGAATACCCGTGCGATGTCGGCTCGCGTTAACAGCCACGTCAGCACCAGCAGGATGAAGAAGATACCCAGCAGGCAGCGCACCAGAGTTGTGTGTTGCCTTGGCACAACGGTAGACACCACCTCTCGATGGGGGCTGAGCCAAGAGACAGCCCCGGCGACCAAGGCCGGATAGATAAACCAACAATCCAAGGGGAACAGCGTCGCAAGATCGATCCACGTCGGTCGCGTAACGAATAGCGCCCAGTTCGCCCGTCGCGACGCGACGAGTGTGGCGTGTGACCATAGAGGAATCGCCGCAACGATCACGGTTAGCGCGTCGACAACCGCGGTAGAGGGCTGATACGCCGCCCGGCGTACCTGGCCACGCCCGCACCACGTTGCCGTGATATAGATCGCCTCGGCAACCAGCAACAATCCCGATGTATAGTGGAGATAGAGCATCGCGAGCGACGTCACAATCAGCGCGATACGCCAACGGCGTTGTGCGTCGCGGAGGACTTCGCGGACACAAATCAATTGCGCCAAAGCGACGAGATGCAACACCGCGTAGGGACGTGCATCTTGCGCATAAAAAATGAACACTCGATCCAACGCCAACAGCATGACGACAGCCACCGTCGCCACACGTGACGCGGTCCATCGCCAGATGGCCCAGGCTGCGAGCGCCATGAAGACCGTACTTGCCCCGACGGACAACCATCGCAGGGACGTTTCATTGAGTCCCAACACGCGAACCAGGGCCCATTCCATGTAGAAATACAGCGGGCTTTGATTCCCCATTCGGGCGCGAGGGGCCACTTCGGCGAGACCATCGTCGACGGTCCAAGCGGTATGCAACTCGTCGAGCCAAAGGCTGTGGTCCACGTCGTGGATGCGTAGCGCGAACCCCACGAAGATGAACAAACCGACGAGGCCGATTGTTGTCGTTGGGCGACGGGACGAATCATCAGGCAATCGCATTACGATCAGATTCTACCATCCCCGTGAAGATCGTACGATGATCGAAACGATCGCGATGAGAGCCCTCAGGGCATGGGTCACTTGAGTCGATCTTCGACCAGCGCGAGCATGTCAGCCTCGTCGGGAAAGGCACCGGTCTCGAGTTTGGAATACTCCAGGATGCCGTCGAGAGAAAGTTCAAAACGACCGCCGCTAGAGGGAATCAATTCGAGGCTTTCGATTTGTTGCTTGAATCGACCGAGCAACGTGTCCGCCAAACTGACGGCCTGAGGTTCGTAGTTTCACAACGAGCAGTATTCGAGCCGGATCTTCATTGCTAACCCATCTCCTTGATTCAGTGGTCGAGAAACCATTCACAAGAACGCGCCACGAGATCAACGTGTTCGTTTCTTGGTTTTCTTGCGGCCCGAGGGCTTCTTTTTCGCGGCGGCCGAAGGTTTTTTCTTGGTCGAGATCTTGGCCGCTTTCTTGGTTACGTTTTTCTTCGGTGTACGTTTTTTGGCGGTTTTCTTTTTCGCGGCCGCTTTCTTGGTCGAGCGTTTTTTCGGTTTGGCGAAAATGCCTCCCCAGTTTTCGGAATAGGCCGTTGTGGCGCCGACATGAGTTACCGTCATTTGAACAACCTCTCAGGAGTCAATTGCGTAGTCGTATTTGTATGTATCATCCATGGCACGCGCTGATTTTCCAACTCGACCCTGCTCTGTCAAGCCGGCTCGTTACGATTGCAACTTTTTGTAGCGGTAACGCCGTGGGGCGTCGCTATCGATGCCCAATCGCTGACGACGTTGTTCTTCGTAGGTCTGAAAATTCCCCTCGCACCAATGCACATACCCCTCGCCTTCAAAGGCAAGGATGTGCGTTGCAACGCGATCGAGAAACCACCGATCATGGCTAATCACCACCACGCAACCGGCAAAACTCAGAATGGCATCTTCCAACGCTCGAAGCGTATCGACGTCGAGGTCATTGGTCGGCTCGTCCAGCAGCAGTAGATTACAGCCACGACGCAACAGTTTGGCCAAGTGTACACGGTTGCGTTCACCGCCGGAAAGCGTTCCGACGCGCTTCTGTTGGTCGGTTCCCTGGAAGTTGAACCTCGCCACGTACGCGCGAGCGTTGACTTCGCGTCCGCCAAGATCGAGTGTTTCGTGGCCGCCGGAAATCTCCTCGAACACCGTGTTTTGCGAATCCAACGCGTCGCGCGACTGATCGACATAACCCATTTCGACGGTTGGCCCGATGCGAATCTCGCCCCGGTCCGGCTTTTCCTCGCCCGTAAACATGCGAAACAAGGTCGTCTTGCCGGCGCCGTTGGGGCCAATGATGCCGACAATTCCACCGCGAGGGAGACGAAAGTCCAGATCCTCGATCAGCAGCCGATCGTCGAAGCCCTTTTCGACGTGCTTGGCTTCCACGACCAAATCGCCAAGGTGAGCCCCCGAGGGAATTTGTATCTCCAGTTCGTCTTCGCGCTGTTGCCTTGCTTCGGATTCGAGTTTTTCATAGGCCTTGATCCGGGCCTTGCTCTTGGCCTGTCGCGCGCGCGGCGCCAAGCGAACCCACTCGAGTTCGCGGTGCAAGGTCTTCTCGCGCGATGCCGATTTTTTCTCTTCTCGGGCCAGTCGTTCTTGCTTCTGTTCGAGCCAGGAGGTGTAGTTTCCCTCCCAGGGAATTCCTTGGCCGCGGTCCAGTTCGAGAATCCAGCCGGCGACGTTGTCGAGGAAATAGCGATC
>Ga0114931_10008050_pt1 | contig 12813 bp, 14 predicted proteins | sample 2SBtaG_FD_89579 | JGI IMG/M metagenome (GOLD analysis project Ga0114931, IMG submission 89579) | Deep subsurface microbial communities from Kolumbo volcano to uncover new lineages of life (NeLLi) - 2SBTROV14_V59a metaG | ecosystem: Environmental > Aquatic > Marine > Volcanic | place: Kolumbo...
ATCGGCATAGGTCGGATAGTATTGTGCCAACTCCCGTCGGGCACGATCCAGCACCCACTGGCCCCACGCGCGGACATGCCAAGCAAGATCGGCTTCGAGCTCGCCGGCGTCAAAATCGCCATCCTCCTCGAATGAAAAGTGCTGCTGCTCCGCTTTCTGGTTCCACTTGACCTTCTTCTTCAGGAGTTCGTGGAGCCGTTTGATCGCCTTTCTTGTCTCAGCCTTGCTGTACCCTTTTGCCTTCTTGAAGAACTCGGCCATGAACGCGTCGTTGTGCAGGATGAACTCCGGCAGCGGCCGGGTCTGGCCGGCGAGCATCTGCGGATACTCCAGCGTGCATTTGAGAATGAACCAGGCGACTGGATTGATGTCGACGGCCGTTGCCTCACACCCGAGCCGCATCGCCTCCAGCGGAATCGCCCCGCCCCCGGCAAACGGATCGAGCACTTTGGGCGCGCGACCACCGTATGCCTTGCGGATTTCCTGGCGAAACCACTCGAGTGTTTCCGTGTTTTCGGTTTCACGCTTCCAGTGTAGAATGCCCCCCTCGGTCTCCTCCTTGATGCGCTCGACAATCTGCCCATTGGGCATCTTCTTACGCTCGATCTTCTTGACGACCTTGCCGGCAATCTTCTCGCACAACTCCTGTCGCTTCTCCGGCGTCCCCGGATCGGGCAACAGCGTGGCAATTAGCGCCGCCCGACACGCGGCAAGCGGCCGCCGCGCCGGCCAGATGTGCAGCGTCGAGATGTGCCCGTGCCGGACGTTCTTCTCATGAACCGAGTCCAACGATGTCTGCTTGAGCGGAAATACGTGCTCGATAAGTCGTGGGAAGTCAGTCATATTCGCTCTATCTGCTTTTATGTTAAGGAGTTATGGATATTCTCTCGCGATTGACACGCCGCCCAACAAGTTCCTGGAAATTGGCCACGAATGAGGTAGAATGGTGTTGGGAATTGTGGTATGGTCTGACGCTGGGCAATGCCGATATAGGCGAAATGGCCATCAGAACATTGATTACGAATCGTTATTAGTAGTTATGGGTATGAAAGTTATCTCTTCACATGTCATGATTTCGCAGCAGGAGCGTGGTAGCCGCTCCATTCCACGCGAGGTCGGTACGTCCGCACCGGACAGCCAACCTGTTTTTTCTTCTCCGGTTGAGTTTCCGCAAACGATCACGACGACGATTCCTGTTCCGCTTCAGCCTCGCTCGCCTCTGAGTGCGTCCACTCCTGTGTTAGAACCTGTTCGACAATCCCCGTCTGTCCCGGCGGAGCGTTCGGAATAGGGACTTCTCGGAATCTCCGTTTCGTTTCGTAGCGACTCATCAACGGCACGCTCTCGATGATTGCATGCAGTAGCGTGTATTCTTTTTCCTTTTCTCCACCACTTGATGGGGCTGACATTGATTGGAGGTCTGCGCCTGGGTTCCAAGCCTTGTCGTTTTTGAGTTCCGCTTCATAGGCACAGTAGAGTTCCCAAAGTAACCGCTCTTGTTCCTCGGACGCGTCGTTCACGTTGGTCAACCCAAGTTCTTTTCTTGCTTCGCTGCGATTGATGGGATGGCCATGGAAATAAAGCTTGGATGCCATGTTTTCGACGATTTCGTCAATGACGTGGTCGTCGAAACGGTCATGCCGGGTCTTCATGATCTTGCGAGCAATCATTCTTGACTGCGCGAGAAATCTTTCGACATTGCCGAGTGCTAACGGATGGACTTTGTTGGCTAAGATGCCAACGGCCTGCACTAACTCGTCTTCGTGTGTTATTCCAACGGTCGTCTTGATGAAGTTGACATAGGCTTGAACGTCTTCGACGCTAATGCCGAGAGAACGCCCGGTTCCTTCCTCTTTGGGATTGAATTCGTTGGCAACCGTTGGGTCGATGGGACCAAGCTCGCCGAAGGGATGCATGATGACTTCATCCGCTCCTAAGGCAAGCATTGTCGCTGCGCTATACGCCCGATAGGGAATCAGCACATTGAACGACTTAGAGAATTCACGAAACAGTGACACCAGCCTCCATGGAACAGTGCCACTACCTCCATTGCTACACAGAAAGACATCCAGCTTCTCAACCGGTCGCTCTGGAAGTCGTAAGAGGTGATCGAATAGGACGCGAACTTGATCTTCGGCCATGGATGCCGGGATACCAGGCCGCAGACTCGTGAGATAGCAAATTACGGTTGAACCGCGGTCCTTCTCGAGCTTCTTGATAAGCTTATTTCGTTCGTTTTGTGACATGACATAGACTCCAATTGTGATTAGTTGTTCTTACCTGCGGCGAGCACTTCTTTGGCACCAATTAGCACACTTCCCTTCGCTTTAGCCAGTAGATTCCCAAAGGGATCCTGCACGCGGGCGAGTCGAGGCGTCGACGTCGCGCAGTCGTAAACCACATACAGCCAATAGCCGTCGCGGAGATTGGCGGCCCTGGCCCATTCGTTCGCCGAGACCTCCACTGCCCCCGTATTTGCCCGTCCCTTAACCTCAATGGCGCGCCGGCCACGCGGATCGGCGTCGGGATAGATGGCCAACAAGTCGAAGCCAGGATTGTCTGTCAAGCCGGCAGCTCGAGCGAGTTCGGGCGTGTGGACGTCCTTTACGATGGCCCCTTCGGCTTCTTCAAACGCACTGGCGAGGTCCATCGCGACCCGCTCTACCTCGGCGTCATGTCGCTCGATATCTTCTGTGTCCGACGACGGAACGACCAGTGCATGGGCGATAAAGGTGTGATTGCCCGGACCGATTAGCTCTGGTTCGCGGCGGATCGTCGCTAGCGACATCGCTCGACGCTCGGCTAGAGAGCGCTGCTGTTTCTTGATCTCCTTGAGCGCTTTGGCGGCTGCCGCGTTGCCGCCGCGGGCCTTATCCGATTGTTTGACTCTTGCCTTCGCCAGCTCAGTCTCCTGGAAGTTGAACCCGCGCTGGATGAATTGCTCTCGCTCGGGCAGCGTGTTCAGCAGGTTGTTGCGCCGCTCCAGTGCCAAGCCACGGGCGACACGCTCGACCAGGAACGCTCCGGCCTGCTCCCTAAGCTTTTCCGCGCTGGCAGCAAGTCGCTGCGCGGCCGGAGGCAGGCCATGACCACCTTTCAGGAGCAACAACTGCTCGACGGGGCATAGCGATAGTTCGGCACCCTCGAACTGTTTGACGCCAACGAGCTGGCAGTCGAGCACGACCTCGGTGGCTAATGCGGGTATTGCAGGATCGGCTTCGCGAATAACGTGGACGAGCGCTACGTGGAAAAGATAGGGCCGGTCGGTAGTCGGATCGATAAAGACCGCGCCGCGGAGTGCCTGGTCGCTCAGCTGATCGCTGACGACCGCTCGAAATTGCTCGAAGACGGGCTCCCCTGGGTGCACCCAGACGGCCATCTCCTTCGATTCGGGACGAATGACCGTCAGGCATTCACGCTCGCGCTGCGAGTACGTTTCCAACGCGTTGAAAAACGGATCGACCGCGACCTTACTGACTGGCCGAATCGAGAAACAGTGATTCATGTCGCCATCGATTTCAATATCGACCAGCGGAGCGGCGGTCTCCAGGTACTGGCGAATGTATCCCGGCAGCAAACGTCGGTAGGCTTCCTGCGCAAGGTCCTCGCGGAGACGGGGAAGCTGACGTTTCACGTCACCTCCGTCGCCATAAAGCATTATTTCTTTGGCTGCCAGCGCCTCGACTTGCTCCTGCGTAAGCCGCCCATCAAGTTCTTGAGCAATGCCGTCCGCACCTTCCACTATTGCTCGTTCCATATAGGTCTTCAACGATACACCCTCGAAGAGGCGGCCGATGGAGTCGAAGACCTTTTCACTCCCCAGGCTCTCGCGGATGATTTTCAGCTTGTTGAGGAGCGTCTCAATGACGAGCCCTTCGCGCGTCTTCGGTGCGACGAGATTCACGATGCGGACCGGATCGTGCTTTTGGCCGTAGCGGTGAATTCGGCCCATGCGCTGCTCCAGTCGGGCCGGATTCCAAGGCACGTCGAAGTTGATCATGATCCAGCAGAATTGCAGGTTGATGCCCTCGGCCGCTGCGTCGGTACAGAGCATGAATCGCGCACCGCCGTCCTCGTGGGGTTGGCGAAATCGTTCGACCTGCCGCTGCCGTTCGGTGTAGTGCATCCCGCCGTGGATCTGTGCAATCTGCCCGGTGTATCCCATGCCGCCGAGACGCTGGACGAGATACTCAAGCGTGTCGCGGTGTTCAGTGAAGATAATGAACTTTTCGCCGGCAAACTCGGATTCGGTAAGCACTTCGCGCAGTTTGTCGAATTTTGACTCTTCGCCTTTGTCGTAGACGTTCTGGGCCAGGTCGCGCAGTCGGTAAACCTGTTCGCGCTCGACGATAAGATCCGCAAGCGACACGGCGAGAACGCCGGCAAGCAGACGTTACTCGGACACCTCGCCCTCTTCACGACCATTGATCGTCGTTTCTTCTTCGGCCGTCTTGGTGTCAAGCACATCATCTTCTTCGCCGAGGCGGCGCTGTAGGACGACAAGTTGTTCCTCGGTCAGTTTTCCCTCCTGGACCTGACGAATGAGATCGTCGAGCTTGGCAATGCGACGGTCGTACGAACGTAAAAGTGCGTAGGTGGAACTGGCCAAGCGGCGCTGCAGCACGCTCATGGCAAGCCGCGCGGCCGAACGGTTCAGTAACTTCGCCCGATTATAAACGTGCCGCATGTACTCGGTAGTTTCGTCGTAAAGCGTTTGCTCGCTAATTGGCCCCTGGGTGAGATCGTAGCCGAGCGTGTCTGAGATACGTTTTGGGTAGAGAGGTTTTCCGTTGAGGTGAACCATTTCCTCTTTGGTTCGGCGAATAAAGTGATTTTGCCGATGGCTTGCCGGATATTCGTCGAATGCTTCGGGTGTCGATAGGACATCAGGTTCAAGTAGCCGCCAAAGGCCGTAGTAGGGGTACTCCTTGCCCTGGTGGGGTGTGGCAGTGAGCAAGAGCAGGTGATGGGCCGACCAGGGGAGTTGCCAGGCATCGTCCAAACCGCGCGCGCCTGCCAGGGCCTCAGCCAGGCGGTAGCGGTCTATCTTGCGGACGCGCAGGTCGTTGCCGCGATTCACGGATAATTTGTGGGCCTCGTCAAAGACGACCAAATCGTAGGGTTCGGTTTTTAGTTCCCGTAACCGAGCGAAGACACGTTCCCCAGCGAGCGTGTCGACACTGACGATGACCCGATCGCTGGCCTTCCCGACGAAGGGGTTGGTGTTCTTGGCATCCGAGCCGGCAACGACGTTGAATGGGAGGTTGAATAGAACCTGCAATTCGCGTTGCCAGTTCCCAATCAACCCTGCGGGCGGAACGATCAGCACACGTCGGAGGAGCCGGCGCGAGAGCATCTCCCGGATGTACAGGCCCGTCATAATCGTTTTGCCGGCGCCAGCATCGTCTGCTAGCAGGAATCGCAGGCGAGGCTGCCGAAGCATATGGTCGTAGACGGCGATCCGTTGATGCGGCAGGGGATCGATGTAGGAAGTTTCAGTGGCGAAGGCGGGGTTCGACAAATGGCCAAACGAAAGCCGCTCCCCCTCGACCAAAGCCGAAACGACCTGGGGCTTGGACGTAAAGTCGAGGATTGGGGGCTCCCAGTGTTCGGTTTCCTCGGCCGAGAGTTGCTTTCCTCCAATTCCCCGGCGATCTCCAGCAGCCGATTCCAGGACAGCTGCGATGGCACCGATTTCCTGTTCTCCCAACGGTTTACGGTCGGAAAAGACACTCCCAGTCGCTCCGCTAGCATCACCTGTGTCAGCCCAAGTCGGCCTCTCAGCCGCTTGACCTGACTGGGGTAGTTGTCACCAGGCGTGGGGTCCATGTCAGCTCACTCCAATGCATGATTGACGGGAGGAGCTATATTTATATCATGTGATATACTGCCAGTCAATCAGACACGCTATACATTTGTCCGTATATGTCCATTGCCAGCACTGAAGGAGAGAGGTGGTGGATGATGCATGCCTTTGGGCTGAATGGGATCTGTTCTCCGGATACCAATTCGATATGGCATAAGGTATGGCATGGAGAACCCATGTCGAAGCATCTTTTTCACACTGGTAATCAGCTTCAGACAGTCATGCGCGGGCTAGTGTTGGGGTGAACAACAATGAGGAAGTGAGTAGTGAGCTAGCCGGGTAGCTCCCGGCGAACGATTCACGCGGGTACAGTGGTTTGCACTTACCTGCCATGGCCCGCGCGGATCGGCCCGAAGAAAGGTAGGTGATTATGGCGAAGGATCCGACTGCGATACCCGAAGATCGTAAGCAGATTTTAGTATCAATATTTTCGCATGCGATTGGAATAGCCGACATACTGGGACGATACAATGTTGTTGACCCTGGAAGTTTTAATGCGATTCGTAACGAACTCCGATTTTTGAAAGAGAATCTGGAGTCCATAGGCATATGGATCCATGAGTTGCCCCAATCAGTGCGTTCGGAAGTTGAGGTAATTGGTTCAATTTTCAACGAAGCTGAGTGTAACATCGGCTACAACGATGTGTGTATATCGTTTTTGAACTATGACATAAAAACTCACGGTGAACGCGGTTGGCGAGAAGTACTTCGGCTCACCAAATCCCCTTCAATTCCTTGGGCAAAACCGGCTCGGCAAGCTCATGAGTTGCAGCAGGATGATTCAGAAGAAGGTGATATTGAGAATGCAAATGAGCCAATTAGCGAACGTGGACAGCACGTGCTCGTAGCAATGCTGATATTGAAGGCGTTTGACGCCGACAGTCTGAAATCGACAGAGAGAATAGCAAACAAGGCGATTGGCAATGGAGTAGAAGCAAATTCACTCAAGAGCGTGATGTCGGATCTTAAGACTCACAAATTTGTTCAAAGTAAAACCGGCCGTGGAGGCGGTTGCTGGCTCACCGAAAAGGGTAAAAACCGGGCCGAAAAACTTAAAAACCAGGGATAAATTTGCAATCATAAAGAGCTCTATAATTAAAAGGATAAACTCCGCAACTGTTTAGGTACCGTTTGCGCACCGATTAAACCAAACAATCCATCGACACTTCCCTCGTGAGGCTCACCACTGCGGTGACCCAGAATTAAACGAGGAGGAAATGTCATGGTTGTATATGCACCCGCGCCCGGCGGGGGACGCAAGAAATCCCCGCACCTCTCGAAGCAGGACCTCTCTTCCTGTCGGACTGCATTATTGAAGCTGATGCAACGCATCAACTTCGGTCGCATTGAAGGCTTAGCCATTTGTGATGGCGAGCCCGTTCTTCATCCTAGCCCTGTGATCTTCCACGAGATCAAATTTCGAGCTGAGAACGGCCCGAGGCCTGAACTCCGTATCGCGGACTTCCTGCTCAGAAAGCAGTTGGTCGAGCTGTTTAACCATTTTGACAAATTGCAGAACTACGTCATTGATGTGCTCGAAATCAAGCAAGGTCTACCGTTCCACATGACTTACAAGGAGGTGCCCGCCTAGCGTTGGGTTTGGCACCCGCTGAGTGACAATTCGTATTTTCTTTCAATTTCTGGACATTTAGCCGGCCGCAAAGCGGAGGCGAATGTGGGAAACGCCGATCATGGCATTTTTCGCATCGCCTCCGCTTTTTCGTTGGCCTGCTTCCCCTACGCCATTCGTCGTTGGCCCACGTTATCCGCTCCTTGCCGGGAAGGATATTTTAATGTTTAACGACGATTTTAATGAAAAGTTTGACCGTTTTACTCGTGGAATTATCGGGCGGAAGATCAAGCAATTGATCGGACGCGCTGGTTTCACCAAGCAGGACCGCGAAGACCTAGAGCAGGATCTATTCGTCCGGGTTCTTCAGAGCTTGCCGCGATTCAACCCGAACGTTGCTCATCGCAACAAGTTCATCACAACAGTAGTGGAGCGAGATGTCGTTAGCGTCCTTCGGAACAAGCAGGCTGCAAAACGCGACCACCGGCGGATCAGCTCGCTGAATGTGATGATCAAGATCACCGATGAAGGGCCAACTGAGTTGGCGCAGACCATCGGCGACCGCGAGCTCGACGCCCGACTCGGGCGAGAATGTCGAAGTGACGAGGAGCAGACGCAGTTGGCCATTGATATGGCTGACACGATAGCCTCGTTGCCTGAGTTCTGGCAAACCCTATTGGAGCTTCGCAAGACATGCACCATGCAGGAGGCTGCCGACAATATGGGTGTGCCACGCACAACACTCAACGATTGGGTGCGTCGCATGCGCCAGCGGTTTGAGGAGGCCGGCATGCGTGATTATTTGAGGTAGTAATCGTCATCTCGCGTCGGAATCGGGTAGATCAACAGATAGAGACCCGGTTTCCGACGCGAATAAAAATTATGGCCAAGCATCTATATCGTTACACCTTCATGCCTGTTGTGCCTATTGAGGAGGTCGAGGCTTCGCTGCTGCTGGCCGTCTTCGCGACGGAGAGTCTCCATGGCGAAACTCAGACTCGCCTCGATGTGGCCCATTTTCTCGATCCGGCTAAGCGTGCCTGCATTATTGACGCGGGCACGCCGGTCGGTCGGGATCTCAACCGCTTATTCAGCGGCTTCATTGGTCGCGAGTTTGGCCCAGATGCATTTTCCGTTGAGCGCGTAGAAGACCAGACCCTCGAACCCCAGGAGGTTTCTGCATGAGTATGCTTGAAAAGGTCCAGCGGGGGCGGACGTCAAAACCGCCTCGTGTCTTGTGTTACGGAGTCGAAGGAATCGGAAAGTCGACCTTCGGCTCAAAAGCCCCCAAACCAATTTTCATCCAGACCGAAGACGGTCTCGATGAAATCGATTGCGACCGATTTCCACTCGCGGCGACTTACAAGGATGTAATCACAGCACTCGGTGAACTGCGCGCTGAAAAGCATGATTACGAAACGGTCATCATCGACTCGCTAGATTGGCTCGAACGACTCATCTGGGACAAGCTCTGCGAAAAACATGGCGTCAGTTCCATCGAAAAAGTCGATGGTGGTTACGCCCGTGGATACACACACGCTCTCACCTACTGGCGTGAGATCATCGAGCACCTCAATGCACTCCGCAACCAAAATGGCATGGTCGTGGTGCTCATTTCCCATTCGAAGGTCGAGCGATTTGAGGATCCTGAATCATCTTCTTACGACCGTTTTGCACCCCGCCTGCATAAGCATGCCGCTGCGCTGATGAGTGAGTGGGTCGACGCGGTGCTCTTTGCTACCCGAAAAATACGCACCCAATCCGAGGACGCTGGCTTCAACCGCAAACGAACCATTGCTCACGCGCTGGGTAAGGATGGTGGCGAACGCATTTTACGCTGTGTGGGTGGACCATCCTGTGTCGCCAAGAACCGTTACTCGATTACCGAAGAGTTGCCGCTCTCGTGGGCGGCCTTTATTCAGGCTTTAACCAACAACCAAAAACGAGGTACCAAAAAAGATGGCTGATCTCAATGGATTTGATGCTAACCAGGTCGAACCAACAGGCGACTTCGAACCGATCCCCGCTGGCAAATACAAGGCAGTGATCGCCGACTCGGAAATGAAACCCACCAAGGCCGGTACGGGACATTACCTGGAATTGAAGTTTGAAATCATAGAAGGTGATCACAAAAATCGCCTGCTGTGGGCCCGGCTCAATTTAGATAACCCTAATGCGATTGCCGTAGAGATCGCTCGTGCGGAACTTTCCGCTATTTGTCGGGCTGTGGAAGTTATGGCTCCAAACGACTCAGTGGATTTACATAACCTGCCACTGGTAATTCATGTGCGATGTAAAAAACGCACGGACACGGGGGAAATTGCTAACGAAATAAGAGGCTATTCCAAAAAGGAGTTGCCAACTCCAGCCAGTGATGAGCCTGGCGATGATACCACACCCCCATGGAATCGTTCATGAAGCTTGAATTGAAATTGCCGTATCCGCCCTCAGTAAATCACTATTGGCGGCGAGTCGGCTCCCGGACACTTATTAGCCGAGGGGGTCGAGCATTCCGCAAAACGGTTTGTTCGATTCTCTCGGCTCGAGGGGTCAAGCCACTGGCTGGACCACTAGAAGTGGAAATCACCGTGTACCCACCTGACCGACGCCGGCGCGACATCGATAACATTCTCAAGAGCCTGCTGGACGCGATAGAGCATGGCGGAGCCTACCACGATGACTCGCAGATTAAGTCATTGCACGTGGAAAAAGGCAAGCCAGCCCCAGGTGGAAAAACGATCATAAAAATCGAGGAAATCTAACATGCTCACCCTGCGTCATTATCAGCAACAGGCCGTGGATGCCGTTTATGGGCATTTGCGAGATCGCGACGACAATCCAGTCGTGGTGATCCCAACGGGAGGTGGCAAGACACCGGTGATTGCAACCCTCTGCAAAGATGCTGTTACGAAATGGAATGGCCGTGTGCTGGTGCTTGCCCATGTGAAGGAACTGCTGGAGCAGGCGGCTGAAAAACTCAATGTGGTCTGCCCCGAGGTTGAGTTTGGTATTTATTCCGCAGGGCTCAAGAGGCGCGATACGGAGAATCCGGTGATCGTTGCCGGTATCCAATCAGTTTACAAGAGGGCCTGCGAACTAGACGCCTTCGACCTGATTATTATCGACGAATCGCACATGATCCCCACGGAGGGTGACGGTATGTATCGGCAGTTTTTAGCCGATGCGGCAACCGTCAACCCCAATGTGAGGACGATTGGGCTGACGGCCACCCCGTTTCGTTTGAAGTCGGGCATGATCTGCTCACCGGACCATTTTCTCAACCATGTTTGCTACACGATTGGAGTCAAGGAACTAATCCAGGATGGCTATTTATGTGCACTTATTTCCAGGGCTGGTAGCTATAGGGTGGATTTTAGCAGCCTCCACATGCGGGGTGGTGAGTTCATCTCCGATGAGCTCGAAGATCTCATGGATACCGACGCATTGGTAGAGGCTGCGTGCAGTGAAATTGTGGAATTATCACAGGATCGTAATTCGACACTGATATTCGCAACGGGCGTCAATCATGGTCGTCATGTTCAGAGCGTCCTCAAAGACCGGCACGGCATCGACTGCGGGTTTGTCTGTGGTGATACGCCTCCGAAGGATCGCGCGGAAGTGTTGGGGAAGTTCAAAGATGGTAGTCTGGGATATCTTTGCAATGTCAATGTGCTCACCACCGGTTTTGATGCACCAAATATAGACTGTGTTGCCCTGTTGCGGCCCACCTTGTCGACTGGCCTCTATTACCAAATGGTGGGGCGGGGATTTCGACTGCATAACGGCAAACAAAATAGTCTGGTACTTGATTATGGCGGCAATGTTGTCCGGCATGGTCCTGTCGACCAGCTCAGTATCGTGCAGTACGACCGCGCCAATGGTGAAGCACCGGGCAAGGAGTGCCCGGAATGCCATACAATTGTCGCTGCTGGGTACAGCGTATGCCCCGATTGTGGCCATACGTTTCCTCCTCGCCAGCGGAAGAGTCATGAAGCGGCAGCGTCCGACGCTGGTGTCCTCTCTGGTCAAACCAAGGACATGCAGTACGAGGTCCGTGATACAAGATTCAGCGTCCACATAAAGCGCGATGCGGATGAGGGCGCGCCCAAAACCATGCGTGTCGAATATCACCTGGGTCTCGACTACTGGGTGAGTGAATGGGTTTGCTTTGAGCACAACGGATATGCACGGCAAATGGCATCCCAGTGGTGGAAAGGTCGGTCACCAGATCCGGTTCCGGCTACGGCTGAGCAAGCAGTAGAGCTTGCCAACGACGGAAGGTTGGCCAGTGCGAAAAACATAACAGTCCGTAGCCGTGTTGGTGAACAGTACGTCCGGATTATCGCCCACGAACTTTACCCCTTGCCTGATCCCATGCAATGACAACATCGCCAACTTACGAAGAGCAACTATCTCTTTTAGGGAAACTGAATGCTGGTAACCACCCAACAGCTACTTGAAATGGCACTCGGATATGCCGCACTTGGCTATCAGGTCTTCCCATGCGCACCCGGTTCCAAAAAACCCTGCACCAAAAATGGTCTGCTTGATGCAGTGGTCGACATAAAACAGATCGAGACATGGTGGCAACAGAGGCCTAACGCGAATGTGGCGATTGTTACCACTGGGTTGCTGGTGCTGGACATCGACGCAGGCGCCAATGGGTGGCCGGGAAGCGATGCAAACAAGCATTCGGGATTAAGTGGCACGCCATCGTCTCTAACCGCCAACGGGGGACGTCAATACATTTATCGGCAGCCCAATGGCAAAGCATGGCGCAGCACCATAGGACGATTGGCCCCGAAGGTCGATACGCGTGCTGATGGTGGCTACATCGTTGTCCCACCATCTGTGCTGGCTGGAGGGAAGCTGTATCGGTGGGCCAAGGGTCTTGAACTCCATGATCCACTGGAAAATCTTCCTGAGCCACCAGCGTGGCTGACCGATGAAATCGACCGATTGGCCATAGATGGCGACCTGTCGCCCCAACCCGCGACAAGACATGCCTTAGCCAATCGAATCCCCAAAGGTCAACGAAACGCCACTCTGGCTAAGCTGGCCGGTGCGATGCGTCGGGTCGGGATGTCCCAATCTGAAATTCTTGTGGCCCTCCAGCAAGTCAATACGGAGCGTTGCAAACCGCCCATTGCGGCCAGTGAAGTTGTGCAGGTTGCCACCAGCATTGCTCGCTATGAGTGTCAGTGGCAACCAGGATCGGTACCACTTTGGCAATGATCGGGACCATGGTTTGCCAGAGGTCGTTGGCAACGGAGTGGTCGGTTTTGGGTAGCGGAGAGGCAACTTCCCAATTAGCCTGAATAGGAGGTGATGATCAGCGTAACCATTCCATAAGAAAAAACGCCTCGGACAAGGAGTA
>Ga0114931_10008051_pt1 | contig 12812 bp, 12 predicted proteins | sample 2SBtaG_FD_89579 | JGI IMG/M metagenome (GOLD analysis project Ga0114931, IMG submission 89579) | Deep subsurface microbial communities from Kolumbo volcano to uncover new lineages of life (NeLLi) - 2SBTROV14_V59a metaG | ecosystem: Environmental > Aquatic > Marine > Volcanic | place: Kolumbo...
CACGCGGCCGGGCTGGTGCATCGCGATCTCAAGCCGGAGAACGTGATGGTCCGCGCCGACGGCAGCGTGGTCATCCTCGACCTGGGCCTGGCGTGGAGCCACACCCAGACCCGCTACACCGAGGAGGGCGCCGTCGCCGGCTCGGTGCCGTACATGGCGCCGGAGCAGATCGACGGCGACACACCGGTGCCGGCCACCGATCTGTGGGCGCTGGCGGTGATCGCCCACGAGTGGATCGCCGGCAGCCGGCCGTTCGCGCGCGAGCGCCAGAGCGAGGAGGTGGCGGCGATCCTGTCGGCGCGCTTCACCCGGCTGGTCGACCGCGACCCGCGGGTTTCGGCGGCGCTGGGCCGGCTGATCGACGGCTGCCTGGCGCGCGACCCGGCGGCGCGACCCAGCGGCGGCGAGGCGCTGTACCGCGCGCTGGGCCCCCACGTCGCCGGCGACGCCAGCGCACTGTTGCGCGATCCGCGCGCCGCCTCCGACGCCGAGTCGCGCACCCGTGCCGCCGCCACCCTCGACGAAGCCCGCCGCCTGCTCCGCCGCGGCGACACCTTCGCCGCCGCCCGCGCCGTCGAGCGCGCCGCCGCCCACCGGCCCGACGACCCGCAGGTGCTTGCGGTCGCCGCCGAGGTCGGTCGCACGCCGGCGCGACGGAGGCGGGTCTGGCCGTGGCTGCTGGCGACCGGCGCCGCAGTCGCCGCGATCGCGGCCGCCGCGGTGCTGATCTTCGGCAGCGGCTCGAGCGCGCCGCCGGCCGCGACCGACGGCGCCGCCGCCCTCGACCCGGCAACCCTGCCCGACGACGCCCCACCCGACGAGGACGCGCTGGCCGCAATGAAGAAGGACCACGGCCAGCTGCTGATCGAAGAGTACGACGGCAACCCGTACGACCTGGCCATCTCCAAGAAGTGGTCCGAGATCGAGGCATCGAACGACCCGGCGCTGTTCGGCCGCTACGCCCGGGCCATGGCCGCGGTAGCCAAACGCGACGAGGCACTGGCCGCCGCCCGCGCCGCCACCGACCGCTTTCCCGACGACGCCGGCGCCTGGCTGGTGCGCGCCGACCTGACCGCGCGCACCGGCGACGTCGACACCTACGCCACGTACCTCGACCGCGCGCTGGCGCTGCGCCCGGACGACGCCGGCGGCCTGCGCGATCGCGGGCGGGTGCGTCGGGCCCGCGGCCAGCTTGCGTCGGCCTACGCCGACCTCGAGCGCTCGCGCTCGCTGGCCCCGGACGATCCGACCACGCTGCACGAGCTGGTGGCGATCTATCTGCACGCCGGCCACGCCGAGGCCGCGCGCCCGCTGGCGGTGCACGAGACCGAGGTCGCGCCAGCCAGCGCCGACGCGTGGATCGATCGAGCGGTCACCACCGGCGGCGCCGACGCGCTGCCGCTGCTCGAGCGCGCGGTCCGCCTCGACCCACGCTCGGCCCGCGCGTTCCACCACCTGTGCCTCATCGGCGCGCCCCTCGACAACCCGGGCGCCACCGACGACTGCTTCCAGGCCGGCGTCCTCGGCGACCACGCCCCGGAGCTGACCCTGGCCGCGGTCGACGTGTTCGTGCGCCACGGCGATCTCATGCGCGCGCGCACCCAGCTGGAGGTGTTCGGCGGCAAGGACGTGCGCATCTCCGTGCGCGAGGCCGAGATCGACGAGCAGACCGGGGCCAACTACGAGGCCCACCAGGCGCGCGTGGAGGCGTGCGCCCTCGGCGACGCCGACTCGTGCGCCAAGATCGGCGCGCCAGCTCCGTCATCCGCTGCCGGCGCTGGCACCAGCCACTGACAGCCCTGGCGCACAACGGCGCGGGCGAACGCGGTTTCGCGGGGTTGCCCGCGGCACGCCCCTTGCTGTCGGGGAGCGCGTCCGTCGAACCCGAGGAGAACCACAATGGCCGACCTTCATCCGCTGATCATCGATTCCCTGCGCCGCACCCGGCGCGCCTTCCTCCTGGTCACCTTCCTGGCCCTGCCCATGTCGATCTTCATGATCGCGGCGCCGGCCTGGAGCAGCGAGAGCCACGGAACCATCGTCGCGTCGGTCGTCATCGGCGCCATCTTCCTGGTCACCGGCGGGTACATGGCGTGGATGACCGCCCGCTACTGGGTGCCCGAGCGCTCGCCGCTGGGCCAGCTCCTGGTCCAACGCCCCGGCGACATCGTGTGGATCTACGTCCAGGAGATCCGCTCGCACAGCGGGCCGATCGTCGCCCGCAGCTACGGCATCCGCATCTGCACGGCGCAGAAGACGCTGACCATGGGGGTCAAGGCGCGCAACAAGGACGCGGCCCTGGGGCTGCTCGCCGAAATCGCGCCGCAGGCCACGTTTGGTTACTCCCGTGACCTGGCCAAGCAGTTCAAGCGCGATCCTGAGTCCCTGCGCGCCAGCGCCGCCTGATGAGCACGCAGGACCGGATCCGTGGTAAGGACGGGGCAGTTTGAGCCAACGAGCAGGAGAACCAATGACCGAGCAGAGCACGATCGCCGACGGAATGGTGGTCACCGTCCATTACACCCTGAAGAATGAGGAAGGCGACCTCCTCGATACGTCCGAAGGCGACGAGCCTCTCACCTACCTCCACGGCGCCGAGAATATCGTGCCCGGGCTGGAGAAGGAGCTGACCGGACACAACGTCGGCGACAAGCTGCAGGCCAAGATCGCCCCGGGCGACGGCTACGGCGAGCGCAGCGGCCCCGAGCCGCAGGCGATCCCGCGGGCCCGCTTCCCCGAGGACGCCGAGCTCGAGGCCGGCATGCAGATCCTGGCCACCGGCCAGTCTGGCGAGACCTACCCGCTGTGGATCGTCGGCGTCGACGAGCAGGGCGTCCTGATCGACCACAACCACCCGCTCGCGGGCGTGACCCTGTGCTTCGATGTCGAGATCGTCGAGGTTCGCTCGGCCACCGACGAGGAGAAGCAGCACGGTCACCCGCACGGGCCCGACGGGCACCACCACCACTAGCGCGTGAGAGCGCTCTGGTCCCGGCCGCTGTGGTCGTTGCCGCTGTGGTCGTTGATCGACCCGTGGCTGTACCGCCACCCGTTCGAGGGATCGAGCGCGCGGCGGTACGCCCGCGACGAGCGCCGCGGCTTCGCCGATCTCGATGATCGGCTGCTCGCGGACTGGAACCACGAGCTGACTGCGGCCGACGTCCTCATCGACGTCGGCTGTGGGCCGGCGACCCTGGCCGAGCGCGCGATCGCCCGCCACCCCGGCCTGCGCGTGATCGGCATCGAACCCAGTCGCACGTACACCGCGCGGCCGCGTCCGGGGATGACACTGGTCCGCGCCCGCGCCGAGGCGCTGCCGCTCGCCGACGCCGCCGCCGACATGGCGGTCTGCCTCAGCTCGATCCGCCACGTCGCCGACCGCGCGCTGGCGCTGACCGAGCTGCGCCGCGTGGTCCGCCCGGGCGGCGCCTGCCACATCGTCGAGCTCGATCCGCGCGCCGACCGCACTCGCGCGCGGCACCACAGCCGCGGGTTGGGCTCGCCGCTGTTGCGCCTGGCGTTCGCCCCGCTGGTCATGCGCACGGCGCCGCCGGTCGAGGCGGTGATCGCGGCGGCCCGCGACGCCGGCTGGGATCGCATCGAGCAACGCGACGATCCGCAACAACCGCTCTACCGGTTGAGGTTGTCGTGAGCCGGCGGCGGCGCGGCGTGGGTGAGTTGCGCGATCAGCTCGGCGAGCTGGCCGACATCGACTGGCGCCATCCGGCGTGGTGGCTCGCGCTCGCCGGCACCGCCGCACTCGAGCGACTGCCGGCCGGCGACGACGCCGACGCCGCCATCGTCACCAGCAATGGTGGACCTCGCGCCGACACCTTCATGGCCCGCACGCGACCGACCCGAACCGGGCCCGCCGAACGCGTGGTCCGCGCGGTTGCACGCGCGCGCGCCGCGGTGCAGGTGATCGATCGCCTGGCCGACGCGTTCCCCGATCAGCCGCTGCGCTGCCAGCTCGACGCCCGCGGATCGATCGTCCGCCGGCGACCGTTGCCGGCGCGGCCATGGGTGGTGTTCGCCACGCCAACCGGAGCGTACGCCGCGCTGCTCGACGCCGATCCGGCCACCGACCGGCTGCTCGCCGCCGAGCTGGCCCGCGCCTGCGCCGAGGCGCCGTCGATCGGTCACCGGCTCACCCGCGTCGACGGCGAGGGCGCCGAGCCAGCCGACGCCGCGGTCACGGTCAGCCTGCTCGACGAGGAGCTGGCCACCGCGCGGCACACCCACCGCCGCGGATGGAGCCGCGCCGGCGGACCGTGGCTGGGCATCGCCGATGCCGGCGGGCTCGAGGTCGCCAGCACCGCGCACCTGGTGGTCGACGGCTTCGGTCACGCACAGCTCGCCAGCGCGCTGTTCGCCGCCGAGGATGAGCTGGCCACGGCGCCGTCGCTGGTGGCAGCGGCGCGGCGACTGTCGACCGCGATGGCATCGACGGCGGCCCCGGCGCTGCCCGGCGCGCTGCCGATCGGTGTGGCCACCGCAGTGATGGCCGGACCCGGCGGGCTCGCCGAGCTGATCCACGCCACCGCCACCGCGCTGGAAGCGCACTGCCGCCGCGACCTGCCCCCGGCGGCCCGGCGGCGCGCCCGCTTCACTCCGACGATCCAGATCCCGATCGCGCCCGGCCGCGCCGACGATCCCGACCGTCGCGCGCGCCGCGTGGTTCCCGGGCTGTTCGCCCTGCGCATGGATCGGGGCGAGATCGAGCCGCTGCACAGCGTCCGCTGGCGCCTGCGCAATGTGATCGAGCGCGAGATCGCATCGGCTGGCGTACTCACGCGCATGCGCGAGGCGGCAGCGCGGGCGCCAGTGCCGGCCCGGCTCAAGCGCGCGCTGCTCAGCCCGGGGGTGACGCCGCGGCGATGGCTGCCACCGGTCGAGGTCCTGGGCGGGCGCGGCTGCCTGTCGTCGCTGCGCCTGCCATCGCCGCCGGTGGCACCGCTGTGGGCGGCGAGCGCGCCGGCGCTCGATCCGACGCCGGGCGATCCCCGCGGCGGCACCGTGGTCACGGTGATTCACGGCCACGGCGAGCTGGCGATCACGGTGAGCGGCACTGGACGCGCGGGCACCGCGGCTGGCGCACAGAGCTTCCTCGACGCGTTGCTCGAAGCCCACCGGCGTATCGGCGTGCTCACCAAAGCAGCGAAAGCAGGCCGCGAGCCGCGCTGACCGCCCCCAGCACGATCAGCGCCATGCCGGCCAGTCGGGTGACGCGCGCTCGGCCGCGGCCGAGGAGGTCGCGCCCGCGGACGGCCAGCACCGCCAGCGCGGCGAACACGGTGAAGGCTCCCAGGCCGACCCCGACGCCGGTGGCCACCGCCGACACCACGCCGGCCGGCGGCAGCGCGCCGGCGACAGCGACCCAGGCGAGCAGCGCCGCCGGGTTGAACAGGGTGAGCACCAGTCCGGTGGCGTAGGCGCGCGGATCTGATCGCGCGGGCGCCGCGGCGGCCCCGGGACCACCACCACGATGCACCGCCAGAACCCCGTACGCGGCGACGACGGCGCCACTCACCACAAAGAACGTGCCGGTCGCCGCGTGGTAGCGAGCGGCCACCGAGCCGATGCCGACGAAGGCGAGCGAGGCGTGCGCGGTGTCGGCGGTGGCGCCACCGGCGGCGACCCACAGCGCGCGCCGGCGCCCGGCGGACAGGCCGGCCTCCACCACCGCGACGTTGGCCACCCCGAGCGGAAGGCTGGTCAGCGCCCCCAGCGCCAACCCCATCGCCAGATGAACCACCGCGGCCAGCACCCCGGCCAGGGTACTACGGCGGCCCCGGTGGCAGGATCCGTCCGCGACTGGCCCCTCCGCTTTGATGGTACCGTCCCCGCCGGGTGACCTTCCTCCTCTCGCTCGCCTACGCGTTCGCGCTGGCGCTGCTCCTGGGACGGCTGATGTCCCGGCTGCGCCTGCCGCGCGCGACGGCATACCTCCTGGTCGGCATCATCGCCGGCAAGCCGCTGCTCGGCTCGCTGCCGAAGTCGCTGCCTATCGATCCGCTGATCGTCGAGGGACCGGGGCTGCGCGTGCTGGTCGACTTCACCCTCAGCCTGATCCTGTTCGGCATCGGCAGACGCTTTCGCCTGCGCCGCCTGCGCCGGCACTTGCGCCGGGTGATGATCACCGCGGCGGTCGACATCGTGTTGACGTTCGTCCTGGTGTCGGGGGCCACGGTCGTGGTCGGAGCGTCGATCGACACCTCGGTTCTGCTCGGCATCATCGCCGTCGCCACCGCACCGGCGGCGACCATCCTGGTGATCCGCGAATACGAATCCGAGGGGCCGATCACCGATCTGACGATCCTGCTAATCGGCATCAACAACTTGGTGTCGGTGATCGCCTTCATCGTGGTGATGGCGTTCCTGTTGCCCGCCGACGCCGCCGGCGGACACCCGTCTATCCTGATGCAGGTAGCCATGCCGCTGGGCGCCGGGCTCGCGGTCGGGCTGGTGGTCAGCGTATGGGACGGGCGCATCGACAAGAAGGTCGAGCGCCAGCTCCTGGGCATCGCCGCGGTCGCCGCGATGGCCGGCATGGCCGAGGCGTTCGACTTCAACGCCCTGTTCGCGTGCCTGGTCGCCGGCATGGTGGTGATCAACGGTTCGCCCCGCGACACCGCGCTGTTCGATGCCCTGAGCGAGCTCGACTACCCGCTGTACGTGCTGTTCTTCGTCCTCGCCGGCACCCGCCTGCACACCGAGAACATGACCAGCCTGGGGGCGATCGGCATCGCTTACGTGCTGGCGCGCGGCGCCAGCAAGTTGCTCGGCGGCGCCCTCGGCGCGCACTGGTCGGGCTTACCCGGACCGGGCAGACGATGGCTCGGCTTCACCCTGGTCGCCCAGGCCGGCGTGGCCATCGGCCTGTCGCACACCGTGGCCCAGAGCTGGCCGGCGATCGGCGAGACCATCGAGTCGACCGTGCTGGCCGCGGTGGTGGTGTTCGAGCTGCTCGGCCCGCCGGTGGTGCGGTCGGCGCTGGTCCACGCCGGCGAGGTCAAGGTGATGACCCTGCTGGTGCGCCGCGCGCCGATCGGGCTGTTCGAGAGCGCCCACCAGGTGATCAACCATTTCCAGCAAGCCCTCGGCCTGCCGTCGTGGCGCAAGCTCGACGACCCGAAAGAGATTCCGGTGTCCAAGCTGATGCGCACCAACGTCGAGACTATCTCGGCCGGCGCCATGCTCGACGAGGTGCTGAGGCACCTGGCGATCACCCGCTACGACCGCCTGCTGGTGGTCGACGCCGACGGACATCTCACCGGTGTCATCAACTACAGCGACGTCGGCAACGTCGTGGTCGACGCCGACCTGGCCAAACTGGTCACCGCCAGCGACATCGCCACCGGCTCGCCGGTCACCCTGCCGGCCGACGCCACCGTCGCCGACGCAATGGTGGTGCTGGGCAAGCACCCGGACATGTCGTTCCTGCCGGTGGTCGACCGCGAGGACCCGACCAAGCTGGTCGGCATCGTCCGCCAAAACGACGTCCTCGAGACCTTCCGCAGCATGCGCGGCGGCTGACGCGCTCAGGTTCCGCGTTCCCCCTGCCGGCGCGGCGCCCAGCGCCGCTGGCGCGGACCGCCGTCCGGCAAGGCCGCCCGGGCCCCCTCGGTGTCCCGGCTGTACAGTATTATTGGAAAATTTAAGCTTGTCTGAAATCGGTGGGCGCGGCAGAATGGAGACTCGATGCGGCGATGGTCGCAGGAAGGTTGGTTCTCACGTGTACGATGCCGTGAAGGTTTTCTCCGCAACCCTGGCAAAGAAGCGCGCTGCGCTCGGCGAGGAAGTGACCGCCTGGATGCGTCGCAACCCGCAGGCCACGATCGTCGACAAGATCGTGACGCAGTCGTCAGATGCAGAGTTTCACTGCCTGACGATCACGCTGTTCTACCGGCAGAACGGCTAGCCGGGGGGCGAGCCGGGCGCCTCCACGTCCGATCTCAGCCGCCCCAGCGGCCGCTCGCCTCGTGCTCGGGATCGACCGGGAGGTTGGTGAACTCCTCCGGGAAGAACTCGGTGATGTGCACGAGGAGATCGAGGATCGAGATCATGCCCTTGGTCTCGCCGGCGGCGTCCACCATTGGCAGGTGGCAATACACCCCGACGAGCATCAAGTTGAGCGCGTCTTCGACGGTCTGATCCAGGCGGATGGTCTGCGGCGTCTTGGTCATCACTTCGCTGACGGGCCGCGTCTGCCACGACGGGTCGCCGTGATCGACGCGCGACATCAGGTCTCGCTCGGTGAAGATGCCGACCAGCGCACCATCGCGTTCGACCAGCACCGCGGTAGCCTTGTTCTGGTGCAGCGTCTCGACCACCGCCAGCACGGCGGTATCGGCAGCCACGCACAGGGGCTTGGACCGTTCGATTCCGGACAGCGGCAACGCCGCGATTTCGCCAAGTCTCGTCCTCATCTCAGCCGCCTCCAAGGTCGATCCACCGCGAGTCCTCGACGTCGCCAGCCTGCTCGAGCTCGGCGAACACCTTGATGAGGTGGCTGATCACGAGCCGCGTATCGAGAACCGAGACCGGCCTCTTTTCGGCGTCGACGATCGGCACGTGGCGATAGCCTTCCTGTGCCATCTGCTTGATCGCGAACGAGATGCAGTCGTGCGCGTGCAGGCTCCGGGGGTTCTTTGTCATCACGTCGCGCAGTTGAGTTCGCGCGGGATCCCGCTTCTCGACGCTGATGCGATCGAGGAAGTCACGCCCGGTGAAGATGCCGACTACCCGCTCGTCCTCGACGACGAGCGCACAGCTCGTCTCGGTCTCGAGCATCTCGGCGACGGCCTTGCTCACGAGGTCGGTCGGCGCCAATGCGACGAACTTCGCCGGTGCGATGCAATCGGAAATCGCACGCTGAATGTGACGCATGCACACATGGTAGCCCTGTGTCGGAGCAACCGCACCCGATTTCGCAGACTTCGTTGCCGCTGGCCCATAGGGCGGGCGGAGCTGCCGCGCCTGGGTGTTGCCGTAACTGCCGGCGTGCGACGGGCGTAGACTGGTCACGATGAGGATGTTCGTGCTCGCCATGGCGGTCGTTGCCTGCTCGGGACCCCACGGGGAAGCCGGCGCCGGGCATGCCCCTGCAAAGGTCAGGCCGGCGGTCAGTCCCGACAGCGTGGCGTACTTCGCCGGCGGTTGCTTCTGGGGCGTCGAGTACTACCTGGAGCAGATGGACGGCGTGGCGAGCGTCGAATCCGGCTACATGGGCGGCACCGTCGACCACCCGACCTACGAACAGGTCTCCGACCACGGAACCGGCCACCTCGAGACCGTGCGCGTGCACTACGACTCCAAGCAGGTCAGCTACGAGCAGATCGCCCGGCGCTTCTTCGAGATCCACGATCCCACCCAGGCCGACGGGCAAGGACCCGATATCGGTGCTCAGTATCAGTCGGCGGTCTTCTACTCGACGCCCCAGGAGAAAGCCATCACCGAGAAGTTGATCGGTCTTCTGCGCAAGCGCGGATACCACGTGGTCACCCAGGTGCGCCCCGCCTCGACCTTCTGGCCCGCGGAGGAGTACCACCAGGACCACTACCAGCGGACCGGCGGGAAGCCCTACTGCCACGTTCGCGTGTGCCGCTTCGATCGCGACGCGCGCTGAAGTGCCAGAGCGGCGCAAACCGATCGCCACTCTAGCCGGCGGGCAGCAGCGCCGACAAAGCGCCGGCCACCCAGGTTGGCTCGGCGGCTTCGAGCACGTCGGCGTAGCCGACCAGGACCAGGTCGCGAAGGACCGCGGCCAGGGGCGGACCGAGGAGCGTGGCGAGAACCGGCCCCACGTCGCGGAAGTCGGAGCGCGCAGCCACGGCGTGGGCGCCAAAACCGGTGTAGTCGCCAGTCGACAGCAGCTCGAGGGCTCGCTCGACGGAGCTGCGGGCAAACGCCACTGCCCGGGCGTCGTCGCGGGCGAGGTCGGCATCGGGACGTCCGTAACCCACGCCGTAATGCACCGGATCCGTCGTGGCCACGACCACGGCCCCCGCGTCGACCATGGCCCGCAGCTCGTCGACGCCGGGCAGCGAGCTCGGATCGTCGCCGACCAGGAACGGGAAGCGTGCGATCAGCTCGGGAGGTGGGCGTCCGGCGCGGCGGGCGGCCAGGCCGACGAGCGCGCGGAAGCCGTCGAGGCTGAACTCCTCGTCCCAGTGCCCGCCGTCGCCGTCGACACCCGGACCGTGAACCCCGCGCAGCGCCTGGCGCGCGGCTGGATCGCCCGCACGAGCGCGAGCCACGGCGCCGGCATCCGCTTCGCGTGCCCCGTGCAGCACGCCGAGGGCAAGGACGCGATCGCAGCCGCTGTCGACCACGGCGTTGGCCACGGCCCCTACCAGGTGCCCCGAGTGGCGGAGACGCGTGTGCGGAAAGATCAGCGCCCCGCCCGCTGGCACAGTGATGGTGGGAGCCCGATCGAGACGGGCGATCAGCCCGGGCTCCCCCAGCTCGTCACGCTCGCGGGCGTAGAAGGCGCGCCATGCGCGAGCGGTTGGGGGCACGTGGTTGGAAGCGCCCACGTCCGGTTCGTACCACGCCGGGCCCCGCTGGGCTGCGCCGGAGGGAGGAATCGGCCAAGCTCCCGGTATGCGAGCCATGGTCCTCGATGCCCCCGGCCGGCCGCTGGCGATGCGCGACCTGCCGATTCCCACCCCCGCCGCCGGCGAAGTGCGCGTGCGCGTACACGCGTGCGGCGTCTGCCGCACCGACCTGCACATTGTCGACGGCGAGCTACCCGACCCGGCGCTGCCGCTGGTCCCCGGCCACGAGATCGTCGGGGTGGTCGACGCGCTGGGCGACGGCGTGACCGATCTCGAGCCCGGCACTCGGGTCGGCATCCCCTGGCTCGGGCGCACCTGCGGCCACTGTCGCTACTGCGAAGCCGGTGCCGAGAACCTGTGCGACGAGCCGGTCTTCACCGGCTACCAGCGCGACGGCGGCTACGCCGACTACGCGGTCGCCGACGCGCGCTTCGTCTTCCCCCTGGCCGCGGAGTATGCCGACGCCCATGCGGCGCCGCTGCTGTGTGCCGGGCTGATCGGCTACCGCTGCCTGCGCATGGCCGGCGAGGGCTGGCGGCTGGGGCTCTATGGCTTCGGCGCCGCCGCGCACATCGTCAGCCAGGTGGCGCGTCACCAGGGGCGCGAAGTCTACGCCTTCACCCGCCCGGGCGATCGCATGGGCCAGGAGTTCGCCCACGAGCAGGGCGCGGTGTGGGCCGGCGGCTCCGACGAGCGCCCGCCGGAGCTGCTCGACGCGGCGATCATCTTCGCCCCCGTCGGCGAGCTGGTGCCGGCCGCGCTGCGCGCCGTGGCCAAGGGCGGCACCGTCGTCTGCGGAGGCATCCACATGAGCGACATCCCGTCGTTCCCCTACGACATCCTCTGGGGCGAGCGGGTCGTGCGCTCGGTCGCCAACCTGACCCGCAGCGACGGCGAAGAGCTGCTGGCATTGGCGCCCGAGGTGCCGATCGAGACCACCGTCACCGAGTACCCGCTGGCCGACGCCAACCGCGCCCTAGACGATCTGCGCGCCGGGCGGTTCGAGGGAGCCGCGGTGCTGAGGCTCTGATCGGCCGGTCAGTTCTCGGGCACTACGACGCCGACCTCGGCCGGATCGAGCAGCCTGCCGAGGTTGGCGACGACCGCGTCGCGCGCGCCCAGCTGGCCGGTGTCGCCGAGGAAGTTCCACTCGAGGAACTTGACGATCGACGAGTGCTCCAGCGTCACGTGCGACACGAAGTTCTTGCGCGCGAAGCGGCCGATGGCGATCAACGGCACGCGAGTGCCGTACGGCTTGTTGTCGACGGGGCTGTCGGCCGGCGGGGCGACGTGGTCGTAGAAGCCGCCGCCCTCGTCCCAGGTGACCAGGAGCAACGTGTCGTCGGCGTAGGCCGAGCCCTCGATGGTGGCCACTACCTGCGCCACCGAGGCAACGCCGGCCGAGATGGTGGTGCCATAGCCCGGGTGCTCGTTGCGGTAGCCGACGTGCTTGACGAAGGCGACGTCGGGCAGCGTGCCGTCGGCGACGTCGGTGGCCAGGTCGTCGAGGTCCTTCATGTAGTCCGGGTTGTCGACGAAGCGCTGGTAATACTCGAACGGCACGTCGGACGGGTCGTAGTCGCACGGCGTCGTCGGCAGCCCGAACGGACAGTCGTCGGGCGCGGCCGGACAGAAGGTCGCCGCCAGCATCGCCGCGTAGCCCTGGGCGTAGTAGGCGAAGGTGCGGCCGCCGTCGATCAATAGATCGGCGATGGTGGTGTCGGTGTAGGTCTTGCGCGTGCGCGGCAGGATGCAGCCGGCGCCGTTGGAGTCGGGGCCGTAGTCGTTGTCGGTGAAGACGTAGCGGGCGACGGCGAAGTACATGTCGTTGGCCGACGACGAGCCGGCCAGCGACTGGAAGTAGCGGTCGGCGATGGCGCCGTCCTGCGCCCAGCCGTGGTAGGTGGCGATCAGGGCGTCCGGGGCAATGGCGACGTTGCGGTCGTCCGAGCAGCTGGCGACGGTGGCGAACCGGTCCATCGCGCCGCCGTTGATCTCGCTCAGCTCGCAGCTCTGGCTGTGGTCCGGGTCATAGCCGGCGTTGGCCGAGTCGTCGAGCGTGACCGGCGATGCGCCGGACGGGTCGGTGGCCGGCGCCGCTTCACAGCAGGACGGGCCCTGGTTGCAGGTCGGCGCCGAGCCGGCGGCCGCGGTGCAGTAGCGGCCGAAGTAGTTGTCGAAGGTGTGGTTCTCCTGCACCACGACGACGACGTGGCGGATCGCCGAGACCCCGGGCAGGGCGTCGGCTACCGG
>Ga0114931_10008052_pt1 | contig 12812 bp, 10 predicted proteins | sample 2SBtaG_FD_89579 | JGI IMG/M metagenome (GOLD analysis project Ga0114931, IMG submission 89579) | Deep subsurface microbial communities from Kolumbo volcano to uncover new lineages of life (NeLLi) - 2SBTROV14_V59a metaG | ecosystem: Environmental > Aquatic > Marine > Volcanic | place: Kolumbo...
CTGCACCCAGCCATCTACGCCAAATTTCCACTGCTCGTTATTTACATGCAGGTTATAACTGGTAGCCTCATATCGCTGGTCCAGGTAACTCGGCGCCAGAGAAGCAGATGTCGAAAAAATCCCGTCAAAAAACGTCTGGTAATCACTACTGACCACACGGCTTTTATCGGCATCCTGCGTAGCCTGCTCCAGGTTAAACGCCAGCTGCCAGTCATTTCCCAGGTCGCCACCGTATTGTACCCAGACGTCGCGAGTATTAAAGGAACCCACCCTTACTCCAGCATTGACACCATTCAGTTCCTTTGCATCTTTCGTTACAATGTTGATTACACCAGCGAATGCATCTGCACCGTAAACTGCCGAACCAGGTCCTCGAATGATTTCAATCCGGGAGATATTCTCTACATTCATACGGGAGTTCATCGACATTCCACCGGTATACAAAGATGAGACAATGCGTTGACCGTTAATTAAAAACAGGACCTGTGGATTAAAGCCGGTATAAATCCCACGAATGGTATAAACAGGATTAAGGCGATCAAGTGTCGAGGGAATAACATGCAGGCCAGGTACCGCCTCGAGTACCTCATCAAGTGTCATTGCACCCATGGCTTTGATGTCGCGGGCGGTAATCACCGTCGCCGTCGATGGCGCTTTGGAAATTGGCTGGGACAGACCCGTAGCAATACTCAACATATCTTCATCACCATAAATCAGATACAGGTCTTCATTGCTTTGCTGGGCGCCCGCGGTAGCCACAAGAAATAGTTGAAGCATGGCAAACACAGCTTGCTGGGTATATTTAGATATCATCAGGATGCAGTCTCGTGTCTGCAAACGTCCGTTTCTGCATATTTGATAACCCTTTTTCGACAAGGGTTTATTTTTTCTAATGTAAGCCAATATAAATTAGTACATAAGGTATAGCCCATATATTCTTTAAATCAATAGACTTACCTCAAAATCTGTAGCATGACAGTCACAAAAGCAGTATATTGAATGCTGGCTCGAGATAGCTTCAAGCTATTGATAATATTGACATTAATTAATTTCTAATCACGACTGGAAATTTTCAGGGGCTCGGTGATCAACAGGTCATCAATGGGGCGAGGCTTAGCAATGTGGTAACCCTGTAACTGATCCACCCCAATTTCGTCAAGACGTTCTACAATAGCCCCGTTTTCAACAAATTCAGCGATCGTGGTCAGCCCCAGGATATGGCCGATATCGTTTATGGATTTCACCATGGCCTCATCGATAGGATCAGTTTCTATATCCCTGACAAACACGCCATCGATCTTAAGATAGTCAACCGGGAAATTTTTGAGATAGGCGAAAGATGACATGCCGCTTCCAAAATCATCCAGCGCGGTACTGCAACCCAGCTCGCGTAATCTGGTAATAAGGTTACCAGCCCCGGAAAGATGCGTAATAGCAGCCGTTTCTGTAATTTCGAAACAGATCTTCTCCGGTGGTACACCCGTCTCCTCGAACATTTCTGAAATGAAAGGCAGCAGGTATTCATCATTCAGTGATGTACCGGACAGATTGATAGAACAGTTCTCCAATTGCGCAAGATGATCAGGATGTGAAGCAAGCCATCGCAGCACATGACCTATTACCCAGCGATCAATTTTCTGCGCCATGTTATAGCGTTCCGCCGCTGGCAGGAAGAATCCCGGGGATATCCAGTTGCCTTCCTGGTCTTTCATTCGCAGGAGAATTTCATAATGCGACGTTTTATCCTGCTGGTTATTGATCGGGACAATCGGCTGATAAAACAGCTCAAATCGATCATGATCAAATGCATCAGTAATAAGAGAGATAGTCTGCATTTCGCCGTGACGCTGAAGAATCTCCTTGTCATCCGGCAAATAGACATAGACACGGTTCCTGCCTTTTTCCTTCGCCATAAAACAGGCTGAATCCGCCTTACTCATAACATCCTGGTAATCACCGCTCTGGCTGGTAATCGGAACAACCCCGATACTGACACCAACGCTGAATGTTTGTCCGTCGTACATGTAGCGATAGTCCTTGACCGCATCGCAAATCTGGTTAGAAATTTTACTGGCCTGCTCAAGATTACAGTTCTCCAGTAACAGGATAAATTCATCGCCTCCCAGGCGAGCCAGAGTATCACTTTCTTTTCGTATTCGATGCAACAGCAGATTGGTAATATTCTGCAATAACTGGTCACCGGCCATGTGGCCACAAGTATCATTAATGACCTTGAACTGGTCCAGGTCGAGATAACACAAAGCATGTTGTTCCTGCTCTTCAATATTACCCAGCAAGCTGATTAGATATGATTCAAACTCCGCCCGATTCGTAAGACCGGTCAGGGCATCATGGGTAGCCTGATATTGCAGCTTTTCTTCCAGCAGAATCGCTTCTGTTTCATCATGAAACACCATAACAATACCAGTCGTCACACCTTTGTGGTTGCGAATTGGCGCCACCGAATCATTAATATAAATCTCATCATTAAATTCTGTTCTGAAGAATTTATGCTTCAGCGGCCCCAGCATCACGCCTTTTTTAAGACAGGTAATGATCGGATTCTCTTCTTCAATATGAGTAGCCACATTAAATACTTTAAAAATCCTCACCAAATCCCGACTTTTGGCATCGTTCGTGGTCATACCTAAAATTCTTTCCGCCACAGGATTCAGATAAATAATCCTGCCAGTGATATCCGTGGTAATTACGCCATCAGCTATAGACTCAAGCGTAATCATGACGCGCTCTTTTTCCCTGTACAGCTCATCACGCCTTTCGTTCAGCGCATACATCATGTTATTGAAGACTTCGGCAATTTCCTGTATTTCCCGCGGGCCATAACAGCTTGCCGTGACACTGGTATCTCCTTCCTGGGCTAACCGCATGGTATTCGACAGCTCATCAAGCGGCCGAGTAATCCTATCCAGCAAGCGTTGCAACAAAAGTAACAGCAGCACCGTTATAACCACTGCAATACCGGCATGATTGATCATGATCGCATTACGGTTACCCAATAACTCACCTTTGTCCACCGCCACGATGACATAACCAAGCACGCCTTTTTCCTGCTTATCACTGGAAAGCAGCACTTCACCATAGCTATTCTCCGGCTCTACGACAGAACCAATAAAATAGATCTCCGAGTGGGTTTCTTCCAATAGCTGAGGCGTCTTCCCGGTTAACTGATAGAATTCAGGATTGATTTTATGCTTGATCGCCTTGCCTTCCTGAGTGACTACTGTGCCATCGGGTTTATAGATACCCACTCCGGCAACATCCGGGAACGACATGGTTGCATCGATGGCATCTCTGGCATTTTCTGGCGACTCATAAATCAACGCCAGATAACTCTGTGCGGCAAAGTTGGAGGTTATCTGCAGGCTCTTCTCTATAATCTGTGACCGTACCTGTTTGGTTAAAACCCAGGAAGTCGTTACCGAGGAGATAACAGCAAGGCTGAGCATACCCAGTACAAACACCAGGAATAGCTGCCTGCTGAAGCTGATCTGAAAATTATTTTTTTCTAATTTCATAGCCAGACCATTTACCTTGTCGGGAATACCAGATTGTATTCGTTGAGTTCTTTTCGACCAAGCGACAGATCCAGATGTGACGCAGTACGTTTATTAATCGCCGCCTTTAGCGCGGTATTAGCCTGCAGCCCTTTGGCATTGATATGGGCATATTTGTGCCGTGCCAGTTTTACCAACTGTTGACCCATTTCTGTGTAATCGGGATATAGCGCGAAAAGGATTCCTTTTTTGACCTGGAGTGGATTGCCCCCGAAGATGAGAAACTGTTTATTCCATGACGCCTGTAATAATCGTGGCATGGAGATTTTTTCAGAAACCGAACAATCGTTGAGCAACCAGATAGCATCCTTCATACCACTGGCCTGCTCAATCACCCGATCTAGCTGCAGCACCCCTTCCTTGGTTGACTCAACCGGATATACGAGAAGTTCGATACCCAGTTTACTGGCCGCTTTTCTGGACTCGGGAATCAACCATTGCGAATACTGCCGGTGATAAACCAGGAACACGCGTTGGGTTGCGGGTGATAATTGCTTTAATCGGGCGAGATACATCAGGGGTTGACCGGCGAGACTCAGGCCATAGGTATCGTCACCCTCTCCAAGAACCGCGCCCGAAACAACCGGCGGCTTGTGCCGTAGTTTTTTTACCAGCTCAATAGGGCTGCTGCCCAGGGTAATAACCACATCCGGTTTATTGTCATCCACCCAGTCTTCAACGTCGTTCACATCGGTAGAGGCATTGGTCTGGAGTAACAGAGGCTCGATACCCTGCTCGTTATGAATACCGGTAATTATTTGCTCGAATACCCGTTTAAATGCAGTAGCTGACTGAGGATAAATGACACCGGCGCGCAAAATCGCCGCCTGCACCAGAGAATGGGTGAGCAGGCTACAACATATGAGAAATATCAACGCGGTGATTGTAAGTTTATTCTTATTCATACGCCCAGGTACGGACAACGAAAGCCTGCTTACCGTGGATCCTGTATTGTTGATTCAAAATAGTACAAAGTATAGTCGTTAATAAATTAATTATCTGCTAATGAAGCTCTGATTAATTCAGAGTTTCATTAGCACAAGGATGTGCTGCCATATTCAATGCTGGTAAGCCATTGAATATGAAGAAAAAGGTAAAATCGTATTTTATCTTTTTCGTGCTCTGATAGTTCATGGATGAATTAATCAGAGCTTCCTTAGATTAATCACATACCCCCAGATTAATCACATACCCCCCGGGCTGACTCACAATTCAGCCAGTAATTGCTGCATCATCGCAATTGACTGCCCCTGATAACCGCCGCCAAACATATTCATGTGATTCAGTATATGGTAGAGGTTATATAGAATCTTGCGTACCGGGTAGCCGGCATCCAGTGGCCACACTTCATTATAGGCCTGGTAAAACACCCCACCGAAGCCACCAAATAACTCCGTCATGGCAAGTTCTGCTTCACGATCACCATAATAAAATGCCGGATCAAAAATCACCGGCGTAGCATCGGCTAAACCCGCTGCATTGCCACCCCATAAATCGCCATGCAGCATGGATACCTGTGGCTGGTAGGTATCGAACAACACGGCAAATTGATCCATCAGCTTGTCGCCCAGAGCCTGGATTTCACTACCATAGCCCTGTTTCTCCGCCAGTTCTAACTGATAACCCAGACGTTGCTGACGCCAGAAATTGACCCAGTCCGCCGCTTCTGTGTTGAGTTGCGGCGTCGAGCCTATCGTATTGTTCCGATACCAGCCGAACTGCGCTGCGCTGTGCCTGTGCATAGCCGCCAGCTGTCGACCCAATTGTTCCAGACTGGCACGCCCCCCATCGGCAGCCATTCCATCACCAGGAAACAGTGACCATCTGCACTACCGGTACACAAAGGCACAGGCACCCTGATGGTCTGACTGGATGCCATTTCAGCCAGACCAGCGGCTTCCGCTTCGAACATGTCGCCGTGTTTCTGGTCATTCAATTTCACAAACCAGTCCTGCTCACCATCACTGATGCGCCATGTCTGATTGATACAACCGCCGCCCACCGACTGACGCTCTGTGATCACATAATTACGTCCGACAGCCTGACTAATCTGCTCACTCATGTTTTGCCATAATGACATTTTTTAATCCCGTGCTGTTTGCGCCTCTGTTAGGATTAGCGGGGTTCCTCCATCCCCTACTATCCAGGTACACTCTATATGATGCAGAACAATGACACAAAACTGGCAGATAGACTCAATTACTCCCAGGTGGAAAGTGTCATCCACAACTTTTATATCAAGCTGATGGCGCACCCACAACTGGGGCGTTTTTTCGAAGGCCTGGACAATTTTCAGGAACATGAGCAACGCATTACTGAATTCTGGTGGATGAGCATGGGGGGTAAATTAAAAAACCCGCCCCAGATCGACATGATCGGCAAACACTTCCCCCTGGGCATCCAGGCATCAGACCTGGAAACCTGGCTGGTTCTGTTTGGCGAAACCCTGGGGGAAGAACTGCCGGATGCAGAATCCCGTGAATGGATGCATAAGGCTCTCACCATTGCCGCCCGCCTGAAGCAGGTGGTGATTGAGCACCAGGCACCGGGGTTACAAATTGGAGAACCGCAATGAAACGCCATGAGCAGCTGGATGACCGCCTCATAACCTGGATCAGCCAGCAAAACCTGTTCTTTGTCGCCAGCGCGCCATTAGCCTCGAGCGGGCACGTCAATTTGTCACCCAGAGGCTACGACAGTTTCCGGGTACTGGACAACCACACCGTCGCCTGGCTCGACCTGACAGGCAGCGGTAATGAAACCTCGGCACACATCCAGGAAAACGGTCGCCTCACTGTCATGTTCTGCGCGTTCGAAGGCGAACCCTTAATTCTGCGGCTATATGGTCAAGGCGAGGTGATACTGCCGCACACCGAAAGCTGGCAACAACTACTGCCCCGTTTCACGCCCTTACCCGGCGCGCGACAGATAATCCGGTTAAGACTAGAGCGAATCCAGACGTCGTGTGGATTTGGCGTCCCGCTGATGCAAACCGTTGAAGATCGCCCACGGTTACTGGACTGGGCCGCTAAAAAAGGTCCACAGGGATTACACAGCTACCGGGAAAAAAACAACCAGACCAGCATCGATGGGCTCAAAGTCGAGATTGAACAGGCAGAATAAACAGGGTTATACACAAGCCAGGAACCAATGTCCCACCATCTGTCAAGTCTTTGTTCATTATTTCACCACACCATCTATAAGTTGTTGATAATTTTGCGATTTATGAAATGGTCGTTTTTTAATCAATTTGTCACAAAGCGTTTATTCAGGCCGGAAATGACTAAAAATGACAGCGTTTTCCACAAACTTATCCACAGCTTTTGTGGGTAAGTAAATTTTTCTTCATAAAATAAACGACTTAAACTTCTTTCATCGAAAGAACATGAAAAAGGCCACGTAAATTTTTCAGCAAATCGCCTAACAAAATACCCAAAATGGTGCAAGAAATTATTTATCAAGGGACACTTATACACATGCTTTTATTAATCAATAAATTCACAACTTCTAATACCCTGAAATACTATTCACGTCTTCCAGACATACTAGAAGCACCATAAGCCACTGTTTTATATGGTTTTAATATTTTGTTCATTTTTTGTTCAAATTAACCCGGACAGACACGCCATCAAGCTATGGGGATGATTTCTATACCCTGTCCACAGTCTTATCCACAAGTTTTGTGGATAAGTAAAAAACCCTGTTATGTCAATACGCTCATGGCACAATAGCCGCCCATGAAAAAATCCCGTTATGTCCAGGTCGCCGTCCCCGTTCCCCTGCCAGGTGTGTTCGATTACCGCCTGCCTGAAGCAACAGACGTAACGCCAGGCAGCCGCGTAGAAGTGCCGTTTGGCAAGCGCCGCCTGGTGGGCCTGGTAATGGCCGTCTCCAGCACCAGTCAACTGGCGGAATCACAGATCAAACCGATTCTGGGCGTGGTCGATGAGGCTCCGGTTTTACCACCGGACATCATACAGCTGATTCACTGGGCCACCGATTACTACCATCATCCCATCGGCGAAGTGTATGCTTCAGCCGTACCCAAACTTATTCGTCAGGGCAAACCGCCCAATGGCCAGGGGGAAACCCTGTGGCAGGCGGCGGTGGATGCCAATCCGGAAAGTCTTGCTCGCGCACCACGCCAGGCGGCTTTGCTGGATTTTCTTCTGACACGCAAACAGCCACTGAATGCAGACCAGCTTAGTGACTGGAGCAACCAGTGGCGCCCCAGCATGAAAGCCCTGGAACAGAAAAGCCTGGTGCAGAAAACCCAGCTGCCCTGCCTGGAAGCCAGTGTCGCCAGCCCAGACTCCGAAATGCAACTGAACCCGGAACAACAACAGGCGGTGGAGCAGGTTTCTTAGGCCTTTGGCCGTTATGCCTGTTTCCTGCTGCAGGGCATCACCGGCAGCGGGAAAACCGAAGTCTACCTGAGCCTGGTGAACCAGCTACTGGCACGCCAGCAGCAGGTACTGATCCTGGTACCGGAAATCAGTCTTACACCCCAGTTAATCCAGCGCTTCCGCAAACGCCTGTCATGTACCATCGCGGCATTGCATTCCGGCCTCAACGATACCCAGCGCCTGTGCGCCTGGACCCTGGCCTCCCAGAACCAGGCCCAGGTGGTCATCGGCACCCGCTCGGCCCTGTTCACTCCCATGCCGGCACTGGGCATGATCATTATCGACGAAGAACACGACGCCTCGCTGAAACAACAGGAAGGCTTCCGCTATCATGCCCGCGACCTGGCGCTGGTGCGGGCCAGGAACGGCAAGCTGCCGGTGCTCATGGGGTCTGCCACACCTTCGCTGGACAGCCTGTACAATACCGAGCAGCAGCGCTACCAAAAACTGGTACTGTCCCAGCGTGGCCACAGCGCCGCCAGTCCTCCAAAAATCCACCTGATCGATTTGCGCAATCGCAGCCTGGAACACGGCATGAGCGAAACCCTGGTGCAACAGATCGAAAAGCATCTTTCCGATGATGGCCAGGTGCTGGTGTTCCTCAACCGGCGCGGCTACGCCCCCTTGCTTATGTGTCATGCCTGCGGCTGGACCAGCCATTGCCCCCGCTGCTATGCCCACATGACCCTGCACCAGCAACAGCAGCGGCTGCGATGCCATCATTGCGGCCATGAAAATGCTGTACCCCCTGCCTGTCCGGATTGCGGCTCGCCGGCCCTGCTAATACCCGGCGCCGGCACCGAGCGCCTGGAACAATCCCTGGAACAGCATTTTCCCGATATCGTTATCAGCCGCATCGACCGTGATACCACTCGCCGCAAGGGAGAACTGGATCGACGCCTGCAGCAGGCCCGCAATGGTGAAGCCCGCATACTTATCGGCACCCAGATGCTGGCCAAGGGCCATGATTTTCCCAACCTGAGCATGGTGGCACTGGTGGATATCGACCAGGGTTTGTTTAGCAGCGACTTTCGCGGTGCCGAGCGCATGGCCCAGCTCATGATCCAGGTCGCGGGGCGGGCCGGGCGTGCGGATAAACCGGGCGAGGTATTCATTCAGACCCATCATCCCGATCACCCTTTATTACAGACCCTGTTACACCAGGGTTATCCCGCCTTTGCCCAGGCCGCGCTGCAGGAACGCCAGCAGGCCGGTTTTCCCCCCTATTCCTACATGGCCATATTGCGGGCCGAAGCCAGCCAGCGTGACCAGTGTATGGCATTCCTGAGCGAAGCAGCTCGCTCCGCCGGCAACCCCGCGGCAGTACAATTATTCGGTCCATTGCCGGCGCCAATGGAACGGCGCGCCGGACGCTACCGGGCCCAGTTAATCCTGCAAACCGACCAGCGCGCCGCTCTGCATCAGTTACTCAACACCTGGCTGGGGAAAGTCGAACGCCTGCCGTCGGCACGCCGGGTACGCTGGTCGCTGGACATCGATCCGCAGGATGTCTATTGAGGCGAGGCCGGTCGTGCTAAAATCCGCCCTTTTCCACGCCAGTTATAAAGAGACCTTCAGTGAAACAGGAACTCGCTAACCTGCTAGTCCAGGCTATCAGTGATATGAAAACCGCGGGCTTATTGCCGGCCGACCTGGACGCAAAAATCCAGCTCACCCGCACCAAAGACGAAAGCCACGGTGACTTCGCCACTAACCTGGCCATGACCCTGGCAAAACCCGCCGGCAAAAATCCGCGCGAGCTGGCGCAGTTAATCGTGGAGCATCTGCCCCATTCCCACATCGTGGAAAAAGTGGCCATTGCCGGACCCGGCTTTATTAATATTTTCCTCAACCAGCAAACCACTTTGTCGGTCATCCAGGACATTCTGTTACAGGCGGATACCTATGGCCTCAGCAACATCGGCGCCGGTCACAGGGTGCAGGTGGAATTCGTCTCCGCCAATCCCACCGGTCCACTGCACGTGGGCCACGGTCGCGGTGCCGCCTATGGCGCCACGGTTGCCGACCTGCTGGAAGCGGTGGGTTTCAATGTGCATCGGGAATACTACGTCAATGACGCCGGCCGGCAGATGGACATACTCGCCACCAGCGTGTGGCTACGTTACCTGCAAAAAGCCGGCGAAGCAGTCCCTTTCCCCAGCAATGGTTACCAGGGAGAATATGTACTGGATATTGCCGACACATTGCTGGCCCAGCATGACCAGAACCTGGTACATCCAGTGCCAGCCGTTATGGACAGCATCCCGGCGGATGAACCCGAAGGCGGCGACAAGGAAGAACATATCGATGCCTTAATCATGCGCTGCAAAACCCTGCTGGGACCCGACAGTTATGAACAGGTTTTCGGTGCCGGCCTAAACGCCATCCTGGCGGATATTCGCGCCGACCTGGAATCCTTCGGTGTGGTCTACGATGAATGGTATTCCGAGCGTACCCTGGCGCAACGAGGCCTGATCCACCAGTCCATCGACCGGCTCAAGAAAGCCGGTTATATCTATGAAGAAAAAGGCGCACTGTGGTTTCGTTCTACCGAGTTTGGGGATGAAAAAGATCGCGTCGTAGTGCGCGATAACGGCCAGGCAACTTACTTCGCCTCCGACATTGCCTACCACATGGAAAAACTCGAACGGGGTTTCGACCGCGTCATCGATATCTGGGGCGCCGACCATCACGGATATGTGCCACGCGTGAAAGCCGCACTCAAAGCACTGGGGGATGACGCCGACAAGCTGGACGTGTTACTGGTACAGTTCGCCGTGCTTTATCGCAATGGGCAGAAAGTCCAGATGTCGACGCGTTCCGGCTCGTTTGTTACGCTACGGGAACTACGCGAAGAAGTCGGTGCCGATGCCGCGCGCTTCTTTTATGTGATGCGCAAATGCGAACAACACATGGACTTCGACCTGGACCTGGCCAAATCCCAGAGCAGTGACAACCCGGTGTACTACATCCAGTATGCCCATGCCCGCATCAGCAGCGTATTCCGTCAGCTGCAGGAAAAGAATCTGCAACATAATGTTGAGCAGGGTAACGCATCGCTCGCATTACTCACCGAATCCCACGAAACCCAGTTGATCAGTAGCCTGGCAAAATACCCGGAAATAGTCGAAAAAGCCGCACTCAATGAAGAGCCTCACATCCTGGCCCATTACCTGCGTGAAACCGCCAATGAACTGCATACCTATTACAATGCACACCAGTTCATTACCGATGACAAGTCTCTGCGTAATGCGCGCCTGAACCTGATCACGGCCACCGGTCATGTACTGCGCAATGGCCTGAAACTGCTGGGTGTGAGTGCACCCAAATCCATGTAAACTTGAATCATCGATTAAACACACCGGTTGAAAACAATAACTACATATTCGCCATTTGTTCTCTACGCCCGCTGCGGCTCGACGACAAATGCTTTTGATTTTTTGAGTGCAATCTAACCAATTATGTCGCGTTATAACGACCTGAAGGGAAGGTCTTCCATGTCCCCAAAAAAACCACTCCCCGGTTACGCCTGGCTTCTTGCAGGACTGGGTATCGGCCTTTTCGTTGCCATGCTGGTTTATCTTGGTAAACAGCCAGAGGAAAAACTGACTTTCAAGCAGGCGGTGCTCAAGGAACTGGAAAAATCCCGCATCGAGCAAAAACTGGAACACGGTAAAAAAACCAGCGCGGACAAGAAAATCCAGGCGAAAGACAAACCCAGGGAACCGCGTTTCGATTTCTATACGATATTGCCAGAACTGGAAGTTTTTATACCGGAATCAGAAATCAAATCGGATACCAAACCGGGCAGCACCAGTACCAGCAAAGTGCCGGACATAAAACCTGACAGCAATAAAAGTTACATCCTGCAAGTTGCTTCGTTCCGCAACCTGGATGACGCCGATAAACTCAAAGCCAGCCTGGCATTACTGGGCTCTCATTCCACCATCCAAACCGTGACGATCAACGGCGAAAAATGGCACCGCGTCAGACTGGGGCCGTTTCATGACACCAACAGCTTGCAGCAAACGCTAATGACCTTAAAGCAAAACGATATTAATGCTATTGTAATGGAATTGAAATAGCAGAAAACCGGACAAGAAAACTCAGATACAGCTGTTGTGTTACATCCCAAACAGATACTTCAATAAATATTTATTCAACAATAACCGTATCGTAAAATATAGCGAAAGGATGCGGAAGTACGCAGGAAGTACGGGGTCACAGGAAGTACGGAAGTACGGGGTCTGGTCTTGAATAGTGAATCAGTGTGAGCTATTGTTAGAATCATGACGAGACCCTTACGAATCGGGAAGTACGGGGTCAGGTCTTGAATAGTGAATCAGTGTGAGCTATTGTTAGAATCATGACGAGACCCTTACGAATCGAATATGCCAGTGCACTTTATCATGTCACCTCACGAGGTGATGGCCGGGAAGATATTTACCTGTCTGATGATGATCGGGCATTATGGTTAGGAAGAGGAAGTACGGGGTCAGGTCTTGATTAGTGAATCAGAGGAAGTACGGGGTCAGGTCTAGAATAGTGAATCAGTGTGAGCTATTGTTAGAATCATGACGAGACCCTTACGAATCGAATATGCCGGTGCACTTTATCATGTCACCTCACGAGGTGATGGCCGGGAAGATATTTACCTGTCTGATGATGATCGGGCATTATGTTAGCGGTTTTTGGTGAAGTCTGTCGGCGGTTCAACTGAACTCACAATCGCGTCGGGCATGTGTTTCAAGGAAGATTTAAAGCGATATTAGTCGACAAGGACGCTTACCTATTGGAGCTTGCGCGTTATATCGTGTTGAATCCAGTAAGA
>Ga0114931_10008053_pt1 | contig 12810 bp, 9 predicted proteins | sample 2SBtaG_FD_89579 | JGI IMG/M metagenome (GOLD analysis project Ga0114931, IMG submission 89579) | Deep subsurface microbial communities from Kolumbo volcano to uncover new lineages of life (NeLLi) - 2SBTROV14_V59a metaG | ecosystem: Environmental > Aquatic > Marine > Volcanic | place: Kolumbo...
ACCGGGTTGCATTTATGGAGATGACGCTGTTGTAGTATTTCCAACTGTCCCGGTCGAGTACCGGGATGCCGGTCAGTAACGTCATATCAGCCGCATGCAGCCGGGTCTCGAGATACGGGATAAAGGTATCTTCGACCTGGTGGTAAAACGCGGGGATTGCCGTTTCCGGCCACACGACGATATCGACATCCTGTAACGCGAAGGTGAGCTCCGCGTAACGCGCCAGTGTGGCTGCCAGGTTGTCCGGCGCCCACTTTTCCTCCTGGGAAATATTGCCCTGTACCAGAGCCACATTCAGGGCGGCGCCGCGCGGTTGTGTCCATTCGACCTGCTCCAGCAACAGTCCACCGGCCCACAGCACGACCAGCACCCCGGTGCTCAAATAGCGCCGGCTGTTCCTGACCACTGCCAGCAGCAACCCGGCACTCACGGCAACCACCAGGCCGGTACCGAAGACACCAGCCACGGGCGCATATCCGGACAACGGGCTGTCCACCTGACTGCTGCCGATCGTCAGCCAGGGGAACCCGGAAAACAGCCAGCCACGCACCCACTCGCCAAGGATCCAGCCGGCCGGAAATGCCAGCACCATAGTCGCCCAGCCCGGCGCAGCGGGCAACAGGCGACGGGTTAAATAACCGACACCCGCCGGATACAGACTCAGGAAGGCCACCAGCCCCGCCATGACCAGCAAGGCAGGCACCACCGGCACATGGCCATAGTGATGGATGCTGATGTACACCCAGGAAATACCGGCACCGAAGAAACCGAGCCCGAACAGGTAGCCATGAAGAAATGCGCGGCGCGGGGTGTCTTCGAGCCACTGGTTGAACAGTATGGCAAGTGCGACCAATACAAGTGGATACCAGCCGAACGGGGCAAACGCCGTGACGGCGAAGATGCCGGCAAGCACTACAGTCAGCCCGCCAAACCGGTCAACAATTGCTGTCACAGTTCAGCGCTGGCTTCGACTTCCGCTACTTCGACAGGTTTCGGCAACACAGTCAACTGCAGCATATGCACACGCCGGTTGTCCGCACGCAGGATCTTGAACAGCAGGTTATCGAAGACAACACGCTCACCACGTTTCGGAAGATGTCCCATTTCATTGACGACCAGCCCACCGATGGTATCGAATTCCTCAGCGGACAAACTGGTATTGAAATATTCATTGAAGTCATCCACTGGCGTGAGTGCCTTGATAGTGTAGTGCATCTCGCTGTGCTTGCGGATGGTATCTTCCTCTTCCACGTCATGCTCGTCCTCGATCTCGCCAACGATCTGCTCCAGCACATCCTCAATCGTTACCATGCCGGCGACACCGCCATACTCATCCACCACGATGGCCATGTGATTACGACTCGCACGAAATTCCTTCAGCAGGATATTGAGGCGCTTGCTCTCGGGGACGAAGATCGCGGGTCGCAGTATCTCGCGCACGTTGAAACGGCCATCGGTTCGCTGGTAGGCATGCAACAACAAGTCCTTGGCCAGCAGGATACCGACGACCTCGTCACGACTGTCACCGATCACCGGAAAGCGCGAGTGACCGGATTCGACCACGGTACGCAGCAGCTCTTCCGGGCTGGCGTCACGCGCCAGTACCACGACCTGTGATCGCGGGATCATAACGTCACGCACCTGCATATCATCGACCTGCAACACACCTTCGAGCATGCCCAGCAGATCAGCGTCAAACAGGTTGTTGCGGTGGGAAGCGCGCAGCAATTCGACCAGCTGCTCGTTGTCGGTGGGCACCCGTGCCAGCGCCTTGTTAATCCCGGCAAGCCAGGAGCGCCACAGGGGGCCGTTGGAAGGTCGATCTTTATTCATTTAATAACAGCTGGTTACCTCGATATCGTCAAGTAATTTATCGGCATGGGACGGTACATACTTAGCCCCCTACGCCGCAGGATTACAAGTGTATGGAAATTTGAACCATATTAACACCTTGCCGAAAACAGCCGGGATCGGCCATCAATCAGCAGGTGGACGGTAGGGATCCGCGAAACCGAGCTTGCCCAGCAACTGTGTTTCCAGCTGTTCCATTTGTCCGGCATCCTGCACTTCCTGGTGATCATGCCCGAGCAGGTGCAACACACCATGAATAGTGATGTGGGCCCAGTGCGCCTCCAGCGTCTTCGACTGCGCGATGGCTTCCTGCGCCACGACCGGCGCACAAATGACGATATCACCGAGCAACCCGGATTCAACTCCCGGCAACGGCTGGTAGGGGAACGACAGGACGTTGGTTGCACCGTCCTTGCCCCGATAACGATGATTGAGCGCCGTAATCTCCGCTTCATCGACAATACGTAACGTCAATTCCGATTCATCCGCCCGTTCCTGCAGGGCAAACTGCAGCCACTGGTGCAATTTCGCGGCTGATGGCAACCCGTCAGCACTGATCGCGCACTGGATTTCTATACCGGGATTCGTACTCATCCTGCCGGCTTGCTGTCCTGTTCACCGTTACTGGCCCGATCGTGGGCTTCATAGGCGGAAATGATGCGCTGAACCAGCGGATGCCGTACTACGTCCTGCGAGGTGAAAAAGGTAAAGCTGATTTCCTGTTCGTCACCGAGGACATCAGTCACCTGGCGCAGACCCGACTGCGTTTTCTTGGGCAGGTCTACCTGGGTGATGTCACCGGTCACCACAGCCGTTGAGCCGAAACCGATCCGGGTAAGAAACATTTTCATCTGCTCCACCGTCGTATTCTGACCTTCGTCGAGAATGATAAAGGCATCGTTCAGGCTGCGGCCACGCATGAAGGCCAGCGGGGCAATTTCAATCACGCCGCGTTCGATCAGCCTGGCGACGCGGTCCAGTCCGAGCATTTCGTAGAGTGCGTCATACAGCGGGCGCAAATACGGGTCGACCTTCTGAGTCATATCACCCGGCAGAAACCCGAGGCGCTCTCCAGCCTCGACCGCGGGGCGCACCAGTACCAGACGGCTGACTTTTTCCTGCTCCAGCGCCTGCACGGCACAGGCCACTGCCAGATAGGTCTTGCCGGTGCCCGCCGGCCCGATCCCGAAATTCAGGTCATGGTTGAGGATATTCTGCAGGTAATGTGCCTGGTTAAGACCGCGTGGTGAAATAGTACGGCCGGGCGTGTGGACCACCTGTACATCATCGGTGACCGCTGCCATGACAACCCTTTCATTGGCGCTTGCCTGGCCGATCCCGGCTTCCTGCAGGAACAGGTGAATCTTCTCGGGAGACAGGGTGCCATTGCCGGTTTCCGCATACAGGGCCTTGAGAAGTCTGCCGGCACGCTGCACGGCCGCTGACTCACCGATAATCCGGAAGTCGTTGCCACGGCTGTTGATCTCCACGCCGAGGCGCTGTTCGAGCTGATGCAGGTGATCATCGAACTGCCCGCATAATTCAGCAAGACGGTCGTTGTCTGCGGGTTCGAGTGACAGGTCGATGGAGTGAACACTGAAATTCAAAATGGTGTCAGGCGCTATTGGCCATTGCCCCCTTGCTGCTGGACTCTTCAGTTGAGACAACTTCACCACGCAACGAGTTCGGCAGGGCCTCGGTTATTTTTACATCCACGAATTTCCCGATGAGTGACGGGGTGGCGTCGAAATTTACCACACGGTTGTTTTCCGTACGGCCACTCAACTGGTCCGTGCGCTTGCGCGAGGTTTTTTCAACCAGTACGCGCTCAATATTACCTACCATGGCGGCGCTGATCGCTACCGCCATTGCATTAATACGCTGCTGCAGTTGCACCAGCCGCTGTTTTTTGACATCCGCCGGTACAGCATCCGGCAAGTCGGCTGCCGGCGTACCGGGACGGGCGCTGTAGATAAAACTGAATGAATGATCGAAACCGACCTCCTCGATCAGCGCCATGGTCTGCTCGAAGTCCGCAGCCAATTCACCCGGAAAACCGATAATGAAATCCGATGACAGGCTGATCCCGGGTCGCGCAGCGCGCAGACGCCGAATAATCGATTTGTATTCCAGCGCTGTGTGGTTGCGCTTCATCATCGCCAGTACGCGGTCTGACCCGCTCTGGACCGGCAGGTGCAGGTGCCCGACCAGTTCCTTTACCTCGGCATGGGCCAGAATCAGGCTATCACTCATTTCCAGCGGGTGCGAGGTGGTGTAACGGATACGGTCGATCCCGTCGATGGCGGCAATCCAGGTAATGACCAGCGCAAGGTCAGCCAGCGTGCCGTCGTGCATCTCGCCCCGGTAGGCATTGACGTTCTGGCCCAGTAACGTGATCTCCCGCACGCCCTGTTGCGCCAGGGACGCCACTTCGGCAATGATATCGTCGAACGGACGACTGACTTCCTCGCCACGCGTATACGGTACCACGCAGAAGCTGCAGTACTTGCTGCAGCCCTCCATGACCGACACAAAGGCCGTGGGACCATCGGCACGGGGCTGCGGCAGACAGTCGAATTTCTCGATCTCGGGAAAACTCACATCGATTACAGGAAGCCGTGCCCGGTGGACCTGGTCCAGCATGGCCGGCAGACGATGCAGGGTCTGCGGGCCGAACACGAGGTCGATACAGGGCGCGCGCTCGCGCAGGGCCTCACCCTCCTGACTGGCGACACAGCCGCCGACGCCGATAATCATTTCCGGGTGTGCATCCTTGAGTTCCTTCCAGCGGCCAAGTTCCGAGAACACCTTCTCCTGCGCCTTCTCGCGAATCGAACAGGTATTCAACAACAGCACGTCGGCCGCGGCGGGATCATCCGTCACTTCCAGTTGATGGGATGCGCCGAGCACGTCCGCCATCTTCACCGAGTCATACTCGTTCATCTGGCAGCCGTGGGTCTTGATATAGAGCTTGCGGGTCATGTATCTCCAAAAATGCCGGAACCAGTCTTGATAATACCCGCAGGGTGCGCCGTGCGCACCGGGAATTTCCGGGCATTGTAATGGTGCGCACGGCGCACCCTACGCTGTAAAAAAAGGAGTCAGCCGATAAGCCGGGTTCTGTCGTGGACAGTCATTCATCTGGGATATACGTCACCGCATACCTCGTGCGACCTACCCGGGAACGATGCGGGCCGCATCATGGTTCCCCTATTTGGTCTTGCTCCGGATGGGGTTTACCCTGCCACACCTGTTACCAGGTGCGCGGTGCGCTCTTACCGCACCATTTCACCCTTACTCGCTCCGCGTACGAAACCAGCGGTATATTTTCTGTGGCACTTTCCATGGACTCGCGCCCCCCAGGAATTACCTGGCACCCTGCCCTGTGGAGCCCGGACTTTCCTCCCCGCAAAACGGGGCGACTGCCTGGCTGACTCCAGCTTGGGATTATAGGTGAAAACAGGTCACGCCGTCAGCGGCGGCCACGGAACAGCTTGGCGAACGTCCGGCCGATGCCCGACAGCAGGCCACGTTGTTCATGCAGGGCGATTTCCTCTTTCAGATGTTTCAGACCAGGATGGCCGGAATCGATTTTCAAACCGCGCCGCAATGCCATCAAGGCGCTTTCACGAAAGCCAAGCCGGTTTTCCGCCATCGCCAGGTTGTAATACACCTCGACATCATTCTGTTCGCCCACAGCCGCCTTGCGGCACAACTTCACACCGGCCTTGTCGCCCATGTAGACACGCACCAGTCCGTAATACGAGGTGTAACGGTGCTGGTAGATATCATCCAGTTCCGCCTGCTCATCAGCCAGCCGGAACAGGTGCAGCGCGCCTTCCCAGTCATTGTGCCTGAAACACTTCAAGCCAGCGACGAAGTCATCATTCAGATGGATCCGGCTGCCTTCTTTCCAGGGATCTGTCACTTCCATGTCGTCCCTCCACGGGATGGACGAGTACTTGTCTTTTCAGCGATCACCGGTACCCGGTCTCCAGCCATTCCCCACCCTGTTCAACCAAAAAACCGGGGCTGGCCCCCGCCCGCCGGATCGCACCCAAATTCAGGTTCAAGAGTAATCCGTCTGGTAAAAAACGCAAGTCAGGTTGCTTGACGCAACACCCGGTATACCGCACCCTTGCGGCGTGCCGCAGAACCCATTGCCAACAAGCCGACGCTTTGTACGCTGATGAAGATCCTGTTTGCCAGCAGTGAGGCCCACCCGTTGATCAAGACCGGCGGGCTGGCCGATGTCGCCGGCAGCCTGCCCCGGGCAATTCTCAACCAGCGGCAGGATATCCGCCTGGTCATACCAGCCTACCGCCAGGTGCTGGCGCATTCCGGGAACCTGTCGCTGGCCGCCTATCTCGAGCTGGACGGGGTGGAAAACCCGGTCCGGATCCTGTCGGGACGCCTGCCCGGCGGCAATGTCAAACTCTACCTGGTTGATTCGCCCGAACACTTTGATCGCGCCGGAAATCCCTACACGACCAGAACCGGTAGCGAATGGGCCGATAATGCCGAGCGGTTCATGGTCTTTTGCCGCGCCGTCCACGCCCTTGCCGTAAACAACGCCGGTCTCGACTGGCAACCCGATATCGTGCACTGCAACGACTGGCAGACCGGACTGGTGCCCCCCCTGCTGGCGGAAACCGCAAACGCCCCGGCCTCGGTATTCACCATCCACAACCTGGCCTACCAGGGTCAGTACAGCTGGAAGACCTTCAAGTCGCTGCACCTGCCGTCGGAGTGGTGGTCCATGGAAGCCATGGAGTTTCACAACAAATTCTCATTCATCAAGGGCGGACTGGTATTCGCAGACTGGGTGACGACGGTCAGCCCGACCTATGCAGAGGAAATTCGTACCCTGGAATTCGGCTGCGGGCTTGAAGGGCTGCTGGGCCACCGCCGTGATACCCTGACCGGTATTCTCAACGGTGTGGACTACAACGTGTGGAACCCCGGCCGCGACCTGCTGCTACCGATACAGTACAACCGGCGCTCACTGTTTCACAAACGCGAAAACAAGCATGCCGTACAGGAACATTTTTCCCTGCCCCGCAACGATGATGCCCCGCTGTTTATTATTATCAGCCGGCTGGTCGAACAGAAAGGCATCGACCTCGTCATCGAGATTCTGCCGGAACTCATCGGACAGGGCGCCCAGCTCGCGGTGCTTGGCAGTGGCGAAAAGGCCATCGAAACGGCCTTGCGCAAGGCCGGTCGGGACTACGTGGAACATGTCGGCGTACAAATCGGCTACGATGAATCGCTGGCCCATTTGCTGGAAGCCGGCGGTGACCTGTTCCTGATGCCGTCACGCTTTGAGCCCTGTGGACTCAACCAGATTTACAGCCTGCGTTACGGTACCGTTCCCATCGTCAGGAAAACCGGTGGCCTCGCAGACACAGTGGTGGATGCCACAGCGGAAACACTGGCCGACAAAACCGCCACCGGTTTCAGTTTCCAGAAAGCCTCGGCCACGGCGCTGTGGAATACGCTGCAACGTGCGCTACAGGTCTACCGGGAACCGGACAGTTGGAACCGGATCATCGACACCGGCATGCGCCAGGACTTTAGCTGGAAACGCAGTGCAGAGCGCTATGTTGAACTTTACCAGCAGGTTCTCGGCGGGTGACCGCAGACTGCCACAGGATAGCGCCTGTATTACCGGTATAGTACATGCGTTAGCGGCTAACGCATGTACCCGCTGTTAACTATCAAACACTTACAGGATATCCCTTCAGTCAGGTCTTATGATATGAAATCACTGAAAACCCGCCACCACGGGTTATAATCCCGGCACCGAATTACACAGGCCACGCATTGCCGTGGCTTTTTTTATATGACAAAAACGACGCTGCCTTTCGACCAGCCCCGTGACCGCCTGCTGCGCAGCCGGGTGCGCCTGTTCGGTAACCTGCTCGGTGAAGTCCTGAGCGAACAGGCCGGCGCAGGCGTGCTGTCCGCGGTTGAATCCCTGCGCAAGGGCTACATCCGGCTACGCAAGCAGGAAAGCCCGGCCCTGCGCAAGCGCCTGTTGCGTCTCATCGACGGCCTGCAACCCAATGAACTGGCCTATGTCGTCCGTGCATTCAACATTTACTTCAGTCTCGTCAATATCGCCGAGGAAGCGTTCCAGCACCAGCAACGGCGGCGCCAGGCGCGCGACAGCGGACCCTTGTGGACCGGCTCATTTGCCCGGACACTGCAGGAATTCCATGCCGAGGGCCTCACCCCGGGCCAGTTGCAGGAACTGCTGGACCAGGCACTCTACCTGCCGGTGTTTACCGCGCACCCGACGGAAGCCATCCGGCGCACAGTCATGTTTGCCCTGCGGCGACTCTTTCTGACCAGCGAGCAGCTGGATGACCGGCGTCTCAGCAAGGACGAACGTGACGAGATTACCGGCGAACTCAAGCGCCAGATCCAGATACTGTGGAAGACAGACGAAGTACGCCTGCATAAACCGACAGTCGAGGAGGAAATTCGTCACGGGCTGTTCTACTTCACGGAAAGCCTGTTCGATGCCGTGCCGCAAACCTATCGCTATCTCGAAAAGGCCATCGCCCGCGTGTATGACAATGACGGGACCGGAGACACTGTCAGCGTACCCGGCGGACTGATCCGGTTCGGCTCCTGGATTGGCGGAGACCGGGACGGCAATCCGCACGTCACCCCCGACACCACGCGCACAGCGCTGCGTACCCACACCCGGCATGTGCTGAGCGCCTACCTGCAGCGCATCGAACAACTCGCCTACCGGCTGACACACTCCGCGCGCCTGTGCTCGTTCTCGGCGGAGTTGCTGGACAGTATCCACTCGGACGAGGAATCTTTCAGCGCGGCCTTTGCCGGGCACCCGCTGCGTTACCGCGATGAACCCTACCGGCGCAAACTGATCATTATGCAGCATCGCATCAAGCTGAACCTGCAGACCGTCAGCGAGCAGCTGGAAAATCCGGATAGCAACCCGGCAACCCGGGACATCGGCTATGCATCCGAGCAGGAACTGTTACAGGACCTGCAACTGATTCGTGATTCCCTGGTCGCCAACGGGGACGCCAACCTCGCCGACGGCACGCTGAAGGATCTGGTCCGGCTGGTCGAGACCTTCGGGTTCTTCCTCATGCGCCTGGATATCCGCCAGGAATCAACACGCCATACCAAGGCCATCAGCGAGCTGTGCAAAGTGCTGCACGATGACATGGACTATGACGCCATGGATGAAGCAGAACGCCGGCAGTTTCTCAGTCAGGCGCCGGGTACACCGCCGCCGATACTGGAACGCGACACCCTGTCCGCTGACACCCGGGAGACACTGGAAGTATTCGACCTCATGTGCGAGATGCAACAGGAAGTCGGTGCCGATGCCTTTGGACACTATGTCATCTCGATGACCCACAACGCCAGCCATGTACTCGAAGTCATGTACCTCGGCTGGCTGTGCGGACTGGCCGGCAAGCAGGATGGTCAGTGGTTCTGCAAGCTGCGGATCAGCCCCCTGTTTGAAACCATCGACGATCTCGAACATGTCGAGGAGGTACTGTCGCAGTTACTCGAGAACACGGCCTACCGGACACTGCTCGACCATACGGGCAATTGCCAGGAAATCATGCTCGGTTACTCGGACTCGTGCAAGGACGGCGGTATTCTTGCCTCGAACTGGAACCTGTACGAGGCTCAGAAAAATATCATTGCCATCGCCGACAGGTTCGGCATCCGTTGCCGGCTGTTCCACGGGCGCGGCGGGACCATTGGCCGCGGCGGCGGCCCGACCTACGATGCCATACTGTCCCAGCCACCGGGAACCGTGCATGGACAAATCAAGTTTACCGAGCAGGGCGAAGTACTGCGCTACAAGTACAGCAATGTGGAGACGGCGGTCTATGAACTGTCGGTCGGAATTACCGGGCTGCTGAAGGCCAGCCGCACCGTCGGCGATCCGCAGGCGATCGACCGCCGTGACCACATGGGCATCATGGATGAACTGACCCGCGTTGGCGAGCAGGCCTATCGCGACCTTATCGATGATACGCCGGGCCTGTTCGATTATTTCTACGAGGTCACACCCGTCACCGAGATCGGCCTGCTGAATATCGGCTCGCGGCCATCACATCGCCGGCAGCAGGACCGCTCCAAGGATTCTATCCGGGCCATTCCCTGGGTCTTCGGCTGGGCCCAGGCGCGCTATACCCTGCCCGCATGGTACGGGCTGGGCAGCGCACTGGAAAGCTGGCGCGGCAATGACCCGGCGCGCCTCGCACGCCTGCAGACCATGTACCGGGAATGGCCATTCTTCCGCTCCCTGCTCGGCAATATCCAGATGGCCCTGTTCAAGGGCGAAATGAACATTGCCCATGAATACACGCGGCTTGCCACGGACAAGGTGGCCGCCGAGACCATCTATTGCAAGATACGCGATGAATACCAGCGCACGGTGATGCAGGTTCTGCATGTCAGCGGGCTGCACCAGCTGCTGGAGGAAAACCCGTCACTCGGCCTGTCGCTGCACCGCCGCAACCCTTACCTGGACCCGCTCAACAACATCCAGATCACCTTGCTGGCGCGTTACCGCAATACCAGCCTCACCGACGACCAGCGTGGCCGCTGGCTGCACCCGCTGCTGCGCTCTATCAATGCCATCGCCAGCGGCATGCGCAATACCGGCTGAGTTTGCCGCATCCCGCCTGTCTTTTTCGTGCGGGGCCGGAATGGGTTATAGTTAACCGGACTTCAGGGGGCAGGCTCAATAATCACAATGGCAAATCGGCTGGCACTGGTGGTAGATGATTCCAAGACAGCGCGCGTTACATTAAAACGCATGCTGGAAAAACAGGGCCTTGATGTCGAAACCCTGGAGTCGGCGCCCGAGGCACTGGACTACCTTGGCAACACCACCCCGGACGTCATCTTCATGGACCACATGATGCCGGATATGGATGGCTTCGAGGCGGTCAAGGTCATCAAGGGCAACCCGGATACCGCCACCATCCCCATCATGATGTACACCTCCAGGGGGGGTGACCTGTATGTCAGCCAGGCGCGCGCACTCGGCGCGGTCGGCATCCTGCCAAAGCAGGTCCAGCCGGCGGCACTGTTCGAAGTCCTGCACAAGCTCGGCCTGGTGCAGGACCGGCGCAAACGGAGAGAAGCCGACGCACATCATGCCGTCATGATGGAGCCGGCAAATGACAGTGCAGCCGGTGACAGCGAAGACATGCAGGAGATTGCGCGTCAGGCGGCCGTCTCGATCGAACACGACCAGGAATTGCGCAGCCAGCTCGGTGAGTTGCTGATCCAGCATAACAGCGTTATCGAAGAAGACCTCAGCGAGATCAAGGCAACGCTTGATCGGCTTGACGGTTCCACGGATAACAGTAATGGACCGGTCATGTCACTGATTCACCGGAGCGGCCTGTTTGTTCCGCTGGTAGTAGCGCTGGTCATGCTGATCCCGTTGATATGGCTGCACAAGACCAACAGTGAAACCCAATTGAAACTCGATATCGCGCGCAACCAGGCGGCACGCCTGCAGGCCTCCGTGCAGCAGCTGGGGCAGAACCGGAGCGGGACAAGTCCGGCGCCGGCAGATCCGGTTGTTATCAAACACCCGCCACGCGGCCAATCGGTCAAACTGTTCAACAGTCTGGCTTGGGCGGTAAACCTCGGGGGCCGTGTCGATGTAAACGAGGAGGCATTCGGAGACCGCCGCCTGGCCATCATCTACGAGTTGATCTCGCGATTGAATGCCCTGGGCTTCAAGGGCACGGTCCGGCTGGAATCACACTTGGGTGAATTTTGTCTCAGCGGCAACGATGCAGGCGGATTTACGCTGGCCGCGGACGATTTGCCGGTGCGGGAATGCTCCCGCTTTGGTCACCCGCTGCAGCAACTGCCGCAGCTGGGCGAACGCCAGTCCATTGCATTCGCCAACTTCCTGGCCACGTCACCACTGGTCAATAACAGTGATATCCGCATTAAAATTCTTCCTCGCGGATATAAACGACCCCACCTGAAATACCCCTCACGCACATCAGACCTGCCCGCCTCCCGGTGGAACGGCATCGCGGCCGCCAACAACCGCGTCGATGTCGTCCTGGTCCCGGCCAAACAGTAATTTAAATGTGATGCTGTAAATTCATGGATGAATACGTTTATACCAGTTGTCTCACAGCCTGAACATAAAACTGGAATCAACCAGTTATCTTTCTTTGATTCCCGGCCCCTTGCTTCGCTCTCCCCAACCCTTGCATGTACGAGATTATGATTATTCACCATGGCAGGGACCGGGTATGACAGCGCGGCCCCCGCCAGTAGCCGGATAAACATCCCCATGAGCGATCTGGAGGGGGGTCAAGGTGATGAGTCCCAGTACATGGCGCTGGGCCAACACAATATCGCCCGCATTCACATTCCCGTCCTCGTTAATGTCACCATCAGAGACAATGGGGTGAGACAAAGGATCTAACGGGTCTGTGCCGCCGATGACCTCATCACCGTCTGAAAAACCATCCCCGTCCGTGTCGGGATTGGTCGGATCGGTACCGGCGATTACCTCGCCATTGTCTCTCAGGCCGTTTCCATCGCCATCAAGGGACTCCACCATCGCAGTCTGCTTGCCATCCAGATAAATATACTCTTTGGTGAAGGCCCCGATAAGGTCATATGTCGCGTACAATTGCCCGGCATTGGTCCCGATGTAACACGTGATTACGCCATCCTTGTCTTCGCGCATCCCCAGGATCCGGTATCGATCTGGCTGGTATCAATGGCCAGCCGCCGCAGGGGATCTTGCTATATTAGCAGAAACTGGGATCTGACCCCTGACTTCCCTGCTGACTTCCCATTGCCTGCTTGTCCATACCGTCGATACCCGGTGTCTTTGCGCCACTCGACGCCAGAGTCACTCGGGCCGCCTCTTGCAACCACGACCGGTTAGCAATCATCCTCAGCAGA
>Ga0114931_10008054_pt1 | contig 12810 bp, 8 predicted proteins | sample 2SBtaG_FD_89579 | JGI IMG/M metagenome (GOLD analysis project Ga0114931, IMG submission 89579) | Deep subsurface microbial communities from Kolumbo volcano to uncover new lineages of life (NeLLi) - 2SBTROV14_V59a metaG | ecosystem: Environmental > Aquatic > Marine > Volcanic | place: Kolumbo...
AAGACACCCGGTGGCTAAAGATTTGGGTGAAACAAGTTTGATGTTTCTGGTACACCCTACCTTGACTGAGCAGAATCTCAATTTATTTACTACATCCATACACACTATTTTAAGCAAAGCATCTACAGACACGGGAAATCGCGGTCTCAAAGCAGCTTAGGGTTGGCTCAAGAATAAATTGGAGGTTTTGGCGCGGCGAGGACAAGGCTGAGTAGGAAGGCGAAGCAGGCATATTGCTTATACGTCGATGCAGCCTGACACCCGCAGCCGTAGCCGCAGCCCGCCAAAATACCGAAGTTATTTTTGAGTCGGCCCTTAGCATGTGTTGAGCATTAAGCCGCATAAGAAATACTTATGTTGAAAAACATTCTAATTACATCGGCAGGACGCCGAGGTGGACTCGTACAATTGTTCCAGATGGAATTGAAGCAAATATTTCCAGAAGGTAAAATTTTGGCGGCGGACAGTTGCCCCAGTTTGTCGGCGGCATGCCATATGGCTGACAACCACTATGAGCTTCCACGACTCAATTGCGTGAATTACACTGAAAAGTTGCTGGAATTGTGCATTGCCAATGGTGTAGGTATGGTGGTACCGACCATTGATAGCGAACTGCCAATTCTTGCGCAAGAACGACAAAAATTTGCAGATACTGGAATCGCGATTGTTGTGTCAGGGCCAAGCCTGGTCCGCAAGTGTCGTGATAAACGATTGACACACTCATTTTTTCTGGAACACGGTGTCAATGTGCCCACAATGTCTTACCAGCCCTCGGTCGACCGTCTCCCATTGTTCGCCAAACCGTACGACGGAAGCTCAAGCATGGGTCTTCATGTACTACATGTCGCGGAGGATTTAACACCTTCGTTAACCAATGACCGAAAAATGATATTTGTAGATTACCTGTCCCCGGATGAGCACGACGAGTATTCAATCGACGCGTATTTCAGCATTGAGGGACAATTGAAGTGCATGGTACCACGTTTGCGCATCGAAACTCGCGCAGGAGAGGTAAGCAAAGGCAGAACCGAACGACCGAGGTGTCTGGCTCCCCTTTACCAGACGTTTCAACATCTTGAGTCGGCGCGTGGCTGCCTGACCATTCAAGTTTTTGTTCATCGAGAAACGGGAAGCGTTTATGGTATTGAGATCAATCCAAGGTTTGGAGGTGGCTTTCCGTTAAGTTACCATGCCGGCGCCAACTACCCAAGATGGCTCATTCAAGAGTATTTACTTGGAGAATCCATTGAATTCCATGACTGCTGGGAAGCCAACCTTACCATGCTCCGTTACGACGAACACGTGCTTGTTAGAAACACCGCTGGTTGACAATTGCGTGATCGTATTCGATTTGGACGATACCCTTTACCAGGAGTACGACTATGTGCGATCCGGATTTCGGGCCGTTTCCGAATTGGTCCTCCGATTGTCTGGATTTGAAGCGTATGATCTGATGCTAGCAATGTACCAGGCTGGTAATCCCGATATATTTGGAAGCCTATTGGATGACCTTCGATTGCCGATCAACAAACTCCGGCTTATCAAGCACTATCGGGAGCACCAGCCAATTTTGCACCTGGCCCAAGCTGTTGCCGACATGCTCACCACCCTCAAGAGGGCCGAACATGCGCTGGGCATTATTACGGATGGTCGTTCAACCACGCAACGTAATAAAATACGCGCGCTTGGGCTTGAGACATGGGTAGATGAAATTGTAATCTCGGAAGAGTCGGGGGCAGAAAAACCGCGACCAGACAATTTTCTGCATTTCGAAAAGCGGTTCCCAGATCGCCACTTTGCTTATGTGGGCGATAATCTCACAAAGGATTTCCTGGCACCAAACCGGTTGGGCTGGCGGACGGTGTGCATTCTTGAGACGAGAGAGATGAATATCCATCCTCAAGATTTCTCAACCGTTTCGAGCGATGCCATGCCACAGTATTGCATTGAACGGCTGGCCTAGAGGCCTGGAATGGCCTGCAAAACTGCTCTTCAACTCTAGTTGCGTTGTTTCTATAGTGCCCATAGCAAAGGCTACCAGTTTGCATAAACACAGTCGTTCCAAGAATGGCCGATGAAGCCTACCCGGGTAACGTGATAGCAGTTAAAACGCCGGTTTCCGGGCGGCTTATCGCCTGAGCCACGTAGGGCTGAGCGACAATTGGGAAGTACTGAAACAAGCATTCAGTATTTCCAAATTTACCTAGTGGCGAACACATTGCAGAAGCGGAAAGCCGTCCGCCAAGGGATTTGTCATTTGCAAGAGGCCAGCCGGCTCGGCTTCATCCGCCAAATCGGGAAATGTTGACATTCTCCATGGAGAGAAGAAATGCTGCCCAAGCCGATTTATAACCTCTACAAGTCATCCCTTCTACGTCGTTTGTTCCTACCGGTCTTGTCCAAACTGAACCCGGGGGACATCCACATTCGGCACCACTATACTGGCCGCCGCTTCTTAATCCACTCCTTTCAACATAAAGGTTATTGGTTTCACGGCAAGCGACGCGAAAAGGAAACAATGGCATTTTTCGAGCAGGTGGTGCGAAAGGGTGACACTGTGCTGGAAGTTGGTGGGCATGTTGGCTACCTAACCGTTTTCTTTGACCAGCTTGTTGGCGTTTCGGGAAGCGTTGTCGTTTTCGAGCCTGGCAAGAACAATAGTAAATACATCCACGCCAACACTCGCGATTTGCCTTCAGTGGAAATTGTGAGGAATGCGATCTCTAACACAAACGGTATCGCAGCATTCTTTGAGGAATCCTTAACAGGCCAAAACAACTCGCTAATCGGCGACTACAAGGTATTCCAGGAAAATCGTGCGAGAGCATACTCATCTGCGGAATACCGCCACCGCAAGATTAAGACGGTCAGATTGGACACGTTCTGCCACGAACGCAAGTTGCGCCCGGATGTAATTAAAATTGATATTGAGGGTGCTGAATTCATGGCGCTCGAAGGAGGCGTTCAAATGCTTGCTGAGAGCAAACCTTTGCTGATGGTGGAAGTGACGAGACAAGCGGAGCAAGTATTCAATTTCTTATCCAGGCATGGCTATCAGCTTTTCTCACCTGAGGGGAAGCAGGTGTCTGCCCCGAATTGCATCCGTGGCAACCTCTGTGCGGTTCATCCGGATAATCATCGCGACCGACTGCATGGAAGTGTATGGGCCAATGGATGCATGCTGTCAGCTGGCTAGATCATAGATGCCTGAACTGACCATCCTATGCCTCTGTGGACGTATTTCTCTCTTTCGCTACACAGCATCCGTGGTCGCAGTCTCGCCCATCGTATTGGTCTCTTTTACATCGCATCGATCTTGCTCGCCACCATGAGATTCTGATACTAATCGTCTTCTGTTTTCGTCAGAGCCCCTGAGTGTGGACCCGGATGTGATTGCCTTTTATACTCCACCAACCGTCCGTCGCTTAGTCACCAGCAGTGCGGTGATGGTCCTGGCACAGGCAGCCGAGTACTTGCCCTCTTTGCCTCGACACCTTTTGTCATTGATCGCCTCGGAGAAGAAGGTTACGGTGCTTGGGAACTGCTGTTGATTTTTCAAAGCGCTGCATTCATTTTCCACAATGTTATCCGTGGAACTTTGATCTGGCAATTGAGTCTCTGTTATGGCAAAGGCGACCACGAGGAGGTCTGTCGACTGATCCGCGTCGCGTGTACCGCGATACTGGCGACGGCCACCCTGGCCATTCCTCTCGCAATCCTCTTGAGTCCTCAAATTACCTCATTTCTTGGCCTGCAAGATCCCTGGAAAGCGGAACTTCAAGTGCTGATACCAGCCGTGCTTTCGGTCGCTTTCTTGTCGGGAATAAACCATAGTTTGCTAGCCCTTATCACGGCCTATCAGAAAGCGGGCCAAGCAGCGATCATTCAATCCCTAGGCGGTGTGCTTACCAGCATGATCGCCATCGCCATGCTCCTGTCGGGATTTGGAATGCCGTCATTACTGGTCGGTATGTTGGCGGCGAGTATTGCGGTGGCGACCATTGCCCACCGTGCAGCAAGCCGACTGTTGGGAAATATTTCGATTCTTCCTGCCTTGCCGACTCGTGCCGATATCGGCCTGCTTGGCCCGTTTGCCTTCATGCTGCTGATTACCAATATCACAGTTCTATCTCGCGACCCAATAGATAAGTTTTTAGCTGCCAGCATGGGAGGCCTCTATGGGATTGCGGACTTAAGTCTTGCCAGTCGACTGGCTTCCCTGTCGCTGCAGGTGAGCGCTGTGATGCTTACCCCGTTCACTGCGGCAGCCGGAGCTCTATGGGGACGAAACGATTGGACCGGGTGTGTCCGCCTCTATGAAAGAATCGGTCTGCTGGTGGCGATTGCAGCTGGAATGGCGGCTTTCCTAACTCACGTGCTTCGTGCACCACTTCTCACGCTATGGGTCGGAGAGACGCGCAGCGGTGCATACCCTTATCTCACGCTATTGCTGGTCGCAGGCTTCCTCGCGATCGCTTACAGCGGTATCGGAGTCTCGATGGCAAAGGCAATGGGTCGCCCCGGGATTGAAACGGAATATGCTTTGGTAACGCTCGTCCTGGTTCTCGCTACCAAACCATTGCTGGCGGGAATCGCCGGTCCGGTCGGAGCGGTTGCTTCCTCGACAATCAGCTGGGGAATTGGATCGGCTTATCTGGCATACATCGTCATGACCCGACTTCACCTCCCGCCACAGATGATTTACAGCGTAAACCGTGTGGTGATCGTGACACTCGGGCTCTTGCTGGTCGCATCGCCCCGCATAGGCGACGCATTGCCAATGGTTACCACCCGCGTCCAGGCGGCAGGCCTCCTCGTAGTTATGATCCCAATCCTAGGAGCTCTTTATTCCTTCGCACTCTTGACCACAAAATTTGTCTTTGATTGGATCGCCCCTGTGCCGCACCGCACAATTTCCGCTGTCGTTGAATCCCAGTTGTCTAGCGAGGGAAATCGCCATGCCCGCGCAGCCTAACCTTCGACAACCTGCTCGGTCTCCGACACCAATGGCAAAGCGTCGCCCGCTGATCCTGGTTCATCCGGTCTGGTACCCATTGGTGTTCTTCCAAGTTTACCTGGCTTATTCCGTGATTGCTTATGCATTGGGCCCCGTCGAACACGATACCCCACGACCGTGGTATCTCTACAGCTACTTAATGGCCAGCCAATTTTCCATTTTCATAGGTTACAAGATCGGGCTTGAAACGAAACCTACTACTTATGCTTGGTCGATTTCGCCTCGGATATTAATCCGAATAGCCCTCCTAACGATGCTGGCGATCCTTCCACTAACGTTTATCTGGCGAAACCAGGGCGACATTTCGATCCTGGAAGCCATTCAGGACCCAGGCGCCGCTTACTCGATACGCCTTAGGAGCATCACAGAAGGCGAAATATCCTCACAGTTCTCATTGGTTCGTGGGCTCTTGTCTCCACTACTTCAGCTTTTCTTGCCACTTGGCATCGTCTACTGGAAAAGGCTTTCGCGGACAGTGAAAGTGTTGTGGCTTGTCGGAGTGATGGGCATGGTGGTCCAAGCACTCATTTCGGGCGCTGCGATTGGTATCTTCGACCTGATCCTCGCCCTACCCTGGCTTTTCTGGCTTGCATCCAAGGCGATACCCAAGCAAAAGAAAATTGCCCGGAATTCCGAACGTGGGATCCGATCCCAAAGTGGTTCATCGATGAAACGGTGGGCTTTGGCAGGCCTGGCGGGCATTGCTCTAGTTGCAGGCATTCACTACTTTAGCTATTCGCGTCAGTCGCGTTACGGACTAGCAAGAAACGAATATCTGAGCAGGACCGTCGATTGGTCCTATGAGATGTACGGCATCGCGATTCCAAACGCATTGGAATATCCCATATACATGCTTATAGACTACTGGACCAACGGATACGAAGGCCTGAGCCAATGCATGGAACTGCCCTTCGAGTGGTGCTACGGCATGGGACACTCGACGGTATTGATGCGATATGCCGGTCTGTTGATGTCAGATCCGGACTACTTCTGGGATAGGTGTTACCCTGCCCGCCTGGAAGCGGACAATGGGTATAGCGCAACCGGCCGTTGGCACTCCATCTACGCATGGTTGGCATCCGATCTAACATTTTTGGGTGCTCTGTTGGCGGTTGGTGTTCTCGCTGTACTGATGGCGCAAAGTTGGCGCGACTCGATAGGAGGCCGCAATCCGTTTGCCATAGCTTTTTTTGTGCAAACCTTAATGATTTTCTATTACGTGCCCGCCAATAACGGCCGGCTGTCGTTCTCGGAGGAAATGATTGCATTTTGGGTTCTCCTCTTACTATGGAAACTATCGCGACGCCGAACCCTTCCGAAACATGTCCTTTTGGGAAGACTCTGATGAACGCTGCTAACTACCCACGCACGGTTGTGATTTCCGCCACCCCTATTGCCACAGACATCGCCAATGGACATCTGCTAAAGTCCCTGTTTTGCGGATGGCCGAAGGAACGACTCGCGCAGATTTACTTTCTCGTCGCAAAAACCAGCATTCCAGATCCCACATTCTGCGACGACTACCGCCGTGTCTCGTTGACGGGACGTGTCGATCGGGTAAAGTCGCTCCAGGACGATCTCGACGTCCTTCAACCAGGCATCATCGCAGCTACGGCGAGCTCCATCAAACGCCACATACCGTGGTCGCATAAACTGAGGCCATTGGTCGAAGCAGTCCGCTTCGCACAACCTCTCACCCGTGTGCTTGTACGCGAACTGGTCGACATGCGTCCCGATCGCGTTTACGCCCTACTAGGCAACTGCTGGATGTCACGTATCGTCCCCAAAGCATGCGTGGAAGCCGGTATTCCTTTCTATGCTCACATCACAGATGATTTTGTGACATCCTTGTACTACAAAAATCTTTTCGGCTCCACAATCTCGCAATTCTCTGAACGCGTATTCCGTCGGGCAGTCGACAATTCGGGTGGTCGGGCGGCGATCAGTCCACTTATGGCCGACGAATACCAGTGTCGGTACGGAGGAGAATGGGATTGGTTTACCACCGTCATCGACCCAGACGCATACACTCCGAACCCGCGCAGCCCCGACCGTGAATTACGATTTGTTTACGCTGGCGGACTCGGAATTGGCAGATGGCGTACTCTCCGAGACGTTGCTAAGGCCCTGGCTCGCATCGGCGACCGCCTGGGGATGCGGCCGCGGTTGGATTTGTATACTCCTCCAAGCGATTCCAGCCAATACCACAAGGTGTTCAAAGCGACAGGAGTTGTGCAGATGCGAGGCTGGATCAATTCCAACCAGCTTCCTGGAGTATTTCACAACGCCGATGTCCTCCTGCACGTCGAAAGTTTCGATGATACCATGGCTACCTACACCCGCCATTCTTTTTCGACTAAGCTCAGTCAGTACATGATGGCGGCCCGCTGCATCCTCGCCGTGGGTCCCGAGCAGTCCGGGTCAAGCTGCATGGTGCATCGGGCGAAGGCGGGCGTGCTGGCTGGTTCCCAGAACCCCGAATCCCTTGAAAAAGCGATCCAACCAGTATTCGTCGATGCATCGTTACGCCAGGCCTGTGCTGAGAATGGGAGAAAGTACGCGAAGCGCTGGTTTACGGCCTCCTCAAACCGTGAACGCTTTCGCCGGGCGTTGGTGAATGCAGGCAATCTCCCTCGTGTCAATATGAGCCCTAACCGTTGGGCGGCCTGATTAAGCGCCAATAAGATCGAAAACGTAATCGACCGAATTGACATCGATTGTGTCCGTACCCACTCCGAGCGAATCGCCCTGGACCACATCAAATCCAACGGCGTTTTGCAACCGCCCCCCCCCCAATAGATAGGCGTAGTCGTTTCGTCCATATAACAGATCGTTCACGGCTGAGCCCTGGAGGACCGCCGTATCCGTGCCGCCGCTCGCGTAAGCGTATATTTGGTCAAATCCGTTTCCCGTCGTGCGGTATGTCGCAAACAGATCTTCCATGACGCTAGAGTCATGGCTGCCCGTGAAGCGGTCATCGCCACTGGAATCGTAAAACGTAGCAAAATCCTCGCCACCAGCGGTCGCATAACCGGTAACGTCTTGAAATCCCGACGCGTAGTTTTGATATTCTCCGGTTGTACTGAGCATGAGACCCCATTGAGGTCCTGCGATAAAACGGTCGTTCGTCGCGCCATCGTAGAAGACCGCCACATTGCTGCCCCCACCGCCATACGCCGAGACATCCCCGAATCCCTCCACATAACTAGCAAAAGAGCCTGCCGAATCACGAAGTTCTGCGGTGTCGGGCGTGGCCGTGAACTGGTCGTCCGTAATTCCTCCGTGCAAGCCCGCCTTGTCTTTGCCACCGAGGGAGGAGTAGGCAAAATACGATTCGAAAGCACTAGCATAGTTGTAGTACGTTTGGCTTGCATCGGTCATCACCGCGTACGTCACCTGAGCGGTGAATTCGTCGTCTCCGGTTGAATCGTACATCTTCGCCTGGTCGATACCGCCCCCATTCGCGATGGCAAAGACCGACTTGAATCCTTCAGTGTAATTGTAGAAAGACTGATCCGTTGCGGCCATGGATGCGTAGTCAAAGCGCGCGATGAAGCTGTCGTCACCGACCCCATTATAGAGAAAGGCGGTGTCATCGCCTGCCGTGGCATAAGCGTTGACGCTTGTAAAACCGAAAGCATAGTTCAAAAACGATCCCGCTTTGTCTTCGAGAACCGCCCACTTGTCGGTGGCGATCATAAGGTCATCGGTCGCGGCATCGTATAACGTTGCAGTATCAATACCACCATGGCCATAGCTGAACACCTGGTCGAAGCCAATCGCCGAGTTGGAGAAAGAACCCCCATCGTAGAACATGTCCGACTGGTTCTGCCGTCCCACAAACTGGTCATCCCCCGTACTGCCATGTAAGGTCGCGTAATCTTGCCCTCCCGCAGTCGCTTCAGCCGAGACGATGTCGAATCCGGTAACGTAATTGAAAAATCCACCCGCAACGTCAACCATTAGGGCATAATCTTTGCCCGCGACAAATCGGTCGTCCCCGGCACTATCGTGCAGAACCGCGGTATCGGTTCCCAGCGAAGTATAGGCCCATGTCGTTGCGAATCCGACTGCCTCGCTACGGAAATCAGATCCCTGCATCACCGCATGGTCGGCGTAGGCGTGATACGTTTCATCCCCGTAGGTGTCATAGAAGTAAGCAAAATCTCCAGAGCCTCCGCCCGAATTGACAATTTTATCCTCGACACTATTGGCATTCACGTTCGTGCCGGCACCACCGAATTCAAGTGACTTTGACCGGACATGAACCGTCTCGTCACCGGCCGTGCCGGTCAAGGTGATCGTGTCGTTGCCCGCGCCACCGTCGAAGTTGAACTGCGAGGAGGCGCCTGGATCGAAGTAGTACATCACATCGTTGACCGTCACGACATGGCGAATACTGCCATCGATCAGCGTGCTGGCAACAAAAGTGAAGGTGTCGTCGGCCGCGGTGCCGACGACGTCTACGGTCGAACCCAGGCTGGAAACCAGGTTCGTAAGTCGGAAGTTTATATCCGCGTTAGTGCCCGTAACACGGACAAAATATTCCCCGCCCGCCGTGGCGTAGGCGTCGACCCGATCCCAGCCGACCGAGCCGACACCATTTTGAACCAGCTGCAGGTTGGTGTCAAATAGCGCCAGATGGATGTCGCCGGCCGCGGAATCAAAAAAGGCCTCGGCGGTCAGGAAACCGGCCTGGCCCGCCTCGATGCGGTACCAGGTTTCGCCGTTGTTGCCGATGCCGGCCAGGTTCGATTGCGTCACCACGCCCCAGTCGGTGTAGGTGAAGGTGCTGGCGGCGTCGATGGCCAGGTCGTAGTAGCCCAGGCCGTCCGTGGAGGAGATGCCCAGCGTGTAGGTCTGGCCGGCCACGACGTCGAAGGTGTAGGTTTCGCCACTGGTGCCGCTGGTCGTCCCGGTTCCGCCGATCGCATCCCAGCTGGCATGCCACGATGGGGCCACGCTTTGGATGCTGGTCGCGGTAAACGAGACGGTTCCGGTCACGCTGGCGGTAACCGAAAAATAATCACTGTCGTCGAGCGTGCCAATCAGGCCGCTGACCGCCGTGGCACTACGGATCGTCCCAGATCCGTGGCTGCGCCAGCCGTCGAACCCACATCGTCGGCGGGCATCAAGGCGTCGATGGCCGCCTGCACATTCAGCCGATTGTACGATTGGTTCGTGGCCGAATCGAAAAACGTGTCGGCCGTGGAAACGATCTGGTTGTAAATCGTGTCCTGAGTAATGTCGGTCATGCCGACAAACTCCATTGCTTCGCGCAGAATCACGCTGGCCCCTGCCACATAAGGCGAGGCCATGCTGGTGCCGGAGAAACTGGCGTAGTCGTCGGCAATGCCATTGTTATTGCCGGCGTAGTCGGGCACCGTGCTGACGATGCCGCGGCCCGGGGCAGCGATCGCTCGGGTACTCCGCTGGCTGTAGTAGCTGAGCAGCCCGCTGTCGTCGACCGACATGACGGGCACTACGTACGGACTGGCAGCCGGATAGCTCAGCCCTGTCGTATCGTAGCTGGTAAAGCTGTTGCCGGCGGAAACGGCGACAAAAATACCATCGGTTTCCAACTGGGCAAATTCGTCTTCCAGCATGGACCAACTGGGGATGGTTTCGGCATTCCAACCACTGACTCCCAGCGACAAATTGACGGCCGTAATGGGGTTGTCGTAGGAATTACGATTGGTGTGGACCCACTGCAGGGCGTTTTCAACCCAACTGAAAAAACCGGCTCCCGAGTCGTCGAACACGCGCAAGCCTACCAGATCGACATCCGGCGCGACCCCCACATTCAGACTGCCATCGGCGCCATCCGCCCCGATGATCCCGGAAACGTGCGTGCCGTGTGAGCCGGCGGTACCATCGTCGTAAGGATCCGCATCGTTTTCGCCGGTAAAATCCCAGCCGCCAACCACCCGGTAATTGGACCCGAACCCACCTCCCAGGGCCAAATGGTCGTAGGCGATCCCACTGTCGATGACCGCGACCGTCTGGCCCCGCCCCAGGAATCCATAATTCGCCCGAACCGTGCTGAGTCCGGTCTGGTCGTGCGCATTCGCCAGGGCCGATTCGACCCCACGCAATTGCGCGTCCAGGGCGGATTCATCCGCGGGGTCGATCCAGAAATCCGGGGCCTGTTGCTGATGCTCAATTGCTGGTGGATCGGTGATTGCCGAGTGTAGTTCGAGCGCCCCCCCCAGATAACTGCCCACTGGGTCTGCCGACATCAACAGCCGGTCTTCCAGTTGCTCCAACTGGCCTTTCCAGCTGGCTTGCCAGGGATTGGCACCATTACCCATGATTCTTTCATTCCCTCGCCGGTGACCAATAGCAAACCCGATACGAAGCATGGCATAGAGGGCCCACTGGTATCAAGTTTGCTAGCGTCAGAAAAGTCGGTTTGATAAGCTGAGAGACCTAGCCGTCAGCAGGGAATGGCCAGGTCTATCAAGTGAAAAGCAGGTGATAAGGATCCGCGAAAGCCTTTGATTTCTCTCACGAGTGACCTGAACAGGCCGGCCCTGCTCCACGCTTCTTACGGTCACAATAAAAAGTAGTTCACAAACCAAGCCTGAGGCGGAATTTTGAGTAGGAATCAACGGCCAACGGAAATTGGCCCTCGGCAGAAGGTGATTTTTTCAGAATGAGGCAAAACGGCGACATCTCTTTTGTCGTCTGAGGTTTACGAACCACATCCGTGTGGCTCACGGGTCACCAGGCCCCCAGCCTTGCCATGCCTGTCCTGGCAAGGCTACGATAGGCCTGTCGGCCTCTCCGTATGAGGATGAGCCTTCGAGGCATCTTGGTTGGCGTACCTTTGCCCGCCAGGGCCAATTTCAGGACTTCCAAGTTGTCACTCAGCCCAGCGTGGGCCGGGCCGATAAGCCGATGCGGAAGCGGAGGTTTTTAGCTGCTAGCATGCCTTGCCCGGGTCCGCTTCATCGGCCCTGCCTGTGCGTCGCACGCAGACAGGCATTCTTGGATCTGCTGTATTTGTAACTGGCTCCGGAGCCCTCCACCGTGTCCGATCCTACGACGAGCCCAGCCAACGCCGACACGATTGATGCCGCGTCTTCGTCTGATATGCCCGGAATAGGCATGCTGGCCAAGGGGCTGCCGGGAAGAGCAAATGCCTGGCCTGGCCAGAATACCGCCAGGCTCCGGCAAGCGGCTCGGCAACAAGTAGCCCTGGTGGAAGGCAGCGCACCGCATATGAGCAGCGAAACGCGGGCCCTGCTGCGCAACCGACTGAGGATTGTCGCCTTGCTGTTAGCGGCCGGTTTTTTGGTCTTTTTAGTGCGCTCGCTGGGATCGCTGGAAACTTATCTCGCGCCGGAGCACCGCACGGTGTTTTTTGCCCATGTTTCCGTGACGCTACTGATGGGCTTTGTAGGCTTGCGGATGTGCCGGCACTGCGACCTTTCACTGTTGACTTTGCGGTGGATGGAATTGGTTGTGTTCGGGGCGCCTGCGGCCTTTTTTCTGTTGCTGGACTACCATCAGTTGATCCACTGCGCGTCGCAAACGATCAACCACCCCCATATTCCCAATATCCTTGGCTCGTGGACGCTGTTGATTTTCTGCTATGCCCTGTTCATTCCCAACACCTGGCGGCGGGCCGCGCTGGTGTTGAGCATGATGGGTCTGGCGCCATTGGCCCTGTTGGCGTTGGCCTACGTGCGCGACCAGGCTTTTGCCCAGCTATGTCAGGACCAAACTTTTCGTGACACCTTCACGGGGATGCCGCTGATGATGGTTTTGGCAGTCGTGGCGGCAGTCGT
>Ga0114931_10008055_pt1 | contig 12809 bp, 14 predicted proteins | sample 2SBtaG_FD_89579 | JGI IMG/M metagenome (GOLD analysis project Ga0114931, IMG submission 89579) | Deep subsurface microbial communities from Kolumbo volcano to uncover new lineages of life (NeLLi) - 2SBTROV14_V59a metaG | ecosystem: Environmental > Aquatic > Marine > Volcanic | place: Kolumbo...
CGGCCAGCCGCCGCACCAATGGAAGCGGCCCTCGATCGGGCGCTACTCCCCGGCGACCTTTGGCCTCGCGTATCGCGACGCGGCGGGCGCCTTCATCATCACCTGGACCAACGAGACGCCCGAACCGGAGGCGTGCGTGTAATGGCGCTGCCCGGCTCACTGGTGGCGCGGAACACTGGAACCGCCGGCAGCTTTGGCGTGCTGACCAGCGGCGCCTTTGCACTCTTCAATGCGTCGGGCAAGTGCCCTTTGTGCTGCATCGAGTTCACGTAGGCGTGGTCGTTGACCGACGTTGGCTTCATCGACGGCGGGCAGAACGGCGCGATGCGCTCTTACACCGATCCAGCCACCGTCGCCGCCAGCCCCTGGACGATCCTCAACGGCGGCCTCGGCCTGCGCCTCGACTTCGAGAACGACAACAACTGCCGCAACCACAATCCCAACACGCAGACGGCCACGGCGACGGCGATTATCACAGTTCCGGTGGACACCACCATGACCGTGGACTGGACCGGGCTCGGTGAAACCCAAGCGCCCAACTTCGAGCTGATGAGCCTCTCGGTGGACGGCGTGCTGGTCGGATCGGCCCACGCACCTGGAGGAGGTCAAGGCTGCGCCCCGATGGGCCCGGTCGTCTCCAACCCGCCCCCGCCCCAACAGGTGCTCCTGACCGCGGGCGAGCACACCCTCTTCATCGACGCCACGACCAACGACGCCCTGTACCACTTCGGGGCGTTCTACCAGTTTGGGTTGACATTCGTAGAGGCGTGAGAGGGCCGAGGCCACCGCCAGGAATAGGCCCGAGGCGGTTCAGCATTTACTCTGGTGGAGTCGATATACACTCTGCAGCGGTCGATCCTAAGCGCCGGTATACTCTCCGGAGTGATGATGCGATTCAGCCCAATGACCCGCTGGATGGTTGCCGCTCTCCTGACAGTGAGCGTGCCGCTGTGCTGCTGCCAGGGTCGACAGGTTCTCGGCCTGGTCTGGGGTGGGGGGGGCGTCCACTCCTTGGCAGTTGCCGGCGGCGACCACCAGGCGTCCTCGGATCACGATTCCACCCCGCACACTCATGCTGACGATCAGGGCGACACCGCGCCTCCCTGTGGGGACGTGCCTTGCGACAACACTGGCGACTGCGACTGCGGGCATACAAACCTGCTCGCCGTCTCCCCAACCGGGCCGGCGGCGTCGTCGGATCTCTCGGTCCCGCCGTTGCTCCCCATGTTGGCGGGGTCGGCTCCGCATGCCTTGACACCGCGCCTGCCGCACGCAGTCCGCGCTCGCGCAGCGAACGTTCCGCGACCTCCGACGTCGTTGCTGCGCCTCCACTGCGCGCTGCTGATCTAGCCTTTGAGCGGATCTGACCCCTCGCGTCGTCGCGCGGGGCTTGTTGGTGCGCGCCCGCGCGCACACACCACCACCACACTGCATCGGGATCGTCACGGCAGCGTTGCCGTGCGACCACACGTCAATTCCACGCCGAAAGGAACCAAACAATGTCACGCATTCATATCGTTTTCGCTTCGTTCACCACACTCGCCATGTTCAGCGCCCCTCTCAGCGCCCAGCCGGCGCACGAGCACGAGCACGGCGAGAAGAACAACGCGCCCGCCCAGCCCGCTGATCCGGCCACCAACCAGCACGCCGAACAACATGCCGACGCGCCCGCGGAGGCGCCGGCCGTCGGCGATCCGTACCCGCTCGCCGTCTGTCCCGTGTCAGGAATGGCGCTGGGCTCGATGGGCGAGGCCATGGTCAAGGTCTACGACGGGCGCGAGGTGCGCTTCTGCTGCGACAGCTGCCCGGCCAAGTTCGAGGCGGACAAAGACGCCTACTTCAAGAAGATCGACACCATGATCATCGAGAGTCAGCTCGCCTACTACCCGCTCGATCGATGCGTCGTGTCGGGCGAAGCGCTGACCATGAATGGTGAGGACATCGCCATCGACTTTGTCTACAACAACCGATTGGTCCGCCTGTGCTGCAAGGGATGCGTGAAAGACTTCAAGGCGGAGCCCGCCAAGTACATGGCGAAGCTCGACGCCGCCGTCATCGCCCAGCAGCGCGAGCGCTACCCGCTTCAATCCTGCGTGGTCTCCGGAGAGGACATCAAAGGCATGGGTGGAGCCGTCGAAGTCATCGTCGCCAATCGGCTCGTGAAGCTCTGCTGCAAGAGCTGCAAGAAGGACCTGCTCGACAACCCTTCGCCCTATCTCAAAAAGCTCGACGCTGCATGGAGCCAAAGCAAAGGCGGGATGCCCGGCGCCCCCGGCATGTCCGAGCACAGGGACATGATGCGCGACCACGCGGACGAGGCAGGCCGCACGCACGAGGCGCCAACTCCGAACGAGCCCAAGCACGAGCACGGCGGCGCCAGCCACGGGGGCATGTGAACGCCTCACAACATGAAGGAACAACTCCATGAGAACGATCCTCATCAGATGCTGTGCGGCTGGTGCGCTCTTGCTCGCCGGCGCAGCGCAGATCGCTGCGCAGGAGCAACATCGAGCGCCGACGCCGGACACCGCTGCGCCATCGCACCCGCCGGCGTCCGAAGCCGAGCCCGGCAACGCCTTCTGCCCCGTGATGCCGGACGAGCCGATTGATCCGAGCTTCTTCAGCGAGTTCAAAGGCCGGAAGGTGTACCTGTGCTGCAAACGCTGCCGGACGAAGTTCGAGGCGGACCCGGAGGCGTATGTCGCCAACCTCCCGCCAATAGCGACGCCAGTGGCGTTTCAGGGCAGCGCCGACGCGGCGCAGCAAGGCGGTGAAGAACACCAACACGCCGAAGGGGCCGAGCACACGCACGCAGAGCCGGATGAACACGCGGCGCAAGAAGAGCATGCGCACGACGAAGGCGCCGAGCACGACGAGCCGCCCCCCGGCGCGGAAGCCGACAACGATCACGAGCACGACCATTCGGCGCACGCCGAGACCGCTTCAGGCCTGACAAAGGCCCTTTCCTACCTCGGCCGCTTTCATGTGCTCGCCATTCACTTTCCGATTGCGCTTCTAGTCGTTGGCGCGCTATTCGAGTTCGCGTCCATGCTGGGCGCGGGCGATCGAGCGCAGGGCATGGTCCGCGCGAGCGTCGGTCTCGGCGCCGTCTCGGCGCTTGTCGCCGCTCCGCTCGGGCTGATGAACGCGATTGGCGCCGAGTACGCCGGCGTGCTCAGCGATGTGTTCTGGTGGCACCGCCTGCTCGGCCTGACGACGGCTGGCCTGGCGACGCTGGCCTGGATCATGGTGGAATGGCGCGCGCGAAAACCCTCACCCAATGTGAAGACCGCCGCCCGCATCGCCGTGCTCGTTTCGGCGGCGCTGGTCGGGATCACCGGGCACCTGGGCGGTTCTCTGGTCTTCGGCTGGGAGTACCTCCTGCCATGATCCACCCGCGTCTGTCAACACACTCGCATGGAGACCCATCATGACGGTTCGACAGCTTGCAGTGCGCGTCTCGGCGCCGCTTCTCTCCGTCCTCGTTGGCTGCGCGTCGCTCCCAGAGTGGCCCGGCGTCGCTGCGGACAGCCCGGCAGAGCCGCGCGCTGCCGCGGCGGCGTACACACCACCTCCCAACCCCTTCGCGTCGGCGATCAAGCCGATTTCAGGCGCAGCCGAGAACGTACATTCGCACGACGGCATGGTGATGTACACCTGCCCGATGCACCCCGAGGTTCGCGCGGATGCTCCGGGCGCCTGCCCGAAGTGCGGCATGGCGCTCACGCCGCTCGCACCCGCGACGAAGCATGGCGATCATGACGGGGGAGCGCCATGACTCGGATTGCGACCGTCCATGCGCTCATCATTGCGTTGCCGATTGGCGCGGCGGGTTGCGCCACCGTGCCGCCGGATCGGGGGTTTGATCGAGTGCAAACCGCAGTGGAGGGACGCATCGACGCCGTTCCACAATGGCCGATGGACCACGACGCCGAGCTCATCGTCCAGGCGCGCGTGGATGACCTGCTCGCCTCGCCGCTCACGCCCGAAGCGGCCAGCGAAATCGCGATCTTGAACAGCCCAAGGCTGCGCGCCGCATTCGCGCGTGTCGGGATCGCGTCGGCTGACCTGATCGAGGCGGGCCTACTTGAGAATCCGCGGTTATCAGCGGCGGCCGGTATTCCTGACGGCCCACCCAGCGTCACCGAGCTCGATTTCGGTCTGACCTTCAACATCCTTCGGCTGCTGATGCTGCCCGCCCGGAAGCAGATCGCCGGCCTTCAACTCGACGCCGCAACGCTCGACGTTGCCGACGAAGTGCTCCGCACTCGGGCGAACGCACAGGTCGCATTCCTTGAACTCCAAGGCGCGGAGCACTTGGCGAGCGTGCTGCGCGAGATCGCGCTCGCCGCGGAGGCATCGGCGGAGTTCGCCGACAGGCTTCACCAGGCGGGCAACCTGAGTGATCTCGATCTGGCCAACGAGCAGGCGCTCTATGAAGAAGCGCGGCTGGCCTACGCGCGGAGTTTTGCGGACGCGGCGTCATTCCGCGAACGACTGAACGCCGTCCTCGGCCTCTGGGGCGACAGAACCGGTTGGTCGATCGACGATCGCTTGCCGGAGCTGCCGCCGACCGAGCCCGCCATGGTTGATCTTGAATCGCTCGCGGTGCGGCAGCGGTTCGACCTGGCGGCCACGGCGAAGGAGGTCGAGTCGCTCTACGCAGCGCTGGGCTTGCAGCGAAAATGGCGATACATCCTGGCGGCGGACGCCGGGTTCATCGCGGCGCGCGACACCGACGGGCAGTGGGTGTTCGGCCCGCAGCTCTCGATCGAGCTCCCGATCTTCAATCAACGCCAGGCGGACATCGCGCGGTTGGAGGCGGCGCTGCGCGGCGCAGAGAGCCGCCTGGAGGCGATCGCCATCGAGACGCGCGCCGACGTGCGGCGGTTTCTCGACCGCCTGTACGCCCTGCGGTATGAGGCGGAGCACTTCAAAGAGACGATCGTGCCGCTGCGCCAGCGCATCACGGGCCTCACGCAAGAGCAGTACAACTTTATGCTGATGGACACGTTCGACCTGCTCGCCGCCAAGCGGGCCGAAACCGACGCGTACCGCGCGTACCTTGCCGCCGTTCGCGACTACTGGATCACGCGCGCAGATCTCGAGCGCGCCGTTGGGGGCGGTCTGCCGATCGACTTGGAAGCCGATGAGGCCGGGGCCGATCCACCCGCGACACCGAGCCCGGATCAGCCAGCGGACACGCAGCACACCCACAAACACGGAGGCCTCTGACATGCTCTCTCGACGACACTTCGTCGCCAGTGGACTGGCCGCCGGCGCCGGCGCCGCCTTTCTAGCGCGTCGCGCACGGGCGCAAGAAGTCCCCCCGATGGTCCGGCCGAAGCTCGACGCGCCGCGGCCGCCTCGGGATGATCTGCCCTACACGCCGGTCGTCACGCCCAACGGCGTCACCTTGCCCCATCGCCTGAAAGACGGCGTGAAGGAGTTCCACATCGTCGCCGAGGCCATCGAGCGCGAGTTCGCGCCCGGGATGACGGTCAAGTGCTGGGGCTACAACGGGCTGACGCCCGGCCCGACCATCGAGTGCGTCGAGGGCGACCGCGTCCGCCTCTTCGTCACCAACCGTCTGCGAGAACACACGTCGATCCACTGGCACGGCCTGTTCATCCCCTGCGGCATGGACGGCGTCGGCGGGCTCACGCAGCCGCACATCCAACCCGGCGAGACCTGGCTCTACGAGTTCACCATCCCGGCGCAGCACGGCACCTTCATGTACCACCCGCACGCCGACGAGATGACGCAGATGGCCTTCGGCATGATGGGCTTCTTCGTCGTGCATCCGAAGCAGCCGCGCTCCACGCCGATCGACCGTGACTTCGCCATCATGCTCCACAACTGGGCGGTGCATCCGGGCACATACCGCCCCGACCCCGCGGTGATGGTTGACTTCAACATGTGGACGTTCAACAGCCGCGTGTTCCCCGGCACGGAGCATCTCGTCGTCCGCACGGGCGACCGCGTGCGCATCCGCTTCGGCAACCTGAGCATGTGGAACCATCCGATCCATGTGCACGGCCACGCCTGGAAGGTCGTCGCCACCGACGGCGGACAGATTGATGGTCCTGGTCAATGGCCGGAGACGACGATTCTTGTTCCCGTGGGCACGACGCGCGATGTCGAGTTCATCGCCGACAACTCCGGTGACTGGGCCCTGCACTGCCACATGTCACACCACACGATGAACGCCATGGCGCACAACATCGCCAACACCACGGGCGTGAATCAGGCCGGGCTGTCGGATAAGATCTCGTCGCTGCTCCCGGGCTATATGCCGATGGGGCGCGACGGCATGGCCGAGATGCAGGACATGGCCACGCACATGCCGGGACCGAAGAACACGCTCCCCATGATGATGGGGGATGGGCAGTTCGGGAACATCGAAATGGGCGGCATGTTCACCGTGCTCAAGGTGCGCGACGGGCTGACGAGCTACGACGATCCAGGCTGGTATGCGTTTCCCAAGGGGAGTGTGGCGCGGCGCGTCGATGCGAACGAGACTGAGCCTGAGCCGGATCGCATGAACAACGTGCCCGGCAAGGCCGGGCCCAATCATGGTGGATAGACCATTCACCGGCGCTGAGAAAGGTGAACCTCAATGTGGGGTATGCACTTCGGATGGTGGCTGCTGGGGCTCGCCGTGCTTCTCGGCCTGGGCTCCATCATCATTCGTATGAGGCAACATGACCGTGATCGATGAGAGCGTTCCGATGGTGTTTGCCCAATGGATGAGGCGCACCGTCGTCAAGACATAGGAGAAGATCATCATGAAACACAAGCACGAAAACCTGACATTTATTGATCCTGTCTGCGGCATGGAGCTGAGCCAGAAGGCCGCAGTGGAAGAATGCACACACGACGGAAAGTTGTATTACTTCTGCTCGGCGCTCTGCAAGGACACCTTTGAGGCCGATCCTGAGAAATACGCCGCTCAGCATCATCGGCGCGAAGACACGCGTCCATGAAACACACCATCCTTCACGCTCTCGGCTGCGCGCTGCCGCTCCTGCTCATCTACGCGCTCCCGACCGTCGGGATACGCGGCGAGGCGACGATCTTCGTGTTCATCATCGCCATGTTCGCCTGCCATCTGCTGATGATGCGCGGGCACGGCCCCGCGCACGACTCGCATACACATCGTAGGAGGCACGATCATGAGCCAGATTCACGTGAAGCGGATGGGCTTTGCGCTCGGCGTCGGCTTCGCACTTGTGTACATCGGCTGCATGGCCGTCATGCTGACAGTTCCGCAGGACGCCGCCGTGCGTTTCTTCAATAGCTTGACGCACGGCGTTGATTGGGGGCCCATCATGCGCTGGGACATGCCCTGGTGGGAGGCGACGATCGGCGTCGTCGAGGTGTTCGTCTTCGGCTGGCTGCTCGGTGCGTTCATGGCGGTCGTGTACAACGCATCGGCTCCGAGGAGGCGCCATGACAGCGCATGACCACCACGCCAGCACCAACGCGCACGCCGGCCACGCGCATCACGGCGCGCACGGCCACGCGACCGCCTCGCGCCATGACCCTCACGCCGCGCACGACGGACAGCGCGGCCACGATCATCACAGCCACCACGCCCACATGGTCGCGGACTTCCGTCGGCGGTTCTGGATATGCCTTGTCCTGACGCTGCCCGTGCTCGTCCTGGCGCCGATGCTCCAGCAATGGGCCGGCCTGCGCGAATCGCTGCGGTTCCCCGGCGACTCATTCATTCAGTTCGCCTTCGCCACCATCGTCTACTTCTACGGCGGCTGGCCCTTCCTCAAGGGGTTGTTCACCGAGGTCGGCAAGCGCATGCCCGGCATGATGACGCTCATCGCGCTGGCCATCTCCGTCGCGTACTTCTACAGCAGCGTGGTGGTGTTCGGCGTGCGCGGCCAGGTCTTCTTCTGGGAGCTCGCCACGCTCATCGACATCATGCTGCTCGGACACTGGATCGAGATGAAGTCGGTGATGGGCGCCTCGGCCGCGCTCGAGAAGCTCGTCAAGCTCATGCCCGCCGAGGCGCACCTGGTCGCGGACGGCGGCACGCGCGACGTCCCCGTGACGGACCTTACGCACGGCGACCGCGTGCTGGTCAAGCCGGGCGAGAAGATCCCGACGGACGGGACCATCGTCGAAGGGCGCACCAGCGTCAATGAGTCGATGCTCACCGGCGAGAGCCGCCCCGTCGAGAAGGGCGAGGGCGATCAGGTCATCGGCGGCGCCGTCAACGACGAAGCCGCGATCACCGTCGAGGTCTCCAAGACCGGCGACGAGACCTACCTCGCGCAGGTCATCGAGATGGTCCGCACGGCGCAGGAGTCCCGCTCGCGCACCCAGGATCTCGCCAACCGCGCGGCCTTGCTGCTGACGATCGTCGCGCTCAGCGCCGGAGCGATCACCCTCGTCGTGTGGCTCTCGCTCGGGAAGGAGTTCGCCTTTGCCCTGGAGCGCACCGTGACGGTCATGGTGATCGCCTGCCCGCACGCGCTGGGCCTGGCGGTCCCGCTCGTCGTCGCGGTCTCCACGGCGATCTCGGCGCGCAACGGCCTGCTCATCCGAGATCGCTCGGCGTTCGAAGCGGCGCGGAGCCTCGACGCCATCGTCTTCGACAAGACGGGGACGCTCACCGAGGGGCGATTCGGCGTGACCGATGTGATCACGCTGGCCGATATGGACGAGAATCGGATTCTCACGCTCGCCGCTGCGATTGAGAGTCATTCCGAACACCCGATCGCGGCGGGCGTCGTGCGCAGCGCTGCGGAGCGGGGCATCCGGCCGAGGCAGCCCGAAGGCTTCCTTGCTATACCCGGCAAAGGCGCCGAGGCGACGGTGGACGGGCTCAACGTCAAGGTCGTCAGTCCTGGTTATCTGCGCGATGCGGGCATCGATGCCGGAAGCGACGGTGTGAGTCGCGTCTCCGAAGATGGCAAGACGGTCGTCTTCGTGCTCGTGGACGACGCGCTCGTCGGCGCTATCGCGCTGGCCGATGTGATCCGGCCCGAGTCGCGCGAGGCCATCGACCGCCTCAAGGCGATGGGCGTGCGCGTGATGATGCTCACCGGTGACGCGCAGGCCGTCGCCGACTGGGTCTCGCGAGAGCTTGGGCTTGACGAAGTCTTCGCCCAGGTGCTGCCCGATCAGAAGGCCGAGAAGATCAAGGAGGTGCAGTCTCGCGGCCTCCGCGTCGCGATGACCGGCGACGGCGTCAACGACGCGCCCGCGCTGACCCAGGCCGACGTCGGCATCGCCGTCGGCGCCGGCACCGATGTTGCGATTGAATCAGCGGACATCGTGCTGGTCCGGTCCGACCCGCGGGACGTGACGGCGATCGTCGAGCTCGCCCGCGCGACCTACGGCAAGATGGTGCAGAACCTGTGGTGGGCCGCGGGCTACAACATCTTTGCCATCCCGCTGGCGGCGGGCGTCCTCGCGCCGGTCGGCGTGCTGCTCACCCCCGCGTTCGGCGCCGTGCTGATGTCGCTGTCCACCGTGATCGTCTCCGTCAACGCTCGGCTGCTTCGGGTGCGCCGCACAATGACCACGGGCTCTTAGCGGCGTCGGCGCCGCGGCCAGGACCGACTACCAGGAGGCGCTTCTGTGCACTCGTTCCCTCGTCTCGAGCCCTCGGCGCGTATCGTGCGACACCGCTCGGGCGTCCAGGAGGGCCCACCATGAAGCTTCGCAAGACTGTCTACCTGTTCCACCGCTGGCTCGGCCTGCTGGTGTGTCTCCAGCTCATCGCGTGGAGCGCCGGGGGACTGGTCTTTTCGGTGCTGGACATCAGAAACGTGCGAGGCGAGCAGGATGTGGCCGCGGCCGTCGATTCACTCCCACCCCTGAGCAGCGCAGCTGTCGCGCCGGCCGATGCCCGCCGGTTGGCGGACGACGCGGGTGTCGCGGTGGACGATCTGACCATGATGACGCTGCGTGATCGCGGGCTTGGCGCGCGGTACGAACTCTACGACCTGACGGGTCATCCGGTATGCGCCGTCGACGTGATCACGGGTGAGGTCGTCACCCGCATACCGCGGGACGAAGCAGCGCGGCTGGCGCTCGCAGATTTCACACTCGACGCGACGGTGCGCTCCACGTCGCTCATCGAACATGAGGCCGCGGGCGAGTTCCGAGGCAAGCGCACGCCGGCGTGGCGCGTTGATCTGGATCATCCCAAGGAGCCGCATATCTACATCGACGCCGTGACGGGTGAGGTGCTCGCTCGCCGGAATCGGATCTGGCGTGTGTTTGATTTCTTCTGGATGCTGCACATCATGGACTACAAGAACCGGGAGAACTTCAACCATCCGGTGCTGGCTGGGTTTTCATCGCTGGCGCTCATGACCGGCGCCACGGGCGTGTGGCTGTGGGGCTGGCGGGCGAGGGGGTGGCGCAGGCGCCGCACCGCTCGCTCGGGAAAGGTGGTCCTCGATGGATAACGCCGTCGCCATCGTGCAGGCGTATCTCCGGCTCAACGGCTACTTCACCGTGACGGAGTTCCCGATCATCGAGGCTATGCGCCAAGGCGGGCATCGCGTCGCTACGGATCTGGATGTGCTGGCGTTCCGGTTCCCCAGAGCCGCGCGCGTCGTTCCCACGCCGGGGCGCAGCGGGGAGCACGACCGCGACCTGGGAGGGCTCGATCCTGCGCTCGGGCTCAACGGCGATGAAGCCGACATGATCGTGGGCGAGGTCAAGGAAGGCCGTGCCGAACTCAACCGGGGCGCTCGCGATCCCGCTATACTGCGCGCCGTGCTGACGCGGTTTGGCTGCTGCGATGCGGATGAAGCCACCGATCTGGTCGAGGGGTTGATCCGCCACGGCGCCGTAGACACGCGCCACGGCCACCGCGTGCGGCTGGTCGCGTTCGGATCAAGCGTCGGTGATGCGAGCCCCGGCTACCAGACCGTGCGTCTGGGACACGCGGTGGCGCACATCGTGACACACCTGCGCCAACACTGGGATGCGCTCCACCATGCGGAGTTCAAGGATCCAGCGCTGGGCTTCTTTGCAACGTGCATGAAGACTGGCGCCGATGTCGTCGTGCGCCATGAGTAATCGCGCCGATGGACATCAGGCCGCGACAGAGGGAGAACGAACCATGGCAACGCTGCGTGCCTTGCTCGGCGACGAAGCGGAATCGCTCCTCGCGCATGAGTGCGCGGGGATTCCTCATTCGATGATCCACGCGCCAGGCCCGGATGTCGTCAGTCGGATTGCGGCGCAGACCGACCGCTCGCCCGCCGTCCTCCGCAATCTTCAGGCGCTCCTCGATCATGGCAGGCTCGCTGGAACGGGGTATCTCTCCATCTTACCGGTAGACCAGGGCGTTGAGCACTCCGCCGCCTCGGCGTTCGCGCCCGAGCCGATGTACATGGACCCGCAGCGGATCGTCGAACTCGCCATCGAGGGCGGGTGCAACGCCGTCGCCTCGACGTTCGGTGTTCTTGGCGCCGTCGCGCGTCGATACGCCCACCGCATTCCCTTCATCGTCAAGATCAACCACAACGAACTGCTGAGTTATCCCACGTCGCACGATCAGGTTCTCTTCGGCAGCGTGCAGCAGGCCTTCGAGATGGGCGCGGTCGCAGTCGGCGCCACGATCTACTGGGGCTCGCCCGAATCGCGTCGGCAGCTCCAGGAAATCAGCACAGCATTCGAAGAAGCGCACTCGCTGGGCATGGTCGCGATCCTGTGGTGCTACCTGCGCAACAGCGCGTTCAAGGTCGGTGATGTGGATTACGATGTGTCCGCCGACGGCACCGCTCAGGCCAATCATCTCGGCGCCACGATCCAAGCCGATATCGTCAAGCAGAAACTCCCCGAGAACAACGGGCTGTTCAAGGCCGTGAAGGTGGGCATGACCGACGATCGCGTCTACACCGACCTGACGACCGACCATCCGATCGACCTGACGCGCTGGCAGGTCGCCAACGGCTACATGGGCCGTGTTGGGCTCATCAGTTCCGGCGGCGCCTCGGTCGGCGCTGACGACCTCGCGCAGGCAGTCCGCACCGCGGTCATCAACAAGCGCGCCGGCGGGATGGGCATGATCTGCGGCAGAAAGGCGTTCCAACGACCGATGCGCGAAGGGATCGCCCTGCTGCACGCGATCCAGGATGTCTACCTTGACGCCTCGATCACCATCGCGTGACCCCGAGGGAGCGCAGGCGACAGACGGCTGCGCCCCCACGGGCCCAGCTATCTCAGACCCACCCTCGCCCCAGCACAGGCCCTGACCGCCGGCGGGCATACGTTCTTTATCGACGCGATGACCAACGACTCCTTCTACCACTTCGGGGCGTTCTACCAGTTCGATCTGACGTTCCGAGCGGTGTGAGGTGGAGTCCGCATGCCTTCGTATGGTCGCGGGGGGAACGGCATCACACCTGCGACGGGGTCCCCGCCGGCATGGGACCGCATTCTTCGGGAAGCTCAAGTTCAAGCGTGCTGTGCTCGACACCGATCCGCTCCCTGAGTCGCTCGCGGACGGCGCGTTTGATCCGCTGCATTTCGTCGAGATGACCCGCAGCAACGACGACATGCGCCTCGACAGACGCGCGTCGCTCATCGATCGGCCAGACATGTATGTGATGCGCTTCGATCACCCCATCGACCGATACGATGGCGGACCGGACCTGGTCAACCGACATCCCTTCGGGGACGCTCTGCATCAGGATGGCGATGGACTGCCGCATCGGCGGTATCGACATCCAGACGATGTAGATCGAGATCGCGACGGTCGCGGCGAGGTCGGTCCACCACCACTGGAAAAGGATGATCAATGTTCCCGCGACGATGACGCCGAC
>Ga0114931_10008056_pt1 | contig 12808 bp, 13 predicted proteins | sample 2SBtaG_FD_89579 | JGI IMG/M metagenome (GOLD analysis project Ga0114931, IMG submission 89579) | Deep subsurface microbial communities from Kolumbo volcano to uncover new lineages of life (NeLLi) - 2SBTROV14_V59a metaG | ecosystem: Environmental > Aquatic > Marine > Volcanic | place: Kolumbo...
CGGGACACTCAGGGACGAAGGCACGGTCGAGATCAGTTACTGGCTCGGCGAACCCGACTGGGGCCGGGGCTATGCCACCCTCGCCGTTAACGCACTTGTCGGTTTCCTGAAGGCGCGCCCCGGCATTCACCGCATAATTGCGAACTATTCCGCCGACAACCCGGCGTCCGCGCGGGTGCTGGCGAAGGCCGGCCTGCGTCACAGCGGCGAACAGGTCCGGGCGTATTCGCAAGGGCGCGGCGGAGATCTCGATTGCAGAGTGATGGAACTTCTGACCGCCGCCGCCAGTGAGTAAGTGCCAATGAAGTTTCTCGATCAGGCCCGTGTCTTTATCCGCTCCGGAAACGGCGGCAATGGCGCGCTCAGTTTCCGGCGCGAGAAAAATGTCGAATTCGGCGGTCCCGATGGCGGCGATGGCGGCCGTGGCGGCGATGTTGTCGCCGAAGCCGTCGACGGTCTCAACACGCTGGTCGATTACCGCTACCGCCAGCATTTCAAGGCGGAGAACGGCCACCAGGGCATGGGCCGCAATCGCTCCGGTGCGGGCGGCGGCGATGTCATCCTCAAGGTGCCCGCCGGCACCCAGATACTCGACGAGGACAATGAGACCCTGATTGCCGACCTCACCGAGGTTGGCCAGCGTGTCGTGCTGGCGCGCGGCGGCAATGGCGGGTTTGGCAATTGCCACTTCAAATCCTCGACCAATCGCGCGCCACGGCGCACGAATCCGGGCCTTGCCGGCGAGGAGCGGACCATCTGGCTGCGCCTCAAGCTGATTGCCGATGCCGGCGTGATCGGCCTGCCCAATGCCGGCAAGTCGACCTTCCTGTCGGTGGTCAGCGCGGCGCGCCCGAAGATTGCCGACTATCCGTTCACCACCATCGCGCCCAATCTCGGGGTTGCCGCCATCGATGGCGAGGAATTCGTGCTGGCCGATATTCCCGGCCTGATCGAAGGCGCCCATGAGGGCATCGGTCTTGGCCACCGCTTTCTCGGCCATGTCGAACGCTGTGCGGTGCTGCTGCATCTGGTCGATGTGACATCGAACGATGTCGTCGGCGACTACCGCACGATCCGCGACGAACTGAAAGCCTATGACGAGGGCTTGAATGACAAGCCGGAGCTGGTGGCATTGAGCAAATGCGACGCGCTGGGCACCGCCGAGGTGACCGCGAAAGCGGATAATCTGGCCGCCGCCGCCGGGCAGTCGCCGATGAAGATTTCGGCGGTGACCGGCGCCAACATCAAGGAGACCTTGCGGGCACTGATGGAGCCGGTCCGCGAGACCCTCAGAAAACCGGACGTCGCGGAAGTGGAAGAAAGCTGGCACCCATGACCGGCAGCCTCGAACAGATGAAGCGGATTGTCGTGAAGATCGGCTCGGCCCTTCTCGTCGACGCCGAGAGCCAGACTCTCAACCGCACCTGGCTCCATGCGCTGGGCGACGATCTGGCGCGGCTGCGCGGACGTGGCCAGGAAGTCATCGTGGTGTCGTCGGGAGCGATCGCGCTTGGCCGCAACCTGCTGGGCCTGAGCGCGGGTACTCTCCGGCTGGAGGAAAGTCAGGCCGCGGCGGCGGTTGGCCAGGTTTCGCTCGCCCATGCCTACCAGAGCGTGCTGGCCGAGCGCGGCATAACCGCGGCCCAGGTGTTGCTGACATTGCGCGACACCGAACAGCGCCGGCGCTATCTCAATGCCCGCAATACCGTATCGGCCCTGCTCAGGCTGGGCGCCCTGCCGGTCATCAACGAAAATGACACGGTGGCCACCAGCGAAATCCGCTATGGCGACAATGACCGGCTGGCAGCCCGGGTTGCCGGCATGGTCAGTGCCGACTGCCTGGTGCTGCTGTCGGATGTCGATGGTCTTCATCGCGGCTCGCCGGCCAAGAACCCGGATGCGGAACTGATCGCGGACGTTCATGCCATTACGCCCGAAATTGTCGCGCTCGCGGGTGACAGCGACACCATGGTCGGGTCCGGCGGCATGGCGACCAAGATCGAGGCGGCGCGCATTGTGCTTGGCGCGGGCTGCCAGATGGTGATCACCAGAGGCAGCGTGCTGCACCCCTTGAGCCGTCTGGAGGACGGTGCCTTGCGCACCTGGTTTCATGCCGGCGCCAGCCCGATGGCGGCGCGCAAGAGCTGGATCGCCGGCGCGCTCGAACCGGACGGGACGCTGACGATTGATGATGGCGCCGCGCGCGCGCTGGCCAGCGGCAAATCGCTGTTACCGGCCGGGGTAAGCCAGGTATCGGGAAATTTTACGCGCGGCGATGCGGTGCGCATCTGTGCGCTGGACGGCGCCGAACTGGCGCGCGGCCTGATCGCCTATGACAGCCGCGACGCGGCCCATATTATCGGCCACAAAAGCCGTGAAATCGAAGCGATCCTGGGCTACCGTGGCCGCGATGAAATCATTCACCGCGACGATCTCGTGCTGACTGGTGGAGAGTGACGTGACCAGTGCCCACGACCTGACAACCAGCACTTCGGCGCCGCCGGCCGATGCTGATCTGGCGACGCTGATGCATGATATGGGACAGCGTGCGCGGCGCGCCGCAGGAGTTCTTGCCCTGGCGTCGAGCGCTATCAAGAATTCAGCACTCAGAGCGGCCGCCGATGCCTTGCGTTCGGGCACGGACGCAATCCTAACCGCCAATGCCGGCGATATGGCGGCGGCCCGCGGGCGCGGCACCAAGGGCTCTTTTCTCGATCGTCTCGCGCTTGACAAGGGGCGCATCGAGGCGATGGCCGGGGGGCTGGAGGACATTGCCGCGCTGGCCGACCCGGTGGGCCAGACGATCGCCGAGTGGACACGGCCGAACGGTCTGCGGATTTCCCGGGTGCGGGTGCCGCTGGGCGTCATCGGGATCATTTACGAAAGCCGGCCCAATGTGACCGCCGACGCCGGCGCATTGTGCCTCAAGTCCGGCAATGCCGCAATCCTGCGCGGCGGTTCGGAAAGCATCGGCTCAAGTACAGCTATCATGTCCTGCCTGCAGGAAGGTCTTGAAAGTGCCGGCCTGCCGGGTGATGCCATCCAGATGGTGCCGACCACCGACCGTGCGGCAGTCGGCTACATGCTGGCCGGACTTGATGGCGCCATCGACCTGATTGTACCACGCGGCGGCAGGAGCCTCGTTGCCCGGGTTCAGGACGAGGCCCGTGTCCCGGTATTTGCCCATCTCGAAGGGGTCTGCCACGTCTACGTTGATCGCTCGGCCGATCCGGCCATGGCCCGCGACATTGTCGTCAATGCCAAGATGCGGCGCACCAGTGTCTGCGGTGCCGCCGAAACCCTGCTGGTCGACCGGGCCGCGGCCGACACCCTGCTCAAACCTCTGGTGAGCGCTCTTGAAGGCGCCGGTTGCGAGGTCCGTGGTGATCCGATGGTCTGTGCGGTGGACGGCACGGTCGTGCCGGCGACCGAAGCCGACTGGCCGAAGGAATATGGCGACGCGATCATCGCGGTCAAGGTGGTTGACGGCGTTGACGGGGCCATCGACCATATCGCGCGCTACGGCTCGAACCATACCGAAACCATCATCGCCGAAGATGCCGCCATGGCGGAGCGCTTCCTTGAGCGGGTCGACAGCGCCATCGTGCTGCACAATGCCTCGACCCAGTTCGCCGATGGCGGGGAATTCGGCATGGGCGCGGAAATCGGCATCGCCACCGGCAAGTTGCATGCCCGCGGGCCGGTCGGGCTGGAACAGCTCACCAGTTTCAAATATGTCGTGCGCGGCGACGGCCAGACCCGGCCCTGATGACGCATCCGGGCGGCATCGGGCTGGGGCGGCGCATCGGTGCATGGTCCTTCGATGGCGAACGCGTCATCGCACCGGCCGCAAGCCGCACAGAGCAGACCGCGCCGCTGATTGCCGCCGCCGGCATGCGTATCGGATTGCTGGGCGGTTCGTTCAATCCGGCCCACAGTGCCCATCTTGCGGTCAGCGCCGATGCCCTGAAGCGGCTGCGGCTCGACCGGGTGTGGTGGCTGGTTTCTCCGCAAAATCCGCTGAAATCGCGTGCCGGCATCGCCCCGTTTGCTGACCGTATGGCCGCTGCCCGCGCACTGGCCGGTGATCCACGGATCATCGTCACCGATTTCGAATACCGCGCCGGTACCCGCTATGCGGTCGATACCGTCCGCCTGCTCCAATGGCGCTGGCCGGAGGTGCGCTTCGTCTGGCTTGCCGGAGCCGATATCCTGAGCGATCTGCACCGCTGGCGGTCATGGCTTGCGCTGACGCGCGCTGTGCCGATGGCATTTTTCGACCGGCCGTCATTCCAGTATCGCGCGCTTGCGTCGCGCGCCGCAGTGCGGCTGCGGGCGTGGCGGGTCGATGAGAGCGACGCAGCCGTCCTCGCATCACTGCCATTGCCGGCGTGGTCGCTGATCCATGGCGTTCTCAACCCGCTGAGCGCGACCGCACTCAGAAAACAAGACGGCTATTGAATAACCGGTACGACAGGGATTATTATGAGGTTGTGAGCCTGTTTCATCAGTCCATGGACCAGGGTCCGACCTGATCATTCCGGAGAGTGGCTCAAACTGGCGACTATGGAACCAATCGGGCGTTCGTGCCGCCGGCCGGGTAAAGGCCTGCGGATCGGTTTAATTCATCTGCATTTCAAAACAAGGCGGGCCGGCGCCCAGGCGGCCGACCCGATGGTGATCCGTTGCCCCGTGGCAAATCGAACAAACTGCTGAAACTCATTCTCGACTGCCTTGCCGATGCCAAGGCCGAAGATGTCAAGTCAATCGATCTCAAAGGCAAGACCTCGATCGCCGATCACATGGTCATTTCATCGGGCCGCTCGCACCGCCATGTTGGCGCGATCGCCGATCAGCTTTCGCAAATGCTCAAGAGCGAAGGCTATGGCCGTGCCCGCATCGAAGGCTTGCCCCACAGTGACTGGGTGCTGATCGACATCGGCGATCTCATCGTCCATATCTTTCGTCCAGAGGTGCGCGGCTTCTACAATCTGGAGAAACTCTGGGCGGTCGACATCTCCAAGGAAAAGGTTGCCGTTTAGGGGCTTCCCGCCTTGATGGAAGAACCGCCGGAGCGCCCGCCCGGTTATTTTGGCCGGGCGGCTACGATCATGTAATTGACGTCGAGTTCGCGTGTCAGCGACCAGCCGTCGGCGAGCGGGTTGTAACTGGCGCCGGCGCGGTCGATGATGACAAGACCACCCGCTTCCAGTGCGGTTCCAAGTTCGTCCGGTGTCACGAACCGGCGCCATTCATGGGTGCCGCGCGGCAGCCAGCCGAGCACATATTCCGCACCGACGATGGCCAGCGCGAACGCCTTCAGCGTGCGGTTGAGGGTCGCGGTGATCATCAGGCCGCCGGGTTTGACGATGGCGGCACAGGCGCCGATGAAGAGGTCGACATCGGCAACATGTTCGACCACCTCCATATTGAGCACGACATCGAACCGTTCGCCGGCCTGCCGGAGCGCTTCGGCCGTGGTGCAGCGATAATCGATCGCCAGTCCCTGATCTCTGGCGTGGGTTGCGGCGGTTGCGACATTGGTCGAGGACACATCGACGCCGACAATATCGCCGCCGAGCCGTGCCATTGGCTCGCTCAGGAGACCGCCGCCGCAGCCGATATCGAGCAGGCGGAGGCCGTCGAGCGGCCGCAATGCCCGGTCGTCACGACCGAAGTGATGGCACAGGTGATCGCGGATATATTGCAGCCGCAACGGGTTGAAACGATGGAGCGGCGCGAACTTGCCGTCCGGATCCCACCATTCGTCGGCCAGTGCCGCGAACTTGGCGGCTTCTCCCGGGTCGACGCTGCCTCCGCTTGGCTCCTGACTCATGGCGCGCGCTCCGTCGTGACGGTCTGCCGACAATTCATAACAACGCCCGAACGTCATAACGGGCGTCACTGGTTATATGTTCCCGCAAATGAAACCGGGTGCGACGAGTATAAGGCGAGACCGCGGACGATCATACGCCCAATGTGTCCGTCGATCCGGTAGGAACGTCACCAGCGAAGCGCAGGCTGATAGCCGATCAGGTGTTCCGTGGCCGCGCCTGCGGTGATGTTGACCGTAATCGTATCGCTGCCGTCGGTGCTGGACGTTATGTCGCCCGCATGCACGCCACCGGTGACAAACAGGGCGTCGAGGCCGCAGCGTGCCGCGCCGGCGATGTCGGTATTGAGATTGTCGCCGATGGCAAGTACGCGATCCTTCGCCACCGGCGGCCGGCCCGGCACCGCACTTGCGGTCAGCGCGAGATCGTAGATCGGCTGATGGGGCTTGCCGGCATTGACCGATACCCCGCCGAGCTGTTCATAAAGGTCGGCCAGCGCGCCCGCGCAATAGATCAGCTTGTTGCCGCGATGAACGATGTGGTCGGGATTTGCGCAGATCAGTTCAAGCCCGTGCCCGGCCGCCTTTGTGAGCAGGTCACGGTAATCCTCCGGGCTCTCGGTTTCGTCATCAAAAAGGCCGGAGCACAAGATCAACTCGCAGGCATCGAGTCCGGTCAGTTCAATGTCGAGGCGTTCGAAGAGCGGGCGATCCCGTTCGGGGCCGAGATGGAACACCTTGACCGTCCGGGTCCGGTCGATCAGCGACCGGGTGACGTCGCCAGAGGTGATGATGGCATCATAGGCATCGGCGGCGACGTTGAGACCGGCAAGCTGCTCGCGCACTGACGCGGCAGGCCTTGGTGCGTTGGTCAGGAGCACCACCACACCGCCCTGGTTGCGAAACCGGCGCAGCGTTTCGACCGCGCCATCAAACGCCCTGACGCCGTTATGAACAACGCCCCAGATATCGCATAACAAGGCGTCATATCGCCCGGTGAGATCGCGAAAACGCGGGATACGGCAGAGCCTGACGGATGCGGTCATCGCGGCAATGTGATCCTAGGCGCTTGCTTTTAGCGCGGCCGGATCGGTCTCGATCAGATCGTGGCGCACCGGTTTTGGTTCACCGAACAGAAACCCCTGAGCGAGCGCGATATCAAAATCGAGCAGGTTTACAACACTGCGTTCGTTTTCGATCTTTTCGGCGATCAGTTCGATGCCCTGGCGCGACAGCAATTCGCTGAAATCGGGACCGTCAACGGGCGCGCCGGCGTCGCGCATCCGGTTGAGCAGTATGTCCGCCTCAACCTTCAGGAACTTGAAGTGCTTCGCGCCGAGGGCCGCGAAATCGATATCGAGGTCGTTGACCTGATCCATTGAGAACACGAACCCCAGATCCGACAGCGCCGCCAGGCTTTGCTCCTCAAGCGGACCGAAGCCGGACACCATGCGTTGTGGAAATTCGAAAATGACCGAGCCGGCCAGCGCGGTGTTCTGCTCCATGAATTCAACAAACTGCGGGAAGAACTCGGCATCCAGCAGCGAATGGGCGGAGATGTTGCAGAACACGCCGATCTCGCGGTCACGTTCGAACAGCCGGCGCACGACCTGAACGCACCGGAACAGCAGCAGGTTGTCGATGATCGGCATCATGCCGGCCGGCTCGGCAACCGGCAGGTAGGACGCCGGCATGATGATCTCGCCCTCGGTGCTGCGCAGCCGCGACAGACCTTCGTAGTACCGGGTCTTGCGCTGCGGCAGCGTAACCACCGGCTGGAGATAGAGGTCGACCCGGTTCTCGGCGAGGGAGCGGCGGATCGTTTCCAGCAGCGCGGCATCGTCCGCCGGTTCTTCCGCGTGGTCGTCTGCGTCCGGGTCCGCGCTGGGCGTCAGCGGGTGTGACCGGATGGTACCCAGATTGGAATGGGCGACACTTTCGGCCAGCTGCTTGACCAGGGTCTCAAGCACCTGGACCTCGGCCCAGACGGCTTCGGCGCCGGTCTTGACCCGTTCATCGACCGAATCATCGATGTCATCCAGCCGGATCTTCAGGTCGCGGATATCGTTGATGAAGGTTCCGGTGGCGCCGCCGAGATCGGCGATTTCCCCGGACTGCCTGTCGAGACGCCGGGCAATGGTGGAAAATCCGGCAAACTGCGAGACCGCGAGCAGCAGGGAGACCGGCATAAGGGTTGCTTCGATCAGGCTGAAGCCGGCAAGGCTCCACAGCGCCAGCCCGATCGTGGCCACGGCGAACAGCCCAAGAACCGCCGCCGCAAATGCCTTTAGTCCGATCATAGATCCGTCATTCCGCCGGCCAAACCCTTTGCGCCTGTTGCCGTACCGGATGTCCGCTACATACAGCCCTTGCGGCTACAGTTTTATGCATGGCGCCGCCGAATGACAAACCGGTCGCGGATGAATTTTGGAAAACTTCGGATTTTCTGATAGTTAGCCTGGATCTGGGCGAATCATGACGGGGCAGCAGGTATCTTGCGATGAGGCGATTGCGCACTGATTCGGGCAAATCGGAAGATGCCGGCGGCTGGTGGGTATTCGGCTTCGGCTCCCTGATGTGGGATCCCGGGTTTGAGTTTGCCGAGCAGCGTGCGGGACTGGTCCATGGCTGGCACCGCCGTTTTACCCTGATATCGAACGAGAGCTGGGGCAGCCGCGAGCGTCCCGGATTATGCGCGGCGCTCCATCCCGGCGGTTCGGTATATGGCCGGGCGTTCCGGGTGGCCGGCGCCCATGCGGAGCCGGTGCGCCGCACGCTGGAGCGGCGCGAGAATGCGTATCGCCATGTCACGGTTTCAGCCCGGCTCGATGATGGCAGAAGGATCGCCGCCCTGAGCTTTGTCTACAATCCCGACTGCCCGCGTTTTGCACCGGATCTTGACGTCGCCACGCAGTGCGCGCTGATCCGTCAGGGAGTTGGCGCAAAAGGCACGTCGCTGGAATATCTTGAAAATGTCATCGCCCGGCTGCGTGACGATGGTGCCACACCGCGGCGCTGCATGCGCCTGCTGCGGGCCGTCAGGGAAAATGGCGCGGGCGCGAAGCCGGACGGATCCGGGTAACGGCTGCTCCGGTGCTCGGGCCGCATAGCCCGTCGTGGAAACCGGCGGTCGGCCGGGAGCTGGTGCCGGTCGTTCGCGGTGTCACTCGCCGTCAACGGTCCTGACCGGCAGGCCGCGGCTGATCCAGCCCGGTCCCGCCGCGCTGCCCATCATGCCTTCGGGCACGTCGATAATATTGCGGTATCCCTGGGCATCGAGAATCCGTGACATGTAGGCGGAGCGTTCGCCGGCGGCACAGATAAGCGCGATCGGCTTGCTCCTGTCACCACCGACCGCAGCATTCAGTTTGTCGAGAAAGCCGGACCGGTGCATGCTGATGGTGACAGCCGACGTGCCGACGCCGCTGCGCCGCCATTCTCCCGGCGTGCGGATATCGACCAGCAGGATCTCGCCTTTCGACGCCATCTCGTAAGCCGCCCTGGGAGAAAGCGAGGTGATTTCCGCCTGCGCCGGCCTGGCCACTGCCGCTGCCAATACGAACAGGGCCATGAGGGCGAGAACATGGGGAACGCGAACATGCATGATTTCGGACTTCCTTCGAAATTGCCGGTCGGGGCGCCATGGGCCCAGACGAACTGATGGCCCTGTCAACCCGCAGGCTGGGACAAATTGGCGCCTGTCAGCGGCAGTACAAGCCGTTATAATAGAACGATGAGAGCCGCTGTGCACATCACGATCCGGCGAGCGGGGCGTGTGAGCGAGGTGGCTTGCGCGGCGTTTCCGACAGGTCCTGAACTGCTCACACAATCGTGACGGCCGGTCTCTTCCCTTCGGTTGGTGGACGGACTAGGTCATGACCGGGTTGATACGGCAAATCCAAGAGATCAGGTTTGGTGAGGAGTTTGCACCATGAAGATCAAGATTGATTTTGCGGATCTGGAGTTGAACCGGCTCCAGGACATGGCGGACGCCGGCCGCCAGATCGAGGAATGTTATCGGCTGTTGCGCAAGGCCGGCGCCAATGTCGTCGGCCGCATACTGGAAACCGGCGGCACGTTCTACGAGTACGATCACTATCCGGACGGCGACATCTTTGATGATGAGACCCACAGCCAGTATTACTATCACGCCCATCGCGGTGCGGCCGGCGAGCATGGCCATTTCCACACCTTCCTGCGCGCCGGCGGAATCGCCGACGGCGTCGAACCCCTGCCATATGACGGGGAAGAGGAAATGCCCACCGGCGATGATGCGATCGCCCACCTGATCGCGATCTCCATGAACCGGCCCGGCTATCCGATCGGCCTGTTCACGGTCAATCGCTGGGTGACAGGTGAAAGTTTCTATTCCGCCGACGATACCATCGCGATGCTGGACGGCTTCAAGATCGATCACACCTATCCGTGTCTCGCCGCCAATCTCTGGGTCAGCGCGATGATCCGGCTGTTTCGACCGCAGATCGAAGTCCTGCTGCACGAGCGCGACCGGGTGATCGCCGCCCATGCGGCGAAGAAGCCTGATGAGGATGCCTATGCTGATCGGGATCTGGAACTGACCTCGGTTGCAACCATCAATGTCTCGCAGCAAATCAAGGCGGTGGATCGCGCGCTGAAGGCAAAACAGCGCGCTGCGTGAACCGCAATATTGCTCCTGAGCGCTGAAAACTCCCGAAAATTCGACGATTCTAAACTTATCGTGAGCAGATGTGACCAGAATTGAGGTCCGCGCTCTCCGTAATCGGATTATATGGTCGCTACCGACCGATGATGCCGGTTACGTTCCAGTCAAGGGAGAATATTGACGATGAAATTGAACAAACAGAAGCTTCTGTCCACCGCCGCCTCGCTGCCGATCGTTTTCGGCCTCGCCCTCGCGGTTCCGGTTGTGGTTGCGATGGATGCGTCGCCCGCGCACGCCGGTTGTGCCGCGAAATGCGGTGCCAAGTGTGGCGCGAAATGCGGTGCCAAATGTGGTGCCAACAAATGCGCCGCCAAGAAATGTGGCGCCTGTGGCGCGGCCAAATGCGGTGCCAAGTGTGGTGCCAAGAATCCGTGCGCAGCCAAGAATCCCTGCGCGGCGAAGAAAGCGAACTGACACGGCGCATGATCGGCGAGACGCCGTTTGGCTGATCGCAAACGATCCTGCGGCATCGCGCATACACGTGCGATGCCGGATCGCCTACTGCCTTGAGGGCGCTGCCGCTGGCGGCGCCTTCCTTTTTTGGCACGCCGCCGGCTCGTGGAGCGTGCCGGCAACGCGAATGGAGGGCGTGATCTGTGAGGACAATCGGAATTCGATTGCGCCGCCGCGCGGCCATGGCGGCAACGCTGTCTGGTGTCGGTTGCGCGGTGCTCGTCGCTCTTTTCGCAGGCATGGCGCGGTCCGGCGCGCGCGCCGACAGCGACATGATCCCACCCGCAGTGATCGAAATTCCGGCCGGACCGTTTATCACCGGCTCCGACCGGGCAGAACGCGAGGCCGCCTATCGGCTCGATGAAAAGGCTTATGGCCATTCTGCGACCAGGAACCAGAGATGGTATGAAAACGAGGGCGCGCGGCGCAGCAGACAGATGCCCGCATTTGCCATTACGACGACGTTGATCACCAACGCGCAATATGCCCGTTTTGTCGCGGCGACCGGCCATCGGGCGCCCGATGTCGATCCCGAGACCTGGGCGTCCTACGGTCTGATTCACCCTTATGAACGGACCCGCCGCCATGCCTGGATCGGCGGCAAGATACCGAAAGGCCGGGCCCGCCACCCCGTGGTGATGGTCTCTTATGGCGATGCCGCCGCCTATGCCGCCTGGCTGAGCAAGGTCACGGCCTACCGCTGGCGGCTGCCGAGTGAGGCCGAGTGGGAAAAGGCCGCCCGCGGAACTGATGGACGATGGTTCCCGTGGGGGCAGGAGTTCGACGCCAAACGATTGAACACTCATGACGCTGGTCCATTTGATACCGTTCCGGTCGGCACCTATCCGGACGGCGCCAGCCCCTTCGGGATGCTCGACCCGGCAGGTCAGGTCTTTGAATGGACCTCGACGCCGGCTCGTTCCGGCCGGATGATCGTCAAGGGCGGATCGTGGGATGACAAAGGGTGTGGCATCTGCCGCCCGGCCGCCCGTCACGGCCGGCCACGGACGATCAAACACATTCTTGTCGGCTTTCGGCTGGTGCGCGAAACAGGCTAGGATGCTGCGCGCAGACTGCGAAAAATCCTCTACAGTCAAAGCAAGATATTGAAAAAAAAGAATTATTTTTGTGAAATCGTTTGTATGCGGCGGATTTTCCGATCACGCTGATGTGAAATCAATTTACTCATCTAAGGGCGTCGGAATCAGTAGGGTTCAGACGTGGTGAGGTTCGCGCGGTGGCGTGGATTTTGGAATTTGTGACCTGACCGTTTCGGCAGGTGATTAATTAAATGGTGATCGGAAAGCGCCGACCGGAGACGGGGTTGCGATCGATCGGAAACTCCGGGAGTTGAGGGAAATGAAGACAACAAGATTCAGGCTTTTGTCCACTGCCGCCGTGTTGCCGCTGGTGGCGGGTGTCGTCGTCGGTTTTGGCGTGACGACCGGCGCCATTACCGGTGGAGCGGATGTCGCCGTCGCGGCGTGTGGCGCCTGCGGCGCGTGCAAGGCGAAGAAAAAATGTGGCGCGTGCAATCCGTGCGCCGCCAAGAAATGCGGCGCGTGTGGCGCGGCCAAGAAATGTGGTGCCTGCAATCCCTGTGCCGCCAAGAAATGCGGCGCGGCCAAGAAATGTGGTGCCTGCAACCCCTGCGCCGCCAAGAAATGCGGCGCGGCGAAGGCGTGTAACCCCTGTGCCGCCAAGAAATGCGGCGCGGCGAACCCGTGCGCGGCGAAGAAGTGTGGTGCCTGCAATCCGTGTGCCGCCAAGAAATGCGGCGCGGCGAACCCGTGCGCGGCGAAGAAGTGTGGTGCCTGCAA
>Ga0114931_10008057_pt1 | contig 12808 bp, 13 predicted proteins | sample 2SBtaG_FD_89579 | JGI IMG/M metagenome (GOLD analysis project Ga0114931, IMG submission 89579) | Deep subsurface microbial communities from Kolumbo volcano to uncover new lineages of life (NeLLi) - 2SBTROV14_V59a metaG | ecosystem: Environmental > Aquatic > Marine > Volcanic | place: Kolumbo...
GTAGATGCGAGCAGGGCAAGGAGCGAAGAAGGAGTTGGGTGGGCCCCAGCGACTGATGAGCGACGCCGCCATGCGACGCAGATAGGCGATTTGGCGAGCGTTCGTAAACCGGTCGCCGCTCTAGACGCACTCCCGCGGAGGCGACCGGGTTGGTGTGGCCGGCGGCCCTCGTGGCACGGCACGTGCATCGAGTGATGGCATGCTGCGCGTGCGTGACGTCATGACCCGTGAGGTGTTCTCCCTGTCGACCGACCAGCCGATCGACCGGGCCATCTGGAGCTTCTCGCAGAACGAGATCAGCGGGGCACCGGTGCGCGACCCCGACGGCAAGCTCGTCGGGGTTCTGTCCAAGAGCGACCTGGTCGACCCGATGCGCGCCGAGGTCAACGCGACCTCGACCGTGGCCGACGCCATGACCCCCGCGGTCTGGGCCGTCCATCCCGACGACCCGGTCATGGTCGCCGTCGACCTGATGGTCGCCAAAGGGATCCACCGCGTGCTGGTCGTGCGCGGCCCCGGCCAGCTCGAGGGGATCGTCACCAGCATGAGCGTCATGCGCGCCCTGTCCGACGGCCGCCTCCTGCCACCCGACACCGATCGCGCCGCCGGCCCCCACGACGCCGCCGCCCACACCCGGGGACGCTCTTGAGTTTCTAAGCAAAAACTCCGGCGATTCCAATAGCTTGCACGAAACCACTCCGCCGCAGCGGAGTGGTTTCGTGTAACTCGTGGGAACTGCAGGGGAAAGAACTTAGAAACGCAAGAGCGTCCCTACAGGGTGCGGGAGAAGCGGGCTCGATCGCCGCCGGGGCCGTCGAGGTGCGGGTCGAAGATCATGCAGACGTTGCGGATCAGGTGGCGGCCGAGGTCGGTGGCTTCGATGCGGCGGGCGCGGCGGTCGACGGCGGCCAGGCGCGCGGCGTCGGGCTCGTCGAAGGCGGTCAGCTCACCGGTGAAGTAGTCGTCGAAGCGGATCGGGAACTGCGCTTCCACGGCGGCGAAGTCGAGCTCGCCTTCACACATCAGCCGGGTGATCACGTGGCGGCGGAGGATGTCGTCGTCGGTCAGGCGCACGCCGCGGACGACCGGTAGCTGGCCGCGGCGAACCTTCTCCTCCCAGTCGGCCAGCGGCGCGTTCTGCCAGTAGGCGCGGCCGGTGTCGGAGATGCCGGTGGCGCCGACCGCGATCAGGTAGTCGGCCTTCTTGACCACGTAGCCCTGGAAGTTGCGGTGCAGCGTGCCTTCCCGCGCGGCGGCGGCCAGCGGCGCGTCCGGCCGGGCGAAGTGATCGAGCCCGATCTTCTGATAGCCGGCGGCGTCGAACTTGTGCAGCGCGACCTCGAGCAGCTTGGCCCGCTCCCGCAGCCCCGGCACCGGACCGTCGCGCTCGACCAGCTTCTGGTGAGGGATGCGATCGGGAAGGTGCGCATAGCCGAACAGCGCCACCTGCTCCGGCTGCATCGAGATGACCGCGTCCAGGGTGGCGGCGAAGGTCTCCGGCGTCTGCCCGGGCAGGCCGTAGACCAGGTCGCCGTTGATCGCGGTGAAGCCCTGGCGCCGCGCCTCTTCGATGAGCTGCCGGGTCGACTCCTCGGACTGGTGGCGGTGGATGCGCCGCTGCACCTCGGTCGAGAAGTCCTGGATGCCCACCGACAGCCGGCGGAAGCCGACGGCGGCCAACGCGGCCACGGTCTCGGTAGGCGTGTCGCGCGGGTCGAGCTCGACGCCGAAGACCGCGTCGTCGGTGCGGTCGAACGTCGCGTCGACCGCCGCCACCAGTCGCTCGAGGTCGGGCGCGCGCAGGAAGTTGGGCGAGCCGCCGCCCAGCGCCAGCTCGGCGATCGGCCGCCGGCCGATCCGCTCGGCGACCATGCGCAGCTCGTCGATGACCAGGTCGAGGTAGCTCGTGCCGCGCGCACGGTCCTTGGTGGCGACCACGTTGCAGCCGCAGTACCAGCACAGCGACGAGCAGAACGGCACGTGGCTGTACAGCGAGATCGGCGCGTCCGGATCCTCGGCGCGCAGCCGGTCGAACTCGGCCCCCGCGGCGTCAGCGCCGAACGCCGGCGTGAAGCGGGTGGCCGGTGGATAGCTGGTGTAGCGGGGCCCCGGGACCACGAACTCGCGGAGGGTCTCGACCGGGGCAAGAGCAAGGCGTGTCGTCATCGTCTCTTCTTCCGTGGGCTAGGCGGGCTGTGCAGCCGACGCCAGGAGTTCTTTGGGGATCAGCAGCACGGGCATCTTGGCGTGCCGCAGCACTCGGTCGGCGGTCGTGCCGACGATCTTCTCGACCATGTTCGCGCGACTGTGCGCGCCCACCACCACCAGGTCCGCCTCCGACTCCTCGGCGTACTCGAGGATCTTGGCCGCCGGGCTGCCGACCTCGACCATCAGCTCGACGTCTTCGCTGTCGATGCCGAGCGAGTCGACCAACTGCTGCATCCGCCCGACTTCGAACACCCGCCGCTCGCCGGTGAGGCCGATCGCCAGCGACGCCGGCGGCTGCCACACGTGGAGCAGCGTCACCGTCGATCCCAGGGCCGTCACCTGCCGCGCCAGGCGCACCGCCGCTTCCGAGAACGGCGAGTGATCGATGGCGACCACGACCCGTTCGAAGCGGCGGTGGCGCAGCCGGTCCACCCGACCCGGGCGGGTGACCAGCACCGGCGCCGGGGCGTGCCGCGACACCTTGGCCGCCACGCTGCCGAACAGGAACCGCACCGAGCCCGACTCGCCGTGCGCGCCGATGACGATCAGCTCCGCCTGGCCACGCGCTTCCTGGCAGATGGTTTCGACCACCTCGCCGGTACAGACCGCCGGCGACACCCGCGGGCCGGCGCGCTCGTCGGCCCCGGCCGACAACTGCGCGACCAGCTTGTCCAGGTTGCGCCCGAACTCGGCCGCGTGCTTCGCGCGCAGCACCTGCCACGCGTGGCGCGTGACGTACTGCGGCTCGTGGCTCAGCGTCGCCGGATCGGGGATCTCGTCGACGTAGATGACCCGCAGCTCGCCATCATCGTCGGTCAACCACCAGGCGAGGCGAGCTGCCTCTGCGGATGCATCGGAGAAGTCGACCGCCGCGAGGACGCGGCGAAACATCACTTGCCTCCGCCGTGGACGACCAGGACGGAGCAGGGGGCGTGGCGGACGACCGCTTCGGCGACGCTGCCCAGGATGAAGCGGCGGAAGCCACGACGGCCGTGGCTGCCCATGACGATCAGGTCGTAGCGGTTGTCCTCTTCCTTGACCTGCTCGACGATGCCGAAGGCGGCGCCGGCCTGGACCGCGTGATAGGTCACCTCGACGTTGCCGCCGCCGTACTTGTCGACCAGCGCGCGACCGCGCCGATCGGCCTCGTTCTCCAGCGCCTCGCGCATCGGACCGACGGCGGTCTCGGCCACCGGCGCCTCGTAGCCGGCGGCGACCATCGGCAGCTGCCAGAAGTGAACCAGGTCGACCTTGGCGCCCGGCGCGGCCAGGACCAGCGCCATCTCGATCGCCTTCTCGGAGAAGTCACTGAAGTCGGTCGGCACCAGGATCCGCTTGTAGCCGCCGGAGTGATCGCCGCCGGGGCGCGCGACCAGGACGCTGGCGCCGGTCAGGCGCACGGTGCGCTCGGCGACGCTGCCCAGCAGCCAGCGCGCGATGCCGGTACGGCCGTGCGATCCGGTGACCACCAGCTCGGCGCCCAGCTCCTTGGCCGCTTGCGCCAGTCCGGTGTCGGGGAAGCCGTCGATCACCATGTGCGAGACCTCGGCGCCCTGTCCGGCCAGGCGGCCGCGCAGATCCTCGAGCGCCCGGCGGTCGGCCGACAGCTGATCCTTGACGATGGTCTCCCACTCCTCCACCGTTCCCTCGGCTGCGCGCGCGACGGCGGCGTCGATGACCGTGCCGACGTGAACCAGCACCAGCTGGGCTCCGGTATGGCGCGCGATGTCCACGGCTTCGTGGGCTGCGACCTCGGAGTGCTCGGAGAAATCGATACCGACGACGATCTTCTTGAGCTCCATGATGACCTCTACCGGCAGCAAATACACGACCCGTGCCAGGGGCCGTGCTTGTCAGCTCGTGGTCGGTTCGAGCGGTCCGTCGAGCGGGAGCTCGATCCGGAACACGGTGGAATCATTCGATCGGCGCCAGCTCACCTCACCACCATGGGCGCTGGCGATGCGGTGAACGATCGGCAGGCCAAGCCCGGTGCCGGACTCCTTGGTGGTGGTAAAAGGCGCAAAAATGTCGACGTCGGCCGAGGGGCCTGGCCCGCTGTCCTCTACTTCGATCACTCCGGTGTGTACGTTGCGTGACACGCTGATCGCGACGTGGCCGCCGCGTCCTGCCGCCTCGACCGCGTTGCGGACCAGGTTGAGCAACACCTGCTTGATCTGCTCGTCGTCGTAGCGCGCGGCGACCGGTGCATCCAGCCGGGTGACCAGGGTCAGGCCGGCCTCTTCCATCTCCGGCTCGAGCAAGGTGATCACCGTCTTCACCGTCTCGCACAGGTCGCCGCCGGCGAGGCGCAGCGTGTGCGGGCGGGCGAAGTCGAGGAACTCTCCGACCAGGCCGCCCAGCCGCGCCAGCTCTTCTCTGACCACCCGGGCGGCGACGAGTGCCTTCTCGCGGTTGCTCGGTGTGGCCTTGGCCAGCCGGCGCTCGACCAGGGTCAGCTGCAGCTGCGCCGAGTTGAGCGGGTTGCGGATCTCGTGGGCCAGGCCGGCCGCCAGCGTGCCCAGACCGGCCAGCCGCTCGGCACGGTGGGTGCGCTGGGCCATGGCGCGCTCGTCGGTGACGTCGCGGCCGATGACGCAGGCGACGGCGCCGCCCGGCGCGGCCAGCCGGGTCACCTGCCAGGCCGTCCAGCGCAGCGCCCCGCTCTGGGTGCGCAAGACGGCGTCGAACACGCCGCCGCGGCGATTCGGCGCCGCCGCCGCCATGGCGGCTTCGGCGTCCGGGCGCGATTCCGCCGTCCACAGGAGCTCCAGGCATGGCTCGCCGAGGACCTCACGGCGCTTGTATTCGGTCACCTCTTCGGCCTTGCGGTTGAACAGCACGATCCGGCCGGCGTGATCGATGGCGATGATCATCACGTCGGCGTTCTCGACGATCTCGTGGTAGCGGGTCTCGGAGATGGCCAGGCGTCGCTCGAGCAGCTCCTTCTCCATCTGCTCGTAGCGCCGTACCGCCGCCACCGAGTCGTCGCGGTAGCTCTCGAGCATGATGGTCAGATCGATGTCGAGGATCTTGTGCAACGCCGCGGCGACTTGCTGCCGACGGGCGGCATCGCCGGTCATGTCGCGCTGCGCGATCTCCTGCAGATGGACGCGGATGACGTCCATGGCGGTGAACATGTAGCGCTGCGGCAGGCGCACCTGGACGTGGACCCGGCCGATGCGCGAGCGGCGCTCGAAGTAGTCCTGGTCCCACGGACCGCGCAGGAGCCGGTCCATCCAGGCCTGCAGGGTGACCTTGAGCCGCTCGACCTGCTCCTGGTTGCGGAACACCTGCGCCGCCGCGGGAAAGCTTCGCAGGCGATCGTAGAAATCGTCGGCGATCGTCGGGAAATGCGGGTGCGCGACCTCGTGGAGGGCAATCAGCGCGGCTTCGTCGCCGGGCCCGAAATCGACGTATCGCTTGATCTCGTCGAGCAAAGACTCGGCCACGGCACCACTTTTACCACGGTCGGAGGCCGTTACTAGACCATGGGGACACTGAATGCAACTTCTGCGGGGCCATGCGCTACCTGTGCAAATTTTTCGTGCTTGCTCCCCCAAGCCCCCCGAAAAGGTCGCCTGATGCTGGCACGGGCCTCGCAAGGTTGAGAACCATGGCGTCTCTCGCCCCAACGCATCCCGAACGAGGTCAACGCACCGTGAGCAAGGGTCGGATTCTGGTCGTAGATGACGAAGCCAATGCACGCACGGCCCTCGGCGAGCTGCTCCGCGAGGAGGGCTACGAGATCGAGACCGCGGCCGACGGCTTCAAGGCACTCGGCAAACTGGACGGGTTTGCGCCGCACCTGGTGCTGACCGATCTCAAGATGCCGGGCATGGATGGCATCGAGCTGATGGGCAAGGTTCGCACCCGCCACCCCGACTCCGAGGTGGTGGTAATGACCGCCTTCGGCGCGGTCGAGACGGCGGTGGAGGCGATGCGCGCTGGTGCCGCCGACTACCTGACCAAGCCGCTCAACTTCGACGAGCTGCTCATCGTCACCGAGCGCACGCTCGAGCGCAGCAAGATGCACGCCGAGGCGGCCGAGCTCAAGGCCCGTCTGGGCGAGCGCTCGCGCAAGGGCAACATCATCGGCGACAGCCCGCCGATGCAGAAGGTGTTCAAGGTGATCGACCAGGTCGCGCCGTCGCGCGCCTCGGTGCTGATCACCGGCGAGAGCGGCACCGGCAAGGAGCTGGTGGCCGAAGCGATCCACCAGCAGAGCCCACGAGCCAACGGCCCGTTCATCAAGCTGCATTGCGCGGCGCTGGCCGAAACCCTGCTCGAGAGCGAGCTGTTTGGCCACGAGCGCGGCGCGTTCACCGGCGCGGTCGCGCGGCGTGACGGTCGCTTCCAGCTGGCCGACGGCGGCACCCTGTTCCTCGACGAGATCGGCGAGATCTCGCCGTCGGTGCAGGTCAAGCTGCTCCGCTTCCTGCAGGAGCGCGAGTTCGAGCGGGTCGGCGGCTCGCAGACCATCCAGGTCGATGTTCGGGTGATCGCCGCGACCAACCGCGATCTGGCCGGCGCGGTCGCCAAGGGTAACTTCCGCGAAGATCTCTACTACCGACTCAACGTGGTCAGCCTGGAGATGCCGGCGCTGCGCGAGCGCAAGAACGACATCCCGATCCTGGCCAATTTCTTCCTCCAGCGATTCTCCCGCGAGAACGGCAAGAACATCAAGGCCTTCTCCGACGGCGCCCTCGAGTCGCTGGTCGCCTACGACTGGCCGGGCAACGTGCGCGAGCTGGAGAACGCGGTCGAGCGCGCCGTGGTGATGACCAATAACGATCTGGTCCAGCAGGACGCGCTGCCGACCAACGTGGCGCCACGCATGGGCGCCGACGGCTCGCCGCCGATCCCCGGCAGCACGCTGGAAGAGATCGAGCGTTTCGCCATCCTCAAGACCCTCGAGGAGACCGGCGGGTCGACCTCGCGGGCGGCCGACATCCTGGGGATCAGCGTGCGCAAGATCCAGTACAAGCTCCACGCCTACCGGGAGGCGCCCAAATCCCACATCGACGTGGTGCGCGAGGACGAACCGTCGTAACGCCGGCGGCCGCGAGGTAATCGCATGGCAACGTCGCAGGACAAGCTGGTGGTGCTGGTACCGGTCGATTTCTCCGACCCGTCGCGGCGTGCCATGACCTGGGCGTTCGACTACGGCCAGCGAGCGCCGTGCGACATCCATCTCCTGCACGTGGTCGAGCGCCACTTCACCTTGCGCGACCTGGTCGACCCCAGCGCCGAACGGCTCAAAGTCGAGCTGGCCGAGGTCTCCAAGGCGGCGCAGCAGGAGCTCGAGGCGATGGCGCCCAAGACCGAAGACCGCGAGCTCCTCGGCGAGCTCCACCATCACGTCGCCATCGGCCGGCCGGCCGACGAGATCTTGCGCCTGGCTCGCGAGCTGGGTGCCGACTTGATCGTCATGGGAACCCACGGCCTGAGCGGCGCGGTTGAACGACTGTTCGTCGGCTCGGTGGCCCAGAAGGTGGTCCGGACGGCGCCCTGCACGGTGGTCTCGGTGAAACCAAAACAGGCCGCGCCTGGGGCCAGCGCGTAAAAGCTGCGTCGCCCCGAGGGGCCAACCGCCAGTTTTTCGTCCGCGACGTCCCGTATTCGCGGGTTTGCGTGGGGTACGGCCCTTGCAGGCCCTGGGGCCAGTGCGTCGTTGGGAGAGTTCGACATGGCGATCCGTGTGAAAGGCGATTTGATCGAGTTCGCGCCGCGTTCGGACCAGTCCTTCGACGCGATGCGCGAAGCCCGTGCCTCGGTGGTTGGGCCCAAAGCGGCTGGCCCTCAGGGCCACAAGCGCTTGCTCGAGCAGGTGCGCCTGACCTGCATGAAGGGCGGCCCGGTGCATGACGGCATCGAATGCCTCGAGTGCGATCGTTTCGTCAACTACGTCCCGTCCCCCGACGGTTCGCAGGTGTCGATCCGTTGTCGGTGGAACGAGGATGATCCGATCTCGGACATCATGACCCCAGCTGGCGCCCTGGTCACCGTGACCTCCACGAGCACGCTACAGGCTGCGGAAGAGCTGGCGATCGCGCAGGGGGTCCACCACTTGCTCGTGGTCGACACGGATGAGCTGGTCGGCGTGATCTGCCGCTGCGACCTGTCACCGCGCCCGCGGTCGTCGCGGGCGGTGGGTGAGCGGATGGCCAGCTCTATGTGGATTGCGTCGCCTACGGCGACGCTCGGGGAGGCGGTCTCGGTGATGCGCGATCAGCGCATCGGCTGCCTGCCCGTGGTCGAGGCCGAAGACCTCGTCGGCGTCGTTACGCGCACGGATCTGGCGCGCGTGGGCGTAGATGACTACCGGTTCGGATAGCACGGAGAAGAAGAGACATGGACGCATCCAGACTGTTCAGCAGTACCGAGCTCACCAGCGCCGCCGGGTGTACCCGCAAGGCCCTGCGCTACTATCAGGCCAAGGGGCTGATCAAACCGGTTCGCAGCACCGGCAACCGCCGCTACGACGAATCGGCTTTTCATCGCCTTCGTCTGATCGTCGGCTTGCGCGACGCGGGCCTCGGCATCGAGGAGATCGCCAACCTGATCGAGGCGCACTCCAAGCCAGAGCCGCACGCGGCTGTGGCGCCTGTCGCCAACCAGGTGGCCACCGAGCTCGACTCGATGGTTCAGGTGGTGACCGAGCGAATCGACGCGCTGCGGCGGGTACGTCATCGCCTGGTGACCGCTCGCGAGACCCTCGAAGGATGCAAGCAGTGCAACGGTGAGCTCGAGGATTGCGAGGGCTGCGCCGAGCGCGGCTCGCTCGACTCGGCCACTCGCGCGCTGCTCACCGACGTATGATCGCCATCTGAGACGATCGCAGTCGCGTCGCCAGCGCGACTGCGATTGCGGTGCCGATGCCGATGAGCAACCCGGTGGAGATGCCGGCGACGAGGATGGCGGCGAAAGTTGTCGCCATCACTGCCAGCTGTGGGGGGGCGTGGCGGTAGAGGTGGCGAACCTCGGCGACGTCGACCAGACCGACGACGGCCGAGATGATGATGCTGGCCAGCACCGCTCGGGGCAGGTAATAGAACAGGGGGGTCAGGAACAGTAGCGTGAGGGCGACCGCCGACGCGGTTATCAGCGCCGCCAGGCCGGACCGCGCGCCGGCCTGGGCATTGACCGCGGTGCGCGCCAGGCCGCCGGTAACCGGAAATGCGCCGATCAGCGCGGCGCCGGCGTTGGCCAGTCCCAGGCCCCACAGCTCAGTGTTGGGCCGGATCTCGTAGCCGCGCCGGCGGGCGAAAGCACGGGCGACCGAGGTCGCCTCCATGAAGCCGATGGCGGCGATGGTCACCGCTATCGGCAGCAAGTGAAGGATGTCGTCCATCGAGCCGGACGGCAGCGCCAGCGCCGGTAGGCCACCCGGCACCGATCCGACGATGGCGACGTCTGCGCCGGTGACCCAGACGGCCAGCGAGCCGAGGACGACCACGGCCAGCGCCCGCGGGAACATCGGCCGCCAGCGGCGCAGCGCCACCAGCAGCACGATCGAGCCGACGCCGATCGCGGCAGTCGGCAGATCGACGTCGGCGGCGTTGCGACCGGCGGCGGCGATGGTGTGGAACAGCGTGCCGCGCGACAGCTGCAGGCCGAGCAGCGGGCCCAGCTGACTGGCGGTGATGATCAGCGCGGCGGCCGAGGTGAAGCCAGCGATGACCGAGTGGGGGATGCGCGTCGCCAGATGGCCGATGCGCAGCAGCGCCATGGTCATGTAGGCCCCGGCGACCAGCGCCGCCAGGAGGATCGCCAGCTCGCCGTAGCGCGCGCTGCCGGCCACCGCCAGGGCGCCGACGGCGGCGCCGGTCAACATCGAGTCGATGGCTGCCGGCCCGATCGACACCTCGCGCGAGCTGCCGATGAAGGCGTAGATGACCAGCGGCAGGGTCGCCGCGTAGAGGCCAGCGATCGGCGGCAAGCCGGCGAGCAGCGCGTAGGCCATCCCCTGGGGAACCAGCATGACCGCGGTCGTCAGCCCGGCGACGAGGTCGCCGCGCAGGTCGGCGCGGTCATAGGAACGGAGCCAGAAGGGGAGAAAGCGTCGCACGTACCGGAGAAATTGCAGGCCCTGTTCCGGGTTGGCCTTGAAGGTCATTCCTTCATTGTTTCGCCGTGTTGAGCGCCGCAGGACGAGCGGTCGACGGCACTGTCGCGTATCATGTCGCGACATGAGTCGCGACACCCTCGTCCGGCCCGAGGTCACCCTGACCAACTTCCGCGGCATCCTCACTGCCGCGCCGGAAATGCGCCACCTGTTCACCCAGCTCGAGCGGGTGGCGCGTACCGATTCATCGGTGCTGATCCGCGGCGAGACCGGCACCGGCAAGGAGCTGGTGGCAGCCGCGGTCCACGAGCTGGGGCGACGATCCCGCGGTCCGTTCCGCGCCATCAACTGCGCCACCCTGACCGCCGAGCTCCTGGCCTCGGAGCTGTTCGGTCACGTGCGCGGCGCCTTCACCGGCGCGGTCCGCGATCGCCAGGGGCTGTTCGAGCTGGCCAACGGCGGCACGGTCTTCCTCGACGAGATCGCCGAGATGCCGCTCGACATCCAGGCGCGCCTGCTGCGCGTGGTGCAGGAGCGCAACTTCATCCCGGTCGGCGGCACCGATCCGATCCAGGTCGACGTGCGCCTGTTGTCGGCCACCAACAAGGCGCTGCGGCGCGAGGTGGAGGAGAAGCGCTTCCGCGAGGACCTGATGTACCGCATCCGCGTGGTGCCGCTGTTCCTGCCGCCGCTGCGCGAGCGGACCGGCGACGTCGAGGCGCTGGCCTGGCACTTCGTCGACGAGCGCAACCGCGCCCCCGGCGAGCGCGTCGTCGAGCGGATCAGCGCCGACGCCATGGACGCGATGCTCGGCTACGACTGGCCGGGCAACGTGCGCGAGCTGCACAACGTCATCGAGTACGCCTTCGCCGTCGGCGAGGGGCCGGTCCTGGACACCAGCGACCTGACGCCCGAGCTGCGCGGCGAGCCGCCGCCCGACGAGCCGCTCGAGGATGCCGGCGAGCGGGCGCAGATCGCCGAAGCCCTGCGCCGCGCCGGCGGGCGCAAGGCCGAGGCAGCGGAGCTGCTGGGGATCAGCCGTTCGACGCTGTGGCGGAAGTTGCGCGAGCTCCGACTCGGTTGACCGCCCGGTCCCAGATCCGGTAGAGCACCACGCCGCCGGTCATGCCGGCGACGAACAGCAGCGTCTGGCTGCCCAGTCCCACACTGCCGACCAGGCCCGGCCCGGGGCAGAAGCCGCCCATGCCCCAGCCGATGCCGAAGAGCGACGCGCCGGCGATGAGCCGCGCGTCGATGTCGCGCCGCGTGGGCACTGCCAGGACGTCGGCGAACAGCGGGCGCTCGCGCCGGCGGATCAGCCGGAAGGCGATGGCGTAGACCACGGTTGCCCCGCCCATGACGAAGAGCAGGGTCGGGTCCCAGTGGCCGCCGAAGTCGAGGAAGCCGACGATCTTCTGCGGGATGGTCATCCCCGCCAGGCCGAGGCCGAGGGCGAACACCACACCGATGATGAACGAGAGGATGACGTTGCGCGGCCTCATGCCGACACCCCGAATGCATGCATCAGCGCCACGGTGATGGCGCCCGTGGCCATGAAGGTGCCGGTGGCAATCAACGAGCGCGGCGACAGCCGCGCGACTCCGCAGACGCCATGGCCGCTGGTGCAGCCGCTGCCCAACTGGGTGCCGAAGCCGACCAGGATGCCGGCGAAGAGGATCATCTCCAGGGGCGCAACCGCCACATGGGGCATACGTGCCGGCCACAGGATGGCGAGGATCCCTCCACCCGCTAACAGGCCGAGGACGAACGCCAGGCGGCTCATCCTCTCGCCATCATTGCGCAGGGCGTTGCCAAAGATGCCGCTGACGCCGGCGATGCGGCCGTTGCCGAGCAACATTGCTGCCGCGGCCAGTCCAATCATCGCGCCGCCGGCGAGTCCGTAGATCGCGTCGGTGTGTGTCATTGCTACTCCTGGCCCCGAGGGCAGGCAGCTGCTCCAGAGCAGAATGCATACCAGGAGTAATACGGAAGCAAAGCACCAACTTGGGCCCCCCCGCGCTACAGCCGTTGCGACATCGTCGCACATGTCTGCAACGCGGGCGGGCCATGCGCTCGAAGCGCCCGACCGGAGGAGGAGTCTGGGCCGGCGATCGGTTTGCGGCGCGAGCGTTGGTAACCCGGTCGCCGCTCTAGAATTCTAGATGAGGGGAGCGTAGTCCGGGCGCTCCTGAGCAATTCCGCTCTTGTAGTTGTAGACGTGCGGCTTGACGTGCCGGTGCGAATGCTCTTCGCACCACCAAACGGCGCCGTCGGTTTCCTTGCGCTTGGCGACGCAGGCCGCACACGCCGGCTCCGGCTCGAACGCCGGGTCGGGGGCGGCGTGCTTGGTCGGCGGCCGCGCGACCAGCACCGGACAGGGGCCGAGGCGGACGACCTTCTCGGCCACCGACCCCAGAAGCAGGCGGCCCATGCCGCTGCGGCCGTGGGTGCCGACGACGATCATGTCGGCCTCGGCCTCGGTCGCCAACTCCACGATCTCCTTGGCCGGCGATCCCAGGCGGCCGTGGACGAACA
>Ga0114931_10008058_pt1 | contig 12807 bp, 10 predicted proteins | sample 2SBtaG_FD_89579 | JGI IMG/M metagenome (GOLD analysis project Ga0114931, IMG submission 89579) | Deep subsurface microbial communities from Kolumbo volcano to uncover new lineages of life (NeLLi) - 2SBTROV14_V59a metaG | ecosystem: Environmental > Aquatic > Marine > Volcanic | place: Kolumbo...
CCTCATCGGTATCACCTTTGGTAAATCCCATTGCTTTAAGCCCATCAAAGATTACCCTAGACGCGGTAAAATGCACTTTTTTATAATTAATTCCCGGTTTAAGGCAATTTAATGCAGCATTATGAGCATCAAGTGCTATTTGATAAATCTCCTTTTGACGCTCGGTAAAAGTTGGTGATACGGGGAAGGTACTTGACATATCCCCAGCATAATGTAATGGATCCTCAGCTCCGGCATCCAGTAAAAACAAATCGCCTTTTTTAATGGTATTACCATGGTAGTGGTTATGCAAGGTCTGCCCATCTATAGTAGCTATAATAGGAAACGACAGATCTCCACCTGCCGCAAGTGCAACTTCATGAACCTTGGCTGCTACCTGTGCCTCGGTCATACCCGGGCGGGCATAATGCATGGCGGCCACATGCATATCAGCGGTAACTGATACGATACTTTCTAGCTGCTCTATTTCTTCAGAAGATTTAATGTTTCGTTGTTCACCAACTCCGATAATCAATTCAACAGAAGCATGCTGGCTAGTTTTATCAATTGGGATGTCGAGCCAGTTATATAATTTAATTTGATGTTCCGGACGGTAAGGTGGCAGAAAATGAATCTGGCGATTTATTTTATTACTCTTTTTAAGAAAATTTATACACTCAGCAAGTGTTCCCGTGGTCTCCACACCAACACCCACACTACGTTCTTTAATGGTCGATTGTGTTCCCATCCAAACAATTTGATCAATGGTAAGATCATCACCAAAAATAGCATCACGGTCTTCATCTAGGTCAATGATCCCAACCAATCCCGGTTGGTCGAGACCAAAATAATAGAGGAAGCTACTATCCTGTCGGAAACGATAGGTATTATCCAAATAGTTCATCGAACTCTCTTCATTACCCAAAAACAGAAGGATTCCTGTTTCGAATTTATTTTTCAATTTCTGACGCCTTTTAACATAGATTTCTTTAGAGAACATAGTGAAGTTTTAATAATTCGAAGGTTTAACTTATTTTTCTTTATTATACCTAATTATAACTACCGGGTTAGTCTATAAATTAATAATGCCGTTCGTTTAGTAAGTGTCTCCAGGGTAGTAAGATCTATATATTCATCGGGTGTATGGGAACCGCCACCCATAGCACCCAAACCATCTATACCATCGGTATATTGCGCTACAAAGGAGATATCGGCAGCACCCCGCTTTAGTGGATCATAAGCTTTTACTTCTCCCTGGCCCATATCTACACTCACCTGGCTAAGTACCTTCATTACGGCCAAATTGCCATCGGTAGGTGGCATGGCAGGATAACTATCCCAAAAGGTTATCTCACCCCCGGTTTTCGGATAATGTTGAGACACAATTTCTTGCATGGCTACACGGGCCTGTTCTTTTTGCTCTTCGGAAATAAAGCGGAGTCCGCCGGTAACCACCGACTTTTGTGGAATAACATTTGATTTACCAAAGGCTGTACCTTTAAAATTGGTATTATCATAGTCAACAAACGTACCACCCAGCATCACGCCCGGATTGAATGTAAGGTATTTTTCTTCATGAAGTTGCTCATAGAACTGATTCAAAATCCTGGAAGTTTCAAAAATGGCTCCAGCGCCATTTTCTTTACTAAAAATATCGGCACTATGGGCGCGCACGCCACTTACTTCCAGTTTCCAGCCGCTAGAACCCCTACGAGCAATGGTGGCATCATTAAAACCACTGGAGCCTTCAAAGCCAAGGGCTATATCACTACGCTTACCGGCTTCAATAATATCTTTTCTACTGATCGACAAGGGTTTACCTGTTTCTTCTTCATCACCATGCAGGGCGACAATGATTTGTGTGTCCTTTAACAATCCTGCCTCATATAATGCTTTAAGGGCATATAACATGATGATATCTCCCCCTTTCATATCTTCTGCTCCCGGTCCCAGGGCGATCGTATCCTGGTCTTCATAATGCTGAAAAGGACTATCTTCTTCAAAAACGGTATCTAAATGACCAATTAATAATAACCGCTTACCCTTACTGCCTTTTCTTTCAGCAAATAAGTGACCGGCACGTTGCATTTCTTTAGGCATTTCAATCCATTGTGTAGTAAAACCCAATTCCTTAAAAGCAGTGTCAAATTCCTTACCGACCTTACGTACACCGGCAATATTCATCGTGCCACTGTTAATATTCACCAATTTTTCCAGGAAAGCTACGGCCTCCTGATGATTATTAGACACGTTTTCCAGTATTCTCTTTTCCGTTCGGGTAAGTTTTTGCGCCAAACCTACGGTAGCCATCAAGAGGAGAATACTTACAGACAATATTGATATTCGATGCATAATTTTTAGTTGTTAAAATGTATAAGTTGCTAAAAATATAAATTAATAAAATACAGATAATGTTTTCATCTAACTTATTGATGAATGGCACTCGCTTTGTAACTTTATAAAAGAAACTTGTAGATATTCAAATGAAAATTCTACTTACTGGTGCAACTGGAACTGTAGGCCTGGCAACCCTTAAGCATTTGCTAAAGAATAAAACAAATGACATAGCGGTTTTTGATATAAAAAGCCGCAAAGTAAAACGCCTGCTAAAACCTTTTAAAGGTAAAATCAAAATTTACTATGGCGATATTGCTGTTAAAGATAACCTGCTAGATGCTTGTAAGGGAATAGATGTGGTTATTCACTTAGCGGCTATTATCCCGCCACTGTCAGATGACAACCCGTCTCTGGCTGAAAGGGTGAATGTTAATGGCACCCGCAATCTGCTTGAACTTGTCAAATGCTATTCTCCAGGTGCCTTTTTCATTTATGGTTCTAGCATATCAGTGTATGGTGACCGCCTGCAAAACCCAAGCATAAAAGTTAGTGACCCACTAATACCCAGCCCAGGTGACGAGTATGCGAAGACCAAACTTAAAGCTGAACAACTAATCAAACGCTCAGGCCTAACATTCACCATTTTCAGAATAACTGCAGTGATGGGGGCTAGCAACCACAAAATTTCTAAGCTAATGTTTCATATGCCACTGGCTACTCCTATTGAGTTGGTAACACCAAACGATGTTGGTAGGGCTTTCGCCAACGCACCCCTTAAAAAAGCTGCCTTGGCCGGCAAGATATTCAACCTGAGTGGTGGCATAACATGCCAGGTAATATATGAGGAATTCATCTGCCAGGCCTTTAAAAATAGTGGTTTAGGGAAACTCGACTTTCCGCAAAATGCCTTCGCGACCCGTAATTTTCATTGTGGATATTATGCCGATGGTGATGATCTGGAAAATATCCTGCACTTCCGTAAAGACTCTCTTCACAATTTCTACAAGTTGCAACAAAGCGCCATTCCTGCCTATAAAAAAACCTTGGTTTCACTATTCAGAAAACCAATTAAAATGGCTTTAGTAGCTAAATCTGAACCATTACAAGCCATACGGAATAAAAATATAGCTTTAATCAATCGTTTTTTTGGTGACGATATAACAGACTAAGAGCGTTTCCTATAAGTAAATAATGATAGTCCTATACTCGCGACAGCCATAATACCAATGATGTAAAAATGCCGGGAAACATGCCTGAATTCGCTTCCCTTTAGTAATACCATGCGTATCAATTGCATAAAATACGTTACCGGGTTAAATGCGGTAATATTTTGGGCCCAGACCGGCATATTTTCTACTGCCGTAAACAAGCCACTCATCAAAATAAAAATTACTACAAAAAACCAACTTATCAACATGGCTTGTTGCTGGGTGTGGGTAATGGTGGAGATAATTAAACCTAAACCGAGCACAACCACCAGATAAATGGCAGCAAAGGCAAAAAGTAAAGCCACATTACCCACTACTGGGAAATCAAAAATTAGCTTGCCTACCCCTAAGCCAAAAGACAATTCAAACATCCCAATAATCCAGAAAGGCAAGAGTTTACTAATTATAAATTGGCCTTTGGTTATGGGGGTAACATTTAGTTGTTCAATAGTACCTATCTCCTTTTCACGTACGATATTCATGGCAGATAAAAACATACCAATCATCGTTACCAAAATAACAACCAGACCGGGCGTAATATAATTCTTGTATTCAAGTTCTTCATTAAACCAAAACCGGGATTCAATCTTTAAAGGAAGGCTTAATTTAGACGGTAATTTATGCCACTTTCGAATTATTTCACTATTATAATCAAGGAGAATAGAATTAGTATAATAATAAATAATACTTGCCGCACTACCATCAATAGCACTAATATCCAGCATTATTGAAGCATTATTTTCACGTAGTAGATCAGATTCAAATTTGGCCGGAATTTGAATTAATAAATCAATTTTATTTTTGTCCATTAAAAGTTGTCCTTCTTTTAATGAATTAAGATTTTCATGAAGCCGGTAGTAACCCATCGATAATAGTTTACTGGCTAAGGCCTTGCTGGTTTGTGAACGATCCTGGTCAAAGATGGCCACATCTATCCTTTTAATCTCAAAAGTAGCAGCATTTACTAAAATCAGTAGTTGTATGATGGGCATCACAAATATTAGCGGTAACATGGCCTTGTTGCGAAATATCTGCTTAAACTCTTTCCTTAATAAGAATTTTATTCGTCTCATGCCAATCTGATATTAAAACTCTTAATACTTGCAACGGTAAACACAACAATATAACCCAGGATTATCAACGTTTGTGGCCACAGAACACCCAAGCCAACCCCTTGTAACATAATACCTTTGACAATAATGATAAAATATTTGGGTAGCATGATATAGCTAAGTGCCTGCAATGGCCATGGCATGCTATCAATTGGGAAGATAAACACGGAAAGTAATATCGTTGGCAACATCAAAGCAAATAAGGAGATCATCATGGCTACCTGCTGTGATGCTGTTTTGGTAGAAATAAATATACCGATACTCAAGGCGGCAATGATAAACAAAATCAATTCTAAAACAAGCAATCCGAAGTTCCCCATCATAGGCATTTCAAAGACTGTAAATCCCAGTACCAAAATAATCATGGCATTAAAAAACGACAGCAATAAATAGGGTAACACCTTGCCAACTACTATTATACCTGGCTTAAGTGGTGAAACCAGTAGTATTTCCATGGTTCCCAGCTCTTTTTCGCGTGTTAGGGCAATGGAAGTAAGCAAGGTGCTCACAATCATCAGAATAACAGTAATTACGCCTGGCACAAAAAGGAATACGCCTTTCAATTCCGGGTTATAGGTCATACGCACTTCAGAGACTATCTGGTTGGGTGGGGTATACCCTAGCTCCTCTCGCATAAATCCAAAGATGATAGCAGAGGCATAATTTGACAATAAATTTGCCTGATTAGGGTCAGATGCATCTGATAATAACTGTACTTTTACATCATCATCACTAAATTTCTTAGCAAACTTAGGTGGAATCACCAAGGCAAGCATGTGTTCACCACTTCTAAAGCCATTAGAAATATCATCATAACTTTGGGATACACTAGCAAGTTTAAAATAATCTGTGGCCAACAACTTAGATATAAGTTTTTTAGACATCACATCATTTGATTGATCCCAAACAGTAATATTGGCATCTTTAACCTCATTGGTGATAGCATAACCAAACAAAAAAACCTGGGCAATAGGTAAGCCAAAAAGGATAAGCAATGTTCGCGGATCGCGGAATATATGCTTAAATTCTTTTTTTATAAATACAATCAGTTCCTTCATAGCTAATCTCTATTTCGCGCCATTTTTAAGAAAACTTCATCCATATTCTTGCTGTTGAATTTTTGTTTTAAACCTGCCGGTGTATCAAGTGCCATAATTTTTCCTTCTACCATAATCGAAACCCGATTACAATATTCTGCCTCATCCATGTAATGAGTTGTTACAAAAGGAGTAATCCCATTTTCTGCTGCTTCATAAATCATCTCCCAAAATTGCCTCCGTGTTATTGGGTCTACCCCACCGGTTGGTTCATCAAGAAAAACAATGCTAGGTTCATGAAATATAGCTACCGAAAAAGCCAACTTCTGCTTAAATCCAAGTGGTAAAGATGCCACCCTACGATTCTTGAAATTATCAATCTTCAGTTTATTAATCAGTATTGCCGATTTCTCACGGATAGCAGCCATACGCATACCATAGATACCGCCAAACAATTCAATATTTTCAGCTACGGTTAAATCATTATAAAGCGAAAATTTCTGGCTCATATAGCCAATATTCTCTTTGATCTTATCGGCCTTGTGCCACACATCATAGCCTGCCACATGCGCCTCACCCGATGTTGGCCGCAATAAACCTGTAAGCATCTTTATTGCCGTAGTTTTACCGGCTCCGTTTGCTCCCAAAAAGCCAAAAATCTCTCCCTTTGCCACCTTAAAGCTAATATTATCTACCGCTGTAAAGTGGCCAAACTTCTTGGTAAAATTGGTGGCATTTATTACATAGTTACTATTCATTATATAGCATTAAATCAATAAAACAATCTTCGATGTTTGGGGTTATAGCTTTAATTTTTACTGCTTTATGTTCTTGGTGAATTGCCTCAGTCACTGTAGGCAAACTGTGGCTATCATCCAGGGTTATATGGATAGAGTCACCAAATGGTTGTGCATTAATAATATGTTCATTCTGGCGCAGTTCCTCTAATAACAAATGTAATTTCTCTCCTTGTATAGCATAGAGTGGTTTATTGAACTTATTTATTACCTCCTCCGGCTTATCTACTTCCATGATCTTACCGGCCTGAATCAAGGCTACCCTGTCACATAAGGTGGCTTCATCCATATATGCAGTAGAAACTAGGATAGTAATGCCAGCAGTCTTAAGCCGCATAAGCATTTCCCAAAATTCTTTCCGGGAAACTGCATCTACCCCTGTGGTAGGTTCATCGAGCACCAACAGTAGTGGCTTATGTATTAAAGCACAGCTTAGTGCCAGTTTCTGTTTCATACCTCCGGAAAGGTCTCCTGCCCTACGATTTTTATAAGGTTCAATCTGCTCATATATATCTTTAATTAAATCGTAGTTTTCTTCAATCGTGGTACCAAATAAAGTGGCGAAAAAGTTAAGATTTTCTACTACTGTTAAATCCTGATAAAGCGAAAAGGACCCAGGCATATAACCAACATTTTCACGAACAAACTGATAGTGCTCAACCACATCCTTGCCATCCATGGTGATGGTTCCTTCATCTGGCAGTAACAAGGTAGTGAGCATTCGAAACAAGGAGGTCTTTCCCGCGCCATCCGGCCCAATCAAACCAAAAAGTTCACCCTGGTTAACTTTTAGATTAACGTTCTCTACAGCACTTATTAGGCCATATTTTTTTGATATATGCGAAAATTCAACCATTAAAAATGCACTTCTCCGGGCATACCCATTTTCAGATAACCATCATTTTTAACATTTACTTTAATAGCATACACTAGGTTTACCCGTTCCTCTTTGGTTTGAATAATTTTAGGGGTAAATTCAGACTCGGCAGAGATCCAGGTGATGTTGCCCGGGAACGTTTTTGTACTGTCCTGAAAGTCAATAGTAACAGATACCTGTTGCCCTTCTTTAATGGTGGCAAGTTGTGGTTCACTCACATATGCCTTTAAATACATATCCGACATATCCGCTATTTTATATAATGGTTTACCCGGAGCTACCAGTTCGTTTTTTCGTGCCAGCTTTGTTAGCACTAATCCTGCTGCAGGGTTTATAATTTCGCAATGAGAAATTTGCTCATTAACCAAATCAACTTTAGCAAGTAAAGCATTTACTTGAGCATCAATAACCTGATACTGGCTCTTTAGGGCTTTCATTTTACTTTTCAGTACCTCTATATTGCCTTCAAGGTCGTCCAATTGCTTTTGGGTTGCCGCTTGCGACTCGATGAGTCGTTCTACCCTATTTCGTTCACGTTTAAGGTTAGTCATCTCTGCTTCCAACACCTTTTGCTCCGCTGCAATGTTGGCTTTCTTAACTTTTACCGATCCTATGTTGGCAATTATTTCATTCTTCTGAATAATCAAGGTGGTAGAATCTATGGTTCCTACCAAAAAACCCGGTTTTAACCTATCGCCTTCTTCGATATTAAATTGTAACAACTCACCACTCGCCTGGGCCGAGATGGTGGTTTCTTCCACTTCGAAATTACCATAGGCATCTGCCTTATCATCACTGGAATTGCATGAGATAAAGATTACTGACAATATCAGCATACTTATGGTATTGATTTTTGTAAGCATATTTTTCCTATTTATGGTCTGCATCATCTTTATTTATTTACCTTGAATTATTGAATAACTTATCTTGGCTAGCGCCAATTTAATTACATGAATTGATTCATTAAGCTCAGCTACTGCTTCATTATTTAGTTGAATAAGAAAATCTGTTGAAGTAGCCGTGCCACCACTCAACCTGGCACTTGTTTGTTGGGTTACTTCCTGACGTAAGGATAAGATTTCCTTATCCCGGGTGATTAATTCTTCATATTTGTTTATCTCTTGCCTTTGCTTCACTAACTCTGTTTCAAGTTGGAGTTTTGCCCGATCATATTGATATGAAAGAATATCTTGGTTCCACCTAATGAGTTGACGATCGTTTTTCGATTTATGCCAATCGAGGATTTTCCAGTTCAGCTTCAATCCTACTAATACCATAGGGCTAACTGATGAATTAAAGATATCATACCCCGGATAGCCTATACCAACATTCCCAAAAACTCCTATATATGGCATTCTGCTAGCAGCCGAAATATCTGATTGAGCTATCAATAAGTTTTGCTGGCTGTCAATCAACCTTAATTCCGGCCTGGCTTCAACCCCAACATCCGATATTTCCACCTCAGGCAGAGCAAATTTACTGGCACTATTGAATTGATGCAACGTAAGTGTTGACAGTTGTTGGCGTAAGGATCGCTCGAGATATTCAAGGTCTATCGCACTTTGCTTCAGCTTAAGTAGCTCAGCCTTTAAATTCAGTAAATCCGATTCATAAGCTACCCCTGCATCGATAGCACCCTGCAATTGTTTGGCTTTGGCATCAACTGTTTTCATCTGATGGTTGATGATTTCAGTTTGCTCTCTTACCAAAACAATAGAGCTGTATAACCCGGTTATTTTCGATTTTAACTTAATTTTATCTATCGCTATCTGGTAAGCTTTACTATCGTAAGAAAGGGAATCAATTAACTTTTTATGGGCGGCTATACGTCCGTTATATACTGTTTGATTAAAATTTACTAATAATCTGTTAAAATTTAATGGTACATTGGGTGACTCAAGCCCTGGTACAGGCGGTATTTGAATGGTAATATTTTCGTTCTGATATGTTGCCGTACCATCCAAAACCAAATTGGGCAAGTTCAATTTAGTGTCATTTGCCATTGCCATTTCCTGGCTTTGGCGAATACGTGATTCTTGATCGGCAAATTTTTGGGCCTGGTTAGCCCAGTAAACACAGGAATCGAGGCTGATAAATTGAGCAATGCCACTATTTGTGGTGGATATAACAATTAATAATAATAATAAATAGGGTCTCATAATGATTTCACTAAATATGATAATGTCTTTTTAACTAATGGTCTTCGTTCTTCAATCAGGTGAATAAAATTGTTTTCATTTTCAACCATATTTAATACAATAGGTTTAGCCATGAATGGAAATACACTCAACGAAACTATGGTTAAAATAATATGAATAGCTTTCTCCCGGGTTATTTTAGGATCATCTTTGGTGAATCCCGCAACCAGCAATCCTATTCTATCCATGGTAATGAGGTTTTGAAGTAACGCGGGGTTTTTATGCAATTCAAAAAACACAAATATGGGTAATTTAGGATTTGCCAGAAGCATATCAAAATAGGCGTCTACTACGGCATTAATTTTAAGATCAATCCTTGTACTGGACGTAAAGCCAGCCTCAAACTTACTGAACAATTGGTTGAAGGCTTCAGTAAAAACTACATCAAACAAATACTTTTTATTATGAAAGTAATGATGCAACAAGCCTTTGTTTACCCCTGCTCTATCTGCTAATTCCTGCATTTTAACACCGTCAAAGCCCTTTTCAAGAAACATATCCTTGGCTGTTGAGGCTATTTTAGCTTGTGTTATATCAGATTTTTTACCCATTTGGTCAAAAATGATTATTAAAAATATATTAAACAAGCATTTTGTATAATATTTATCCAAATGGGTAATTATTTTTTTATGTAATGGAAATCACTGTATCTAAATTTAGATTTATCCTTCTTTGCATAAAAAATAGACGAATGAAAATAGAGAGTGTGTTAAATCAGATAGCATATAATAAGGTGCAGAGTAAAAGATTGGTTACCAATGGTGAACAACAGGTAAATTTGATATCAATTGAAGCCGGTAGTGAATTGCCTGCCCATACTTCTACTAAAGATGCAACTATTGTGGTATTAGAAGGTAAAATGATATTTAATACAGGAGGCAAGGACTATGAACTTAATGCCATGGACACTTTTTCATTTGGCATTGTAGATGAACATTCGGTGAAGGCCTTGGAAAATGTTAAATTTCTTTTAATACAGTAGCTATAATAAAAAAAGCCGTCATCTGAATAACCACAGATAACGGCTTAAGGGTATTATTGTGCTAGTATATTACTTATAATTTTCTAAGAACTCATCAAAGGACCAAGCTTTCATAGACTCTAAATTATATTTAGAGCCTGTTTTTCAAGCTTGGCAAGTTCTTTATTTTTAATATAAGAGTACTTTGTTTGTGCTTCTTCTAATCGTTTATTTAGCGAAGCCAGGTTATTATACTGGCTATTCCCCGGTTTATCGAAGTTATCTGCGACAACACTATAAAGATCCCCCATATCTTCCCTTAGTTGGTCTTCAGCGGCTCCAACATAATTATCACCAGTGGTTATTACCAATGTTTTCTTTAAATTATTAAGCGAAGTAATTAACGATGAGGACGTTTTCTTAAGCTTAGGGCTGCTTGCTTGTGCTTTCGTGGCATAATCGATAGTTGCATCGATCTGGTAAACCAAATACGCCAGGTCTTGGGTCATATTATAAAGCTTCATCACCATTTCCTCCTGCGCTTTTCTATCAGCCAGAGAAATCCCTGATTTAGGGTCATACTCCAACTTAATATCATGTTTGTATTCAGCTTTACCCTTCTTCATCACTATCGTGTAAGTACCTGCCGGTACCCTTGGTGAAGTAAAACCTCCAAAAGAAAATGTCTTTCCCTTGGCTACTTTAGGAGGTTTCATACGATAATTCCAATTAACAATATTTATACCCCGTTTTTTCTTCGGATTAAGCTCAACAACCTGCTGGCCATTCTTATCTTGTACTTCCATGGTCATTTTGCCAAAAGTGTGGCGTTTCTTCAAGTAGTACACAACTTTTGCCGACCTGTTAGGGTTAGGGCCTATATATTGGCTACCATTACTTCCACCACCAAAACTACTTTCTTCATGCATCACAAATGATTTTGAATCAAAAAAGTGAACGTTCTCATGAAGCACATCCTGATTTATCTCGCGAAGTGGGCTGACATCATCAATAATAATTACTCCCCGACCATGTGTAGCCATTACCAAATCGTTAGTTTTAGGATGCAACTCAATATAGTGCACTGCTACAGAAGGCATATTATTGGTGAATTGTGTCCAATGTGCACCACCATCAATGGTTATATACAAACCAAACTCAGTACCCAAAAACAACAAATTCTCATTCACATAGTCCTCTTGAATATTCCTGGCAAAACCATAAATATCTTCTGTTACAATACTTTTCCAGGTCTTACCAAAATCGGTTGTTTTATATACATAGGTATTTTTATCATTGGTAGTATGGCCATCAAAAACAGCATAGGCCGCACCTTTATGAAAATTGCTGGCCTCAATATGATAACACCAGGTATTTTTAGGTAAGCCGGTAACATTGGCGGTAACATTGCTCCAGGCTTTACCCCCATCCTGGGTAACCTGCACATTACCATCGTCAGTACCTACCCAAATGATATTTTCGTCCAGTGGAGATTCTGCTATGGTAAAAATAGTACAATGGTTTTCCGCCCCGGAGTTATCCTTGGAAATCCCGCCAGACTCCACCTGATTTTGCTTAGCCGGATCATTGGTGGTTAAATCCGGAGAAATTTTCTCCCAATTATCCCCCATATCTTCTGATCTGTGCAAAAATTGACTACCAAGATAAACCCTATCAGGTTTATTGGGGCTTAGGGTAAGTGATGCATTCCAGTTAAACCTTAATTTAGGATCGCCTTCTTCAGGAAAAGGCTTGATTGTTTTGGTTTGATTCCGGTCAACATCATAACGCCAAACACCTTCTGCTCCCTGCATTTCTGAATACACATAATTCTTTTCATGATGACGATAAACCCTAAAACCATCTCCATACCCAACACTTGTCCAGTCACGAGCTTCAATACCACCGGGACTTGAAGATGGACCAAACCAAGAGCCATTATCCTGTAGTCCGCCATACACATTATAAGGTTCAGCGTTATCAACGCTTACATGATAAAATTGCGAAACCGGTAAGTCGTTTACCATTTCCATGGTATTACCGCCATCCCATGTCCTGTATAAGCCTCCATCCGTACCGGCATAAAAACGATCCGAATCTTTGATGTCTATCCATATATCGTGCAAATCAGCATGCATATCACCTAAGCCTTTGAAAGTTTTACCGCCATCTTTACTTATTGAAGCAAAAAGACCCGCTTTGATTAATACATCCGGATTTCTGGGATCAACCACTATTCTTGAAAAATAGAACGGTCGTACAACTAAGCCAAAATCTTTATTCAGGTACTTCCAGCTTTCA
>Ga0114931_10008059_pt1 | contig 12807 bp, 12 predicted proteins | sample 2SBtaG_FD_89579 | JGI IMG/M metagenome (GOLD analysis project Ga0114931, IMG submission 89579) | Deep subsurface microbial communities from Kolumbo volcano to uncover new lineages of life (NeLLi) - 2SBTROV14_V59a metaG | ecosystem: Environmental > Aquatic > Marine > Volcanic | place: Kolumbo...
ATTGGCTTTAACGCTCTCGTTGCCCAGGATGGGAAAGCAGGGTTTCACCTTTTCAAGCACTATCAAGACGACATTGCACTGGTGCTTCTCGACCTCACCATGCCGCAACTGGATGGAGGCCAATTAGCCGAAAAAATTCGAACAATCAATCCCCAGGTTCCCATTCTCGTTTCAAGCGGATACGCTGAAGAAAAAGCCATGAAACACTTCACCCAATCGAGCATTCATGCCTTCATCCAAAAACCATTTCAAGTCGAAACCCTCATTACCAAAATCCAAGAACTCACAGGAGTAGAAAGAACAAATGAAAAGTAATTGCAACAAACGACGAATAATATTTTCACTAAATCACTTGGCTTTTTTCTTCAGTTAATTCAAAATAGCCACAAATTCTGGAACAACCTTTTTTAAATATTCACCAATTCTCTTTCGTTCGGCCCCCAAAGCCTTTTCATTGCACAAGGACAAAACTTTCAACAATCTCTACCTCACGTTGGCTATTCATGATTGAATGTAAAGTTTTCCTCAACCAGGTTTTCATCCATAAAATCCAGATCTCAAAAAATTCTGTGGCCATAGGGCGGTCTCCAGAAAATGACATCATCCTCCCTAATCCTCACGTATCAAGATTGGAGGGAATGATTATACAAGAAGGCAATAACATGAAACTCATCGACAAAAGTCGGAACGGAATCCTCCTTGACAATAAAAGAATTCCTTCTGAGATTCTTCTACCCCCCTATTGTCGTCTCACCATTTACCCGTATGAACTCGAATGTACGATTCACTCAGAAGATGAAACGATCACCATCTCATTGCCTGTCAATGAAACCTCAAGAAGCGAACCCCCTCACGTCAAGAAGTCTGATTTTCCCCAATCAACCACAGAGCCCATGATCCACTTTTCCGGGATGATTGGCGAATCAGAGGCTATGCAGAATCTTTACCGCCTCATCCAAGACGTAGGAGATAGCCCAGCCACGATTCTCATCCTTGGGGAACATGGGACGGGGAAAGAACTGGTTGCGCGAGCTCTCCATCAAGTCAGCCCTCGAAAAGACAAGCCTTTTATCCCTCTGAACTGCGCAGCCATCCCCTTCGATCTTATGGAAAGTGAATTATTCGGTTATGAAAAAGGCGCGTTTACAGGAGCCACCACAGGGCGTGCAGGGAAAATCGAGGAAGCCAGATCTGGAACCCTCTTTTTAGATGAAATCGGCGAACTTCATATTACCGCTCAAGCAAAATTCCTTCGTTTTCTACAAGAGAAAACCATTATGCGGGTCGGCGGTTCAAAGGAAATACCCGTCGATGTGCGAGTCATTGCCGCCACCAACTGTGACCTGGAAAAGGCTATTGGCAACCATGAATTTCGTGCTGACCTCTATTACCGTCTCAGAGTTGCTCAGATTCACCTTCCGCCACTACGTGAACGCAAAGACGATATCCCAAGACTGATAGACCATTTCATTGCAAAAATTTCATTAGAGCTTCAACTTCCCCAAGCAATGGTCATGACCCAAGAAGCCAAAGAATTTTTAATGATAGGATCCTGGCCCGGTAATGTGCGCCAACTGGAAAACACCATATATAGTGCTTGTCTACAAGCTCGACGTATGGGAATGATTGACAAATTAGTATTGGAAAAAGATGCCGTAGCCTGGCTAGATAGAGATACTGATCAGATACAGGAGGCCCCACTTGACTCGCTCAACAAACAGGCCTTAGTCAAGGTCTTATCGGACTGTCAATGGGACACCGCCAAAGCTGCCGAAATCCTCAAGGTCAGCCGTGGAACGATATATTACAAAATGAAAAAATATGGAATTGAGGGTCCCAAACCTTCGGGACGAAGGACAATTTGACCACAAGCCTTCAACCTAGCAAGCCAGCATCAGGTCGTGAAAGACATTCGCCTCAATGGGCCGTTAACGGAGGAGCAAAACTAAACCCAAACAAAGCAGGATTTTCCCCTATAACCGCAGCCGAAAAAATATAAAAAACATAATCTTTGGTCTGTTGAGGGACATTAAATTTTTTCAACAATTCCCAAAAATTTCGGCTTTTAGGGTTGGGGGGAAGCTTTTCAATCAGACTATTCACCCGAGTTGGACCCCAATTATAGGAAGCAATCACCAAGAGCCCGGATGCCTGAGCCCTCGTTGTGTACAAAAACCGAAGAAACTTGGCCGCCGACTGCGTGGCTTTATCAAAATGATGCCGTTCATCTCTGGGATCGTATTTTTCAATTCCGACGAGCGGCCCCGTTTTCAATCCATACTCGACCCCCGTAGAGGGTAAAAATTGCCATGGTCCCTTGGCAATGCCAAACCGGGTTGCCGGACCAACAGCTTTCACATCAAATTCACTTTCTTGCAGGCACAAATAAAAGAACTCCGGCGACATATGCTGCTTCAGCATCGCCTCTTGAATTTTCATCCCATACCCATGACGGGCTGCCCGTTTTACGGCTTTCTCCAATCGATTCGTCGATCGCCATTTCTGAATATATTTTTTGACTTCTTCCACAAAGCCCTTTGGCATTTTCACTTCACTTTCCCCAAATAGCCGTGTCATGCGAAGAATGAGACGATCCTCAGGAGGCATATCTTTTGAGTAAATACCAATGGCTTCTAAATAGTTCTCATAATTTTTTTCTAAGCGGGAAAGCGTGGCTTGGACATTATCCCGTTTCAAGAGAATTTCCTTGACCTGTTCCGGACCAAGATGGTCCAACACTAAATCCTCGATTTGGGCCAACTCTAATTCCACCGTTTTCATCGTATAAAAGACATCAGCGGCTTGAGCTTCAAGTTGTTTCACTTTGAGAGTCTGATAAATCGCCACTCCTCCTAAGATGATCCCCACTCCAACAAATACTGCGATCACTTTCCAATACCATCGGGCCTGCTGTTTCCTTACTTGGGTATAGGCTCGCTTCATTATCCGGGTATGATCACCCTCCTCTTCACCTGATTGGGTATGAAAATACCGATTAATATACATTTGAGTTTGCGAAAGTCCCTCTGGAAAAGAAGTGAGGGACGCAGGCGGGGAAACCCCATGGTCAGAATGGGAATGCTCAAGCCCTTCAGACTCGGAATTTCCATGGTCCGAAGTCAGATTTTCTGACGCTCCATGGCTAACCAGGCTGCCAGCTATATCTGAAGGAATAAACTCTTTTTTCTTTTCTGGAAAAACTTGACTCTCAGCCTTACCAGAGGAAACGGCCTTTGCTGCCAAAGATCCTGAGGTATCCACTTCTTGTTGGATCTCATCGAAAGATTGGATAGAAAACTGTATGGCTGGGCCATTGAGGCCTATTGTGATGGTTCCTTGATGGGATAAGGTTTTTTTTTGAAATACGCTGTCCATCTAAAAAAGTCCCATTCCGACTATCCAGGTCTTGAATCCACCATTGTCGTCCTTCAAGAAAAAAACTGGCATGCCGTTTACTCACTGACCGGTCAGAAAATTGAACACCATTATCCCCGATCCGCCCCAAGGTAAAATCATGAGTAAAGCGATATTCACTTTTTTCAGCCGTTCCCTTTTCAACCCGTAGAGTTAACGGAATGAGGGAGGAAATGGCGACAGTCTTATCATCTGCCATACTCTGTATCCCATTGTTGACAGGATTTGGCCTTTAAGAAAAGACCTTGATTCCGGAGCCTCAACCAACCACCCTGAAAAGAAATCTAAAAATAGCCAAACTCATAGGACAACTCAAAAAAATATCACCATTGTGGTTTTCCCCATTCGCCCCCCTGCTTGGGAATATGGAGCACATGCCGTCCAATGATTGCTTCCTGGTGAGGTCTAGCCCGCTTCCCTCGTTTATCAACCATTTCATGTAATTGAACAATCACTTTCGCAGAATCTTTGCCTATGGAATCGATAGTCGTTTGCACAGTAAAGGAGGTCCAATTCGCAAACAAAGCCTTAAGAACCTCCGCATGTTTTGACGAAAGATCGGTCGCCAGATGCAAAGCCGCCAAATCCTGATCTTGAAACATTTGGCGAATTTCCCCGACAATCGTTTCTAATTCCTGAATTTTCCTTTCTTCATCTTTAGCATCATCTTGGGCATTTCCCTTATTCCCTGAAGCTAAAGCCTGCTTAAATTCCAGGAGGCGACTCTGGATTTTTGCCATTTGCTGACTCCAAACCAGATTTGTGTCATTTTGACTGGCCTCAATTTCCCTAACCACATCCTTTAATGTTTGCGCAGAATTCACTATTTTTTTAAGCGTCGAGGCTTTCAATCCTAAAGTTTGAATTGTCTTCACTTCCTGTGAAATGTCCTGGATCTGTTGACGGTAGGCTTTCAATTCATCACGGTATCGTTCCTGATTACGTTGAAATTCTGTGTTAACATTTGCAAGCCTTTGCCTCACCTCATCCAATTGTTGCTGGGTGGGGACTGACAAACCTTCAACATTTTGCTCCGATCCCTGGATGGCCTTTTGAGAACGCTGAAGGGATATGTATTGGGCTTTCCCCATGGATCTTACTTTTCCTAGAACATCATCTATTCGTGTAATCAATAAATCTACCCGTTGCTGAAGGTCTTGCTGCTCCTGCGCTTTCCTATCCGCCTGCGTCTGCAACGCCTGTTGCCGGTCTTGGCCCAGCTTGACCAACCGCTGCTCAAGCCCGTCCAACCGTTGCTCAAGTGCCGCAACCTGTGTATTCCAGACCTTTTCACTCTCCTCTTGATACTTCCGTGCTTGCATCTGCGAATTTCCCAGCGACTCGCCAGCCTGCTCGAACCTCCTCTTAGCCTCCGCTTCCAGCGGCTCCTTTGCGAGCCCGTCCTTCTGCGTCAATAGACCATTTGTAGCAGCCTGAAGGTTCCCCACCCCGCTTTGATAGTTCGAGTGATTTTGCTGAAACCTTTTGTCGACGGCGACCATCTCCTGTCGAATTTGCTTCACCGTTTTTTGATTCACCTTCTGAATGTTTACTCCTACCAACTGCCCCACTTTTCGCTTAATAGCAGCCAGCTCATTTTCTGTTTCCTGAACCGCAATCTTTTGTTCAGCTAGTAAGGTCTTCCATTGAGTGTTGAGTTTGCCCATCTGTTCCACCCATTGATCCACTGATGAATCTATTTGGGAAGAAGATGATGTCGTATCGGGCAAATCTGTGCCCACTGGCCCTTGCTGAAGAAATAACAGCACTCCCGCGACAATGAAAACTGACGCCACCACAGCCATAATGGCAGGAGATAAACGACGACGAGTGGGAGAAATGGAATCTTCAATTTAACTGGGTTTCCTTGGAGGTGAGATTGGAGATTTTGCAAGAACAGATTCTTGAGGACTCACGTCAAATGCTTCCACAGATTTCGATGTTCCCTGCTGCTCGGGTTCTCGTTGTTCGACAGTTTTCGCTTGGAGAGAAGTGAACGTTGAGGATGGACTCAAGGCAATAGTCGCATCATCAGAAGAGAGAGGACCAGGTGAGACACCAAGAGAAGAAAGTTGCTCCAAATGACTGTTCAAGGCTTCTAAGATAAGACCGGCGTCGGTAAAACGTTCATTCGATTTTTTCTTAGTCATACTGCGAATGACATATTGGAGAGAGGAGGGTATGTGTTCTGGAAACTTCCAATCCACCTCCTCCTGATCATACGCAAGTTTTCCAACAATCGTATGTCCAACTAACCCCTTATACGGTGTCGTTCCCGTGAGCATTTCATAAAGCACCACGCCTAATGAATACATATCGGTACCGGCATCCACATGTTCCCCGCGTGCTTGTTCCGGAGACATATATTCAGGGGTGCCCATGACCGTTCCTGTCACCGTAGCACTAGATTCCCCCAAGGCCGCAGCAATGCCAAAGTCAGTCAATTTGAGAAGATCACCTTCCCCGATCATCATATTGCCGGGCTTCACATCCCGATGAATAATGCCTTTCCCATGGGCATAGGTCAGCGCCCGGGTCATGGCAATGGCGTATCGGAGGGCTCTTCCAAGATCCAAAGGCCCTCCCTCCCTCATGATCCACTTGAGTTCTTTGCTCGGGAAATACTCCATCACAATGTAATGGCTTCCCTGGTCTTCCTCGACGGCATAAATTTGTATAATATTTTCATGATTCAAACGGGCCATCGCACGAGCTTCGCGCAAAAACCGTTGAGCAAAAGACGCATCCCCCATGTAGTGAGCATGGAGCACTTTGATCGCAACTTGCCTGTTGAGCGTTTGATCTAAAGCCAAATAGACAATCCCCATCCCGCCACGGGCAATTTCACTCTGAACGACGTATTTCCCAGAAAAAATCTGCTCAGCCATTTTGCAATCCTAAGGCCTTAGAAAACCATTTGAATTTCTTTACCGCGTATCATATATGCCGCGCGACTCTTTTCCAAATTTTTCTTGCCAATGATGATTTCCTGGATCAACCCAGCTTGCATGGAACCTCTGTTGAAGAATACCTTCCCATTCTTACCCAAGGCCATGATCAACAAAGGCATCGTTTATAAAGAACTTTCTCTCCCCTATTGACGAAAATGTCAAATTCCTATCCAATAGCCTCAGAGACGACACCATAAAATACTCAAAGAGTTGCGACAAGGTCCTCGCCATGTCCATTCAGACGTTTCACTTCAGAAAGTTTTCCTACAGCCTCATCGCCCTATTGATGGCCAGTGGGTTTATCCCGATCAAAACAGTTTCTGCCCAGGACACGCTTCTAGGATTGTCTCCGGCGATAGAACATCACGCTGAAGGACAGATTAACTGGACCTCAGGCACACTTTCCGTCACAGGCTTCGGAGCCCCTCCCCCTTTGACCACTCCGGCTGCAGCCCAAACCATGGCTTCTCGTGCAGCCATTGCCGTCGCCCGCAGAAATTTATTGGAGTTGGTGCAAGGGGTGCGTATCGACTCTGAAACCGTGGTAGAAAATTTCATGCTGAAGAGTGACATCATCCAATCCCATGTCCAGGGATTGGTGAAAAATGCATTTGTCACTCAAAAACACGTCTTGGCCGATGGAAATGTGGAAGTCCGACTTTCCATGAACATGTGGGGCAACGATTCCCTCATGGCCAACCTCCTACCCGAAACAGCCAGATTTTCGCAAACCTCGGAAAACGCCGGGCACCATGAAACCTACACGGGGCTCGTTATTGATACCCGAGAGTTGGGAGTCCGACCAGCCACGTTCCCGATGGTAATGGACGATGAGGGACAAATTCTTTATGAAAAAAAGACGGCTCCATACAACCTGGTAAGAAAAATGGGAACCGTGCAATATTTTGTTCATGCCAACCAATCATCAGCAACCATGTCAAAGAACCATGTCTTTTCCGTATCAGACAAACCATCTCAACCCACCCCGGAAAAACGTGTGGGACCACGGCCTCTCTACATTAAAGGCCTACAAAAAATAGGCTCACTGGGAACTGATATTATGGTGAGTGCCTCCGACGCGAAAAAAATCCGCCAAGACCCGGCACTCATGGACCTTCTTCGCAAAACCAACGTGATTATTGTCATCGACCCCTTGGTGGCCGGAGTGGAAGGACACCTCAAGCCATGGAACGTGCTGCCCGTAAACTTTTCGTACCCAGTACGACCGATGCCATAAAGATTGCTCCCTCGTGTTTTCAGTGCTTCCCCTGATCGAGTGGGTGAATTTTGTTATGAATCCAATCTTTCCTTGCATCCTCCTGATCAATGAATGGGCTTTCGTGTGCTAGCATGGAGTTGTACCCGCCTCCAATTCTTTTCACTCATTTAGCATTTCGATTCCTCCCCTTTGTAAGGGGAGGCGGAGGTGGGGTAGAGTCGTTCAACTGACCTCTGACACTTGCGTGAAAGCACATAGCCTAATCTCACGCCTCTACCTCCCCTAACCCCTCCTTACAAAGGAGGGGAAGTTTGGAGCAAAGGCCCCGATCTACCCACACAATTCTATGGAAGAACCCGTTTTTCTTCAAATGTCGTTATCCCAATCTCCCCTAAACCCATACCTGCTGGGCGCTTCCCATTTTCTTTCACATACAGGACCGTCTCCGTCATGAAAGCCTTTGGGAAAAGTGAGCGGGAAATTTGGGTAGGAATCGGATTAAGTGCGGGCATCACCCTCACAATGATGGCCGTCTATGCGCTGGGCGGATTTCACTGGCTGGAGCTGCACACTTATGATATGCGGATGAACCTGCGAGGAACCCAATCGGTCAAGAGCCCTGTTCTTCTCGTACTCAACGATGAACAAACCGTCACCAACTTAGGGGTAACCCCCAGCCGGGTGTCCCGTACCCACTATGCCCAGGCCATTCAACACCTACAGCAGGCCAAGGCACGTTTGATCGTTCTGGATATCATATTTGCTGATGTGGGAGATCCGGATGAAAACCGCCTATTGGCGAACGCGATGACTCAAGCAAACAACGTCGTCCTGGCGCGCTATATCGGCCCGGATCACACCATGGCTCCCATCCCAATTTTTCAACATGCCGCCATAGGAGAAGGCTTGATTAACGTCAGGCCGGACTCAGATGGCGTACTCCGTTCAATGCCCCTCCTAGGTGTAGGATATCACCAGGAGCAACTCCGAACATTTTTCACCCTGGGAGCAGAAGCTGGACGACACTATCTCGATCCTGACGGCGTCCTCGCCTTGAACGTCGATACCCCAGGTCTGGCCAGGTTGGGATCGATCAATATTCCAGTAGAACACAACACCACCCTGATTAACTTTGCCGGACCTTCGGGAACCTTTCCCTCATTACCGTTCTGGCAAATCGTCAAAGGAGAATTCCCCCCTGACCAGGTGAGTGGCAAAATTGTCTTGCTAGGTTCATCCGCCGCAACCATGCAGGACTTCCACCTCACGCCCTTCGCTCAAAAAGAAACCACCACCCTGAAAGCTCAAGACACCACCGTCTTCGGAACCCGTATGCCGGGAGTCGAAGTCCATGCCAATCTCTTAAACATGTTCCTCACCCAACAATTCATCACCCATTCCTCGCCGTCCCTAGTGTACCTCGTGATGGGAACAATGGGATTGCTGTGTGGCTTGTTAGTCATACTGATACCCAAAGGGGAACTAGGCGTCATCCTTGGAGTCATCGGTTTATTAGGAAGCCTGATTGGTCTCAGTATATTTCTGTTTATCCGCCACAATTATTGGCTAGACACAGTGCCCCTCATAGCAGTCACCAATGGCCATTTTGCTTTAGCCACGGCGTATCAAGGGTATCTCGTCGTCCGCCAGAAAAACCGTTTGCGGACCATGTTGGCAGAAAGAGGGAAAAAAGACCAAAAGGAATAGCACTTCTTTTCCATCCCCAGAACGTGAGTTGGTTCAACTCAATGCATGGTGAGCCCGTCGAAGGATCATCCTGAGCCCGTCGAAGAATCATCCTCAGTTGTTCGACCCTTCGGTGAACTCAGGACTTCACAATGCACCCGTCAAATCATCCTGAGCCCTGAGCTCGTCGAAGGGTCGAAGAATGCAGCCGGTCTACCAACCATTATAGCCATTGAGATTTATTTTGGCATTTCCCACTGGGCATCCAACCGTGAGAAATCTTTCTTGTCAAAACTATACACGGGCATATTCTGCCCTTCCCCTCTTGCTGCTAGATAGCAATCCACAAAATCAATATTAGTGGAACCATAGGACTCTAACGCAGCCACAATGATCCGCCGTTCCGTCCCCTTCACGCCTTTGAAAGAGAATATCACCAGAAGCTTTTGGGCAATATCTCTTCGAGGGACTTCATAAAACTTCTCGAGCGTCCATATCATTTCAGCCACAATAATGGAGCAAATTTCGATTTCTTCAGATCCGAGTTCGACGCGCTCCATAAGAGCCATAGCTTTCTCAGCATTCTTCGCACCATCGCCGATCAAATACCGAAGAAGTACATTGGTATCAACTAAATATATCTTCTTGGACTGTTTCACGAGCCACCCGTTCTTTGGTAGTTTCTCGGATATGGGTCGAAGGCTTCCCTTTGCTGTACGCTTTCAAAGAACCGGCTAGAGCTCTAGCTCGCCCGGTGGGTATCCCTTTGAGTGTGACTGTCCCCTTCTCAACAATAAAATCCACAGCATCACCTTGTTTAATGTTGAGTATCTCCCGTATTTGACGTGGGATTGTGACTTGCCCTTTTGATGAAAGGGTTGCTGACATTTCCTTACCTCTATAATTTTCTTTACTTTTTAATATAGTAAGCCTCACATGAAGCCATGTCAAGAAAGTTATCCCTGAAACACAACGTGAACGTGCCGAACAACTCAGGACAAGCCCGTCGAATCATCCTGAACTCGTCGAAGGGTCGAAGGATCATCACATGAAAGAAACAACATCATCGTCAAGAACATCTTCTCGCGTTCCCCACGCGACATGATCCCCCATACACAAACATACGTCCTGTACGCATCATAGAGACCTCATGATGACTCGACCAACCTGAACAATTCATGTAATTGTGTAACCATTTGTGGCCGGTCAAGCAGGGCAGCAAACTGCGCAACCACCTCTTGAACCCTTGAACGATCAAGGGTATCAAGATATCGAAGCAACAGTTCCTCAACATCCCGAAGATCTTCAGGACGAGATGCAACCATTTTATAGATAATCAGATCCTCAACACGAGGAATGGCAATCGTGGTCCCGGAAAAATTCACCATCTGGCGATGCATTAAGGCTTCTTCTTCAAACGGCAGCATCGCCAACGTCAAATCTATAGGAATCCCAGAAGGTGCATGCTGCATCAACAACACATGATGGGATGTCGCAAAATCAATAGGATCCTCTACCCTGGGCACAATGTCGTGCGACCTCAATTGTTCAAGCAATCCAGTCAAATCTTCAAGCGCAACGTGAACCGTCGCATCGATATCAGTCGTCACACGCGGATAGCCAAGAGCAATAACAGCCATACCACCAATAATCATGCCCGCCGGTTCTGTGCCCAGAACCGCCATCAGATCCTGAAGGGCTTGAGGAAATTCCTGGCCGAGTTGACTCACCCTGTCGATACTTTCTTCAACTGGCACCAACGCTCCCGCACAATTTTTACCTCGCGTTCCCACACGCGATCATCTGCTGTAGCCACGCACTGTGTATTCTTTTGGCCAGCCGCATCTATTAATGAAAGTGCCAACCGAATCGAACGGTCACAATTGACGTCCTCATGGCGAATTAATCGGCGCTCTTCACGACAAGCCGCTTGAAATCCAGCCTCCCAACGAAGTACGTCATCTCGTTTCATACAATCCCCCAAAATGGTGATACCGGATTAAAAGAGTTGAACATCCACCATACGGCTTTATTGTACATTGACTGAAACGCCATAACCAACACAGCATTCAACAAGACAAACGGTTCGAAACTCGGCCTCTACCGCAGACGTCATGAAAATCGATATTTCACGCAGTGGGCGTCAAACCTTGGGCTCGTCGAAGGATCATCCTGAGTTACGTCGAAGGATCATCACATGCATGCGATAGGGCAGCAACAGGATAAAAAGATCTTCCCCGCTCTCTCCCACGTGATGTGACATAATATAGCCCGTGCGGCAATTCTAAGCGTAGTGGCCTTATTATAGCCAAGAGTAGACACCGATCGTTCGCAAGACACGACCTGCCCCTTAAAGTAGAAAAACGAGTGGAGCTTCAAAACCTCATAGGAAGTGTTTATAACCCTGTTGCAACCGAACAGAAAGCAAAAAGACCGGGATCTACGTATGGGTTGAATTCGCCATGGCAGGACAGGCAAAACCAGGCAAAGGTAAACCTCAAGGCCACTTGCAATCTATATATAAGGTTCCTGACACCTTTAATGAAATCTCACGGACGAAAGATGGTCACATATTACTGACGAACATTGTGAATTGGCAGGGATGCGCCTGGAAATTCTTGAAGCCGTCGCTGTCCCACATGCCATCCTCGAGGGTAATGCCGGAGAATTATTGGCAATCCAAGAAATCGAATCAGGAAAGTGGATTGTGGTAATATATCGAGAACACGCATCTGATGGATTTATCATCACCGCCTTCCTGACAAAGCGACTCCACACGATACAAAAGAGACCTCAGATATGGCCACCACAAACGTAAAGGAATTCCTCAAACTGATTCCCATTCTATCGGATTCACCCAAGGGATATTTGTGGTCATCATATGACACCGAAACTGATACGCTCTATATCAATTTCAAAAAACCCAGCCACGCAACAGACAGCGAACTTACTGATAACGATATCATCATCCGCTACGAAGACGACGAAGTAATCGGCGTGACGATTCTTCATGCCAGCCAACGCTCACCCCAATAATACGTGAGAAAAATTGGTCCATACATGGAACCCTGCATCCCAACAATAAACATCTCTGATGACCCGATAACCGCTGAGTTAACAGATGGAAGATCCATGAGCGTTCCACTCGTATGATCCTGGCGCCTGGCAAACGCAACACCACATCAACTCTGAACCCTTCCAACAAATCATCTAAGTCCCTTCAAAGGGTGGAAGAATGGTTCGACGAGCTCACCATGAAGATTAATCATCCTGAGCTAGTCATCTTTCATCCTGAGCTCGTCGAAGGATCAATAGGCCACCCTGTATTCGTCAACACACCCATGGTTCGACAAGCTCACCATGATACGTAGGTGCAGTGAAGCCTTCCCCATCCATCACCCTGAGCAAACCCGTCGAAGGATCATCCTGAGCCCGTCGAAGGATCATCCTGAGCCCGTCGAAGGATCATCCTGAGCCCGTCGAAGGATCATCCTGAGCCCGTCGAAGGATCATCCTGAGCCCGTCGAAGGATCATCC
>Ga0114931_10008060_pt1 | contig 12805 bp, 7 predicted proteins | sample 2SBtaG_FD_89579 | JGI IMG/M metagenome (GOLD analysis project Ga0114931, IMG submission 89579) | Deep subsurface microbial communities from Kolumbo volcano to uncover new lineages of life (NeLLi) - 2SBTROV14_V59a metaG | ecosystem: Environmental > Aquatic > Marine > Volcanic | place: Kolumbo...
AAACGATTTAAGTCCGGCAATATATTAAAAATTTTTTCTTTAAATATTGAACTAAAATGAATAGAGATATCTGCAATACTTTTACAATAAATATATTCTTCAACCTCTTGAATATTTTTTCTGTTTTTTAATAGAAAACTTAAGGCCTCAGCCGTATTTTTTTTTGAACCGAAATAACGAATTAAAATTTTTAATCTGTCATCTAATTCCCCGTTTTCAGTTTGGTACTTAAATAACTCTTCTATGCTAAGCTCAATTAATTCATTGGCTTTATTAGTATCAGTTGGCAAAAAACCGGCATCAATTCCTGCTTCCGGAGAAAATTCCTTTAACACATTTAAACAAAAAGAACGTATTGTAGAAATATTTGCCGATACAAGCTGTCTTCTAATTTCCTCAAGACGATGAAGGATTTTTGGGGATTTATCATTTCTTAATCTCAATTCAATTTCATCGGAAATCTTTTTGTAAAGTTCTCCAGCGGCTTTTTCCGTAAAAGTTATTGCGATAATTGAATTTAACGGAATGTCTTGATTTACTGCTATTTCTACAAAACGGTTTGCAAGCACAAAAGTTTTGCCCGAACCTGCATTTGCCGTAAGTGATATATGCTTTGAATAGTCAATTGCTTTCTGCTGAAATGGCGTAAGTGTTTTCATCAATCAAAATTTTTTATTTGTGTATTTTACTGTATTTTATTTAAAAATTGCACACCCTAACTTATACAATAATAAAAGTTTATTGTGTAAAATTTTGGAATCAATACCCTTTGTTCTGCTATAACCGCTTAACGCAGACATCTTTCTGATTTATTTTTTCATTAATATTCCGCTTTTTAATGCCTTAGTAAATGTTAAATAGGCAAAAGTTTATTGGAGTAATTTTTCCCTTCAAATTTTTAGACTATGACTTCTTTATATATAATTATTTCCCGCATCGCAAATTACCGATTATCCAAATTTTACTGCCTCGTTTTTCCCTCTGCGAAATACTTCAACTTCATACTACTATTTTAGGTTGCTAATATAATTATACCTTTGTGTGTTTTAAAATCAATACTGATAGTTTCTTTTTTAATTTTTATCAAAATGGGATTAAATATACAAGTTTTTATTTGGATTTTATATAATCATTTTTCCGAAAAAACTTTTGAAAGACTTAATTTGCAATACGAACTCGTTATACTTGATTATATTCACAAATTAAGTTGTAAACTAATGAGATTCAGTCAAAAGCATCTGTTAAAGAAAAGTAAGAAAGGAACGGCCATTTCTGACTATCCGACGGCAGACCGAAATGTTTTTATTTGGTATTTCCGACAATTCACGAGATGCCGAATCAAGTTCGTCATGACAACATTTTTAAAAGCTAAATCCCGCAATTTGAACTATTGCGGGATTTTGAATTTGAATACTATTTTACAAGAATCATCTTTTTAACATTTACAAAATTCCCGGCAGTTATTCTGTAAAAATATAATCCGGAGCTTAAATTTGATGCATCAAAAGTAACTTGATGATTACCCGCTTATGTATTTTCACTTGAATTTTCTTAGAGCTTTGTGAAAAGATTAGCTGGACTGAAAATAAAAATAATAAAAGGACAAAACGCCTCTTTTCATAGGATGTCCTTGTATTTTATTATTGAAATTCTTAAATATAAATTAAAAAATAATTAAGTATTTCCCAAATATTTGTAAAAAATATTAGTAAGGGTATAAGTATTAGAATCTCAAGAAGGTAGTGTGAAAAACACAAATATTATTTCGGCTAAAGCTGTTTTTCCAATAAGTGTTTTACTATTTACACAAAAGCAAAAAAGCCCCGTAAATTCGAATAAATAAAACCCGACTTCAAAAGCCGGGCTTCACTTTTTCTATATTACTGCAATATAAAGATTATCATTCCGGTTTCTTTATTCCCGCGTTAATAATTACTTCGGCAGTGCCATCTTTAAACTGTTTAAAGTTTTCATAAAACATATTTGCCAATTTTTTTGCAGTAGAATCATATTCTTCTTTTGCTTTCCAAGTATTGCGCGGATTTAAAACTTCGGTAGGCACCCCGGGAATTTCTTTAGGAATATGAAGACCGAATACCGGATCAGTTTCCGTTTCAACATCATCTAATTTTCCTTCCAAAGCAGCATTTAACATAGCACGCGTGTATTGAATTTTCATTCTCTTACCAACACCGTAAGGTCCGCCATTCCAGCCTGTATTTATCAACCAGCATTTTGAATTGTGTTTTTCTATTTTATCACCAAGTAGTTCTGCATAAACTGACGGATGCAGCGGCATAAACGGTGCACCGAAACAAGCACTAAATGTTGCAACCGGTTCGGTAATTCCTTTTTCAGTACCGGCAACCTTAGCAGTATAACCGGAAATAAAATGATACATTGCCTGTTCAGAAGTTAGTTTTGAAATTGGAGGAAGAATACCAAACGCATCGGCTGTAAGCATAATTACATTCTTTGCGTGTCCGCCTTTTCCGCTTGGTTCAGTATTGCTGATATGCGTTATCGGGTAGGATGCACGCGTGTTTTCTGTCAGGGAAGAATCGAACAAATCAATCCGCCGGTCTTTTACGTCCATTTCTACATTTTCCAAAATAGTACCGAATTTTCGAGTGCACTCATAAATATCCGGCTCGGCTTCTTTTGATAAATTAATAACTTTTGCATAGCAGCCTCCTTCAAAATTGAAAACCCCTTTGTCGCTCCACCCATGCTCGTCATCGCCAATTAATCTTCTTTTAGGATCAGCCGAAAGTGTGGTTTTACCGGTTCCCGAAAGTCCGAACAAAACCGCAGTATCATTATTTTCGCCAATGTTTGCCGAACAGTGCATTGTCATAACATTTTTCTGCGGTAAAAGATAATTCATTATTGAAAATACTGATTTCTTAATTTCGCCGGCATAACTTGTCCCTCCGATTAAAACAATTTTTTTACTTAAATGAAGGATAATAAAAACCGGAGAATTCGTTCCATCCGTTTTTGTATCCGCTTGAAAATAAGGAAAATCAATTACAGTAAATTCAGGATGCAGCTCAGCTAATTCAGCTTTATCTTTCGGCAGTACAAACATATTTCTTGCAAACAAATTGTGCCAAGCTGTCTCGGTTATTATCCTAACAGGGAGACGATACTCTTTATCCGTTCCTGCAAAACAATCTTGAATGTATAAATCCCTGCTTTCAGCGTATGACAGCATTTTGTTAAAGAGTTTATCAAAATATTTTTCTTCAATCGGACGGTTAATTTCACCCCACCAAATTTTATCCATAGTTGCCGGTTCTTTTACAATAAATCTGTCATTAGGGCTTCTGCATGTATGCTGTCCAGTTATTGTAACTAATGGTCCTAAGTGTGCAATCCTTGCTTCCCTTCTCCGAACAGCTTGTTCATATAATGAAGGTGTACTTTCGTTGTAAAAAATATTATTTATATTGTGGAATCCTTGATCAATCAGTTGATTCCAAATTTCCAATTTGGTTTTCATTTTTCCCTCGACGGTTTTTTGTTAAGAAGATTATTTTAATAAAAATATTTTACCCAAGTATAGAAAAAATATTTATAGCACAAAAGGAAATAATTAAATTATTTCAAGAATTTCTTTTAAGATTTTTTGAGATGCCCCAATATTTTGTTCAACGAAATTCTTTGAGATGTTACCAAGTTTATTTCGCATTGCATCGTCGGCTAACAATGTTCTTAATTGTCTGTAGGCTTCTTTTTTATTATGTACCACTATTCCGCTTCCCAATTCGGAAAGCTTTAATGCCTCTAAACTATTTTGATGTTTAGGCCCGTAAATAACCGGGATACCATACACAGCCGGTTCCAGAACATTGTGAATTCCCTGCTTAAAACTTCCACCCACATAAGCTAAATCGGCATAATAATAAAGTGTTAAGAGAATTCCGATAGAATCTACAAGTATAACATTTTCGTTATTATAATAATTGATATAAGAGAAGCGAATCATTTTTAATTTATTCGAGAAATAATTCTCCAATCTATCAAGATTAATTGTTGTTGGTTCGTGCGGTGCTAAAATCATTATCACATTTGGATCGTGTTGTATAACCTTTGTAATTGCAGGCAAAATAACATCTTCGTCAGCTTCCCAAGAACTGCCGAACACGAATACTTTTTTATCGGCAATCAATTTTTCATCAAATAATTTTTTGTCTTTTGCTATTAAACTCTTCTCATAAACACGATCGTAGCGAGTATCTCCAACAGTAACAACTTTATTATCCGGCAAGCCGAATTCCTTAAAACTTGAAGTATTCTGTTCTGAGACAGTTAATATTTTTGTAAAACTTTGATACAAAGATTTGTGAAAATTTTTAATTCCCGGCAGCTTGCGGTTTGAATCCGACCGCATTGTTGCATCAACTATCATAGTCGGAATTGATTTTTTGTTCAAAGACCAAATAAGGTTAGGCCAAATATCGTAGCGCATAAATATCACAAGATTAGGACGAACATATTTGATAAATCTTTTTGTTAATACGGAACTATCCAACGGTAAGTATGAAATCACATCTGCGTAAGGATAATTAAGTGAATTTCGATAGCCCGACGGCGAAAAAAAAGTTACAATAACATTCACATCTTTTTCCGCTTTTAGTTTTTTTATAATCGGTTTTGCCTGTTCAAATTCTCCCATTGAAGCCGAGTGAAACCAAATCATTTTTTTCGTTCTGTCAATATCTAATAAACTAATGATTAAATTTTCAAAAAGTTTTTTTCTGTCCTTAATACCCTGTGCAATTTTTTTGTTAAATAAAGAACCTATTTTCACCAAAGCAACAAGCAATGGAATGAATATTATATTATATATACTGTACCAGATGTTTCTCATATCTTCCGCAAATAATTAATAAGTTGTTCGTTCACAATAGTTGGAGTAAGCTCCCGCATACAATTAAAATGTTTCTTCGGGCATTTATCGCGACCTATATGACTGCAAGGTCTGCAAGATAATGAATTATTTTCAATGATTAAACTTCTTGAATTATACGGAGAAAATCCAAACTCTTTAACAGTTGACCCGAATATTGCAGCAACAGGAACGCCGACTGCTGTTGCCGTGTGCATTAACCCAGAATCGTTACATACAATTAATTTGCACATTTTCATATCAGCAGCGGTTTGCAGCAGATTATTTTTATTCGATAAATTTACAGCCCCAAAAATTTTATTCGATATTCTATTGCAAACTTCAATATCACTTTCCCCGCCGAATAAAACTACATTATAACCTTCGGCAGATAATTTATTGCCGAGTTCCACAAAATATTCTTCAAGCCACATTTTTGTAAAATGCCTTGAACCCGGGCAGAAGCCAATTAAATTATTCCCCTCAATTTGAGGATTTATATTTTTTGGGATAAACAATTCCAATCCATTTTTGTTAAGATGTAAATCCGGAATTGATTCCGCATATTTTTCAGGAATAGTCTTATAATTTTTTAATAGATTAATTTTAATATTAACTAGTAAAAACTTTTCTATATTTGATTTTTTATATTTATATTTTTTAATATTAAGATTTGATATAATTTTCTTGCTTCTAAAATTGTTCTGTAAATCAACCACAAAATTATAGTTTTTGTTTTGTAAAACTTTAATTAAATCTTTTGTATTCTCATACTTTTCATAAAATAAAACTTCATTTAAATTTTGATTAAAATTAATTGCATCGGCATAAGATTCTCTCGTAAGAAAATCAATTTCAGATTCGATAAACTTCTTTTTTAATGCTCTTAAAACAGGAGTTGTAAGCAATATATCTCCGAGTGAGCTTAACCGAATTACAAGTATTTTTTTTATAGCAGAATTCATTAAAACTTCATTAAATTTGATAGTTCCAAATATAAACCATTCAAATTAATTTATCTTGAAGGATTATTATGCATGTGTATTCTTTTATTTTTACTTTTCATATAATATTTGCGGGAATGTGGTTGGCATTTTTTATAGCCGATACAATTTTTTATAAATATGTAAAATCCGAAATAAAACTTTCAAAAAATGTACTTTTAACATATTTAAATTTCACAATAGTTTTCGAGATTATCGGTGTAATCGGGATGCTGTTTACCGGTGTGTTTATGGCGAAGGCTAATCCGAGTTATGGATTTTTTGTTATGACTAGTAATCATTGGCTTGCTGCAAAGCAGATTATTTTTGTTGTAATACTTTTAATTGTTTTTTTCGGCGTTCTTCCCAAATGGGGAAAACTAATTTCAATAATTAAAAGTTCGTCTGAAATAACTTCCGGGAATTCAACTCTTAAAGCATTACATAAATTTATTTTTATCATTAATATTTTGGTAGTATTGAATTTTTTATTTGCAGTAACACACACATTTTATAGTTGATTGGTTTTTGTTTAATTGAGAGTTTTAATTTTGTTGCTTATTTTTGGATTAAAAATTTGAGGTAATTATGGCTGTTCCACCGGTAAAGGAATTTGAGAAAGATTCAATAGAAGCTCAAGCGTATGCAATTGTTGAAAAGTACAAGGAAAACATTCCGCGTATGAATGACAGAAATCGTCTTGGTTATAATTTGGTAAAAAAATTGTTGGGCGAAGGCGATGATACTTTTACAATAGTAAAGAACAACAAATTAATTTTAGAAGGAATTTCCGAACGGGAATTGGCAGAACGTTTTGCTAAAGATTTGGAAAATGTAAAATTTCCGGATCAAGAAGAAGAAATTGAAACAGAAACAGACGATGAGTAATCGCCTGTTTTGAATCATTGACTACAATATCAAGTAACTAAGTTCTAATTATTCACCGTGGTAAACAACATTTTTACAATTCCAAAATAAGCTGCCATCCCGTCCGGCGGCTACCGGATTATTCGGGTTAAGCACTATGCTTAAGAACCGAAGGATCCTACATTAATTGGATAAAAAGGCTTATCTTTCTCCATATTAAAAAGCATCCTATTGAAATGGGTGTATTGGTTCAGCTGGAAATGGAATTTCCGAATTAGGAAATAAGGAGAAGTATGTATCAAATTCAATGAAAAATTAAAATACATTTTTTACAAAAAAACTATTTCTGTTGTTAATTGATAATTTTTCTTCCTTTATATTTTTAATCCCAAAAATATCACACATCTAAACAATAAATTATAAAGATTTTAGTTGTTTCCCATCATAAACTGTACTTTTGTTTTGCCTTTTTAGTATAGAACATTTTTAGATTGTTGCCTAATTACTAAAATAAAATATACCTTTGTCTCAAAATGTAACATTTTATATTTTGAGGCATTTTCTTTTGCGGTTATTTTAAAGGCAATTGAAAAATAGTGTTTGAATTAGTGTGAAAACAAGTTTTAATCATAATTTCAGAATCACACTATAATTGGAATAATTTTTGTATTATTCAATATTTGAATTAGGTTAATTAAAAATACTGTTGTCATTAATACTTACAAACTATGAATTGGGAAAATAAGAGAAATAAAATATCAACTTCTTTCAGCGATATTTTCGAATTTGCACCTGTTGGAATTTTATCTTTTGATGATAAATGGATAATTACGGCTGTAAACCGGAGTTTCTTTGAATTCGGTATTGTGAGTATTGATGATAAAGAGGATTTAATCGGTTCAATAATTTTGGATCAGAATTTATTTTCGGGAATTTCATTAAATCAATACTTAAAACAAGTTGCAGCTGGAATTCCTTTTGAGACTCAAGTAAAATCCAAAAATAAATTGGACGGAAGTAAAATATCCGTAATTTTAAAAGGTGCTCCGTTAAGTGATAATGATGATTTTCACGGCGGTATATTGGTGATTGAAGATATTAAAGTAAATATGCTCGACCAAAGTGATGAAATTGTGCAGCAAAAATATTTCAATCAGATATTTGAAAACTTCAGCGATTATTATTTTCTAACAGATACAGCCGGGAAAGTGATATTACATTCCAACTCGCCCGAAAACATATTTTCCGGACTGTTTGATAAATTTAGTAAAAATATAAATGAATTTTTTGCTTTTACCGAATCAATGGCGTTACGAAATTCGTTTGAAGCAGCGGTTAAAAATTCCACAAATGAACAGATTACAATTCCGTTAAAACACAGTTCAACAGAACATTTTTTCAATTTCCAATTTCAACCGATATCGGATTATCAGAACACAACAAAATTTGTTGCTGTTTTGATAAAAAATAAAACTGACGAAATTAAAGAAAAAATTGCAAATGAAAATGAATTAAACAGCTTAAGAAAATATCGCAATATAACTTCGGCAGTTGTTGATGCGGTTATAAACATTGATTTGAGCGGGAAAATAATTTTTTGGAATGACTCGGCATCTCAATTATTTAAGCTTTCCAAATCGGAAGTTTTAAGGGAATCAATTGATAAAGTAATCCCGACAATCGACATCCAATATTTAAATGAAATTAAAAATTTTCTGAATGAAAACAACGTTTGGGAAAACAAAATACGATTTGTAAAAAGCGATGAAAGCAGTGAAATGCTTTCCGTAAAAATGAAACTAATCGGAGACGGCGAAAAAAAATCGATTGTAATTCTTTGCTCTAATATTTCAGGAAATATTAACTTTGAAGAAAAATTGAAAGAAACCGAAAGCAAGTTTAATTCAATTTTATCCGGCTCACACGAACTGATTTGCAGTACAAATTTATCGGGTAAAATAGAATTTGTAAATTTCGAGTTTACAAAAGTTCTCGAATATTCAAATGAAGAAATTTTAGAAACAAATCTTTTGGATTTAATAGACCCTGATTTCATTTCCGCTAAGCAACTATATTTTAACAAACTACTCGAAGAATTCAATCATTCGGAAATCCCACTGCTAAAAAGTTCAGGTGAAATTACTTTTGTGGCGGCAAAATTTATAACGGTTCACGATTCCGAGGGGAACGCAATAAACCATGTTGCAATCTTGCTCAACAAGACGGAACTGAAGAAGATTGAGAAGGAATTATCTATCAATAAAGCTGCTTTGCAAGTTTTTCGTGAAGGACTTTTACTCTATTCTAATAATAAAATAGTTCTTGCCAATGATTCTTTTTGCAAAATATTCGGTTATTCTGACTGTCGTGAGTTTTCTATTGTTAACTTTGAAGATTTAATTTCGAATTATGATAAAAGAGAAGTTTTAAATTATTTTTATCAAATTATTAATGGTTCATTGAAATCACACAACATTGAATTTACGGGGATTAAAAAAGATGGGACGGAAATTATAGTTGACTGTGATTTTGCCTCGTTCAAATTGGGTAACGAATTATTCACTTCTGTCATTGTTCAAGATATTTCGGAACTTAAGAAAAATCAGGGACTTATTGAGGAATCAGAAAACAGATTACGAAGCATCACACAAAATATTTCCGATTTTATGTGGACAGCCGAAAGAAAAGACGGCAAACTTGAGCAAGTTTTTTATACAGACGCAGTTGTTAAAGTAACGGGTTACAGCGGTGATGAATTTATTTCCAATCATAATTTGTGGCACAAAATAATTCACCCAAATGATATTGCCGGTGTAATTTCGAAAATGAAAATCATTTATCGCGATATTTCAGCAACTGACGGTGAACTTGAATATCGAATTATCAAGAAGGATGGTAACATTGTTTGGATTAGAAATTCAGTTAATATTATCCGTGAGTTTGACGGAAAAATTGCAAAAATTTATGGCTCGGTTCGGGATATTTCATTTAATAAGAAAGCGGAAGAAAAATTAATCGAATCCGCTGCAAATCTAAAAACACTTAATGATACAAAAGACAGATTTATATCAATTATTTCGCACGATTTAAGAACTCCTTTCAGCTCAATTCTTGGTTTTACCGATATTCTTTTAAGCGAACCCGAAATGCCAATCGAGAAAAGGCAGGAATATATTAACTTTATTCAAGAATCTTCCCGAAGTATGCTCTCGCTTGTAAATTCACTTTTGGACTGGACACGATTACAAACAGGAAGAATTCATTTTGAACCGGAAAGATTAAATGCAAGGTTTGTTATTACAAAAGCAATTCAGATGGTTTCCGGTGCCGCATTGAAAAAAAATATTGAAGTGATTTCAAATGTAAATCAAGATGTTTTTGTGCATGCTGATGAGAATTTACTTTTACAGGTTTTTAATAACTTTCTTTCAAACGCAATTAAATTTACAAATCCCGGCGGTAAAATCGTAATCGGTTATTCACCGAATGTTCAAAACAAACAAATGGAATTTTATATTGAAGATAACGGTGTAGGAATTAAAGAAGAAGACATTCCCAAGTTATTTAAAGTCGATACAAAATTTACAAATCCGGGTACAGCCGGTGAAAGTGGAAGCGGACTCGGTCTTTCGCTTTGTGCTGATATTATTGAAAAACACGGCGGGCAAGTCTCCGTTGAAAGTACTTATGGAGAAGGCACAAAATTCACTTTCGGAATTCCGGTTTCTTCCACTCAGATTTTACTTGTTGATGATGTGAATACCGACAGATTACTTTATTCCAAATTGCTGAAAAGTATTATTCCAAACTATTCAATTATTGAAGCTGAAAATGGACATGAAGCATTTGACAAAATTAAATCTTCTTCTCCGGCTCTTGTTATCACCGATCATAAAATGCCGTTGATGAGTGGAATGTAATTGGTGCAGCAACTAAATTTATCGGAACTGAAATACAAACCACCGGTCATTATTCTTAGTGAAGACCTTAACCCAAGTATTATTGCCGGCTACAAAGAAATTGGTGTTGAATATATTTTTAGTAAACCGGTTGATATAAACACCTTTAAATTTGCCGTTGAAAAATCTTTACGAAAAGCAATTTATTCGTAGTGGTTGCAGGTTTGCTGGTTACAGGTTACAGGTTAGCAGATTTCAGATTGAGGGGTTATAGGTTGGTTTGAATTATAATTCAATTTTAATTTTTCAATAATTTTATTAAATCTTCTTTATTAGTTACAGGAAGACTGCAAACATAATTTTCACATACGTAAACAACTGTTTTATTCTTGGCTCCTGTATAACTTTTAGTGAATGGTGCAAGTTTAGTAATTTCGTCCTTATTTTCATCATCTATTAAAATTACAACTTTGTTCGGAATATATTTTGAATTAATTGTCTCTAACATCTGTTGGTAATTTGCCGAAGACCTTTCACCTACAATCCCAATTTCAAAACTTTTTCCCAATTCAAATTCCAATCCTGTTAATAAAAAGCTAACTCCTGTCGGACTTTGTTCAATATTTGCAGAAAACGCTTTAACTAATTTTGAAGATAATTCTTCATATTTTGTATCGGCTGTAATTCTTCCGAGTTTTACCAAATCATAAAAAGCAACCGAATTGCCCGATGGAATTGCCGCATCATAAATTTCTTTTGTTCTGACTAACAATTTTTCGCCATCATCCGGTGTAAAGTAAAATCCACCTTTTTTTTCATCCCAAAAATGGTTTCGCATTACACCTGTATATTGGATCGCTTTTTGTAAATACTCAGATTTGAAAGTTGTTTCATAAAGCTCAAGTAAACCGAATGTAAAAAATGAATAATCATCCAATTTAGCTTTAATTGCCGCATCACCCTTACGGTAACGGTGAAGAAGTCTTTTGCCTGAAGATAAATTACTTAAAATGAAATCGGCAGCTTTTTCGGCAGCATTGGTATATTTACTATTATCAAAAACTCTTCCGGCTTTCGATAATGCCGCAATCATTAAACCATTCCAATCCGTTAAGATTTTATCATCTTTAAAAGGATGAATTCTTTTCTCTCTTTCTTCAAATAATGTTTTTCTTATTCTCTCAATTCGATTTTTTATATCGGTAACAGAAACACCATATTTTTTTGCAATTTGTAATAATGACAAAGTTAAGTGCGGAATATTTGTCCCTGTTGATATTTTTTTAGTCTGCTCCGTAAAATTTCCGTTTTTCTTAAAATTATAAATATCAATAAAAAATTCGGCATCTTCCTTATTCAACAACCGATTTATTTCGTCGATTGACCAGACATAAAACTTCCCTTCTTCTCCCTCACTGTCAGCATCCTCAGCCGAATAGAATTCGCCGTCATCGGAAGTTAAATCTCTCAGGACATAAGTAAATATTTGTTCTGCTGTTTCTTTGTATAATTCATTTCCGGTTGCCTGAAAAGTTTCCGTATATGCCAATGCAAGCATTGCCTGATCATAAAGCATTTTTTCAAAGTGCGGCAATAGCCAATGATCATCAGTTGAATAACGGTGAAACCCAAAACCTATTTGATCAAATATTCCGCCGTTACGCATTTGCGTTAAAGTTTTTTCAACCATCTGCAAAGCTTTCGCATCCTTTGTGGAATTCCAATAGCGCAGTAAAAACAGCAAGTTTTGTGATGTGGGAAACTTCGGTGCTTTCCCGAATCCGCCGTTTTTATTATCAAATCTTGAACTTAAAGAGTTGAAACCTTTTGCAAAAATTGATTTATCAACTGTGCCGCCACCCTGAAAATTGGATACGTTTTTAAGTTTACCGGCAATTTGATTGGCACTTGCATTTATTTTATCCCGTTCATTCTGCCATACGTCTTCAACTTTTGGTAGCAATTCCATCAAACCCATTCTACCGTAGCGAGTTTCTTTTGGAATGTAAGTTCCTGCATAAAACGGCTTTTTGTCGGGCGTCATTATTATTGTAAGAGGCCAGCCGCCGCTTCCGGTAAGCATTTGACAAACAGTCATATAAATATTATCAATATCCGGTCGTTCCTCTCTATCAACTTTTATTGCTACAAAATACTTATTC
>Ga0114931_10008061_pt1 | contig 12803 bp, 10 predicted proteins | sample 2SBtaG_FD_89579 | JGI IMG/M metagenome (GOLD analysis project Ga0114931, IMG submission 89579) | Deep subsurface microbial communities from Kolumbo volcano to uncover new lineages of life (NeLLi) - 2SBTROV14_V59a metaG | ecosystem: Environmental > Aquatic > Marine > Volcanic | place: Kolumbo...
CAATCGGCTAAAAAACTGCATGAATATCTGGGAAAACACAACCTAACGGCGAATCCTGGGTTCCATTGGTAGACAGAACACGGAATTTCGCAAAAGGCAAAAGAAGGTCGATGCGTGCTTTCGTGCAGCATGTTGCACTGGAGAGCAGACAGTCTATCCCATAACAGGGGTTGCGCTACCTGCCAGGCTTGGATAAATATCGGGCATGAGTAACAAAAACCGATCCGTCCACGTCGCACACGTCGCAACCATCACCAACAACCAGAATAAATCAGATCTGCCCCTTGATGACTATCCAGCCAAACCGTTGGGTCTTCGCCAGAATCTGTGGGTAAATTGGGAAGGAATGAGGACTAAAGGCAGATTTCAATGAAATCGTGGTTATTCTCTGGAAATACGTAGGATTTTTCGCTTTTAGCCCGTAAAAGTTCGGGCTAAAAAAAGTGCGTTCCTGCACCCGCGATCAGCTGCCGGAAAGCTGGCATTTTTAGCAGCTAGCAGATTGCCCGAGTCGGCTTCATCGGCCCTGTCTGTGCGTCGCACGCAGGCAGGCATTCTCGGAGCTACTTTATTTCAGTTCGCCCGAATCGACGATTACGATTGGCTTGTGGGTCTGGCCACTGCGAGATCCTTGCGCTTCGATCGCTCGGACGACATCCATGCCTTGCAGGACGCGTCCAAAGACCACATGTTTGCCGTTCAACCAGGGAGTGGGTGTCGTCGTGATGAAAAACTGGGACCCATTCGTATTGGGGCCGGCGTTTGCCATGCTGAGTACGCCGGGCACATCATGGGTGAACAGGAAATTCTCATCGTCGAAGCGGACACCATAGATGCTCTCACCCCCGGTACCATTGCCGCGGGTGAAATCGCCTCCTTGGAGCATGAACTGTGGGATTACGCGGTGGAATCGACTGCCTTTGTAGTGCAGCGGCTTGCCAGCATGACCGGTCCCTTTTTCCCCCGTGCAGAGCGCCCTGAAGTTTTCCACCGTCTTGGGGACATCGTCGCCAAAGAGTCCAATGACAATCCGACCGGCATTGGCGTCGCCAATCTTGATGTCGAAAAAGACCTTCTTGGTGACTTTGCCTTTCGAAGCCCCGACATGTTTTGAGGATCCGGCGGCAAAACAGCTCGACGCAGAGACCGTAGTCCCCAGCATCAATCCTGACAACATCAAGCGATAAAACATGATCGTCTCCTCTCTGTGCAACAGATATGATTCAGATGTCTGAGTGGCGCTGTACCATCAAGCCCGCGTTTATTGTTGCAGGATCCGCTCAAGTCTGCCAGGGCCCGTCTTTGCGACGGTGTTTATTTCCCAGTAAAACCAGTGGTTCTGCCGGTGGTGACTCACTTGCCAGCTGCCGGGCGGAGAGAGGTGCCTTTGTCTTCAGGCGGCAACTGGTGGGACTCGAACAGTTCGCCGTAAGTCTTCTTATCCGAGACCTTCATGCGCTCGACATTCTTCATGGCCTTCTTCAACTCCTTCAGGAGCTGATCATTTTCCGCCCGTTTCGCTTTCAATCCGCCGGCTTCCTGGGCGGCGTGGAGCCGGTCTTTTGCGCTGCCCGCAATTTCTTTTGACAATTTTAGGCCATAGCCATTTACAAAGTAGCGTTTTTTCTTGTTGATGTGGCACGTGTTGCAGCTTTGTTTTTTAAAAGCCCGTTTGAAATCTGCGTCGTCGCTGTGCTTGATGTATTGCTCATCAAACACTTTCTTGAACGACGCCAGCGCCAGGGCGGGTCCGGCCTGCGCATAAGAAGCGATGCAAAAGGTTACGCAAATCACGATTCGCCATTCTCTGGTCAAACCAAGGCCTCCTCGGTCGCTTCCTGGGCAAGTTCCAACACAAACTGGGCGTCTTCGGCAACGTCGCTTGCCTCGAGCACTTCAGCCTCCGCGGTACATTCGTCAGGAAATGTAAAGGGACTGGCATCGGCCGGGCAATCACCCAGGCTGATTCCCAAAGCTCGGGCAGCCTGCACGGCGGGGCCATTAGGATCCACCTGGCGTACCTCGTTGACAGCAGCGGTGATCGGCACACTACCCATTTCTGGTGGGTTGTAGCAGATCATTTCTCCGAACCGACGCTCAACAATCAGCCGTACGGCATGGGCACCATATTGGGTAGCCAGAACACGATCGAATGTAGTGGGCGCGCCGCCTCGTTGCAAGTGGCCCAGCACGGCGGTACGTGTTTCGCGATGCAAACGGTGTTCGATTTCCTGAGCAACCCGGTTGCCAATACCACCTAACCGGACCTGTGCGCCTGCTTGCCTTTTGCCGACCAGGCCTCCCTCTGGCAATTCGGCTCCTTCCGCGACGACGACCAGTGTGAATTGCTTGCCATGACTTTCGCGGTCCAGGATTTTGTGACAGACATTCTCGAAGGACCAGCGAATTTCAGGAATGAGGATGACATCTCCGCCCCCGGCAATGCCCGCATGCATTGCGATCCAACCTGCATGGCGGCCCATCACCTCAAGGACCATCACTCGCCCATGGCTGGCAGCTGTGGTATGCAGGCGGTCGAGTGCATCGGTGGCACAGGCAACTGCGCTATCGAAGCCAAAAGTAAAGGCAGTTGCCGATAAATCGTTGTCGATCGTTTTGGGAACCCCCACGACAGGAATGCCCGCTTCGTGGAACTGTTGCGCAACAGCCAAAGAACCATCACCACCTACGCAAACAAGCCCTTCAATACCCAACTGGTTTACCGTGGTACGGACCCCTTCGAGCAGTTCAGGGTCGAGTTCCACCCGGTCTTGCACTCCAACAGTCGCCGCAAAACGGCCCTTGTTCGTGGAGCCCAGGATGGTCCCGCCCTGGTTCAGGATGCCTGTGGTGCTCTTGGGAGTCAGGGTGATATAGCGTACCGGATTGTACAAGCCCTCATAGCCTTTGAGAAAACCCACACAATCGTACCCAAGTCGACATGAGGTTTTTACAACGCCTCGGATGACGGCATTGAGTCCAGGGCAATCGCCCCCACTAGTGAGAATTCCAATTCGTTTGTTCGACATAGGGGGTTACTTTCTCTGCGTTGAGAATGGTGTGAGACCAATCGCTTGATACTCGGCAGGTCGAGAATCGCTGGCTAAGCATACGGCGCCGACCAGCGCCGATCGTGGACGAGGTGACCTTGATTGGGAAGAGTCTCCGATTTGGCTGAGAAAGACCAGAGAAATCGCTACAACCGGATCTAAGGAGTCTGGCTGCGCCGAAACATCAGTCGCACGATCGTTGCAAGTTTCCCCCATAATTCGTTGAGGCCTGCTTTGGAATGTCCTGCTTGCCGGTCGCGAAATTTGATGGGTTGCTCGTTGAACGTGGCCTTGTTTTGCTTGAGATACCAGAGCAACTCTTCCAAATAGGAGTAGCCTGACGATTGCAGGTTTTCCCTTGTCAATGCGTCGAGGCTGGCTACTCGATAGACGCGAAATGCTCCACTGGCATCACGCACCGGTAGGTGGAGCAAGGAACAACTGGTTTTGTTGAGCAGGCGGCTGATCAAACGTCGGTGCCAGGGCCAACCCTCGATTTGTCCCCCTTCGCAGTAACGCGAGCCAATCACAACATCGAACCTCTCCGAGGCTTCCAGCAAGGCGGGCAAGTCATGCGGGTCATGGCTCCAGTCGGCATCCATTGTGACAAGCCGTTGATATTCCTGGTCGATTGCATAGTCGATTGCCGTTCGTGCCGCGGTTCCCAGACCCTGTTTGCTTTCGCGATGGATGACATGGAGCCATGGGTGTTGAGATGCCCACTGCGCGCACCATTGGCCGGTTCCATCCGGCGACTTATCGTCCACCACAAGAATATCCGCGCTGGGTACCTGCTGACGAATGGCAACAACGAGGGAAGGCAGGTTGTCCATCTCGTTGTAAGTGGCCAGTGCGACGAGTACGCGCGAATCAATGGGATTCATGGGGGGCTACTTGCCGGGCGATTTCGACCACCTTCAACCGTAGATGGAGGATCCTTTTCCCGACTCCAGTTGACTGAAGAGCTGGCGAAACTGGCGACCCTGAACGAGCAGCGCGGAATGAGCCTTGTCCGGTTGTGGCTGAGGTGCCTGGCAACGGGTTGGCTTGATGGAGGTGGTTGGGGAAGCCGTTTCATGTGGCATCTGTGGGGCCGTGACATGGAGCGTGGAGCTTTCCATGGTATCTGCGGATTCCAGTGTAATGACTTCTCGAACCTCGCCTTGCAAATCCAGGGCCGCCTTCATGTCTGCTTGAGAATCAGTGGTCAAGTCTTGCTGCCCGGCGCTGGAAATGGCGACCGTGCTCCGATTGAGCTCAGCACATTCCAGTTCGCAAGCGAATTGCCGGTCTTGAAGATTCACAACCTGCGAAGCAGTCGCCAGGAGTTGTGCTTCAAAGGATGCGTATTGATCAAAGACCACCTCCTCGGTGGCAAAGGATTCCTCAAATGGATTGTACGCTTCCGGTGGTTTCTCTTTCGCTGGGCATTCCTTGGTCGGGTTTGCGACCGGTTCCCCTTGGATCTCGTTCAAATCCTGCAATAGTTTTTCAGTGGCATCGATGGTTTCCATGCCCGGTTCTCGAAGCGGATGCGTTGGCTCTGCAAGAGAAATGTCAAAGGGGATCGAGGCTGGCAAATCTTCATCGTTCTTCTGGCAAGGTCCCGACGAGCCTTCCACGGTGAATGCTGTGGAAGTGTCTGGCCGGGTTGCATCAGCCTGGAGAGGGGGCATCTCGCCAAGGTCACCAAACTCGACAACGCCAGTTTTGACCTGCAGGACCTCTGACGGATCGGTGGATGGGATGGCTGAGTGGTTCCATGGTGCGGGCAATTGCTGTAGTTCCGACCAGGCCTGCTGGACAATCGCTCCATCCAGCGGTTGGTAGCCAGTTTCTTGGGCCATCCAAATCAGTTGATCACCAAGTTGGTTGATCAGCCGGGGGACACCATCGGTGACAGCAAAGATTGCTTCCAGACCATCGGGGCTGAAGAGCAGGTCCACATCACCCCCACTTGCGGTAACTTGTGAGCGAACGTAACCGAATGTCTCCTCGCGCCCCAGGGGAGACAAGTAGCAGCGGGCGGAGATACGCTGGTTAAAAGCTTCTAATTCCGGGTCGGCAAAGCGCTCTTCTAATATCGCATTACCCGCCAGAACCAAACGAACCAGCGGTTGCCCTTGCTCGGACAAATTGTTCAAAATACGCAATTCCTGTAACAGGCGAGTCGGGAGGGCATCGGCCTCATCTACCAGGACGAGCATAGGCCGCGTCGTTTTCTCCTGGTCGCGCAGGGTCTGGATCAAAGCAAGTCGCAGTTCCCCTTCATCCATGCCACGGTAGGGTAAGCTAAGTTCAAACAGGATCATCTGCAGCAGGGCACGTCGCGTACACAATTGCGCGCCAATCAGAGTGACCACCGACATCTGTTCACGGAACTGAGTAGCCAGCACTTCTAGCAGAAGCGATTTCCCTGTGCCGGCGGACCCGATCAGGTGCGTGGGACCTTCTCCGCGAATGATGGCGCGTGCGAGTCGTTCTCGCGCCTCTTCCATGACGCGGGCCGGGAAGTAACGCCGTATATCGGGAGCGGTTGGGAAAGGGCGTATCATGGAATTTGTTGTTGAGTCATCAGTCATGTGGGTTCTCGGTTGGCATTGCCAGGTTTACTATTCCACAAAAATGTTGGGTAGAGAGACCGTATGGAAATAGAATCGGCACATTGGGCCAGGGCGCTTCAGGCTCAGCTTTCAGATTTGGCGGAAGAGCGAAGAGCGAAGGGTGGTGTCATTTAGAGCTGGGTAGCCGTTCATTGCGAGAGTCACTAGAATACCATTAGTCATTGGAAAGAGTCGTGACGCTGCTGCATTGTTTTGACGGATTCATTGAGGATGCAACAGAGCTGTTGGTTTTCGTCTTGCACTCTGGTCGGTTAAAATACCTAGTGGACCGAAAATGGCACCAGTCCCCGACCTCCTGGACACCGGACACTCCTTTGTTTCGAATCAAGATCTGTGGAATTACCACGCCGGAAGATGCCCTGGCAGCCGTCCGTGCGGATGTGGATGCCTTGGGGCTGAATTTCTACCCGCATAGTAAACGGTACTTATCGGTTGAGGATGCGATGGGTGTGGTTCGGGTCATCCCATCGCAGGTGACGCGAGTGGGTGTGTTTGTCAATGCCAGTCTGGATCAAATCAACGCCGCTAGCCAGATGTTGGCACTCGATTGGATCCAACTGCATGGCAACGAATCGCCAGAATTCATTTCGCAATTGCCTGCCGGAGTGCCGCTGATTCGCGCCTGCCGGATGGACCGACACGGCTTGCAAACCGTGTTGGACGATTTACGCCTGTGTCAGAAAGCGGGACGAGTTCCCGACGCCGTACTGATCGACGCCCAGGTGGCAGGCGCGTATGGAGGGACCGGTATCCAGGCGGATTGGGCAGCGCTCGTCGGTTGGCGAAATGTCTTTGGTTCCATTCCTTTGGTGCTCGCGGGCGGATTGAATTCTGATAACGTGGCTGCCGCCATCAACCAGGTTGACCCGGTGGCAGTCGATACGGCCAGTGGCGTAGAATCGGTCCCAGGCCGAAAGGACCCGGAATGCATGCGACAGTTTGTCGCGGCAGCCCGGAGTTGTTTGAGGGTTGAGGGTTGAGGGTTCAGGTGCCGGGTGTCGGAGGGGATCGCCATGTAGTGCCGGCATCATCTGGTAGTAAAAAGGCCTGGGGATGAGGGGTTGCGTGGTGCCCCATGAGGAGAGGCGGAAGATCCGGGTTGTAGCTCTGGACCCCCCTGCCGACTTGTGGCCGTCACAAAATCGGCATTCAGGCGAAAAAAAAGAGACCAGACCTCTCCGTGCTTCCTTGCCAAAGCCTACGATTTGGGGATAATCATCTGCTACCCTTACATATATTTTGGCAGCGTCCGCGGCGTCCATTCATGGGGGGCACCGTTGTTTGCTGCCTTCCTCCGCAAATTATCAGGAGCCAACCCATCGTGTCGCATGTTGAAACCCGGCTGCCATTTAAAGTATTGGATTGTACAGAGGAAGAATTCCAACGCCTGGTCCAGTGGGGCCGTAAAGAAATCGATCTGGCTGAAAATGAGATGCCCGGCCTGATGGCGTTGCGGGAAAAATATGGCCCGTCCAAGCCGCTCGCTGGAGCGCGGATTGCCGGCTGCCTGCACATGACCATCCAGACTGCCGTCCTGATTGAAACGCTCGTTGAGCTGGGAGCGGAAGTTACCTGGAGTAGCTGCAATATTTTTTCTACCCAGGACCATGCCGCCTGCGCGATCGCCAAGACGGGCGTGCCGGTTTATGCCTGGAAAGGGATGAGTGAAGCGGAGTTTGACTGGTGCATCGAGCAAACGCTTTACTTTGGCGATGGAGAAACGCTGAACCTGATTCTGGACGACGGCGGCGACCTGACTGCCATGGTTCACAACAAATTCCCCGAAATGCTTGAGGGGATTCGTGGTTTGTCGGAAGAAACCACTACGGGGGTTCATCGGCTCTATCAGATGCATGAGCAGGGTACGCTCCAGGTGCCAGCCATCAACGTCAACGACTCGGTCACCAAGAGCAAGTTTGACAATCTGTATGGCTGCCGTGAGTCCCTCGCCGATGGCATCAAGCGAGCGACGGACATTATGGTCGCGGGCAAAGTGGTGGTGGTGGCCGGTTATGGCGATGTCGGCAAAGGATGCGCCCAGTCGATGCGAGGCCTCGGCGCGCGGGTGCTCATCACGGAGATCGATCCGATTATCGCCCTTCAGGCGGCCATGGAGGGCTACGAAGTGACGACCATGGAGGAGGCCGCGAAGGTGGGGGACATTTTTGTCACCACCACCGGCAATCGTGATATCATCGTCGGGCGCCATATGATGGCGATGAAGAATGATGCCATCGTTTGTAACATTGGCCATTTTGATTTGGAAATCGATATGGCCTGGCTGCAGGACGAAGTCGGCGGCGGACGGGTCACTTGCGACCGGATCAAACCGGCCGAGGTAGGCGCTGTCGACAAGTACACATTTACGGATGGCCGATCCCTGTTGATTCTTGCGGAAGGTCGTTTGGTCAACCTGGGCTGTGCGACGGGACATCCCTCCTTTGTCATGAGTAACTCGTTTTCCAACCAGGTCCTGGCTCAAATGGCTCTCTGGAAGGATTCTGATCAATATGGCTTGGGGGTCCATGTGCTGCCCAAGCAACTTGACGAAGAAGTTGCCCGGCTTCACCTGGATAAGCTTGGCGTGAAATTGACCCGGATGACCCAGGAACAGAGCGACTACGTCGGCATTCCCATCGAGGGACCTTACAAGCCAGACTATTACAGGTACTAGCTCCATTTACTGCGGCAAGCCAAACTTTGCGGATGTTCATGTAGTGCGGCGAATTGGGACTGTCGTGCGTACGGTTCACGGCGGTCCGCAAAGATTCGTTTGCCTGGGCCGCGCTGACGCGAGGGGGTAGACCTTCACGGGGTGGTCGCTGCAGGGGATTCGGGAAGGGCTCTTCTTCGACTAGACTCGCCGGTTCGATTTTCTAATGCTATCCCGAAACTCCAAATCCACCGTTTTCAAATGCCAGATATTTCTGCGTTCCGAGGTATCCGTTACGACCTGGGCCATGTCGGTTCGCTCAGCGAAGTGGTCGCCCCACCTTACGATGTGATAGACTCTGCGCTCCAGGACGCGCTCTACAAACGTCATCCGGCCAATTGTGTCCGACTCATCCTCAATCGAGATGAGCCGGGCGACGATTCGGCATCCAACCGGTACTCTCGCGCGAGCCAGTTTTTGCGCAATTGGCTGCGCGAGGGGGTGTTGTTCGTGGAGTCCGATCCGGCCCTCTACGTTTATCACCAGCAGTTCGACCATTCGGGGCATACCTTCACCCGGCGCGGTTTCATGTTCCGGACCCGGTTGGAGCGGTTCGGTGAAGGTAACATTCATCCCCATGAGCAGACCCATGGTGGAGCCAAGGCTGATCGATTGAAGCTTTGGCAGGCTACCAAGACAAACCTCAGCCAGATTTTTGGACTCTATCCCGATCCGGAAAATGTGACTCAGCAGTTGTTGGAAGAGGCCATTGTCGGTCAGACACCCTTAGAGGCGACCGATCATCTGGGCGTTCGACATCGACTTTGGCCCGTGACCGACGTGCAAACAATCACGGCGGTCACCGGTGCCATGGGGGGAAAGCCCATCTATATCGCCGACGGCCACCACCGGTATGAAACGGCCTGTACCTACCGCGACGAGTTGGCTGCCCGGCAAGGCGGGCTGGACCGTGAGCATCCCGCCAACTTCGTCATGATGATGTGTGTCTCCACGGGCGATTCCGGCATGTTGGTGCTGCCAACCCACCGACTTTTCCGAGGTCTGCCCGCGCTGACTTCCGCCGAGTTGACGGAACGCTTGGGAGACTCCTTTGAGGTGGAACAGGCAGGCCAGGGGCCCGCCCGGGCACCATCGTTGTGGGAGGAGATTGAAATGGAAGGTGAGCAGGGCACACTCGGCTTGTATGCGGCCCAGGATGACAGGTGGATATTAGCTCGCCTAACGAACAAGGGCCGTAAGAAACTGGCCGAAGTATCGGCCGATCACAGTGCCGAGTGGCAAGGCCTGGGAGTGAGCATCTTGCATCGGCTGGTGCTGGACACATTCCTATCGCCGGCCAATCAGGGAATTCCCCTGCCTGCACCGAAGTATGTGCGCGCCATCGATGAGGTGGTCGACAGTCTGACCGAAGGGGATTCGGTGGGGCGCGATCTTACAGGGCAACATTCCACCGGCGGCCGATTCGAGTTGGCCGCATTGGTGATGCCAGCCACGCTTGACCATATTCGGGCGATCTCGGCCCGCAGTGAACGCATGCCGGCCAAGAGTACCTACTTCTATCCCAAGCTACTTAGCGGCCTGGTCTTTAATCCACTGGACTAATTGGGCAGAAAAAAATCGGAAAGCCGAAAGCGGAGGAGTCCAGAGGCAAGTTCAAGAGGGCGGGGTCTGGTACGATTTTCGGCCAACTGGGTATTTTAGCTGGCTGGAGCGCATGCTGAAACTTGACCCTGGCCTTGTTGCCGGACTGCCCTTACAAGCCCAGCCTGGGAACAAACCTGACCCTGACCTCTACACTTTGTTCTTGCCTCTAATGCGGCCTTCCTAATCCCTAGCTCCCAGCTTCCAGTTCCACGTGAAACCAGCTAGGGTATCTGTGGCATTCAGGTTGTCTTGGTGGACTGCGTGTTTCATGTGGAACCTGGTAAGTAGCGTCAAGTAGGTCGTTCCACGTGCCACCGGGCACGGAATTGCAGCCTTATCCGGTTCCAGCCGGGCAAGGTCCTCTGCCGTGCCCCTTGCCATTTGCAATGGTCAACTGACATTTCAGGTTTTGCCCGACTGTGTCTACAATCCGCGGCAACCTACGGCTCAGTACAAATACCCATTTTACTCGGGACTCTCAACTCCCAACTCCCAACACCCAACTCTTTCATGCCCCGAGTTCTCTGCATTGCGAATCAAAAGGGGGGCGTTGGCAAAACGACCACCGCTTTGAATCTGGCATGTGGTTTGGCGCTGGCCGGGCAGAAAACACTGTTGGTGGATGTCGATCCACAGTGTAATGCGACGACCGGCCTGGGCCATGAGCCGACCGAGCGCCATCCGCTGGTCGACTTTCGGCCTTTGCGCGAGTCGTTACGGAAGACTTATCTGCCCGAATTGTCACTGCTGCCAGGGGCTTTGAATTTTCAGGATATCGATGCCCTGGCCAATTCCACGGAATCTCAGGCGGTGATGGTGGCCGATCACCTAAATGGTAGCCTCGGTTCGTTCGACACAGTGCTGATCGATTGCCCTCCTTCCTTGGGACCACTCACACGGACCGCACTGGCCAGTGCTAGCGAAGTGTTGATGCCCATCCAGTGTGAGTATTTTGCCATGGAAGGGCTAAGTCAAATGATTGAAGTAATTAGACAGGTGATGCAACGGCCAAATAGTCGATTAAAGTTTGGCGGCATTTTACTCACGATGTACGACCAGACACTGGAATTGACTGCGGAAGTTGATCGTGAGGTCCGCGAGTTTTTTGGCGATGTTGTTTTTCAAACGGTCATCCCACGCGACGTGGCCGTGTCCGAGGCGCCGAGTCATGCACGCTCGGTCATCGATTATAGTCCTCGATCACGGGGGGCACGGGCGTATGTGGAGTTATGTCAGGAGGTAATAGAACGTGTCTAAGGAACGAAGATTGGGTCGTGGTCTGGAAGCGCTGTTGGGCCGAAGCACGAACGCTCCGATGGAATCCGCTATGGGGGGCATGCCGGCAGGAGAGACAGGAGGAAGCGGCGAGACGGGTACGACACTGGGGACCCTTGCCAATTCGCCTGATATGACCCGTTCCGAAGATGGCCAAAGTTGGCTTACGCTCTGCGACATCGATCGCAATCCGTATCAGCCACGTCAGCATTTCGACGAAGCGGAAATCGCTGATTTATGTGACAGCATTCGTACGCACGGTTTCTTGCAGCCGATCGTGGTTCGCAAGGCGGAGGACCGTTACCAGTTGATCGCAGGCGAACGGCGTCTGCGGGCCGCCCAATTAGCGAATTGGGAACGGGTACCCGTATTGGTTCGCGAGGTTGACGACCGCCAGATGGCAGAACTGGCCATCGTTGAAAACGTCCAACGCAAGGATCTCAATGCACTCGAAAAGGCTGCTTCGTTCCAACGTTACCTGGAAGAATACGGAGGGACGCAGGAGGAGTTGGCCGCGCGGGTGAATATCGACCGTTCCACCGTGGCCAACCTGATTCGTCTGCTTGATCTGCCTGACCCGGTAAAGCAGATGCTGATCCGCGGTCAGATCACCAAAGGCCACGCGAAAGCGCTGCTGCCGTTAGGGGAAGAACAAGAACAGATCGAATATGCCAAGCGGATCCATCGGGAGGGCCTGTCGGTGCGAGTGGTGGAGGATTCGGTACGCGACCATATTCGCCAGACAGACGGGCCGCAGTTGTCCGTGGTCGGTGGCGATGGGGTGTCACGTCCAGCGACACCCTCCAGAAATGAACATTTGATCACTATGGAGCAGCAGTTGCGGTTGGCGCTGGGGACCAAGGTCGACTTGAGGCAGACCGCCAAGGGGCGTGGTCGGATGACAATTCATTTTAAGTCCAACGAAGAATTCGAGCGGCTTAAATCGCTGCTGGTTGCCGATCGGGCCACGGAAACGGACAATTCGGGCCAGGTTGAGGTGGGGTAGTTGGAGCCTATGTTTGCGTAGCGCGAGTGACGATTGGCAGCCGGAGGATTCGGCCAGCCATCAGAAAATTCGGCCATCCATGGGATGCCCCCGGTTGCCATATTGCTCGGCGGGAGCTACGATTTAGCAAGACGCGGATGATGCCGCGCAAAGTGACAGACGTTCGGGGCGTGGCGCAGTCTGGCTAGCGCACCTGCTTTGGGAGCAGGGGGTCGAAGGTTCGAATCCTTTCGCCCCGACTATTCGTAAGTTGTTGTCGATGAAGCCTTTATGCTGACCGTCCTAAGTTGGACGTGCGACTGTTTTTTTCCGATGGGTACTCTCTTGGGTACTCCTTTTGAGAAAGGACATCGCATGTCTACTCGAGTCCCCCCGTATTGCCGCCAGCGTGAAACCGACCGACCCGACCGAGCCTACTGCCGGATCGACGGCAAGAAAGTATTCCTTGGGCGGCATGGTTCGCCAGAGTCCAAAGCGAAGTATGCCGAGCTGATTGCCGGCAATTCAACACCCGAGCCGGAGCCGTCAAC
>Ga0114931_10008062_pt1 | contig 12802 bp, 8 predicted proteins | sample 2SBtaG_FD_89579 | JGI IMG/M metagenome (GOLD analysis project Ga0114931, IMG submission 89579) | Deep subsurface microbial communities from Kolumbo volcano to uncover new lineages of life (NeLLi) - 2SBTROV14_V59a metaG | ecosystem: Environmental > Aquatic > Marine > Volcanic | place: Kolumbo...
CGCCCGTGTACTCCATTGACCTCTTGTTCTTTCGCTTGTTCTGCAATCCTGTTTTTCCGGAGATTTCGGTAAATCAGAAGAAGAGAAGAAAGAGCACACGGGCGGGACGCCCGTGCCACCGAGGATGGGGTAGAAAGAAGCGGGTGGACGAATGATTCGACGGATGAAACCGACCTACTCAAACTCGGGTGCGGGCGCCTCGAGCGCCTTGGCCCCGAAGGGGATGTCCGTGCGGTGTCTTGTCGAGCAATAGGTGAGCCCGGCCATGCGGCCGATGGCGGCGAGCTTCGCGGGGTCGATGCGGTGGCGCTCGTCGATGATCTCGTCATCAACATGCACGAGCACGATCTCACCGATCAGGACGTTCCCGCCGTTGGGCTTGCACGGCGCAAGCCGGATGATCTCGAGCACGCGGCACTCGAAGCTCACCGGAGCGCCGGTGACGCGGGGCGGGGCGACAACGACGCCCGGCGTCCGCTCGACGCTCGCGAGATCAAACTCGCTCTGACCCCCGGGCAGCGCCTCGGCGGTCGCGGACATCAGTGACGCCTGGGATTCGGTGACGATGTTGACGACGAACTCGCCGGTCGCCGAGGCGTTGGCGAGCGTGTCCTTCTCGGAGCCGTCGGGTTTGTTTGACGGGCACAGCAGCAGCGAGTAGGGCTCGGAGGCGATGCCCGAGAAGAAAGAGAACGGCGCCAGGTTGTCGACGCCCGACTCCGAGCGCGTCGAGACCCACGCGATGGGCCGCGGCACGATGGCGCCGATCTGGAGCTTGTAGCGTTCGGTGATTTCGAGGTTGGCGGGATCGATCTGCATGGTGGGAGTGTATCCTTGTCGATGCCCGACCTCCCCGTCACGTTTGAAGACGTCCAATCCGCCGCGACCCGGATCGCCCGCGTCGCCCATCGCACGCCCGTGATGACGAGCCGGACGATCAACGAGATGACCGGCGGCGAGGTCTTCTTCAAGTGCGAGTGTTTTCAGCGGATCGGGGCGTTCAAGTTCCGGGGCGCCTACAACGCGCTGTCTCGGCTTGATGACGAGGAACGGCGCCGGGGCGTGCTGACGTATTCCTCGGGCAACCATGCGCAGGCCGTGGCGCTGGCGTCGAGGATGCTGGGGATCCATGCGACGATCGTGATGCCACGCGACGCACCGCCGGTGAAGCTGGCCGCGACGCGCGGGTACGGCGCCGAGGTGATCGCGTTTGATCCGTCGGAGGACTCGCGCGAGCGTCTGGCGCAGAGCCTTGCAGCGGAGCGCGGGCTGCGCGTGATCCCGCCCTTCGAGCAGCCGCACGTCATCGCCGGTCAGGGGACGGCCGCGATGGAGCTGTTCGATGAGGTGGGGGAGCTGGACCTGCTTTGTGCGCCGTGCGGCGGCGGGGGGCTGCTGTCGGGGTCGTCGATCAGCGCCGGGGCGATGTCGCCCGGCTGCGAGGTGATCGGCGTCGAGCCCGAGGCCGGCGACGACGGCTTGCGGGCGTTCGAGTCGGGGAAACTCGTCAAGATCGAGGTCCCCGACACGATCGCCGATGGGGCGCGGACCAACTCGCTGGGTGAGATGACCCTGCAAATCATCCTCGCCAATGTCACGCGGATGATGACGATGCCCGATGCGGCGCTGGTGCGCACGATGCGGCTTGTCTGGGAGCGGATGAAGATTATCGCCGAGCCGACGGCGTGCCTGCCGATCGCGGCGCTGCTCGAAGCGGGGCGTGAGGGGACAATCGACGCGACGGGCAAGCGCGTCGGCGTGATCGTCAGCGGGGGGAATGTGGATCTGACGAAGGTCGGCGGCTGGTTCAAGTGACCGTGCCACGACCCAGACTCAGATGGATCGAGCTTCACATCAAATAGTGTTGTTCACGATGACACGACCCAGCGGAGCCTGGGTTGTGGCGCGGGGGTGTTTATGTCGAGGCTTGCTCGTGGCGGAGCTGGCCGCAGGCGGCGGCGATGTCGCGTCCCCGGCTGGCGCGGATGTGTGTGTTGACGCCGCGCTCGCGGAGGGTTTCCTGGAACGCGCGGACGCGGTCATCGGCGGGGCGCTGGTAGGGCATCCCTTCGACTTCGTTGTAGCGGATCAGGTTGACGTTGCAGCGCAGGCGCCGGCAGACTTCGGCCAGCTCAATTGCCTGTTCCGCAGAGTCGTTGACGCGCCCGAGCAGGATGTATTCGAGGGTGATCTCGCGGCCGGTCCGCTCGAACCAGACAGCGCAGGCGTCGACGAGTTCGTCGATGGTCGTGTGCTCGGACCACGGGATGAGCTCGCGGCGGAGCTCGTCGTTGGGCGCGTGCAGCGAGAGCGCCAGCGTCACGGGCAGCTCGAGCTCGCGTGCGAGGCGTTCGATCGCCCGGGGCAGGCCCACCGTGGAGATCGTGATCTTCCTTGCGCCGATGCCCAGTCCCCACGGGGCGGCGATCGTGCGCACGGCGGCGAGGACGGGCTCGATGTTGGCCAGCGGCTCGCCCATGCCCATGAAGACGATGTTGGTGATGCGGCCGACTTCGGGGAGCTGGTTGAGCATCCACACCTGCTCGACGATCCGGCCCGCCGAGAGGTTGCCGTCAAGCCCGCCGAGGCCCGAGGCGCAGAACTTGCAACCAACCGGGCAGCCGACCTGCGATGAGATGCACGCGGTTTTGCGGGGGCGGCTCTCGGACGCGAGCGACGGGATCATGACGCATTCGGTCTGTCTGGCGCTATCCCCGATGATCGGCAGCCCCGGGGCGTCGCCGTCATCCCATTGCACGAGCAGCTTCTGCACCCCGTCGGTCGCCCGGGCGTGCTCGATCGTGGCGCACGACGAGAATGACATCTGGTCGCGCAGGGCGTCGCGCTCGCGTTTGGCGAGGTTGGTCATGGCGTCCGGATCGGTGACGCCGTGGCGGTAGACCCATTCCAGGAGCTGTGTGGCTCGGAAGCGCTTTGATCCGACCGACTCGAACCAGTCGGCGAGCGAGCCGGGGGTGTGCTCGAAGATGTGGTTGTGTGGGTGACGCATCGCTGGTGTGGCCAGGATCGTAGGGGGGATCCGGGTCGCGAGCGGTCCGCGTGGGCGGTGGGATTGTTCAGCCGGCCATCAGGGCCGTGGTCCAGAACCCGATGATGTGCTCGATCATCGAGCCCGGATCCTGGGCGAAGCGCTGCTTGGGCACGTACGCGTTGGCCCCGGCGGCGATGCTGAGCGCCGCGTCCTGCGCCTCGTTCGAGGCGTTGATCACGATCAGCGGCATCGAGGCGTGCCTAGGCGATTGCCTGATCCGCTTGATCAGGTCGATCCCGGAGATCCCCGGGAGCGTGAGATCGCAGAGCATGATGTCCGGGACCAGCCCGGTGTCGGCGCACTCGTGCCCATCGAGCCCCATCAGTTCGAGCGCTTGCTCGCCTGACGTGACCGCACAGGTGTCGACATGATCGATGTGGGCGATCACAGACTTGAGCAGGCCGAGGCACAGCGGGTCGTCTTCGATCAGGAGCACCGTGGTGGCGCCTCGGCTTGAGGTCTGCGCAACCGCGGGGCTTACTGAGGATTGACTGGATGCGGGCTGATTCGATGGAGGCTGCCTGAAAATGGTCTGGCTTGCCGCGGGTTGATCCGGTGTGACACCGGTGTCGAGGGGCCGGGCAGCGGGGGCCGCGGGCTTGTGCTCGGACTTCTTCGCCTTGGCCGCGCTGAAGACACGGGTGCAGTTCCGCCCGCCCTTCTTGGCGGCGTAGACGGCGGTGTCCGCGGCCTTGAGCAGCGCCGCCGGCTCGGTGAAGACATCGCGTGACGAGTCTTCAACCGCCGCGACACCGAGGCTGATGGTGATGGGCAGCTCGTCCGGGCAGTCGGGAACCTCGTTCAGGTCGAACGGGCTGGCCTCGATCGCCTTGCGGATGACCTCGGCGATCCGGGCGCCGGCGATCCGGTCGGCCCCCGGCGCGATCACCGCGAACTCCTCACCGCCGTAGCGGCAGACGAGCCCGGCATCACCCACGGCCTCGGTGACCCGGCGCGCCAGCTCGATGAGCACGGCGTCGCCGGCCTGGTGACCGTGTGTGTCGTTGACGTTTTTGAACTTGTCCGCGTCCATGAACAGGACTGCGAGTGTCCCGCTGTCGCCGGCGGTGGCGAACGCCTTGTCCAGCTCTTCGTCGAAGCGGAGGCGGTTGGCGATCCCGGTGAGCCCGTCGGTCAGGCTCTGGTGCTCCATCTCGGTGGCGGTGGTTTCGAGGTCCTGCCGTTCGCGCTCCATGGAGATCTGCGTCGCGATCTGCTGCTCCTGGGCCTGGGCCATGATCGAGGCCACGTCCGGGGCCTGCCCCGTGTCGAGTTGGAAGAGCCGGGATAGCTCGCCGGCGCCCTGGGAGATGGTCCCGAGCAGCTCCTCGGCGTTATCGACTGGCAGGTCAAACCACTCGCGTCCGAGCCGCTTGAACCGATGGACCAGGGTCCGCGGGGATTCGACCGTCAGTGATTCCGCCGCCACCGTGCTCAGGGCCACGGTCTGGACGAGGTCGATGAACTCCGGGGCGACGTTCTCGGGCTTGTGGTGGAACCGCACGGATTGGACCAGGCTCTCGGGGAGCCGCCACCGCTCGGCCAGCAGCGCGCCGGCCTCGCTGTGTGTGAAACCGAACCGGTCCTGCTCGATCGCTTCGATGCCGAAGTGATCGCAGTCCGCTTCGTTGACGGCGGTGTTGTAATCAGCGCCAAGCGCCACCGAGGCCGCGAGCATGCCCACATCCTGCAGCATCGCGGCGATGAAGGCCTCATCTGGATCGGTGCAGCAGGCTCGGTTCGCCGTGGTCCTGGCGCAGGTAGCGCCGAAGATCGCCCGGCGCCAGTGCGCCTGCAGGTTGAACCCGTCCTCGTCGTCGCTTCCCTTGAATGAATCGACGAGGCTGAACCCGAGCACGAGTGACCGGACGGTGTTCAGTCCCAGGTACCCGAGGGCTCGCTGGATGGTCGGGCACGGCGAGGCCAGGCCGTAGTAGCTGGAGTTGATGGTGCGGAGCACCTTGGCGGTGATGGCCTGATCGTTCTCAACGACCTTGGCGATCTCTTTCACCGAGACGTTGGGGTCCCGGGTCAGCTCCAGGACCTCGATCGCCACGGCGGGCAGTGAGGGGAGCGTCGGGCACGAAATGATCTTGTCGAGAACAGCGGTCATTGAGACTCTCAAAGTGGTGGGGCCGCACCGATGGCGCGGCAAAGAACGGACATTTCGTGCGATTCTGCGGATGTGATACCCAGACATGGGGTACGCCACTACTTTCGGATGGGGTCTTTACCGACTTGACCGCGTGTCGAACTTCATTTGCACGCATTGGACAACCAGGTGGTATTCCCGGCGTCAGACGACCATTGTTGTGCGACACCGCGAAATCCCCGGCAAACGGATCAATCGAACAGGGTCGGCGACTGCTTATCGGGACCTGACTCCGTCCTGCGGTTATCGCCAACGCGATCGATCGGAGTCAGCTCCAGATCAGCTGACGGGCAGGGGCCGAGGAGGTCTTCCACCACCGAGCGATCGACCGGCTCGGGCGTTAGCCAGCGGTCAATCGACGCGACGTCGCGCAGGATCACCGGCATCCGGTCGTGGACGGCTTCCATCGCCTCGTTGGGCGTCGTCGTCAGGATGACGCAGCTCGCGATCGGTTCGGACTCGGCGAGGTCGTCCGCCCGCCAGAACGCATTGAGTCCCGCGAAGAACATCGGGGACGCATCGGATCGTTTGATCAGGAAGGGTTGCTTGCGGCCACCCGGTGTCGCCGGCTTTCGCCATTCGTAAAACCCGGAGGCGGGGACCACGCAACGCCCCGTCCGGGCGGCGCCCTTGAACATCGGTTTTTCCCACGCGGTTTCGGACCGGGCGTTGAAAATCGGATTTTTGACCGAATCGAGCGACAAGGTCCACGGCGGGATCATCCCCCAGCGCGACGCCGCGAGTCGGCGCTCGCCCTGCCCGTTCGCGTCACGGCGCGCGATGAGAATCTGCTGTGTCGGCGCGATGTTCAATCTGGGCGCGAACAGCTCCGGATCAAGGGTTGGGACGTGATCGATGCGCAGCAGGCCCGCGTATTCTTCGGGTATCAGGGAAAGCAAAAAACGGCCGCACATGTCTGGAACCCTCTTTGATTCGCTCAATCGTGTGATTGAATGATACGGTGTTTCCTGCTTTCTTTGCAGTGCATCTTGATTACTGGAACATTGCGATGTTCTCGTGGTTTATAGTAGATGTGCGTGGGCGCCTGATCCCGGCGCCGCACGCAAGCCGGATCGTTCGATCCGACTCGGTTGAACCCGGCCGCTCCGAGCGGCGTCAATGAGGGCGAATCCATGACAACCAAAGACACAGCGGTTTCAGCGACGGCCACAACGCGAGCGATCCGTTCGCGCAACGGGCGGCTTCTGCTCTCGATTGGCGTTGTGGGGGCGCTGCTTCTGGCGTCGGCGCCGATGTCCGTCGCCGCAACGATCGGTTCATCGAGCGTCAACGTTGCTGTTGACGCTGGTGGCGCGCCCGGCTCCGTCGCCAGCAACCCACCCTCGAAAGGTTCGCACGCGGGCAACCGGAGATCTCGCTCGGGCGGTTCGCACGCCAGCCGGTCGCGTTCATCGGGCAGATCGCACGCCAACAAATCACGATCCTCCGGTGGCTCGCGCGCCAACCGGTCCCGCTCGTCGGGCGGGTCTCGCGCGAACAGGTCTCGTTCGTCAGGCCGCTCCGGCGCCAACCGGTCACGTCAATCGGGCGGATCGCGCGCCAACCGGTCTTCATCCTCGTCCGGGCAATCTCGCGCCAACAGGTCCCAGCGCTCCGGCGGCTCACGAGCCAACCGGTCGTCGCCAAGCCGGGGACGCTCGAGCAGCGCCCGCCGCCCGGATCGGTCCGCCGTGAGTTCGACCGTTCCGATCGGCCCTGTCGGGGGCAACCACACCGCCGGCTCGTCGAACCGGCGCACGAACCCGGTCGCGGGCTCGGCATCGAGAGCGTCACGCGGCTCGGCCAACTCGCGCAACAATCATCAGAGCAACGCGCAGCCAAACCGTAGACCGGGCAGGTCCAACCGTCAGGGCGCCAGGGGCAACCGGGGCGGTGGAGATGCGCAGTCGTCCTCGGCGAGCGCGGCATCGGCAGACCACGGGGGGCAGGACACCGGCTCCAGGCGCAGCGGTCGCGGCAATCGCGGGCGCCGGCCGGACACGCTGGACAACAATACGGGTGTTCACGGCACGACCGCGAGGCCGGATTCTCGCTACTCCTACGACCGCGCCAAGTCCCGCGGCGATCGCCCGGACTACCGCACCTCGTACGGCCAGTCCAAGGCACGTGGCGGGGACCGCCGGCGCGGCGATGATGCCGCCGGGCGCGGGCATGGGAAGAACGGCAAGCACAAGGGGCAAGGCGGGAAGAAGGGTCACAAGGGCGGGCACAACAAGGGACACAAGGGTGGCTACGACGACCATGGCGGGCATCATGGGGAGTACGGGGACCACCATGACAACCACGACGGCTATGACCACGCTGGCTCTCACAACGGACACCATGGCTACGGGTCACATCACAACAAGCACCACAAAACCGTCAACAACTACTATGGGTACGGCTACGGCGGTTATGGATATGGATACGGGTACGGCGGTTACGGGTACTCCCATCACTCGCCGCACTACGGTTATTCCTTCGGGTACTACCCGTCCTACGGCGGGTTGGGTTTCTCGATCGGGTACGACTCGTACCTGAATGACTGGTACGGCGGCGCCGGCCTGTACACATACCCGTCTTATTCGAGCGGGTATTACGGGAGCAACTACTACGGGACCAACTACTACGGGAACCGGTACTACGGGAACAGCGGGATCGTTGTGATCGACGATGATGAGCCGGACGTGGTGTACGTGCCGGTCGAAAAACCGCGGGAGACGCCCGATTTCTCCGTCGGGTGGGAGCACCTGGCGGCGGGGCGCGACGACGATGCGCTCAAGTATTTCTCGACTCGCGTCCAGCGTTGGAGCGGGGTGTCGGCCGCCAAGGCCGGGTATGCACTGGCTGCGGCGCAGATGCGTGACCGGTCCCGAGCGGTCTGGTCGATGCGGCGTGCGTTCCGGATCGACGACGGCGCCCTGGGCTACCTGCCGCTGGACACGAGGCTCCGCCAACTGGTCGAGCTCCAGGAATCCCGGTTTGCCTATGACGCCGACGATTCTGCCGGGCGAGACCGCCGCGATGCGCTCTTCATGGTGGCCGCGCTGCGGTACATCCAGCACGAGCCGGATCTGGCGCTGGAGGCGGCGTACCAGGCGCGAGACGAGGGCGACCACGATTCGAGCCTCACCGCCCTGATCCGCAACGCCGAGGCGGACCTGGACTACTGATCTCCACACGACAACCCGAGCAGTGACACCCTGCCAGCCCCATCACGGGGCTGGCGGTACACTGGCGCGCATGACGACACCGCCGGCGGCGCTCATTGTTTTCGATGACGGTCTGGGTGATCTCGGTCCGCTGACCGACCTGCGCCCGAGTTTCGCCGTCCGCACCGGGGCCGATACGACTCTCGAACGGATCGTCAGGATCTTCGACATCCCCTTCGCCGGCGTCCGCGTGCCCGAGAGCCTGCTGGGGATCGCCCCGGAGGCGTGCCGGGCGCCGTTGGTGTCCGAGGTCGAGGGCGACTCCGCTCTGTTGATCAACGGTCGCTGCCCGCTGCCGGACCCGTCATGGATCAATCTGGACACGGGGCAGGCGATCGTCGAGTCGGGCTCGGGCGCGGTGATCGCAGCGAGGCTGTGCCGGAAGGGTGTGGCCGAGTTTCTCGCATCAATGGAACTGCCGGACGGCGCAAACGCCCGGGAGGCAGCGCCTCAACTGCTTATCAGTCAGCCATGGGATGTTGTCAGGCATCGAGATTCGGCCATTGCGGCCGATCTCGTCGGTCTCCGGGACCGACGCCCCGGCGGGGCAGGCTTTGAGATAATCGGCGAGCACCCGGTCGGGATTGATCCGACCGCCACGATCGCCCGGTCAGCCGTTCTCGATTCGACAAGGGGCCCCATCCGTCTCGGCGCCGGCGCGGTCATCCGGCACGGCGCCATCGTGCTGGGCCCGGTCGCCATTTGCGAGGGCTCGACCGTTCTCGAACACGCCCTGATCAAGCCATTCACCTCGATCGGTCCACACTGCAAGATCGCCGGCGAACTCGACGGCGTCATCGTTCAGAGCCACACGAATAAGGCACACGACGGGCACATCGGCGACTCGTGGCTCGGGTCGTGGATCAACCTTGGCGCCGGGACGACCAACTCGAATCTGCTTAACACCTATGGCGAGGTAACGGCGCAGGCGCGGCCCGAAGCGCGCCGGGTGCGCACCGGGATGACCTTCCTCGGGTCGATCATGGGCGATCATGTCAAGACCTCGATCGGTACCCAGCTCATGACCGGCGCCGTTGTGGGGACGGGGTCGATGCTCGCCTCGACAGCGTCGGCGCCGACGTGTGTCGGGCGGTTCGAGTGGATCACCGACGCCGGGCGCTCGACGTTCCGCCTTGAGAAGTTTCTCGAGACGGCGCGGGTGATGATGGATCGGCGCGGCGTCGATCTGACCGATGCGATGCTCGCCCGGCTGACCGGGCTGCACGCGATGAGCGGGCCAAAGTGAAGACGCTCCTGCTCATCGACGGGCACGCGCAGATCTTCCGCGCCTACCACGCGATCCGGTCGCCCATGTCGTCGCCTGTCACCAAGGAGCCGACCAACGCGACGTTCGGGTTCGCCGGGATGCTCCTGAAGATCCTCCGCGAACAGAAGCCCGACTTCCTGGCGATGGTGGTCGATGTCTCCGGTGATCGGCAGACGTTCCGCTCGGAGATGTACCCCGAGTACAAAGCGAACCGCGACCCGATGCCCGATGATCTGCGCCCGCAGGTCGGCCGGTGCATCCAGCTCGTCCACGACATCGGCGCCCCGGTGCTCGGTGAAGAAGGCGTCGAGGCCGACGATTTGATCGCGACGATCGTCCGGCGGCTTCGGAAATCTCACCCCGACGTGCGCATCAGGATCGTCTCGAAGGACAAGGATCTGATGCAGCTGCTCGAGCCGGGCCACGTCGAGATGCTCGACGCCCACCGCGACGAGATCATCGACACGGACAAGCTCCTTGAGGACAAGCGCGTCCGGCCCGAGCAGGTCATCGACCTGCTGGCGCTCACCGGTGACACCGCCGACAACATCCCGGGCGTGCCCGGAGTCGGGCCGAAAACAGCCGCCGACCTGCTGGAAAAATACGGCACGCTCGACGGCGTGATCGCCCACGCCGACGAGATCAAGGGCAAGCGCGGCGAACGGATCCGTGAATCGATCGGGCTGCTCGGCCTGTCGCGCCGGCTGGTGACGCTCAAGGACGACGTCGAGGTCGAGTTCAAGCTGGATGACTTCCTGACGAGCAAGTTCGACCTCGCCGCGCTCGACCCGGTCTTCAATGAGCTGGGATTCAATCGCCACCGGAACGAACTGAAAGAGCTGATCGCAGGCGCCGGCGCCGACCAGCCGCCGAAGCCGGTGCAGGACAACCCTCCGGGCTTCATCGGCGGGCTCTTTGATGACTCGCCGGCCCCCGAGCACGCAAGGCCCCGTGGCGAATACCGCTGCGTGCGCACCAGCAAAGAGCTTGCCGCGCTGGTCAAGGCGCTCAAGGGCGCCGAGCTGATCGCGGTCGACACCGAGACGACCTCGCTCTCACCCCGTCGGGCGGACCTGGTCGGGTTGTCCTTTTCGATTACTCCGGGTGAAGGGTGGTACGTCCCGGTGCGCTCGCCCGAGCCGGAGAATCATCTCGACGAGGCGACGGCGCTGGACGCACTCCGGCCCGTGCTCGAGGACGCCGGGCGTCCCAAGTGCGGGCACAACCTCAAGTACGACCTGCTCGTGCTCCGGCGCGCGGGCGTCGAGCTGCGCGGGATCGCATTTGATTCGATGGTCGCCAGCTTCCTGGCTGATTCCACCCGTTCCTCGCACGGGCTCGACAACCTCGCGCTGGATCTGCTCGGGCGCCGGTGCCAGCCGATTGTCGATCTGATCGGCAAGGGGAAGGACCAGCGGCGTTTCGACCAGGTCCCGCTGGACGCCGCGACCCCGTACGCCGCCGAGGATGCGGACGTCTCGCTCCAACTCCGCAACACGCTGGCGCCGACGATCAACGTGATGCGGTTGGGCGACCTGTTCACGAAGACCGAGATGCCGTTGATCGAGGTGCTCGCCGAGCTGGAATGGAACGGCATCGCGTGTGACCCGGCGGAGCTTGATCGGCAGGCAGAGCAGCTCGTCGACCGTATCGAGCAGTTGCGAGAACAGATCCTCGACTCGGCGCCCAGGCCCTTCAACCCGGACTCGCCCAAGCAGCTCGCCGGGATCCTGTTTCACTCACCCGACGACATCGATGAGCCGGGGCTGGGCATCAAGCCGCTGCGCAAGACCAAAACGGGCTTCTCGACGGATGCGGAGGTGCTCGAGAAGCTGGCGTCCGACCCGGAGATCGAATCCGAGACGCCGCGCCTGGTCCTTGCGTATCGGCAGCTCACCAAGCTCGTTGGGACGTACCTCGTGGCGCTCAAGGAGGCGATCAACCCCGAGACCGGGCGGATCCACGCCTCCTTCCACCAGGCGGTCGCCGCGACCGGACGGCTCTCGTCGTCCGACCCCAACTTGCAGAACATCCCCATCCGGACCGAGATCGGCCGGTCGATCCGCAAGGCGTTCATCGCGCCGCCCGGACGCGTGCTGATCGGCGCCGACTATTCGCAGATCGAGCTGCGCGTCCTGGCGCACCTCTCGCGCGATCCGGGATTGCTCGAAGCCTTCGAGCGCGGCGAGGACATCCACCGCGCCGTCGCCGCCCAGATCCACGGCGTCAAACCCGATGCTGTCACACCGCAGCAGCGTGACAGCGCCAAGATGGTCAACTTCGGGATTGTCTACGGCGTGACGCCCTATGGCCTCGCGCGGCGTCTTGGGATCTCGAACTCGGAGGCGTCCGAGATCATCGATGACTACAAACGCCGGTTCGTCGGGATCACGACGTTCCTGGAAGAATGCATCGCGCAGGCCAAGCGGTTCGGGTACGTCGAGACGATCCTCGGCAGACGACGGGCGATCACGAATATCGACGCACGCAACCCGCAGCAGCGCGCACTCGGTGAGCGCGTTGCGATCAACTCGGTCGTGCAGGGCTCGGCGGCGGACCTGATCAAGCTGGCGATGCTCGACCTGCACCGGAGGCTGAGCCCGCACGCGGAACAGTGGCGGATCGCGGCCGGTGAATCGTCCGAGCCCGAGATCCCCGGCGTGCTGATGCTGCTCCAGATCCACGATGAACTGGTCTTCGAGGCGCCCGAGGAGATCGCCGAGCGGGTGCAGGCCCTGATCGTTGACCGGATGGAGCACGCGATGGACCTGCGGGTCCCGCTTCGGGTCGACGCCGCGATGGCCCGGACGTGGTTCGAGAGCAAGTGATCACCCCGGTGTCCGGGTCCACCCGCGACGACGCTGTCCGAAAACAGCCGTCGTTGCACAGATTCCGTCGATCGCGGACGCCCGGAAAGTCACCGGCGTCCATTGTGCCGATCCCCGACTTGACACCACCGGGGCGTCGGCTACATTTCTCCACTCGGCCCTGTTGAAGGGCCGGGCAAGCGAAGCACAAGCCTATTTGGGGCGGTAGCTCAATTGGTTAGAGTCCCGGACTGTCGATCCGGAGGTTGCGGGTTCGAGTCCCGTCCGCCTCGCTTTGAAACCCTCGTGTCA
>Ga0114931_10008063_pt1 | contig 12801 bp, 8 predicted proteins | sample 2SBtaG_FD_89579 | JGI IMG/M metagenome (GOLD analysis project Ga0114931, IMG submission 89579) | Deep subsurface microbial communities from Kolumbo volcano to uncover new lineages of life (NeLLi) - 2SBTROV14_V59a metaG | ecosystem: Environmental > Aquatic > Marine > Volcanic | place: Kolumbo...
GTACTGCCCCTACACCGAGAGCAACCATCTTTTCTCCTACTTTTAATTCCTTCCAAATTGACACCACCTTCAATATCCCTATTCCCAATACCAATGAAAACAGCATCCATGCAAACCAGGTCAATTTAAATACCATATTAGTACGTGGATCAGATACCATCACGCTATCTGGCATCATCTGTACATATACCAACTCAACCGAAACAACTAACATCCAAGCATACAACAGCCATAAAAGTAACATCCGATAGGGCCAGGTTATCAGTCGATACTGTGCCACTAGATAGACAAATCCTATCGTCAATACTAGCTCTACTCCCCAAACTACTAACCAGTCAACCAACGGTGAATTTTCTGCAAACCAAACCAAACCTTCAGCTGAACGCCACCAGTTCGAATACATCGGCCATGCCAACAACCCTACAATTAAAATAAATATTGATCCACCAATTATACTTTGTTTTATCAAAGTACGATCAAATCGACTATTCCAAAGTAGATAAACAACACTCACAAATACCAAACCGCCAAACAGCACTGCATCATATGGGTTGACCAATAATAGCGCACCACTCATTATTCCCATCAAAATAAATAGTTTCAAATCGACTCTCCGGCATAAAACCACTCGAGAAAGCATCCACAAACTCGTCAATACCACAGGTAAATTCATCAAGTGGGCATGCAAATCAGACACCACCAAACTGTACAACGGAAACTCATGAATCGTTTCCGGAATATAACGCGTAGCCTCGCTAAACAAATAACTATCATGAATTACTGGTAACCAGTCTACCTGCCAATAAACGTTCAGCTGCGACCATAACCAATGTAAATTACCTCGTAGTAAAAACCACGTTGCCATAAACACACCACTTCCCCACCACCAAAATTTCCACTTTAATTTATTAAATAATTGCTGATTCCACTCATTCACGAGTCCAATAATCGCCAATACAGACTGAGCTGCAATCGTCCCCAACATCAAATTATAAGTGATAGTCAGTGGCAACCCCGACAATAAAGTTCTCACCGCCGTGGACCAATGTCCTCCATAGTAGTAAGGGATAGATTGTCCGGCCATCCAGGGATCATCAGGAGGAACTGAAAAATTTTGTAAAATACTATTGCTAAATGCCAAATCCATAAATTTCTCTTCGCCATTAATCCACGGAGCATATCCTCGAATCAGAACATAGACCACCAACACAATCACATATAGCAACTCCAGTTGCTTCCATCGTTCAGACTCTGCCTCATATGTTTCAACAATCTCAGTTTTATATCTAAGATACAACCAACCATTAACCCCTGCCCAAACCAATAATCCTAATAGCATGTTCATTTGAGTTAACTCAATTCCAAACACAACCACGACTAACCAACTCGCCAGCCAAACCAAGGTCCAGCCAAACACTCTAGCTATCACATACCCACCAGACCACAGCTCTTTGGTCAACAGCCAGATAATCGGAAATGACAACATACTCAATCCCCAACCCAACATCCACCAATATAAAATCAACATTACATCACCCAACATAGTGCCATCATAGCCTACCAAACATTCCTCGTAAACCCAAGTGTAGATTGTCTTGCGTTCCAAATCATCGTACACTTAAGGCTATTGCTTAATCAGTTTTCAGCCTATGTTTGTGCTTGCTATTTTCGGACTCATTATCACATTTTATCTGCTTGCCATTATTTGCGATGGATACTTTGTTGAGTCGCTAGATATCATTTCGGGAAAACTCAGACTCAACTCCGAAGTTGCCGGTGCCACCCTCATGGCCATGGGCAGCAGCGCCCCAGAATTATTCACCTCTTTAATTGCCGTATTTAGCCCCGGTGGACTGGCCGATATCGGTGCCGGAACCATAGTCGGTTCAGCCATTTTCAACCTTCTTGTCATCATTGGTGCCAGTGCTATGGTCGCTTCAACCAAACTCACTTGGCAGCCAATCCTCCGAGATCTATTATTTTACTGTATTGCAATCATCGCCATGATTCGTATGTTCTGGGACGGCCAAATCATCTTGCATGAAGCCCTCATACTCCTAACACTCTATGCCGTTTATATTTTTGCCGTTCTCAACTGGTCAAAATGGTTTGGCTACTATGTCGACGACTCCATCGAAGTTCTTGAAGAAAATATCCAACCTAAGCAGGGCTTAAACAAATATATTCTCAATCTTCTTGATCCCATCATGTACCTTGGTAAACAATCTAAACACAGCGCCTATATCACCTTTACCTTTTCCATCATTTTCATTGGTCTACTCAGTTATATCATGGTCGAATCAGCCGTCATAGTCAGCCATACCTTCCATATCCATCCTGCCATCATCGCCCTGACCGTATTAGCCGCCGGTACTTCTGTTCCAGATCTTTTATCATCTTTGATCGTCGCCCGTCAAGGCCGAGGTGACATGGCAGTCTCCAATGCCGTTGGATCGAATGTATTTGATATTCTATTCGGACTCGGTCTCCCCTGGACCCTTGTCTTACTCTTTACCAGCACCGATAGCATTACAGTAAGTAGTGAAAATTTATTGTCGTCAGCTTTCCTCTTATTCGCCACAGTGGTTGCACTCTTTGCCCTCCTCATCATGCGTCGCTGGCATATTGGTCGACCTGCGGGCTTAATGCTAATCATACTCTACATCGGATATGTCCTCTACCAAATTGGGCAGATACTCCAATTGTGAACCCAATTCTAATCACATCAGCTTCCAGTCCTCGCTAAATTTCTCAAATTAGTTATAATGCTATGCACATGAAAGTCGCCATTGATACCACACCGCTCCAAAACCAGTCTGCTTCTCGAGGTATTGGCATGTACACCAAACATCTAGTTAAATACCTCAAAAATATCCCCAGTCTTGAGATCATTGAGCACCAACAAGGTGAACTACCAGAAGACGTCGAACTCATCCATTATCCTTTCTTTGACCTCTATTTCCGTACCTTGCCACTTCGTAAACCATTACCCACTATCGTTACTATCCATGACCTCACTCCATTAGTCCTCGACGACCTCTACCCCACAGGTATCAAAGGCAAACTTAACTTTATGGTCCAAAAACGATCATTAAGCTCAGTTAATGCAATCATTACTGATTCACAATCCAGTAGGCACGATATCGTTAAATTTCTAGGCATACCAGCTCAGAAAATTCATCCAATCCTGCTTGCTCCCCAAGATGGTCTTGACCAGGATGTCTCGAGCGAAAAACTTCATCAAGTAGTCAAAAAATTCAATCTGCCTCACCACTTTATTCTCTATGTCGGAGACATCAATCCTAACAAAAACATCCGTGGCCTGGTTGCCGCCAGCCAACAAATCAGTGTCCCCTTAGTCATCGTTGGCAAACAGGCCGTCATGCCTGACTTTGACCACAAACACACTGAAACCCAGGATCTCAAATGGCTTCAACAAACCTCCAAAAAATCTAAAAATATTATCCGTACCGGCTTCGTCCAATTTGACGAACTAGGTGCTTTATATAAACTTGCAGACGTTTACTGTCAGCCTTCACTGTATGAAGGTTTCGGTCTCCCAGTCCTAGAAGCCCTCAGCATGGGCTGCCCCGTTGTCTGCCCCAAACACAGCTCTTTGATAGAAGTTGGTGGTCCTGCAGTAGTCTATGCAGGACCCAATCCTGACAAATTAGCCAAAGCCCTCAAGTTTGTCATCGACTTAACAGAATCAAATCGTCAACGTCTCATTCTCGAAGGCAAGAAACACGCGGAAACTTTTAGCTGGCAAAAAACCGCCCAACAAACCTACCACGTCTACCTCGATGTTCTAAAAAAACAACTAAACCCTAGGTAGCCCCTTCCACGTGGTAAAATTACTTCATGCAACCACAAATCACCCAGCTACTCCGTCAAGCCACCCAGCAATTCGGTATTGAAATACAGGATATCCACCTCGAGCATCCTGCAGATCCCAGCCATGGTGACTATGCCACCAACCTAGCTATGACTCATTGGCAACGATTCCAATCATCAAACCACCCTCAAGCCAACCAAATAAAAAATCCGCGTAATTTTGCCCAGTTAATCGTCGATAGCATCAACCAAAATCAAGACAGCCAAAATATACTAGAAAAAATTGACATCGCCGGACCCGGGTTTATCAACTTCACCACCAGCCAATCGTATCTAGCACAATTCATCCACCGACTCAATCAAGAACCCCAGCAAATTCTCCATCTAGAATCACAAGCAGGACGCAAAATTATGGTTGAATATGCCCATCCCAATACCCACAAAGAAATGCATGTCGGGCATATGCGTACCCTGATTCTCGGTGAATCACTATCCCGCATCCTCAGCTTCGCCGGAGCACAAATCTTTCGAGCCAACTACCAAGGTGACATTGGCCCGCATGTCGCCAAATCAATCTGGGGAACTTTGGAACTACTCAAAGACCAAAACAAAAACCTTGATGATGTTGAATCTTTGACTCATGCCCAAAAAGCCCATCTCCTCGGCCAAGGGTATGTAATCGGCAACCAACGATATGGCGAAAACAAAGCTGCCATCAACCAACTGAATAGCGATATTTATAATCAAACGCCAGAAATCGTCCCCATCTATCAACACACTAGACAATGGAGTCTCGACTATTATCAAGATTTTTATACTCGCTTTGGAACCACTTTTGACAAGCTCTATTTTGAATCCCAAACAGCTGATCAAGGGAAGCAACTCGTTCTCCAGCATACCGACAGCATCTTTGAAAAAAGTGAAGGCGCGATTATTTACCCAGGTAAAAAACAAGGACTTCACAATCGAGTCTTTATCACTCAAGATGGTAACCCCACCTATGAGGGTAAAGAAATCGCCTTAGCCCAACTGCAGTACCAAGATTTTCAATTTGATCAAGTCATACACGTAGTTGCCAACGAACAAGCCGGTTACTTCCAAGTTGTCATCGCAGCTACAGAACGAGTTCACCCAAAACTCAAAGGTAAAGAATTCCATCTATCCATGGGTATGGTTAATCTGGTCGGACGCAAAATTTCTTCCAGAACCGGAGAGATAGTGCGCGTGGATCAACTGATGGATGATGTAAAACAATTGGTAAAAGATCAATTCTCAGACGAAAAAATTTCACCGGCAGAGCTCGAAACAGTTGCAGAACAAGCTGCCCTTGGCGCCATCAAATACTCCAATCTCAAAACCAATCCCAAATCAAATGTTGCCTTTGATCTCGAGCAATCAGTCAACTTACAAGGCGACTCCGGTCCATACATCCAATATGCTCATGCTCGCTGCCAATCAATACTTGGCAAACAATCCGCTGACGTATCCATGACTTCCACACTTAGCCATCCTCAAGAGTTACAACTTGCCAGACTACTGCCCCAGTACACCGAAATCGTCCAACAAGCAGCCCAAGAACTCTCCCCCAACTACATCTGCACCTATCTACATCAATTAGCTGCACAATTCAACACCTTCTATGCCCAATGCCCAGTCTTAAATAATCAAGATCCACAAGTTACCAACGCCCGTCTCAACCTCACCCAAGCCACCGCCACCATCCTTGCTCACGGTCTCAACCTCCTTGGTATCTCCGCCCCAAACAAAATGTAAAATGTCGACAAAAAGTCATTCACAGAAACCACAAAATCCTGCATACTCCACTATGCCATGTCCATCTCTCCACATCTTCACCACTAATTTCATAGGAATAGCTGGCCAACCATCTTCTCTCGATCCACGGCCTAACGAATAATCTATGCCCTTGCTCCCAGTCTTGTCTTCACTGAAGACTTATCTGCCGCAGAATTCATAACATTTGCAAATACGGTATAATATATGTATGCGATCTATTCAATATTTGTTAATTTTTAGTCTTATTTGGACTGTCTGCATCGGTATTCTCACCTCACCAATTCTGGCTCAGACGATCACTCCAGACCCCGAACTAAACCAATCTACTGACAGTGCCACACTTGAACTCGCTACTGAATCGGCCACCGTCGCCACTCCCTCCTCAGAAGAAGTCGAAAAATTGGAAATCATCCGCAAAGAAGATATCACCAAACCTGAAGAAATTGACGAAAAAGTAGAATTTCTAGAGTTGTTCGGGCAACGACCGATCGACCGTATCACTCTCTTCAACGCCTTAGCCGCTTCTGTCCAATATGCGGTCATTGCCGGCGTACCTGCCAATACCATTATCTTGATAATGCTACTCCCCTGGCTGGCTACCTTAGTTGCCTTCGCACGACACATTATTGGTCTACCGACTCTCGGACTCCTCGTACCACTGGCCTTTTCAATCACTTTCATGGCCACCGGATTGCTCGCTGGTTTACTCCTACTTGGCACCATTATTTTAGGCTCATTGGTCGCTCGATTCAGCCTAAAGCGTATCCGCATCATGAATCTGCCCAAACTTTCATTATCCATGTTGATTATCTCCATGTTCGTCTTCACTACCATGGTCCTGGCAGCCAGCAACGGACTCCTCGCAGTCAAACAGCTATCTATTTTCCCCGTCCTCTTACTTATCCTGTTAAGCGAACGTATTATCTCGCTCACCCTCAGCAAAAACCTCAATGATATGATGTACGTCACCTTAACCAATTTAGGTATCGGCATCATTGGTTTCTTACTGCTTTCCTGGACCGCTTTCCGCAATCAAATTCTCCTCTACCCAGAGCTTTGTTTACTGCTAATCCCTATCAACATCTTGATCGGACGTTACTTCGGACTGCGGTTAACAGAGTACTTCCGCTTCCGACCCTTTATCAATAAACATGGCAGTTAGCGAAACAATTTTGGGCATGAATGCCCGAAATTACCTCTATATCAAACAATACAACACCAAACGGGCAAAAAAAATCGCCGACAACAAATTGCTCACCAAGCGCATTCTCATCAAGCGAGGTATCCCCACGGCACCCATTAAAGCTATATTTACCAAACGCAAACACATCAGAGACTTCTCTTGGCAACTTCCTGAAAATGGCTTTGTCATCAAACCTGCTCGCGGCTATGCCGGCATTGGCATCCTGGCTTTTAAAAAATGGTATGGCACTTACGGAGTGACCATGAGCAACAAAGAAATAACTATCGCCCAAATCGAAACCCATTTACTCGATATTCTTGATGGCGCCTATTCACTTCAAAATCTGCCAGATATGGCTTTTATCGAGCGGCTAGTCAAACCATCATCATTCTATCGCAAACTGACTGCCATTGGCCTTCCTGATATTAGGGTTATTGTCCTCAATCACATCCCTGTGATGGCCATGATCCGCCTACCAACTGAAGAATCAGGTGGCAAAGCCAATCTTATGCAAGGAGCTCTCGGAATTGGTATAGACATCTCAACTGGCATCACCACCAAAGGCTATTACAAATATGCCCCTAGCCCAAAATTTATTCCTGGCACCAAAAATAAAGTCCGCGGCATTAAAATTCCTAATTGGCAAACTATCCTCGATCTAGCAGTCGCCGGCCAAGATGCCTGTCAGCTTGGATTTGCCGGTGTCGACATCGTTGTAGACAAAGACATGGGTCCTTTAATCATGGAAGTTAATGCCCGACCAGGATTATCTATCCAAAGTGTCAATGACTCCTCACTTCGCACCAGGCTCGAACGCGTCGCCAATCTCAAACATGTTACCCCCAAACGTGGGGTGGAACTTGGTCAAACTTTATTTGCTGAAGCCTTCTCTGACAAAGTCACTACTCGTCCCATCACCATTAAACTCAAAGAACCAGTCATCATCAAGCGAGCTGACCAAACCCACACCATTGACGCTCTCATTAACCCCACCACCAATGTCACCCAAGTTGACCAAAAGTTAGTCGAAAAACTAAACATTAAAATTTCTGAAGAAGAAATCGAAATCGTCAAACCTAGTTCAAAATTAATCAAACCCAGCGTCCGCCTTACCTTCGAACTTAAAGGCCGGACTATCAAAACCGTCGCCGCTGTCGTCAATCTCAACAAATCCACCCATAAAATCATTGTTGGTAACAATGATCTCAAAAACTATATCATCAAACCTAACTAATCTCATGCAGTACCGTATTTTCTTACTTTTAGCTCCCTTCGCAATAGTCTTATGTGGACGTCCAGCCTACGCTCAGATCCCCAATCCAGAAATCTACAAAACCACCGTCATCGATGCCCAGCCACTACCAGATCAAGCCACGCCACCATATCAGCAAACAGTTATCCTGCAACTACCATCCAACGCAGACCATCCAGAACAAATCACCATCAAACATGGCGCTCAAACACAACTATTAAAAAACGAACTAGTAAGTCCGGGAGATCAGGTCATTATCCAAGCCGTAGATCAAGGGAATCAGACCAATTATTGGATTATTGATTTCAACCGCACTCCTTTCCTGATCGGACTCATCCTTTTCTTCGCCCTCCTCGTTATCATATCTGCAGGTAAAAAGGGTCTCGGCGCCTTAATTGGGCTGGCTCTAAGCATTATTGTCATCCTCAACTTTATCATCCCTCAAATTCTCAATGGCGCCAATCCGCTCGTCATCAGTATTGTAGGTGGTATTGGCATTCTCAGCGTCACATTATTCTTGGCTCATGGACTTAACAAACCCACTTTCATCGCCTGGATCAGCACCTTAATCAGCCTAATTTTCGTCGGTATCATCGCTACCATTGCAGTAGAACTTGCCAGATTAACCGGTACTGGTTCTGAAAACCCCAACTCACTTCGGATCGGCATCACCGAACACATCAACCTTCAAGGATTATTCCTCGGCGGCATTATCATCGGCGCTTTGGGTGTGCTTGATGACATTACCACCGGTCAGACCGCTGTTGTATTTGAGCTGAAACAAACCAACCCCAAACTCACTGCCATCGAGCTTGTTTATAAAGCTCGTCGAGTCGGCATCGAGCATATTGCCTCACTGGTAAATACCCTGGTTATGGCCTATGCCGGTGTTGCCATGCCAATTCTAATTATCTTAGTTATCAATCCCCAAGAATGGCCAGGATGGGCCATATTCAACTCACAAATCATCGCCGAAGAAATTATCCGTACCATCAGCGGTAGCATCGGACTGATTCTAGCAGTTCCTATTACCACTTTCATTGCCGCCTGGTATGTTCACAAAAAAAATCCTTCTCAATTATCACCTGCCAACTCTCATCATCATTAACCTCGCTTCATCTCCCAATACTTTATATAAGCCGTCATCCAGGTTTGAGCAGAAAAATATGCCCATACCAAACCGGGTAGTCCATCCTTAAATCCTGCATGTCGGATATACAATGAAAAAAATATCATCACCGGTTTTCCTACCATAAAATACAAACCCTGTCCCAAACTTATCGTCTGACCTTGCTCCTCCATCTGACGGGCAAACATACTGGAATACCGACTATTTCGTGCCAAATAGCGTTCAAAAGTTGGTGAATCATGATGCAACATCGGCTCAACTAACCAAGATATTTTACCGTCAATATGGTATTGCTCATGCACATCTTTCGCAGGCAAATGACCTTTGTCTGCTTTAAATAATCGAATCACTCCATCAGGATACACACCACCATGGACTAAATAAGTTCCCATAAAATAATTTTTTCGTGAAATAAAATATCCCACTACTGGGCCATCATTGCTCCCAACCGCACCATCACGCATCATCAACTGATGTTGTTGCCGCCCAAATATCGGATATTCCTGCATCACCGCCACATGGTAGTCTTCGCGTTCTTCATCAGACATCACCACAACCTTACGAATCTCTGTAGCCAACGCAGGTGTGATCTCTTCATCAGCATCCAACTGTAAGATCCATTCGCCATCAGCCGCATCATTTGCCATCTGTTTATTAATATGAAAATTCGGCTTATTCGGCTCAGAGATCACCTTTGCTTTATATTCCTTTGCTATTTTGACTGTTTCATCAGTTGACTCACCATCTACGATTACAATTTCATCCGCAATCTCCGCTACCGATGTCAAACAGCGTCCGATATTTTCTGCTTCATTAAAAGTAGCCAATGTTACAGATAATTTCATACCTCCTTTATTATAACTCAGTTAAATAAAAATAGTCATGTTGTCCTACCGTGATAGTTTCCAATCGCTAAACCTCAGTTAACGACTCCATCTCTTCGGGAGTCCCAGCCACCAAAATCCGCTTACCATCATCTACCGGAATCGAATCTAAAGAAATTGGTCTGAAATAAAATTTATTATAATGCGCCACTGTGCTATACCCAAACTCATCCCGTGGAGTCAGTCTCGCTTCTGTTTGAAATGCTTCCGGTGGATATTGTGAATAAAACAGACTCAAGATATAGGGCTGATCATATGCCGTTGTTACATAAATCTCATCATAGTCATCTTTCTCCTCATCCAGATAAGCAACCAACTCCCGTACGCCATATTGAGTTGCATAGGGATACCAAGCTTGGAGTAAATAATAATAGTTAAACCAATATCGCTGAACATCCCAAGCCAACGTTATTAACAAAATAATCAGCACTCCACAACCCAACATCCGAGATTGATTCCACCCCCAACGCAACAAACTCGTTACTCCCAAAGCAATAATTATTGTCAAAGGCACAACCATGCTAAATGATCGCACCGCATGTGGCGACTGAAATGTCAATGCGGCAGGTATTGGCGCCACCAACAGCCAAACTACCAACCACCATCGATGTTCAACCGGCACTCTAAACAATTGAACCATACCTAAGGGTAATAAAGGCAGAGTTACTAACAACAATTGACCAAATTCTGGCACTCGATTTCGCTGTATCTCATCACCTTCAAAAAACAAATATCGTATATCAAAATGCAAAGCATAATTTCCCATAAATTTTTGCCCATATGCCGTCCATTTGTTATTGAGTAACTTTACCCATAGAGGAGTCGGGACAGCATACATACTTCTCAGTTCGTTCACTCGCCAAACCGGCCCACTATCTGCCCAAATACTCACCCCAGCCGCCCGAGATAATCCCGTCTCACTAGTTAGCTGCAATCCCAACGGCACCAAACACATCAATCCCACCACAATCAACATCAAAGACCGTTTCCAATTCTTCACATGATAACTCCAATACAGCACCATATATGCCAGTCCCATCAGCGGAATTACCACCCGCATCGAGTGATACGTATACATTGCCAGCACATACAAAATTACACCAGCCAATTTCCAATGAAATCGATCCAATCCTTTCAATAAACAATAAGTCCCGATAATCAAAAAACTAGTGGCCATCTGTGTCTCCCACGCACCTCGCGAAAAATGGATATGCCAAGGTGTAATCGCCAACAATAATGCCGCTGCTAGTCCAGCCAATCGATTCCAACTATACCGATCACCCAATATCACTCGTGTCAGTGGATACATCATCCCTATACTAACCAAACTCATTACTAATCCAGGCATTCTCACGGCCCAACTCGTCAATCCCATTACCGCAATAAAAGGCAAACTCAAATAAACATACACACCCGGTTTGTAGTCATTAAATGACTGAAATACCAACGGCCAACTGTGCCCAAACTCATCCTTACCGGTCAGCCACAAAGACCAAGCATTATATCCCAAAGCTGCTTCATCAGCATTCAAAACCGTGTATGAATCAAGCCGATAAATACGAAAAAATAATCCCAATAGTACGATCAACAGCAAACTTATATATGGCCAATATTTGAAAATAAATTTATTCATTTCAACTTGCCTCTGGTCTTATATACATAACATAATAAATTTCTACGCCATTTGGTCGCATAATCCGAGTCAGCTCATATTGCTCAGCAGGCAATTCATCTAACTGAAACTCACTCGGACGCCCAGCAATCACAATATTGCCATCATGGCGATATTTCTGCCAATTCAAATTATCAAATCGAATATCATCACTAATTTTCCGTGGCAAATTTACGTCATTTTCATTCTCTGACCGATACTCTGCTTCAGTTTGGACAATTAGTGGGTCAATCTGACCGTAAAACAACACATATATCTGAGGCTGAGCGTAGGAAGGCTCGATAATAATCGGCACATTATACTCTCGACTATATGCCAGTGCTTGCTGTGCCAGTTTGTCATACCCTACATAGTAGCTAGATGACAAATGTTTTACCGGATACACATGTTTGACCAATTGCATAAAATTAAACCAACTGAGCCCCAACACGACCAGTAATCCGCCTGTAGCCATCAACCTCCATCTCTCGGTTCGTAGTCTATCGATTAGCCACCATGCCCCATAACCGATAAATGCTATCAAAGGAGCTATCATATACATACTCCGCACTGCATTAATCGGATCCAAAGTGAGCGCTCCCGGCAAAGGAGCAACCAGCAACCACCCCAACATAAACCACCATATTCGTCGTTGAGCCAATATTACGGTCACTAATCCAACCAACAACAACGGCAACTCTACCCAATACAACACCCCATGATACGGAACCGAGGTCCAGGGATGATGCCAGTCCCCTTCAATCACCAAAAATCGGGCGCCAAAATAATTCATATACCGATCCAATATCATCCGAAACTTCATCATCCAAGGATTGTAAAATAATCTCATCTGCCAATCATCAGCGGTTAAACCAGTTGGGTCATAATATCTCGCTTCCATATATTCTTGTGGAGCCTGATAATTCAGAATACTCACCACACCCAATCGACTAGCGTTACCTCCGAGCACACTCGAAACCATTGGCCACACGATCAGCAAAAACACTCCACCTGCCATCACCAACCATTTCCAATTCCACATCCTCCAAACCTCACGCCCATAAAATCCCACCA
>Ga0114931_10008064_pt1 | contig 12800 bp, 9 predicted proteins | sample 2SBtaG_FD_89579 | JGI IMG/M metagenome (GOLD analysis project Ga0114931, IMG submission 89579) | Deep subsurface microbial communities from Kolumbo volcano to uncover new lineages of life (NeLLi) - 2SBTROV14_V59a metaG | ecosystem: Environmental > Aquatic > Marine > Volcanic | place: Kolumbo...
CTTAGCCTGACTGTCTTCACGCTGGCGGTGCCGATTCTGGTAATTGCCAGACATTGGTCCAACATCAAGCGATTACTCAAAGGCGAAGAACCGAAATTTCAATTCGGCAAATCGAAAAAAAAGACGTCACCGACCGATGAGATGACAACGGACGAGAAAATCCAAATCGGATAGAAGAGAATGATCGACTTTTTCCATGATAGAATGCATAGTGCATGAGATTAACAAAACCCAATCGCCTTTGGAGCGAGTTGTGTTTCACCGGCCTTGACTACTTTCAGACATGAAGAACACGGCCAGACTTCTTCAACCCGATCCTCTCATTCGCACTCCTAGAAATCTCTAGCGTAGCTCAAGTAGCTCTACCACACATTTTTGAAGGACACCATTGTGAAACGAATCATCACCACGTTCGCCTGTATTTTCCTGTTATTCCTTTCGACGACATCTCCCGCCGCCCAAAAGTCTGACGACAAAGGCAAGTGGATCCAGCTCTTCAACGGCAAGGATCTCACCGGCTGGACACCCAAAATAAAAGGCTACCCGGCGGGCGAGAACTTCGGGAACACCTTCCGCGTGGAAGACGGGCTGTTGAAGGTCTCTTATGAGAAGTATGACAAGTTTGATCGGCGGTTTGGACATCTGTTTTTCAATCGGCCGTTCTCGAATTATGTGATTCGGGTTGAATACCGGTTCACGGGTGACCAATGCCCGGGCGGGCCGGGTTGGGCATTGCGGAACAGTGGGATCATGGTGCATGGGCAGACGCTCAAAAGTATGGGGAAGGATCAGGAATTCCCAAATTCCATCGAAGTTCAGTTGCTGGGTGGGAATGGAAAGGACGACCGGCCCACAGCCAATCTCTGCACGCCTGGTACGCATGTGGTCTACAAAGGCAAACTATGGAAGCGGCATTGCACCAACAGCAAGAGTAAGACCTATCACGGCAAGCAATGGGTGACGGTCGAAGTCGAAGTCCGTGGAAGTAAGTCGATCAAGCACATCATCGACGGCAAAACGGTGATTGAATACACAGCCCCGCAATTGAACGACGGCACGTTGCTGACCGGCGGCACGATCTCACTGCAATCAGAGAGCCACCCCATAGAGTTTCGTAAGGTGGAGTTGCGAAAGCTGCACAAGTAGGGTGGCCTGGCCGGAAACTGGCCGGGTCGCGTAAGGTCTAGTGATGCCGTCACGTCTACTCCATTCCTGGCGGTACTTCAATCCTACAACTTGGAGTGATCGACTCAAGTCGAGCACGACAACGGAGTGCGGAATTCGTTCTCCAACCCCCAATTCAGGGCTTGCCGATTGAGTACGGGGTTGAAGTAAAAAAGACTGCGGGTTGGTTTTGGCGGGGTGAAAATTGAGACCGATGATGTAAATTCGATCCATACCATCGGTCGATGGCGGTCAGTGAGCGCGGAAATCGGTCACAAAACGCCGCCCAGTTTCTGAAAACGGTGATTGCCTCGCACAACAGCTGCAAGGGTTTTCGCAGATTCCACCCAAAACCCACACAGCCGAAAGCAAGAGAATACCAACTTCCAGCCAACATGGAAGAGCGTCATACTGAGTCAGCAAGCTCTCTATAGACGACACCAGCGAGGCACTCAAACTGCCCGATCTTGCCAATTCGAATATCGTTGGAAAGTGAGTTCAAGTCAAACGGGCCTCATGGTCTTCATTACCATCTTTCGATGGGACCGTTAGGAGTACGTATCAATGCTGTTGCTGTTTGAATTTTGCGTTCGCCTTGCCTTTTGAGGATCTGTTTCACAATTTCGTGGAATTCTGAAACCGAATCCATACGTCTTAAACGATTTTCCAGGTCTTCGGGAATTCCCAGCCTCGCTCCGTACCAACCAGCGAATTTGCGGAATAACACACAACTGTAATCGTGATGTTGTTCGGTCATCAACGTAAAATGCCTTTCCAGAAAATCGATCTGTTCTTTGGCAGTGGGGTCGGTTTCGAACGGCAGCCCACGAATTGCATTGTCGATTCGGGAAAATATCCAGGGGTCCAGGAGAGCACCCCTTCCAATCGCCACTGCCGCACAGCCGGTTTTCTCTCTCATCTCAAACGCATCGGCGACCGAACACACATCGCCGTTCCCGATCACCGGAATCGATTTCACCGCTGCAACTGTAGCGAGAATTCCCTCAAGATCGACTGAACCCTGGAATCCCTGCTGGCGGGTTCGACCATGTACCGTGATCGCAGCAACGCCAATCCGCTCGAACTCTTCGGCAAGCATCGGAGCCGAGAGGTTTTCACGATCCCAACCCAAACGCATTTTGACAGTGACGGGAATTTTCACGGCTTCGACAACGGCACTGACCATCTTTGATGCGGTTTGGAGATCGCACATCAGTCTCGCACCACCACCCCGACCTGTGATTTTCGCCATCGGGCACCCCATGTTGATATCGATTCCACCGTAACAGAGCTTTTCGAGGTGTCTGGCTGCGCGAATTAAATCGTCGATGACGCCGCCGTAAATTTGGACCGCAAGCGGTTGGTCGTTCTCGCTCGTGGCGATTAGTTCCAGCGATTTTCTTCTTCCGGAAAGTAATGTTGGAGCCTGCACCAAATCGGTTGTGGCGAGTCCTAATCCTCCGAGTTCGCGAATCGCAGTTCGAAAGGCAAGATGCGTATAACCCGCTAACGGAGCCAGAAAATATCGAGACGGAATCGTCCTGTTGCCAATCGTCAAAACGGATTCTTCGGTAGACGAAGACATCCCTTCTGCGTGATTCGATTCTTCAGTTGTCGAGAGAGTAGACATCGATCGCCAATTCGTGAAACGATTCCAGGACTTCCTTCAAGGGTAATCCAACGACGTTGCTGATGCTTCCTCGAACCTCATCGACAAAGACCGTGCCTGCACCCTGGATTGCATATCCCCCCGCTTTGCCTTTGGGTTCGTCGGTTCGCAGATACCACTCCAACATCTCGTCCGTCACAGGGTAAAAACTCACTTGCGATTTTACCAACGATCGAATCGAACGACCTTCGGGAATGCGAATCTGAAAACAAGTCAGTACAAAATGGGTTTTCTCCGAATAATAATCATAGAACCAGCTGCGCACAACTTCTTTCCAGTTTTCGGTTTCGGGCGGTTTTTCCAGAACTTTCCAGTGAGAATTTGTAGCGGGAACCACCACGACCGTATCGGCTGCAAGAACGGCCTCGACTTCTGTGATCTCTTGAGTTTCGAGTTCTGCGAAAACCGATACGGTTTTTTCATCGACAATGTCACTCAATCGTTCTTCGATGCTTTTCCAGTCATTCCGTTTCTCGAACCCACCTTCATTAGTATCGTGAGGTGGAACAACTTCGATTCGCTCTTCGGAAAACAGCAATTGAAGGAGTTCCTTGCGGCGCGGAGAACCAGAACCCAGAACAATTTTCCCACAACTTTTTGCCATCCGACATTCCTTATGACACGAAGGAGTTTTCCATTCCAGAACACATCTCATCCCTACGAACCTGACGTCCGATAAAACAGTAGAGAAAGAGTTGTATAACAACGCTTTATAGTTCGGAACGGCAGTTCGTCGGCGTAATGAGAGATCACTCAGAAAAGTTGAGGCAGGCAATCGCATTGCATCGGCAGGGAAATCTCGATGCCGCGGAAGCAGTCTATCGTGACGTTCTACTTCAAGACCCCACTAATCACAATGCACAACACCTTCAGGGTGTCATTTTCCTGCAAAAGCATGACCCCCTAAAAGCGGTCGAATCGCTTTCGCAGGCGGTCCAACTTTATGATCGATCCGCTGCGTATTTCTGCAACCTGGGAACCGCATTTCATCAACTTGAACAGTTCGAACATGCCATCAAAAATTTTCAAAAATCGCTCAAACTCAATCCCAACTACATCGAAGCCCAATTCAACCTCAGCAATGTTTATCATGAGACGGGCGATCTTGTTCATGCCATCGAAGCATTGGAATGCGTCATCCAAATTGACCCCAATCACGCTGAAGCCAACACCAGTCTGAGATTGATCGATCTTGAGCGAGAAGAAAATTCACTTTCCGCATTGCAGCATCTCCTCGTCGAACAGCCGGCAAACGCTGCCTTGCATCACAAAATTGGTACGCAACTCTATCAGGAAGGTCGGCACCAAGAAGCTCTCCAACATTTCGAGCGTGTTTTGGAATCCGAGCCGATGCACACTCCCGCTCTCAACAACAAAGGGTTAACTCTGCTGGAACTTGGGGACCATGAGAACGCGGTGAAGACATTCCGATCTCTTCTGCAATCGCAACCGTCGCATCGGGAAGCACGCTGCAACTTGGGAATCGCGCTCAAACAAGTTGGTGAACTTGAAGAGGCCATTGATTGCTTTCAGCAACTGCTCAGCCGAGACCCCGAAGATTTTGAATCCTGGAACAACCTTGGAAACGCCTACAAACAATTCAAACAGTTCGATCAGGCCGAAAATTGTTATCGAAAGGCGATCGAATGTTGTTCTACGTTCGCAGTGGCACACGGAAATCTCGGCAAGCTGCTGCAAACGACAGGCGATGCAGAACAGGGATTGAAACATCTCCAAACCGCACACCGACTCGAACCGAATGTGCAGCGGAGACTTGCCAAGGCGTTTGTCATCCCGCCGATTTATCGGTCGGAAAACGACCTTATTCATTGGCGAAATCGACTGGAGAACGAGATCGGCAAGTTAATCGACGAGGGTCTCGTTTACGATCCGGGAACCCATCTCGCGCCGACATTTTTTTTCGCAGCATTCCACGGTCGAAACGATCGCACTCTGGCTGAAAATGTCGCGAGGTTGGCTCGAACTTGTTCCAGTCCCAAAAGCATTGCGCCGCCCCGCCAAACCGATGCGCGAATCCATCTCGGTTTCTATTCCAGCTATTTCTATAACCACACCATCGGTCATCTGATGAGAGGAATGATCGCGGAACTCGATCGCAATAAGTTTCACGTCACGGTTTATTCGCCAGGAGAACACCAGGACGAATTCGGTCAACACATCCGTCACGCAGCCGACGAATACCTCGTGATTTCAAAGGATCTTTCGAAAGCGTGCCAGGAAATTGTTGAATGTCATCTGGATCTGCTTTTCTTCAGCGATCTCGGCATGGAGCCGATCTCAAGCTGTCTGGCGCATCACCGACTCGCACCGGTGCAATGTGTAACCTGGGGACATCCCGTCACATCGGGGATTCCCACGGTTGATTATTTTCTCTCCAGCGAACTATTGGAAATTCCCGAAGCTCAAGCGCATTATTCCGAAAAACTCGTGCGGCTCAAATCGCTACCCACATTTTATTCGGCTCCGGTACGAAGTTCCCAAGCGACAAATCGCTGCCAGATTGGTTTCACGGAATCCGACCACCTTTATATTTGCCCGCAAAGCCTGTTCAAACTACACCCCGAATTTGATGCGATCTTGAAAGAGATTTTGCAGCAAGATTCTCGTGGCAAACTGGTGTTGATTGAAGGATTGCATAAACAGTGGACCGAGTTTTTGAAACAACGTTTCACAAACAGTTTAGGGAACCAGTTTGAAAAAGTTCGTTTTCTTCCCCGACAACCCTACCAAAACTTCCTTCAGACCATCGCCTCTGCCGACGTGATTCTCGATCCAATCCATTTCGGCGGCGGAAACACCAATTACGAATCGTTTGCTTTGGGCGTGCCGGTTGTCACACTGCCTTCATCGATGATGAGAACACGTGTCGCGACTGCGCTTTATCGGAAGATGGAAATCGACGGTGCCGTCTGTGGAAGTGCGGAAGAATATGTCTTCCAGGCATTACAAATTGCCAACGACAAAGATTACTCCAAGACACTGCGAAAAGAAATTCGCGGAAATTGTCATAAGATTTTCGAAGATCGACTCGCGCTGCAGGAACTGGAAAACTTTTTCGTTCGGTCTACCCAACAAGTTCAATCGTCAAGCGAGCAAAGGAGTGCATCGTGATCTCGAATCGATCGAATGAAATCGACAAGGAAGAACGTCCCGGTGATTTCACCGATGATCTGTCCGGCGTTCTCAAAGAGGCCACCTGCCCGGCGTGCGGACATCACATTGCCGTTTCGTTCTTCAACCCCGGTCCGCAAACACTGGCCACGCTCGCCTGGCCTCGTACTTCCGAAGAAGCAAAGACGATGGCAAAATTGCCACACGACTTTGTTCGTTGTGTCGATTGCGGCCACGTTTACAATTGCCAGTTCGATTACGCGGTTGTACCTTACTGCGACAAACCGAATTTAATGTTCAATCGCGGCGCAGTCTGGAGCGAACATCTGCAATCGGTTCGTGATCTCATCCTGGAAATTCTTCCCGAAAATCCCACCGTGGTGGAAATCGGTTGCGGAGAAGGTCACCTTCTTCGGTCGCTCGCACAAAATCACCCTGCGGGAAACTACATCGGGTTCGACCCCAATGCAGAAGTGGAAACGGCGGGGGGACTGTTCCACGCGAGAACCGAACTCTTCGATCCCGCGGTGCATTTGCAGGAATTGAAACCCGATCTCATCGTCAGCCGACATGTCTTCGAGCATCTGGTGAACCCGCTGGGATTTGTGCAAAAGGTTGCATTTGCCGCCAGTTGGGTCAACTTGTCGACACGCCTGTTCCTGGAAGTCCCCTGCATCGATCCGGTTTTGGAAAATCCCCGTACGGTCGATTTCTTCTACGAGCACAACTCCCACTTCACCACGACCTCTCTTCGGAGAATGCTCCAGCGCTGTGCTTCGAAAGTGGTGATGGTCGAAACCAGCTTCAATCGCGAAGTCGTTTACGGGTTGGCCGATTTCGTCCCACAACCGCATCAGGCGAAGATGGCACGGGATTCGATCGCGTTCCAAAAGACAACGACCGCTCAACACGATTCGCTGGCGACCCAGTTCGAGGCTTTGCTGGCTCACCGAAAAAAAATCGCCATCTGGGGCGGTACCGGCAAGGCGGCAGCGTTCATTCAGCAGAACGAACTGGATGCAAAACGATTTCCGACGGTGGTCGATTCCGATCCTGCCAAGGCTGGAACCCATGTGCCGGGAACCGGACAGCCGATTCGCTATCGCGACGTGCTTAAAACCGAACCGGCAGAAATCGTCGTCATTGCCACTCATTGGCGTTCCCCCGATATCGTCGCGGAGATTTTGGCCGAGGAAATCTCCTGCGAACAAATTCTGATTGAATATCGGGGAAAACTGGTCGATTATTTTACGGGAGATCACCCCTACCGCATCGAGGGAACGAAACGTTCGAAAATTGCCAGGCCACATTTTTTGGCGATTAAGGAGACATCTCATTCCCGCATCGATCGATAAACGATCGACCCCAATGCCGTTTCAAAGTCTTAAGTTCTTACGAATCGCTGTTGGGTATGACTTCGATTTGAAATTGCGTCGGGTATTGCGGCGAGTGATACACCCGGTGTTTTGCTTTTTTGAAGTCGGAGTCCTTGGCGAAGAAGATGTTGGGTACCCACTTTTGCGGGTTGCGGTCTACCAGCGGAAACCACGAACTTTGGATCTGAATCATAATGCGATGCCCCTTCTTGAACCGATGCAGAGAATCCTGCAACGTGAGCGAAACTTTTGTGGGCTTGTTGGGTGTGAACGGTTCCGGTTTCTCGAAACTGTTGCGGAACCGACCGCGTATGACTTCGCTGCGAATCATCATCTGGTAGCCGCTCATCGTTTGCTGGGGAGGCGTGTATTTGTTGTTGGGAGCACCATCGGGAAAGACGTCGATCAGCTTCACGACCCAGTCGGCATCCTGCCGGGAGGTCGAGACCCATAAATTGGCTTTCATTCGCCCGGCAACGGTCAAATCTTTTTTCAGAACTTCGGATTGATACACCACAACATCGGGACGTTGAGCAGCGAAGCGTTGATCGTCAACCATGTATTCCCGCGTCATGTAGGGAGACTTATTCTCGATGAACGGCACGGGGCGATTCGGGTCGCTGACGAACTCGAAATAAGAATGGTTGGAAGCAGGCGCTTTCTCGAACGAAAGTTTTCCGCCGGCATGAGCGTAGAGCGTTGCGTTTTTCGAGTTTGCGGGGGGCCATTTCTCGTAAGTTCGCCAGTGGTTGCTTCCGGTTTCGAAAACCGTCGCTTCGGGAAGCGGTTTGACGTTCGCGTCTTTGAGGTGTTTTTCGAAGAAAGGAAATTGAATGTGCTCGCGGAAGTATTCACTGGTCTTCGAGTCGAAGTAAACCGCGCCTAAATGATCGCCGCTGGAACGTGCCCATCCGCCGTGATACCAGGGTCCGACCACCAGCACGTTTTGCACGTTGGGGTTCTGTTTTTCAAGCGACCGATAGCCTGTGAAAGATCCGTAGAGATCCTCGGCATCGTACCAACCGGCGACGGTCATCACCGCCGGTGCAACGTTTTTCAAATGTGGCAGAAGATTGCGTTTTTTCCAAAACTCGTCACGGTTGGGATGTTTCATCATCGCGTTCCAGAATGCGACTCGGTTTTTAAGATATTTTTTGTTCGCATTGCTCATCGGCCCCATATCCATGAAAAACTTGTACCCGTCCTGTGTGGGGTAATGGAAATTCGTGCTGGGTCGTGAGGTTGTTGGTTTTTCACGTGGTCCGCTGTTCGAGGAGAGCCAGCGAAAAGCATGGGCGAGAAAAAACGCACCATGATGCTGGAAGTCGTCGAAGAACCAGTCCATCACCGGTGCCTGCGGCGAAACCGCTTTCAAGGCAGGATGCGCGTCGATCATTCCTGCTGCCGAATAAAATCCGGGATACGAAATTCCCCACTGACCGACCCGACCATTGTGATTGGCAACGTTTTTCAGCACCCACGCAATCGTGTCGTAGGTGTCGGTACTCTCATCGATATCTGTCTTCGATTTCTTGTTGTCAATGTGCGGCGTAACCTGTTTGAACTTCCCGTAAGACATATATCGTCCACGCACATCCTGCAGGACGAAAATGTAACCCGATTTCGTAAAGTGTGGACTGGGGCCAAGCGTGGAGCGATATTTGTCCGGTCCATAAGGGGCAACACTGTAAGGAGTTCGCTTCATCATGATGGGATATTTTTGCGAGTGATCTTTGGGTGTGTAGATCGACGTGAAGAGCTTCACGCCGTCTCGCATCGGAATGTAGACTTCCTTTTTATCGTATTGTTCTTTGACCGACTGAACGGTGCGGGCGGTTTTGGCGGCGACCATTTTGGATGCGTCAGCCGATGCCTGGAGAATGAGAGACGTCAGCGTCAATAGGATGAACGAGCGGCGTTTCAGCATAATTTGTGACCTTTCCAACGAAATGCAGTGGGTTTTCTCGAAGCGATAGAATCAGTCTAACCGCCATACAGCGAGATTCCAAGAAACGGAAAATTCTCGCTTCAAAAAAAATTGCCGTTTTTTCCATTTTTTTGTACGAAACCAACCGCGAACTCGCACTATTAGTTGTAGAGACCTCGATTCGTACAATTTTTCCAAGGAACGCCATACCATGCGTCTGACCCTGCGAACGTTAATCGCTTATCTGGACGATATTCTCGACCCTGCACAAACGAAAGAAATCGGTCAGAAAATTTCCGAAAGCGAAGTCGCCCAGCAACTTGTCAATCGCGTGAAAGAAGTCTTACGCCGTCGCCGGTTGACCGCCCCTGCGATGAAAGCCGACAACGCCAATATCGATGCGAATCGGATCGCGGAATATCTCGACAATACCCTCTCCCCGGCCGATGTGGCCGAAGTCGAGAAAATCTGTCTGGAATCCGACGTGCACCTTGCCGAGGCGGCAGCCTGTCATCAGATTCTGACATTAGTGTTGGGGGAACCGGTCGATATCATTCCCGAGAGCCGGGAGAAAATGTATTCGTTAGGACCGAAGGCCATCACGCGGGATGCTTTTGTCGAAGGTGAGGCTTCAGCAACGCGAATCGCTCCAGCGACAAGGGAATCGACAATATCTTCCGGTCAGGTAGCATTGTCCGCAAACACGAATGCAAAACCGGTTCCAGAGAGTTCGTTACCACGCGAACTGACTCGAAAATCGTTCCTCAAACATGCCGTACCTGTCGTGATCGTCTTGCTCTGCGTGGGGACGTTAGTCGGGTTAATTATAACCGATGGCTCTTTGTTTCCATCTGCTCCTTCTGACGAACCCGACGGAACCACGATTGCAAAGAATAACCCACCAACGAATTCGGTATTAGGACTCGGCGAAAGAAATCATGAAGACAGTGACGTTGCAACAGGACAAAAAACTGCAAAAACGAACGAGAAAATCGCGGCCAGTGGAAAAGAACTTCCCATGCCCAAACTGCCCGACAACTTCGATCCAATCCCAAGGCAGGTCATTCCAGAAGCAGTGCGAGCGACAAAACCTATCATCGTCAATCATCCAGCGGATTTAACCAACCAAAATGTCGCAAAGACAAACACTACAATAAGAAAAACCAACAACATCAAAAAGAGTAGAACACCGATCCTTCCAGTCGTAAAACAAGTAGCTCCTGTTCGATTTTTTTATGGAGACAAAATGGGGGTGAACAAGTTGTGGAAATTTGACAAATCCCAGCGAGATTACGTCCACGTTCCGCCCGATTCCGTTCTGAGCGAATTCGCAAAGTTGATTGTCCCCGAATCTTTCGGAACGGAATTTTCTTCGGAAATGGGGGTTGTGATCTCTGTCTCGGGAGGTGCCTCGTTTACCATTCTTCCTTCCGACAGCCATTCGCTCTGGGGTTTCGACTTGAAGCAGGGCAAGTTGAGAATCCGTCGAGATTCGTCGATTGCCACGAACCCCGACCCTGCGCAAACCATTTCGATGGCGATTCTGCTGGACGGGAAACTTTTTTATCTCTCTTTGCTCTCGCCCGATGCCGAGTGTGGAATCGAAGTCTTCCCCTCGCTGGCTAACGGGTTCGAGAAAAGTCTGGGTGAAGACACTTTTAGCGGAGCGATTTATTCAGTGGTTGGGAAAGTGAAAGTCACCAACTTCGCTGGGGGAGAATGGCTTCTCGCTTCTGCGGGCAATCGGAATGATTGGCTCCCGCTTATACCTTCTGTTCGAAAGCAGTTCACTAAGCCGGGAAGTGCTATTCCGAAATTGTTAAATCTTCCTGAGTGGATCACCAACGAAAATACCCTATCAACAAGCAGGAATGACAATCGGCGCACAGGGCTAAAACAAAAACTGACGAACACCAGAATAGCAGCATTGCAAACCAGCGATCAAGCAAGGTACTTCCTCAACGAATTTGAAGTTGACCGCACACTCACAGAAAATCTGCTCGCCATTGCACACGATCGTCGTGCCGGAACTGCGGCATTGGCAGTGAAATCGCTTGCACTGACGAATAATTACAAAGAGTTGATCGAGATACTTGTCAAAGCCCAGCACCAAGAAGCGAGATTGGAAGCGTACCTGGGGCTTCGACGGTGGTTACCCTTGGACAAGCATCATTCGGAACTGTTGCATGACGGTTTGAAAATCTACTATTCCAGCAAAGCGGTGGTTCCACTCGTCCGCTTAATCTGGGGCATCGACCGATCCAACTTGAAAAATCCGAAGGATTCCGAAGATTTTCTCGAATGGTTAAACGACCCCGAACAAATCGTTCGTGAGCTGACGTTCCATCAGCTTAGCGAATTGACCGATCTACGATTCGGTTATCGTGCCGATTCCTCGTTCAGCCAGCGATCGCGTTCGATCGGTCGATGGAAAAACCACCTCAAACGTTACGGTGCGATCATCGTCGACAAGAAAAAGAAAAAACCTGCCAAAAAAGAATAATCGAAAAATCGAAATTCCAAAAACAGGAACTAGATCGATTTTTCACTCTCAAATTGTCATAATGCTGGCTTGGGTTTTTGAAACAGATTTTCTTCTTCCATGCAGGATGACTGTGCTATGAAAATCGTATCGGTAGTTGGGACGCTTGTTTTTTCTGCAGGTCTCGTTTCCGGTTGCACCAGCGCAAAGGATCAACCGAAGCCCCAGCAGCAAACGCAAAGCCAAAAGAATTCTTCCAATACCGACGGATTGGAGAACGACGTTCCGAAAAGACGAGTTCACAAAGACGACAAAGGAATCATCGGGAAAACGACGAACGAAATTGTCGATTTGCAGAAAGCACTGAAAGAAAACCCCAAACTGATTATGATAACCAAGAATCGCATTGCAGGAAGCGACCCTCTCACGCAATCGATGTCGGCATATCTATCGCTTGCTTCACGAGTTCGAATGCTGGCCTTCAAACACGATCTGGATATCGCTAGAAATTTTGGTGATGGATCGCCCTTAAGTTACGACGATGTTGTCAAAAGAATGAAGAAATATGACATCGAACTAACCATGCTCTACGCCTGGCAGAAATACGCCTACGATTCGAAAAAAGGCGACATCGTCATTCTGGAAGACGCCGAACTCAAAGCCAAAATACTCGATGATTGAGCACATTAGCCCCCGGTGAACACGCCGTGGGTCGAAAGTTCGTCTGCAATCGGCAACCACTGGATCCGCCAGTGCTGTCAGAGCCGTGATAGTCATGGAGCGGGCCCGCATATTGACGCGCGAGGCTCTGTTCCCACGCCCTTCAATGACTCAGGGCGTGCCACCCGGCGGTGTGAATTCGACTCCCTCTCCCTTGGGGAGAGGGCCGGGGTGAGGGGTTTCGATTTCAAGCTGCTCGACAATCTATGCCGGGACCGCTTGGTGACCCGCGCGACTCTGATTTTTCATTTCTTACGTTGTGTTCGTTGTGGCGTTGTGGTTGGTTTCTTTTCATTCGAATCACAAAAACCACGACGACACGACGGGAAG
>Ga0114931_10008065_pt1 | contig 12798 bp, 10 predicted proteins | sample 2SBtaG_FD_89579 | JGI IMG/M metagenome (GOLD analysis project Ga0114931, IMG submission 89579) | Deep subsurface microbial communities from Kolumbo volcano to uncover new lineages of life (NeLLi) - 2SBTROV14_V59a metaG | ecosystem: Environmental > Aquatic > Marine > Volcanic | place: Kolumbo...
ACATCCGTTACGCTGCTTGGTCAGAAAATGGACCAGCCATTTTTTTGCTCACCCTCGGCCGGAAACCGGCTTTTTCACCCGGAAGGTGAGCGTGCCGTAGCTAAAACGGCGGCGGCGGCGGGTGTTGTGTATAGTCTTTCGACCCTGTCATCCGTTCCGATGGAAGAAATAGCGGCTTTGACTGAAGGGCCAAAATGGTTTCAGCTTTATGTCTGGAGGGACCGGGTGCTGGTCAAGGAAATGCTGGATCGCGCCCGTGCGGCAGGATTTCAGGCGCTCATACTCACCGTGGATCTTCCTATTGCCGGCAATCGGGAACGCGATCCGCGCAATGGTTTGACGATTCCTCCCCGTTATGGGCCGCGTCAGATGATTGAAGCGCTCAAGGCGCCCTTCTGGACGTATGATTTTGTCTCCAGTGCCCCGATCAAATACGCCAATCTAGCGGCGGATACGCCCGCGGTCAGCCTCGCCGATTTTGTGGCGCAGCAGCTTCATGCAGGATTTAACTGGCGTGATGCGGAATGGCTCCTGGGGGAATGGAACGGACCGTCGGTGATCAAGGGTGTGGTCCGCGACGACGATGCGCGTCAGGCCGCAGAGCTCGGGTTTAACGCGGTGATGGTTTCAAACCATGGTGGGCGTCAGCTTGATCACTCACCAGCGCCGATTGATGTGCTGGAGGGTATTGTCCAGGCAGTGGGTGACCGGGTTGAAGTCATCCTTGATGGCGGTGTGCGCCGGGGGACGGACGTACTGACAGCGCTTGCCCTGGGCGCGAAAGCTGTGAGTTTCGCCCGGCCCTATCTTTATGGTCTTGCCGGTGGCGGGGAGCTTGGTGTCAGGCGGGCACTTACCATCATGGCCGAGGCTGTGCGGCGTGATATGGCGCTCATGGGTGTACGATCAGTCTCGGAACTGGACAAGTCGTTTGTTAAAAAGGCAGATGTCTTATAGGGCACCGGGATTGCTTGCAAAGTCATGCGTCCCTTTAGGTGCGCAGGCAGGCGTGGCATTGGTGACAGATGCAGAATTATCTTTTTCTTATTTTTTCCTTGATCGCATTAAACCGTTCTTCATCCAGATCATAAAACTTTAACAGAAGAAGTGCTCCCAGGAACAGGGAGAACGGAACCAGAGAATAAATAATACGAAGGCCCAGAAGCGCAAATTCAGTTTGCTCCATAGTGTCGCCTCCACTGTTCTGGAAGCCAAAGGCCTGCAATCCTATGGTGACCAGAAATGCGCCCGCCGCCATGCCAAGTTTGCGACAAAATGCCCAGGCGCCGAAAATAGCGCCTTCGCGCCGCTCACCGGTTCTCAGCTCATCGACTTCAACCGTGTCCGGCACCATGGCATTGGGCATCAACTGATTGGCCGCATCCCCGATACCGGCAAAAACAAGAACAAAAAACAGTAAATAATATAGTTCCGCAGGAATAAAAAACGCCGGTAGGCTCATGGTCAACGAGATACCCAGGGCAACAAAATACGTCTTGCGCTTTCCAAGTTTGCGGGCTATGCGCACCCAGACAGGTGTCGCAAGTGTGGCTGTGATGGCGCCAGTGGCGATGAGTGGCCCCACCAGAGCAGCCCCCACCTTCATAACAAATACGACATAATAGATGAGTGTTGTGGCACCTGCACCGATGGCAAGATTTTGCAGAAGAAAAACCAGCCACAGAAGCCGGAAAGGTTTGTTTTGCCAGATCGCCTCAAACTCGGCGCGAATACTGAATTCGTGCAGGGGGGTGGCAATCCGCGGTGCATTTTTTGTTGTGATGAAGGCAATGAGCCCGGTGATGACCATGAAGCCGCCGAAAATGAGGCCCATAAGTTCAAATCCGGAGGCAAGGGTTTCGCCGCTGGTGAAGATCAATGGCGCCGCGAGGACGGCAAGGACAATACCAATTCTGGCAGCAATCGATTTGTAGCCGACAAGTGCGGTGCGCTCTTTGTAATCGGCGGTCATTTCCGCCGTCATGGAAGAATACGGAACGTCAAAAATCGTGAACGCTGTGCTGGCCAACAGATACATCCCCGTCACATAGAAAAACTTTATTGTTTCCGAAGCATCAGCGGGTGTCAGAAAAATCAGGTAAAAACTGGATCCGAACAACAGGCTTCCGGCAAGCAGGTATGGCCGCCGCCTGCCCATGCGCGAGTTGGTGCGATCAGATATAGCCCCCATAATGGGATCTGTGACAACATCCCAAAGGCGCGGAATGAGCAGGGCAATACCCGCCCACAGAGGAGACATATTCAGGGCTTGCGTCAGGTAAAAGAGCAAAAACCCCATGGTGAGACCGACATAGGTGGCTATGCCGAGTTCTCCTGTGGCCCAGCCCAATTGTATCGAGAGCGGCAGGCGTTGTTGTTTCTCTTGCAACAATGAAATCGAAGTCCTGTGAGAATGAAATAGAGATTTGCGAGGCTAAAGCTGAACTTCCCGCTTGATTTAATTGGTCAGACCATTTAATTATTCATGACGGGTATTCGTGATGACGTCAAGCTGAATCAGGCGTTGATGGTTCGCCGCAAGGTGCCGGCACTTATCCACGCAGAATGCTGCACGAATGAAATTAAGAATGAAATTAATCTGAATCACATGCGAGAGACCATGTCAGAGCCGTCTGGTATAAATGAACCTTATCTGGATCCGCAGATGCGGCCCATTCTGGAAAAGATGCTGGAGCGGATGGCGGCGCGCACCTCCATGCTGGAGGTTACGCCTGAACAGATGCGCGTCAGGGCCTCCGAAGATTTGGCGCGGTGGAATCAAAATCCACCCTCCCTTCCAAAAGTAATCAATACCTCAGTTCCGGGTGCTTTTGGACCTGTTGACATTCGCATTTATGATCCGCGCGGCACGGGGCAGCCTATGCCCGCGCTGATTTATTTTCATGGGGGTGGCTGGATCATCGGTGACCTGGAGACAGAAGATCAGTCACTCAGAAAGTTGGCTCTCGGCAGCGGTGTGGGAATCGTTTCGGTGAAGTACGCCCTGGCTCCGGAGCATAAATTTCCCGAACCCGTAGAAGATTGCATGGCGGTCAGCCGTTGGTTGCGCACTGAAGGGGAGGGCATGGGTTTGGATACAAACCGGCTTGGCCTGGGCGGTGGATCGGCCGGCGCCAATCTGGCCATGGCGACGGCGCTCAGTCTTCGTGACGCGGGAGACAACTGGGTTCAATTTCTTCAGTTCTTTTACGGCGTCTTTTCATCAGACACGAATACAGAGTCATACCGGCAATATGGCACGGGCGCCTATGGGCTTGATAAAAAGGCCATGGATTTTTTCCTGTCACTCTATCTCAATCATTCTACGGAAAAAGCGCACCCCCTGGTCAGTCCTTTGATGGCGGATCTCAAGGGACTGCCGCCGGTTTTTTTAACGATCGCCGGTGCGGACCCTCTTCGTGATGACAGCCGCATGATGGCCGATCATCTGAAGCGCGCAGATGTGAGCGTTGAGGCAATAGAATATCCGGGCGTTCTTCATGGTTTCACGCTGATGGCGGATGAGGTCGATGCTGCGAAAAAGGCATGGGATGACGCCGCCTCGGCTCTCAAACAAGCCCTGGGGAATGCGTGAGCTGAACCCTGGCCGTGGATGACCGATGATGCCCATTTCAGGGGTAGAGTGGCTTGACTTAATATATAATTGGCCTTACCAATATTCTGGAAAGTTTCATTGAAATATGAAGCACCGCCGCTTTCTCGTAAAGTGGCTCTATGCTTGGGTTGGTCGACTCAAACACTCTCCTGCCTGGCAGGATTCAGGACCGAAAGTGAAAAAATGAGCAAAGCAAGTATTCAGAAAAGTGAAGACAAACCAGTCAATCTGGCTGGAGCTGTGGTTACACCGATCACGCGCAAGCCCGTTGCTGAGCAGGTGGCCCAGCAACTCCTCGGATTGATTAAGTCGGGCAATTTGAAACCGGGCCAGCAATTGCCGCCTGAAAGGGAACTGGCGACGATACTGGATGTCAGCCGGCCAAGTCTGCGCGAAGCCTTGCGCGCCTTGTCGCTTCTGGGGGTGATCAATATACGGCAAGGCGGCGGCGTGTACGTGTCGTCACTTGATCCGGAATCCCTGCTGGGGCCTTTGCATTTTTTCATCACGCTGAATGATCATAATCTCGACTCTCTTTTTGATGCGCGGATATTGATAGAATCAGCCATCACCGGTCTTGCCGCATCGCGGATCACCCCGGACCAGCTTAGTGATCTGAAAGCCATCGTGAAAGAGGCTGCGGCGTCTTTGGATGATCCGGGTAAATTCATTGAAACTGACGTGGCTTTCCATCGGGCAATTTTTGATGCGGCGGATAATTCCTTTCTGGTGCGTGTTGCCACTTCACTTCATGTTCTGGGGCGGGCGAGCCGCGAGATTACGGGTTACCTGCCCGGTGTTCTTGAAACGAGCCTGGCGGACCATCGTAGAATTCTGAAAGCCATAGCGACGCTAGATTCTCAAAAAGCGGAAGCGGCTATGAAAAAACATTTGAAGAATGTCAAAGCGGCTTACGAAAAGAACAAGACATAAAAAGTATTTGTAGCCGGTAGAAAGTGGGATTTAAAATATCGTGAAACTCACATGCGCCTCATGGTCTTTTCCCTATTGCACGCTTGAAGAAGCTGCCGGTATCTCCAAAGTACTGGGTGTGGGGGCGCTTGATGTCGGTATGGATTACCGTTCGGCGCTTGATCGCACGGCGCTGCTTGGCGACCCCGAAAAAACCGGCGAAGCTCTTTTGTCACTTGGTGTTGAGATTCCCTGTTTTTATTACCGCTTTGGGCACTCGCTGAGTGATCGCAATATTGCCGATCCGAAATATTCTGAGGGCAACCTTGCGGATTTCAAATCCGTGACCCGGTTTTGCCGGGCGGCCCATATCAGCATCATCTTTATTCTGCCGGGCATATTAAATCCCGGTCAGACATATGCTGAGGCGCTCGGCGCTTCGGCCGAGTCGTTAAACGCGATGTTACCCATCGCAGCGCAGGCCGGGATCACGCTGACGATCGAAGCTCATGTCCAATCTTTTGTTGAATCGCCCCGTCTCGTTCTTGATCTTCTGGAGCGCGTTCCAGGGCTAAAGCTGACGCTGGATTATTCCCATTTTGTTTGTCTGGGCTTTCGCCAGGAAGATATTGATCCGCTGGCGCCTCATGCCGCTCATGTGCATTTGCGTCAGGCAAGACCAGGGGAATTACAGGCAAAAATAGATCAGGGGACGATCAATTTTCCCATGATGATCGATACTTTAAAAGAAGCAGGATATGATGGTTATCTCGTCCTGGAGAATGTGCATCAAAATTATATGAACACGCTGTATGACGATGTGCTGACAGAAACCATTCGCATGCGCGATCTCGTTAGAGAATATTTGTAATCTATTGCTCGTTATTGGGAGGTGATGCAGGTGTTTCTTACAGGTAAAGTTGCTGTTGTGACCGGCGCGTCCCGTGGCATAGGGCACGCCTGTGCACTGGCACTGGCACGCGAGGGTGCTCTTGTCGTAGTGAACTATTTTGATGGCGCTGACCAGCTGCGCGAGACTGAGAGGGCGATTGATTCAACGTTAGAAGAGATTGCCAAAGCAGGAGGTGAGGCCGTCGCCTGTGAAGGCGATGTTGCTAACCCCGAGACAGCAGCTTTATTGATGGACTGTGCCGTCAAGACGTTTGGCGGGGTTGATATTCTGGTCAACAACGCAGGCATTTGTCCGTTCCATGATTTTCTGGATATATCTGTTGAGCTTCTTGATCGTGTCACGCGCGTTAACTATTACGGCACTTTTCTTTGTTCGCAGGCGGCGGCGCGCAAAATGGTGGAGCAGCAACGGGGCGGATCTATCATTGCCATCAGTTCCATCAGCGCCATGGTTGGCGGCGCCCTGCAAACTCATTACACGCCCACCAAAGCCGCCGTGCGCTCTCTCATGCAATCCATCGCCATAGTTCTCGGGCCCCATGGCATCAGGTGCAATTCCGTGATGCCGGGAACCATTGAGACCGATATTAACCGCGAAGATCTGGCGCAGCCCGGAAAGCGGGAATATTTTGAAAAGAGAATACCGCTCGGCCGCCTGGGCGCGCCGCGCGATATCGCCGATGTGGTGACTTTTTTGTGCTCTGACCGGGCGGGTTATGTAAATGGATCTGAAATCCTGGTCGATGGCGGCATGTTCGTAAATCTTCAATAAGGGCAATGAAATGACACGGGGACTGATTGTTGATTTGCGGGCTTATACGCTTAAAGAACGCGGATCGGGCGGCGAATATCATGACAGGGAAAAAGGACATTGGCTGGTTGACAGCCTGATCGCCAATCCAATGTCGAAATATCCTGAATATAAGGCATCGCGGACCTCCTGGGGCATCGGTGTTCTGGGCAGTATCGTTGTCGAAATCGAAACGGATAACGGCAAAGTGGGCGTTGCCACAGGACTTGGCGGGGAGGCCGCGTGTTTTCTTATTGAAGAGCATTTCAGGCGCTTTGTTGTCGGAGCCGATCCGCGGGACACGTCGCGTCTGTGGGATCAGATGTACCGCGCCTCACTGCCCTATGGCCGCAAGGGACTGGCATTGGCGGCCATCAGTGTTGTTGACCTGGCGTTATGGGATGTTCTGGGTCTGCTGCGCGATGAACCCGTCTATAAAATGATTGGCGGGGAGACGCAGGACAAAATCCCAGTTTATCAAACCAGCAGCCGGCCCGATCTGTCAAAAGAGCAGGGCTTCTTTGGCGGCAAAGTACCATTGCCGCATGGGCCGAGAGATGGGCCCCGGGGCCTGAAGGAAAATGTTGAATTTCTTGCTGCGCATCGTGCATCGGTCGGGGCTGATTTTCCCTTGATGGTCGACTGCTATATGGCGCTTGACGTGCCTTATGCTGTGGCGCTGGCGGAAGCTGTGAAGGATCTCGATATCTATTGGCTGGAGGAATGTCTTTCTCCGGACGATGTTGAGGGGCATCGCCTGTTGAAAGAACGCGTGCCTGCCATGCGGTGGACAACGGGTGAGCATGAATATACCCGCTATGGTTTTCGCAATCTGATCACGGCGCGCGCGGTGGATATACTCCAGCCTGATGTCATGTGGGTTGGCGGGCTGACGGAGCTGTTGCGCATATCAGCCATGGCGGCGGCCTATGACCTACCCGTTATTCCCCACGGGAGCGGTGCATACAGCCATCACTTTGTGATGTCGCAGCCACATTCTCCCTTTACGGAATATATCAATACCAGCCCGGCAGCAGATGAAATCCTGCCCGTTTTTGGAAAATTGTTTACCAATGAGCCACTGCCGCAAAACGGCTTCATACGTCCGGCTGATGAACCAGGATGGGGTCTGAGGCTCAATCGGGAAGGTATAACGCTCAACCGGCCTTATGAGGGAAAATCATGAACCGCTATGATTTGAATGGACAGTGCGCCGTGGTGACGGGTGCGGCACGGGGGATCGGCTTTGGCGTCGCCCAGCGACTTCTCAGCTCCGGCGCCAAAGTGGAACTTTGGGATGTTGATGAAGCGGCGGCGACAAGGGCGGCAGAATCATTGAATGACAAAGCCGTTATTGCCGTACCAGTGGATCTGACCAATGCGCAAGAAGTAGAGCGCGCGGCCCAAAAAACGCACAATCATTTTGGTGCCGTCGATATTCTGGTCAACAATGCCGGCATATCGGGCCCCAATATGCCGCTTTGGGAGTATCCTATCGATGAATGGCGGAATGTCATTGAGGTTGATCTTGTCGGCCCCTTCCTGACCTGCCGTGCGGTCATCCCCCTGATGGATAAACAAAAGGCGGGGCGTATTGTCAATGTCGCATCTGTTGCCGGCAAGGAAGGCAACCCCAATGCCTCTGCTTACAGTGCCGCCAAGGCGGGTGTCATTGCGCTTACGAAATCTCTCGGCAAGGAACTGGCCGGCACCGGCATACGTGTCAATGCCATCACGCCCGCCACTGTAAAAACCGATATTTTCAAGCAAATGACTGAAGAGCAGATCGCTTACATGTTGTCCAAGATTCCCATGGGGCGCTTTGGCACGGTGGAGGAAAACGCTTCCCTTATTGCCTGGCTGTGTTCGCCGGACTGTTCGTTTTCCACAGGGGCGGTGTTCGACACCTCCGGTGGCCGATGTACCTATTAGAGAAAATGAGTGAGCAATGAAATTACTGCGTCACGGACCTGCAGGACAAGAGAAGCCGGGAGTTCTGGACAGCGAGGGCTCTATTCGGGATCTCTCATCTTATGTGGGGGATTTGTCACCTGATGTTATAGCTGATGAATTGAAGAACCTTCAAGCGCTCGACATAGATGCGCTCCCAAAGGCAGGCATTGCAGGCATGCGGTTGGGCCCACCTGTGGCGAATATCGGAAAGATCGTCTGCGTCGGATTGAATTACCGGGACCATGCGGCGGAATCAGGCATGGCGGCACCGGATGAGCCGGTCCTTTTCATGAAGGCGACGTCGGCAATTTGTGGACCCAATGATAAAATCATTTTACCCCGCGGGTTTTCCAAGGCGGATTGGGAAGTCGAGCTTGGGGTTGTGATTGGCGCCACGGCGCGTTACGTGACCGAACAGCAGGCCCTCGAACATGTTGCCGGATATTGCATCTGTAATGATGTGTCAGAGCGTGCTTTCCAGCTGGAGCATGAAGGTCAGTGGGTTAAGGGCAAGAGCGCCGATACGTTTGCTCCGTTAGGGCCCTGGCTGGTGACGGCAGATGAAATCATAGACCCGCATGACCTCAATCTGTGGCTGGAGGTGAACGGGCGCCGGTACCAGGAAGGCAATACCTGCAATTTCATATTTAATGTTCCGCAAATCATCAGTTATATCAGCAGATTCATGACGCTCAATCCTGGCGACGTTATCAGCACAGGAACACCCCCAGGCGTGGGCATGGGGCAGCGGCCGCCTGTTTATTTACAGCCTGGCGACGAGATGCGCCTGGGCATTGACGGGCTGGGCGCACAAAGTCAACATGTCGTGGCTTATAGCTAACCAACTAAGACCGCTTTGGTTTGAGATATAGTCCGTTCAGCCCCAGCCCTACGAATATAAGGATGCCTTGGAGTGGAGTGCTTGGGCATTAGCGCTTTTTTATCTGAGAACCCTAGGTCTGTGGACATTTATGTCCTGTGCGTCATTCCAGACGTTACACGAGCCCAAAATCCATAAGATTTTGGTCGTGAGTGTTAGGTCTGAAATCCACGGCAGAACTTCGCAAGCTCTCGGCTCAGGGATTCCAGATCGCTCATTTTTCCAACCAAATCTTGATCCCCACTTTCGTGAGGACAAGTTTGGGTAAAAATGGCGTCTGGAATAACGTGTTTGGTGGCTTCAATTGTCCACAGACCCCAGGAATAGGGCCTTTATTAGGTAAGCAGGTTGAATTAGGCCATGCATTGAGAAATTCATAATTGACTAGTCCAATAATTGGTATTACCATTTACAAGCTGACAAGGCTTAGCCTCTTTCGGTGGCGCGTGCTGTCGGCTTTTTGAAGGTGGTGATGCTCCGCATTGGGATCCCCGCCTTATAATTCTTGATGCTATTTATAAGTAGCCATAGGGGGACAAAATGACTCGCAAACATCAATTACTTTCAACGATTTCCTGTGCCGTGTTTGCGGCCTGGGCGTTTACGCCAAGCCTGGCGGTAGCGGCGGTCAATGAAATCGTTGTGACGTCGCAAAAGCGTGCGCAGAATCTGCAAAAAGTGCCAATCTCTGTTAGTGCCTTCGATTCAGATATGCTCGATAAGAATATGGTCATCAGTCTGGAGGATATCAAAAACCTTGTTCCCAACCTCTATCTTGAAAACGCTTTGGCTGCGACGACCACGCCGAAAATATTTATGCGCGGCGTGGGCGTTGACAATCAGGTATTTTCTTTTGATACCCCGATCGGGTTTTATGTGGACGGGGTTTATTTTGCCCGGGTCACCGGCGCACTGGTTGACCTTTTCGACATCGAGCGTGTTGAGGTGTTGCGGGGGCCGCAAAGCGTGCTCTTTGGCCGCAACAACACCGCCGGGTCTGTGCGGATGATCACGAAAGATGCCTCCCTTGATGAGATTGAATTTGTCGCCGATGTCAGTTATGGCCGCAAAGATCAAAGAAACGCGCGGGTGATGTTCAGTGCGCCCATTGTGAAGGGTAAACTTGGCGTTCGTCTGTCGGGGTCAACTCGAAACAATGACGGATTTATGAAGGATATCTCTACAGGTAAAAGGTTCCTGCAGGATGAGGTTAATGCTTTCCGTGGATCTATCCTGCTTAAACCTAATGAAAACTGGAAAGTCACGCTGCGCGGCGATGTCATGGTGGATGGCAGTGAGCCCAATCAGGCGTCGAACTTTTTGATTAATCCCGATAATAATATCTTCACCTTTGAATCAAGCCCTGGGGTTCGATTCATTAATGAAGTGACGACAGATGGCTTCTCGCTCACAGTGAATGGGGGGATCGGCAATATCGATGTGACTTCGATCTCGGCTTATCGCGGACTTAAATACCGCAATGCGAATGATGTCGATGGCCGGGCTGATGTCCGGAGTTTTGAGGTTGATCGCCAGGATCTTGATGAAAGTCAGGTTACGCAAGAAATATTTCTAACTGGGAAAACTTTGGGGTCCATGGATTTTGACTGGGTTGCCGGCCTCTTCTATTTCCATGAGCAGAATAATTTTGCCTGGGCCTTGCGGATTTTTGCACCGCCGACGACACAGTTTTTCGATCAGGAAACAAATTCAGCTTCTGGTTATGCTCAAGGAACGTACCCTGTGACTGACCGGCTGAGGGTCACTGCGGGTGGACGCTACACGTTTGAGCGTAAGGTCCTCGATGCCACACAAAACCTTGCCGATGGGACGCCCAATGTGGGCTTTAACTTCAAGGATCGACAAACTGTCTATCGTTGGACATGGAACACTTCGGTTGACTATGACGTGACGGAAGATGTTCTGGCCTATTTCAAGGCGGGAACCGGTTTCAGAAGCGGCGGGTTCAACGGCAGCGCACGTGACGTACCCTCTATCCTGTCTGGATCCTTCGGTCCGGAAAAGGCATTCTCGGTGGAAGGCGGCGTAAAGAGCGACTGGTTTGATAATCGCTTGAGGTTTAATGCTGATTATTTCTATGTAGAGTATAGTGATTTGCAGCTCGCAATTACCCTGTCGGATGGAACAATCAGTACCACCAACGTTGATGCAAACGTGCATGGGCTGGAAGTCGAGGCGACGGCAGAACCCATAGAAGGCCTGACGTTCAATCTCACCATCGGCACCATGTTCGATCATATCAAAAATTCCACAAAGGAGTTGAAGAATACGCCGACTTTTAACGGTCGACTGGGCGTGATTTACGCACATCCTGTGAGCGGTATCGGAGGGATCGTTCGTGTGGGGGCGGATGTCAGCTATCAGACAGATTCGTTTAATGACACGAATAATGCACCCCTCACCAATACCGGTGATTTTGAGACTGTGAATGCCAATATCACCTATGAAACGGAAGACGGTCGGTGGTCGGCTTCCGTTGCAGGATTTAACATTACTGATGAACTCCACAGCTTGCACACCTTCAATATTGCTGGTGGGTTCATCTCCAGCACGCAATTTCCGAATAAGCCGGCACGGTGGCTGGCGACGATCCGGTATAGGCTGTAGACTTGAGGGGGTGCACACTACTTCCCCCGCACATCCGGCACATTGCTTAATATCTGAATGTGCAGCGCGAAAAGGGTGGCGTACTTCGCCACCCTTTTTTGTGTGGTATAAAGAGTAAAATGGCTATGCTTAAGCCATAAGGCGCAAACAGAGGAACTCAATAGGATGCAGGCATCTCGATCAATATATCACTATTTACTGGTGGTATTGCTCTGGAGTTTGGGTGTGGTTCCCTCTCAGGGCGCTGGTAACGCAGACACAGGGCGGATCGAGGCGCGCCTCGAAGAGCTTGGGATTGCCTTGCCTGAAGCGCCGTCGGCGGTGGCGACCTATGCGCCCTACAAGGTGGTGGGAAATCTGGTCTATATTGCCGGGCAAGGGCCGATGGATGATGGCATCACTGAGTGCCGCGGCAAGGTAGGCTCTGATGTTACGAAAGAGCAGGGCTATCAATGCGCGCGCCTGACCGGCCTGGTCATACTGGCGCAGCTCAAAGCAGCCTGCGGTGGTGATCTGGACCGGGTCGTGCAAGGTGTGAAGATCGGTGGCTTTGTCAATACTGCGCCGGGATTCACTGATTACCCCTTTGTCATCAATGGCGCATCAGATTTTTTTGTCGATGTGTTTGGAAAGCGGGGGCTGGCTGCGCGTTTTGCCGTTGGCGCTGCCTCTCTTCCCTTTAATATTCCGGTCGAGATTGATGCTGTCTTTGAAATTAAGGAGTGAAGCATATGGCAAACGGACAATCATTTTGGAGAGGCGGTATTCTTGCCGGCGCTCTTGCCCTAGCCGGACTTGGTGCGGCGCAGGCGCCGGAAAACAGGATGGAGATCATCAGCGTTGAGGACTTGCCCGTTATGGGGCCTTATTCCCAGGCGGTTATCGCCAATGGCTTTCTGTTCGCTTCAGGTGTGATTGCGATGGATCCGGATACAGGTAAGCTTGTGGAACCCGATATAAACAAGCAAACACGGCAGGTGTTTGAAAACATCAAAGCGGTTTTGCAAGCTGGCGGCGCGACCTTGAGCGATGTGGTGAAAGTCTCTGTTTTCCTGAAAAATCCTGCGGATTTCCCAGCCATGAATGAGGTTTACGCCAGCTATTTTA
>Ga0114931_10008066_pt1 | contig 12795 bp, 13 predicted proteins | sample 2SBtaG_FD_89579 | JGI IMG/M metagenome (GOLD analysis project Ga0114931, IMG submission 89579) | Deep subsurface microbial communities from Kolumbo volcano to uncover new lineages of life (NeLLi) - 2SBTROV14_V59a metaG | ecosystem: Environmental > Aquatic > Marine > Volcanic | place: Kolumbo...
CTTCGATCCTCAAATGGATGGGGATAATCCCATAGACGGGGAACTCACAGTTCGAATTCACTTTCGCACAAAGTAGGGTAGCCAATGGTAAGTAAAGTCATGGCATCCATTGGATTATTTAACTGGGTTGTTAATTTTTTTGCGTTTCACCCTTACCCGGGCAACCAGGTCGATCCGCATCTTGTTGATCCTACGATTCAAGAGGTCTTTTTTGATTCTTCTGATGGCGTAAAGCTTCAAGCGTTTTTTATCCCACGGCCCGACTCGGATCGAGTAGTGCTGTTTCTCCATGGCAACGCGGGGAATGCCTCACACCGCCTTGAAGATGCTGCGCACCTCGCCACTCTTGGTACAAATGTGTTGCTCTTGAGCTACCGTGGGTATGGGAAAAGTGAGGGATCTCCAAGCGAGCAAGGAGTCTATACTGATGGCCGATCTGCCTTAACCTATTTACAGTTGGAATTGGGCTTCACCCTAGACCGCACGGTTGTTTTGGGGCGGTCAATTGGCTCGGCCGTGGCGATTGAAATTGCGCAAGACCTCTCTTCCGCGGGCCTGGTTTTAGTTTCGCCATTTTCTTCCGGGCGTGATTTTGCACGAGCGCAGGGCCTTTCTTGGATCGCCTGGTTAACGGGGGAACCGTTTAATTCAATAGAGAAAATCTCTCGTGTGACGGCTCCGGTATTGTTTATTCATGGAGAGCGAGACGGCATTGTGCCAATTGATTTAGGGCGAAAGCTGTTCGAGCAATGCCTATCTCCGAAAACATGGGAACCCATCCCTGGTGCTGGTCATAATGATCTCATTCAAAGGGCTGGGGCGAAATATTGGGCAGGGATCCAAGAGTTTATGGATTCAGTGGCGCCACGCAAGGTGAAAGTGGATGTGAATTAAGGAAGCAGGCCCTCACGGATTGGTAAATGTATATCATGGCGATTTTGGCTAATAGGCCAATGTAATAGGCCAATGACGGTAGAGCGCACGGATGGACGGCTTTGAGATTCAAGAAGAGTTTAGGCGAGAGTGTGGCTTTTTCCTCATACTCTTCAGTCGTTCGAGTTTGACCTACGAAGCGAGGAGGCCAGACCTATCAGGGAGAGACTGTAAATGAACCATTTCGAAGGGTCCACATTGTACCAGTGGACACCGTTTCTGTAGTCGCTGGGGTACATGTGGTGGTAATTGTGGTAGCCCTCGCCAAAGGTAAAGAGGGAAACCCACCAACTATCGCGACTCGAGTCAGAATCTCCATGTGGCTGACTCCCCCAAAGATGACAAATAGAGTTGATGCAGAAAGTAGAATTAAGCACAAAAAAAATTCGTCCCATCCCAGCCAATAGAAAACAGCCGAGTCCGCCGGTCCATCCATTGGCAATTAGGCCTACCACAAATGGCAAAGCCATTCCAGAAAGCACAATAGGAAGGTAATACTTATCTTGCCAGACGACAACCGAGTCTTGCCTTAATTTTGAGGTGAACCGGTTATCGCGGTATGGGTCTTTCAAAAAAATCCAGCCACAGTGACTGTACCAGAATCCGCGCTGGGCATTATAGGGATCGGTGTCTTGATCACATCGACCATGGTGCCGCATATGGTCAGCGGACCAACGAAGGGCGGAATTTTCCACGGCCCATCCGCCAGCGATGAGGATGATGCCCTTGATCCAATTGGGACAGGTAAAGCTGCGGTGGGTGATCAATCGGTGATAGCCCACGGTGATGCCTAATCCCGTGACAACGTAAAGAATCCCGAACATGACCCAGTCGGTCATATGGTAGTTGTAAAAGTAGGCATAAGTGGGGATGCCGACGAGTGCACTAAAGGCCACCAGGCTAAAAAGAAGTATTTTCCCAATATCCAAACCACGTGCTGAGAGTGGCGGCAAATTTGTGGTGGGCATGAGTTTATCTCTCGAAAGAAAAGCGGAGTGGTCTGCGAGTGAGCAGACCGCTCCGCTTTTGTATTGACTACGTAGTGACGTTAAAAACGGCTCCGTCTGCCTCGGTTTCCATCTCCTCCTGCTCCTCCTCGGCCACCGCCGCCACCAAATCCACCACCACCGCCACCGGAACGTGGGGCCATTGGTTTAGCTTCATTAACCGTGAGAGTTCTTCCACCCATATCACTGGAATGGAGGGCATTGATCGCCGATTGAGCTTCTTCTTGAGTAGACATTTCCACAAAACCAAAACCGCGTGACTGGCCGGTGTATTTATCAGTGATGACACGAGCCGATTCGACAGTCCCATGCTCAGCAAATAATGCTTCGACCTCAGCTTCCGTCGCGGAATACGGCAAGCCACCTACATACACTTTTGAACCCATGTGGTTCCTCCTTTGAAAATCATGATATTGTCTTGTACTGGAAATCGAGATTTTGGAAGGTGTGGTCCGAGGGCGCGAACTTGAGGCGACTCTGGGCTGACTTCCGAATGGACTCCTCGGCAAAACAACATCGGTTACGGGCCTTAATCACGATTCTTTGACTGCCAGACCCACGGCGGCAAAAGATACTCCTTTATACCATAAATGTATCCAAAAAGATAGTCAGTTTTCTGCGTAGAGGGGAAATTGGTCCAAAGAGTGAGTACGTGAGGTTTGGTCGTTTTGACCAATTTCCCGGAATAATGGTCGTGGGGAAAAGATGGATTGGGGGAGGCAGGGGGAACGGGCTGAATTCTCAGAAGACCTAATAATAGGCTCCCGTATGCCCTCCCTGGCGTACTTCCCGAATGCTCCAATCTACTGCCTCGCGTAACTTTTGCAAGTTCGGTTCATCGGAGTGCATTGTCCAAATTTGATGTTCCAAGGCTTCTAGGGCTGAATGGGCTTGGAAGTCCGGGGACTTGCCGATTGCCCAGACGATCTCGATTTTGACATGAATGTCGAGGTCTTCCTTAGCCAAGAGATCCAAGTACAAAGGCGTTAGACTCGTATCTCCTGTGGCGGCACCGATACGTCCAAGGCTTTGTGCAGCAGCGGCTTGCATATCTACATCGGGATGATTTTTTAGGATTGATATTAAGGGTTTCTGTGCCTGGGCTCCAAAGTTGCCCAATGCCCTGGCTGCGTCAATCCGAAGGGTTGCATGTTGGAGTAAATTGAACAAGTAGGGGAGGGCCTGGTCAGCTCGAATTTCCCCGAGAAGAGAAATAATTTTTTTTCGTCTGGGAAGAGGCGTCTGTGGGGATTCCAGTAAGGCCACTAGGCGCGACGCTTGTCCCCATTCGGCGGACAGGAGAATTGGAAAGTCTAGTGTCTCCAAATACTGAATGGATACGGGCTGTGCCCTTGAACCTGATTGGCCTGGGGATTTCATTTGATGGAGGGCCTCAGCTGCTCGAATTCCTTCGTTATAGATAATGGTATCAATACGTTGCCAATCAACAAGGGCTTCCTGATAGGCATAGTGAAAGAGGCAAGGAGGACCTGATAATTTCAGAAAGTACTTCTCGGTGGAATCGGCAAGTGGTTTAAAGCGTGGAGGTTCCTCGCATTGAAAGTCTACCGTGACGTCATGCGGGGACTTGATATTGAAAACCACCCTGTAACCCACTTGTTGAAATCGTTGAGCAATCACTTCGGCGACGTGTTGAGAGTCAATCTGAATTCCTTCTTTCAAAACTTGGGTGCGAAGATAAATCGTCTGCGCCTCGACTAATGAGGCAATAGGTTGTTTCGGAGTGAGGATTTCTTGACCCCATGCTGAAAAGGTGAAGATTGCCCAACATAGAAAAGTGATAAAAAAGATTACCTGTAAAAATGAGTTTGTGGGAAGAGTCTGAAACATTTTTGAAATTGCCAATCTTTTTCCATTCAGTGTATTCATATTTTCTCGCAAGTTCAGTAAGATAGTTCACAAATCTTTCGATCTCACTCGGGGAGTCCGGCCCGCCTCTGTTTCAGCATTATAAGCCAATTTGCAGATTTTTTTTGGCCTCTCCTCCATAATCAATGGGTCGAGTCGTAGTTGGGGCAATGGACTGGACGTATTGACAAGTGGGGTATGTGGTGAACAGCGTGGGTTGCAGACATGTAACTATCCACTTCGAAGGGTCCGTCCAGTCCTGCCCTGAGCGGAGCCAAAGGGAAGGCCGCTGGCGGATTTTTTCAACATTCCCATTTTAGGTTTTGAAGGATGTAGAAATATTTCTTGTGTGGTACACTGCCTCCACAAATTTGTGAGACCAGTTGCCAGAGCCCAGAATGTTATCGGGAGTTACTAGAGACTTCTAAGGGCCCCGTTTCTTAAAATGGTAGGTTTCAATCACTAAAGATAGATGAATTAATTCGAGATCGCATGCCTGTCCTACTCACCGGGTAACTCCTTTCATCAATTACAGTTTTCCCCTTTGAAATATGCACAATGTGTTTAGGCTTTCTTGAACAGAGAATGGCCTTGTTCTGGGTGAGGAATGTTGGTGTGAGGATTCTAGTGGTTGTGTGAGGAAACAGGATAAACCAATTTGCAACTAAATGTCCTTGATTCGGAATCTGATGCTACATCGAAGAAAGTATAGGTCGTGAAGGATTCTTTGCTCGATTACATTGCGGTGACCTTTCAACGTTTCTTGGTCCAGTTGGTTGATAGCTGTCGGCGCTTGGCGATTTGGGTGGTGATGGGTTTGTTGGTCCTCACTGGGTTTCTTCTTGTGTACACCGTGAACAATCTGACTCTTGATACCAACCCCATGAATTTGTTGGATCCTGATCTTCCCTTCCGGCAACTCGATCATGACTTTGTTACAGCGTTTCCCGAGCTAGATGACTTGATTGTGGTCGTCATTGATCAGGGGACCTCAGATGCCGCCAGAGATGCAGTGCGCCAATTGTCGGGAGTTCTCACGCAGCAGCCTGCCCTATTCTCATCGGTTTTCGACCCCGCGCATGGTGAATTTTTTGATACCTATGGGCTTCTGTATCTCAATCCCGACGAACTCTGGAAGTTAGATGAACGCCTGAGTCAATGGGAGCCTTTTTTAGGCACGTTAGTGTATGACCCCAGTCTTCGTGGGCTTTTTGGCATGCTCACCCTCGCGTTAGATAAGACTTCAACTGGTGAAGAGCAAGTGGTCTTGGCCAAAGTATTTGATTTATTGAGTGAAGCTATTGCGGCACAGATGGCGGGTAAGCCCAATCCTTCTTCCTGGAAGGAAGCGATGCTCGATGACGTGACGAAAAAAGGTGACTCTAAACGACGATTCCTTTTGGCCAAACCCCGATTGGACTACTCGACCTTAGAAGGAGCTAGAGGCCCAATAGGGTTCATTCGTGAGCAAAGCAAAATATTGGAAGCTAATTTTGGCGTCCGAGTTCGGATGACGGGCTCCATTCCCATCGAGACCGAGGAACGAGAAACTTTGTCTCAGGGGGCGAGCTTCGCTGGGCTCTTATCGTTTTCTCTGGTCTGTATCATTTTGCTTTTCGGATTACGTTCGGTCCGTCTGGTGGGGGCTATACTGCTGACGCTGATCGTGGGATTGATTTGGACAGGTGCCTTTGCCGTCTTTACGATTGGGTCGTTGAACTTTATTTCAGCGACCGTGCCAGTGTTGTTCATTGGCCTAGGGGTAGATTTTGGTATTCAATTTGGCATGCGGTATCGGGAAGCTTTTAAGCGATTAGGGATGCATGATGTGGCACTTCGGGAAGCGGCAGGTGGGGTGGGTGGGGCACTTACGCTTTCGGCCATTGCCGCCGCGCTCAGTTTTTTCTCATTTTTACCCACGGCGTACCGTGGGTTCGCGGAATTAGGTTTGATTGCTGGTGGGGGAATGTTCTTGGCCTTGCTCGCCAATGTAACCTTTTTCCCTGCCCTGTTAACGATCTTGCCAATTTCGAGATCTCGACGGTCCAAGTCAGTTACTCCATCCGAACAGGATGTACCCTCGAATATTCCTTTTGTCCTGCGCTATCGAAGACCCATTCTTTTTTTGATGGTGCCCGTTACGCTGGCTGCTGTCTCGGCCCTCCCATTGCTTCGATTTGATTTCAATGCTCTTCATCTCAGAGATCCAACCAGTGAAGGCGTTTCCACGTTTCAAGAGCTTTTAGAGGATCCTGATACGTCGCCGTATGTTATTCACCTTATTGCCCAAGATTTGACACAAGCAGATAAGTTGGCCACTCGATTGAAGCAATTGGATGTGGTCGATCGCGCCCTCACCTTGTCTAAGTTTGTACCAGGGGACCAGGAAGAGAAATTGGGCATTATTGATGATATGGCCTTAGTGCTTGATCCTATTCTGACGCCGGGTGAACCTCTCCCTCCTCCTGGAGATGGGGAAGAGGCGCAAGCCGTTCTAGATTTCAAGACCAAGTTGTCTGATCAGACCAACACGAATTGGAGTCCAGTGTTTCTGGCGAGTATGAAAGGGTTGGAGGTCTCATTAGGTGAATTTGAAGGCAAGTTCCACGGGGCTCAAGATTCTTTGAAAGAGCTTCGAACAAGATTAATTGGAAATTTCCCAAGTTGGCTTGACCGATTGCGAATGCTGATGAACGCCGGGCCTATTACCTTAGAAAGCTTGCCACAACCACTGAAGGATCGATATGTCACGAGGGATGGTCGAGCTCGGGTTGAGGTCTATCCTGCTTTTAACGGAAATGACAACGAGAAGCTGCGTCAGTTTGTGAAAGGGGTGCAGCAGATTGATCCGCGGGCCATTGGGGCACCGGTAGGAATTGTCGAAGGGGGGAAGACCATCATTGATGCCTGTATGCAAGCTACGGTGTTCGCGATACTCGCCTCCTTTGTGTTGCTGTGTCTTGTGCTTCGACGTCTTGGAGAGGTGCTCCTGGTCCTTTTGCCCCTTCTTTTGACGATGGTCTTAACCGTCGCTGCTTCTCTTTTCCTTGGTGTGACGCTCAATCTTGCCAATGTGGTGGCGTTACCACTGGTTTTAGGGCTGGGGATTGCTTTTGGGATTTATTTAGTTCTTCGAAGACGGGAAGGGACTTCAATGGTCCAGGTTTTGCGCAGCAGTACCTCTAACGCCGTATTTTTTAGTGCTTTAACCACCATGGCTTCTTTTGGCGCATTGGGATTCTCCAGACACGAAGGTCTGGCTAGCCTGGGAATTCTTTTGGTGCTGACATTAACCTTGGCGTTATTCTGTGCTTTGGTGGTGTTGCCAGCGTTGATTGGCGAATTAGAGCCCCGAGGGTGGTGGAAAGAGACCTGATAGCTATGTGTCGTAGACGCGAGAAATTGCCGGGGAGTCAGTGAGGCAGACGTGGTTAGCGGATGGAGACTGTGAGGGCCGAAGTCTCCGTGAGGTCAGAGCTCTTAACCTGGGGGTCAAGTTCTATCTTTCTTGGAGCCTGCTCAGACTCGATGTTGACAGGAGCGTTCTCTTCAAGCTCCACGATGGGTTCATCGAGGAATAGGTCTTCATCGTCCAGTGGAGGGTCTCCGTCATAAACAAGAAAGTTTCGGTGCTGGAGGTAGGCCTCGCGGGTAAAGAGATAGGGTTCGACCGCTACTTCATTTCGGAACTGAATGGCTTGATCAAAGCGTGATCGTTTGTCGATAAATCCCAAAACCGCGACGGGAACCACAACTGGACTACTGACATAAAATAGAATGTTCGTGACTGCACTGACCCCAAGGTCTGGAACATCTCGTGCGGTATTTGGACCCAGAAAGGGGAGGACTAAATAGGACCCTTGTCCTAGCCCCCATACAGCAAGAGTTTGTCCGAAATCTTCGTTGTGATTTTCAAAACCAAAAGGGGTAGCGACGTCAAATAGTCCAAAGGCCCCAAAGGTACTGTTAATCAGAAACCGGCTTGAATCCTCAAGGCCCTGTTTCCCTTTTCCCTGGAGAAAGTCATTGAGCACGACATTTATGTATTTCACATTATCGAAAAAGTTGGAAACGCTTGAGCGGATTGGGTTTGGCGTTAGATTGATATAGACTCGGGAAACCGGTTCTGCGATATATTGGTCAAGCAGATCATTTGCCTGATAAATCGGACGATTCACCACTTCAAGAGGGTCATTCAATGTGTCCTCGGCGAGCGAAACATTTGGCACTCCAGCAGCCAGGGCTAGAAGTATGAGAAACAATCGAAAGACCCGTACCGGAGAATGCGGTGTTGGCATCGTGTTCTTTAAAGAGAGTATGAAATTTCGGTCAAATGTCTTCATTTCGTCTCTTATCTTACCAATAAATGACTTTATAGTCCATCTGCATTTTCTTTGATCTGAGTTCGTAATTTTTGTAGTAAAGCCGGGAAGCCATCTTTTTTCAAAATGCCACCATATTCGGTTCGTTTAAGTGCGAGGTCACTTACACCATTGACCATAATATTAATAATTTTCCATTGATCGTTGGTTTGGTGAAGAACGTAGTTGAATCGAATTTCTTCGCCATCAGCTTTCACAAATCGTGTTTGGACGAGCACGCGGTTTCGCTTGAGAGGCTTTTCAGAAATGAGTGAAAATTGCTCTCCGGAATAACTGTTGAATCGTCCAGCATAGGTCGAATTGCTAAGTTCTCGGAATGTGCTGGTGAATTCTTGTTGTTGTTCCTTGGTCAGCTCTTTCCAATGTCTTCCTATGGCAATTTTTGCGATGACCGGAAGATCATGAGTGTGTTCAATGACAGGGGTGATGGTCTTCCACCGGCCCTGATATCCTAAGGTATTTCCCCCCTTCATAATCTTTATGAGCGTTGACTGTAATTGACTGACGCTTTCACTTGCTCCTCCGGCGAACGCTCCCTGTCCGGGGATACAGAGCAGCCAGAAAAAAAGAAGAACAACCATTCGCGGTAATTGGGTCAAAGCCATATCGGGTTAATTATACCAAAACTCAATGAGGGAATGATTGCATATCTAATTAATTGAATTTCTTGAAAATTTCAATGTTGTTGGTATTTCGCCGAATTTAATTGGATATGGACGTATCCAATGGGTATCGGCGGATATAGGGCTTAAAGTGAGAGGGAATTTCTTCCTCAGTGAGGCCAAATTCAGATAGAAAATATCGACGCACTCTATGCTTATGTTTGGGGTGCTGGGCAAGAAAAGTCTGCATGTTTTGTTTGGCGGTTTCTGTCAAGGAATCCAAAATGGGAGTACATTTTTTTGAACTGTAGCCATGGGATCCCGTGACAGGGGTTCATACACGATATCATAGAATTGGTTTTTATGGGTTTGTTTGGGAATCTCGAACGTTCATGGCCTGTGGAACGGCTTCGGCCCGTTGAGCAAGGGCTTCTTGTCCAACCTGATGTGGGTCAACAGATCGATTAAAGGCTTGCCGGAGAATTACCTCCAAACTCGCAACCGATCCGAGTACAACCTGGGGGGCTCGATGGGTTAGGATGATTTTCGCGTCTGGGTAGACGGATAGCAAGGCTTCCATGGCAAAAATATGGGGAGGTGCTTTAAGAACCCATTGCCGAGGGGTTTCTTCAAATTGGAGATGCTGAAGAAACTGACGGTGTTCCAGGTAGGCCAGACGAAGGTCTCCTTTTTGTAACTACTTTTGATAAGAGGGAAATGGGTGGTTTGACATTGGGCACTCATGAAGCCGTGACTCATTATTGTCACGCATTCCGTTGGATCTTGGGCGACCATGGGGTGGACGGCTTTATATTTGAGCACAACAAGGTGAAACCCTTTGAGCAATTTATCCGTATGGCCTATGGGAGGGTCGGGATTTGAATCGGGATTCCCAGATTGTGTGGAGGGAGTCATCGTTTCCCCTATCCGAGGAATTCGGTTCCCGGGGTCCTGGGCAAGAAGATTATGGAGAAAGGTCGATCCTGTTCTGGGTAGTTCAAGGATAAAATATTTGGCCTTTAAGGGAAGTCAAAATTATTTAAAAAATGTTCGGGAAGGCGTAGATCTTACCTTGATGCCTGACCGATCAGGTCCACCAACCTGAAAGCCTTAGGCAAAGAGGTCTATAATTTGTGGGGCGGGTGTGGGAAGGGATGAGTTCGAGGGGATGGCTCCCTGAATCTCTTCCGTCCGTTCTTGCTGCAACTCCCGTTGGGCTTGAGCCTCCATTCGGGTCGCTTGGGCAGCGACCGCTCGATCTTGGGCCGAGGGATTGGCGGGGGCATTCGCGGCAGCTCGGATTTGCCGAGCCTTCTGGATGGTGGCCTGAGGATCATCCGAGTCGGTGCTCGTATCAATATTGACCTCGCCACCTACTGCGTAGAGCTGCCCGTCTGACCCTTTTTCGAATGTAAAGGAGGCCCCTCCCCTGACCAATGATCCTGCCACTGCGGAATGGGCCGCTTCGTGGGCACGCACCTCTCTGTCGCGAGCTTTGAGCTTGGCGAGTTCCGGGTCATGGGCTGAAAGATGTAGACTCTCCTGAATCGTGTTGGGAGTGCCTGAATTTTTCGAGGATGCTTCGTGTTCTTTTGCGTTTTTCGTTGATGATGTTGGATGATTTCCCGATGGTGGAGTTGATTGCAAATTGGCCAATGGGATGAGAGATGTATTGTGTGAAGGAATGTTCATGATGTAGGGTAAAGGCTTACAAAATAATAGGTTTGTGTATCTCTAAAATCATCGGCAATATTCATGCTTATCTGAAATGGGAGCCTCTATCAAAGGGGGCCCACAAAGGGTTCAAACTTATGAGGATTGAGGGGCGCGATGTCAGTTAATGCACTTACTGTGGCAACGGCTGAAGAAAGCAAAAAACTATGGTATTTAAAGAATATTAAGCTTTTTGCCGGGCTTTCGTTTAAAGAAATGCGTCATTTACAACGCATCACGAGAATGGAAACTTTTGAGAAAGGGGAGTTGGTCTATCTTCCCGGGGACTCCAGTGATGCGGTGTATTTATTGAAAAAAGGAAGGGTGAAAATATCCCGAGTCAATGACGATGGTCGAGAGGCGTTGTTGACGATCTTGGAGCCGGGAGAAATTTTTGGGGAAGTCGAGGCGTTAAGTGGGGATCGTCGGGAGACGCTAGTTCAGGCATTAGAAAAAGCCATGGTTTGTGAGATTCAACGTGGGGATTTCGATCACTATCTTCATAGGTACCCTCATGTAGGAGGGAGGATCATAAAGCTTATTGGGGCTCGGCTTCGGACCATTGAATCGCGGGTGGGAGAGCTGGTGTTTAAAAGTGCTCCGGCTCGATTGGCCACGATATTACTCAATCTTGCCCAAACCATGGGAGAGTCTGAAGAAAGAGGCGTTCGTCTGCAAGCGCGACTCACTCACCAAAATCTCGCCAATTTAATTGGGACCTCTCGTGAAACGGTGAGTTCCTTGCTGAGCCAGTTTTCGCAACGAGGTCTTGTGATGCAAGATCAACGTTATATTGTGATTACCGACAAGGACCATTTGGCACAAGTCAAATAGCCGGTTCTCGTTGTAGAGCACATCGCGCTAGGGCAGAACAAGAAAGGCCGCTTCCTTCGTCTGAAAGAAGCGGCCTTTCTTGTGTGAGTGGAAAAAATTTTTAATGATTGCCTATCGAAGGATAAGTAATGGAACATATTTGGAATGACTATAAGTTGGAACTAAGAGTTAACCCTTGGCATCCTGAAATGCTTTTGGGGTTATTTTGTTTTTGGCGATGCAAATTTGACTTCTACCGCGACTAATTTGTCTTCAATCTTAGCGGCCTCCGCAATCAACCGGTTTCCGACCTGGGGCCGTGCATCGCTGGTCCTGATTCCATTGCGTTGAAAAATGGTGTCCGCACTAAAGAAAACCGTGACCATTTTTCCCTTTGGGGTTTTGATCGTGACCTGGTCATTCGCAGCCTCTGTCACGGTGCCCATGACATGAGTGGCATTACCGTGAGCTCCCGCGACGAGGGGAAGAGAAAAAACGATAGCGATCATGATGAGTGCAAGAAAGCGTTTCATGAAATATCCCTTTTGGTTAATGATGATGTTCTGTTGGTGGCTCAAAATCTTCTCCGGACAAGAATGCGTCAATGGCATCCTGCTCAGCGCGATTTTGGGCGGTCATCGGATTCAACTCTTTCATTTGGGCAATTTCTTCAGGCGTAATTTTAGGTAAGTGCCGTACGAAATGGACTAATGTCCAACTCTCGGTATCTTTTTCCGGATTCTCATCACCCCAGGCAGGCATACCCGTAAATCGAACGCCAAAATGGATCACGTAAAACAGCTCCCCATCGGACATTGATTGAATAGTTTCAGTCCGAAGGTCTGGGACCGGGGGATAAAAATTCGGTCCCATGGGGGTTTTCCCACTGCCATCATTGGCGTGGCAGGCAGCGCAGTGATCGGCAAAGTGATGGAGCGCTTCCGCCAAATTTTCGGACGAAGCCTCCACTGGATTGCTCGCGTTGCGCCATTGACTAGGTGTCGCCAAATGACGAGCAAATCTGGCCATCGAGATTTCCCATTCAGGCGGCTTGCCCTTGGCGCTAAAGGCTCCGGGCAAAAGCCACATGACGGCAACCAGCAACATAACGACGGCGATTCCTCCAATGATAAGTAGTTTTTTCATGTTTTTCACCCAGACGGAGAAACTACCCCAAGCCCACCTATTAATCATGGGCATTATGCACTGTGTCAGTTGCTGAAAGCTACATCCCAATAGGAATGGCAGGAGGTTAAGCCATCACATTGGCCATCCCCAGCATTTTATCATGGCGTGGAGTAATCTTCTATAGGAGTGACGATATTGGAGAGAGTCAATGCAATATCAATTTCGCTAGAATGATCTATTCCCCCTTGATGAAAGTCCTGGTCAGGAGCTGGGCTAGTCTTGATCAATGACGAAACATCTTGGGTGGATTTACAATTGGGGCCAGGGAAACCGTTTGGGAGGTTGCAA
>Ga0114931_10008067_pt1 | contig 12795 bp, 8 predicted proteins | sample 2SBtaG_FD_89579 | JGI IMG/M metagenome (GOLD analysis project Ga0114931, IMG submission 89579) | Deep subsurface microbial communities from Kolumbo volcano to uncover new lineages of life (NeLLi) - 2SBTROV14_V59a metaG | ecosystem: Environmental > Aquatic > Marine > Volcanic | place: Kolumbo...
ATTAAAGAAGGAGATAAATTAGAAGGAGTAGTTTCTGGAATTATGCCATTTGGATTATTTATTGAGATAATAACAAGAGAAGACAAAACTAATAAAGAAAAATTTACACCAACAGGGATCGAAGGATTAGTACATATTTCTGAAATATCTTGGGAAAAGGTAAATCATCCAAGTGACCACTTTAACGTTGGAGATATATTGCCCGTAATGGTTATCTCGAAAAATGAAAAAGAAAACAAGCTAGAGTTATCAGTTAAAAGGTTACAACAAAACCCATGGATAGGGGCAAAGGAAAAGTACCCAGAAAACGTAAAGGTAAAAGGTATGGTAACAAAAATTGAAAGCTTTGGTGCATTTGTAAGACTAGAGCCAGGACTTGAAGGTCTAATCCATATAAGCGAAGCAGCAGGACCAGTAGAGGTAGGAAAAGAGGTAGAGGCAATAGTTTTAAATGTAGATGAGCGAAGTCAAAAGCTAGCATTAAGCACCAGAAGACTTGAAGAAAAGGTGCTATACAAATAAGTAAGTTGAATGGTTTAAAAACAGAACAACCCAATAGCAAAACGAATGATTGGATGTTTAGTAATTTCTAGTCAACAGATAAGCCAGTACATTACGAAAGATATTTTTTGGTATATAATGAAATTAATGTCTAGTGTTATATATCAATCTACAAAAGTTGGGATATCGGTTTTGTTAGCTTTTTTTTTCTTGTTAGAATATTCTTCCAATGTTCATGCTCAAACACTTCCAACAAATGTTTTATTAAACGAAAATTTCCAAACAAAAGAACAGCTTAGGGATTGGGATTTTTTTACTCCTGGTGGTTGTTCTATAGATATTAGTGGCTATGAAAATCATATTCAATATGGAACACCTTTTTCTCCAGAAGGAGGAAATGATCTATTGATTTCAAGAGAAGCTGGTAATTTTGAGTGTAACGCATCTTATTTTCCTAAAGAAGAAATTAAATCCAATGGTTATATATCTTTGTGGTTTTACGATAACAATAAAGCCACAAATAACTTGAATTTTTTAGTTGCAGTTAAAAATGCCAAAGGAGACGCAGTATCCTTAGCTGTTCGAACAAAAATTTCAGCGGATGAGTATATTTTAAGAATTAATAGTAAAGATTATAGAACCAATGTGAAAAGAACAAAGGGTTGGCAATTTTTTGAGTTCATTCTAAATAATGGTGAAATATATACACAATTAAATGATGAAAGTTTAAGGGGGGGGTATCCATATCCAGCTAACTTTAATGACATAAGTGAGTTAAAATTTGCAGCAGGTTGGGGCACAAAGCAGGCTGCCAGAATAGATGGATTATTAGTAAAAAAAGATGATATACGCGTATCTTCTTGTAAAAACACATTGTGTAGGCTTCTTGATTTTCCAGTATTTCCTATAGATACTAACGCAGTATACAAAGAAAATGGGGTTCTTAAACAGATTATTACTTCTGGTAACCGTTATTGGAGAAGACCTGATATTTATTCTAATAAGTGGTATAACGGAGTGTTGTTTGACAATGAAGAAAATAAAACTAATCAACCCTTTCCATCTTCAATTGATACAAACGTAATATATCCAGTTAATGGTAAGAACATACAAGTTATAACTAAAGGAGATAAATGGTGGTATAGAGGTAATACGGATGGACCTTGGACAAGTAGCGGTAAAATATTCTCAAAAGGTATAAATAATACAGGTTGTCCATTTCCTTCAAAATTAGATGGTAATTCTATTTATTCCTCAATAGCTGATCCATCAACTTTTTCACAAATTTCAGTCTCCGACAATATATATTGGTTTAGAGAAGATATTAATGGACCATGGACTCGTTGTGGTAAGCTATTACCTACAATTAATGAAGCTATCAACACACATACAGCATTTATTTATGAAAATGACCGTTACGATATTGTAACCACCAATGGAAAGCGGTGGCTTCTCAAAAATCTTCAATTATCAGATAGCTCAGATAACAATTCAGTATTATGGGGAGAAAATGGAGAGCTATGGAATCCGCGAGGAAGGCTTCCTGATTTTTCGTATGCGGGGTATCACGCAGGTGAAAAAAATATTCCTTTCATACCAGTTAAAACAAATGTTAAAGATTTTGGAGCAATAGGTGATGGTATTCATGATGATACAAAAGCATTTAAAGATGCAATTGCTGCCACTGAAAATGGCGCTGTATTGGTACCGAAAGGTCGATATAAAATTACTGATGTATTATATATACAAAAAAGCAACATTGTTTTGCGTGGACAAGGTTCTGGAGATGATGGGAGTGTTTTGGTCTTCCCAAAATCCTTAACTGATATGCTTGGAGATAAGCCTTTTTATAAATGGGGTAATGGAGGGGTGATTTGGGCCGGAATACGTCAAAGGACTGGTTGGACTAAAGATCTTATGGGTTCTGCAGTTGGTACAGTAGTGGATGAGGTTACAAGAGGAGACAAAACGATAAGAATTTCAGACACAAAATCATTAAAACCAGGAGATTATATTATGTTATCGATGGAGGAAAGCGCGGATTGGTCGATGGAAACGATGCTTCATAATGGAAAAGTTAACTCTAATAGATGTACATGGCAACCAACGCGGTTTTTGTGGGTTGTGCAGATAGATGCGATAAATGGGCAACAAGTAACACTTAAACAGCCGTTAAGAGTAGATGTTCGCCAAAAATGGAATCCTACTATCTATATGCCACAAATGTATCAAGAAATTGGCATTGAACACCTAAAGATTAAGTTTCCCGATTTGCCCGCACCTCAGCATTTAAAAGAGAAAGGATATAATGGATTTGAATTTAGAGGTGTTTTGAATGGGTGGGTAAATGATGTGGTTATAGAAAATGCTGATAATGGAGCAAGTGTTATTGCTTCAAAACATCTTAGTATTTTAAATCTTACTATTACCAATAAAAACCGCGCACCTATACAATTTGATTACACTTCTTATTTCGGTAAAGCATATGGGCATCATGGCATAAGTTTTTTAGTTGATTCTTCTGATAATCTTTTGCTTAATTATCAGATCACAAGATTTATGCACGACATTACCATGCAAGGACTTGTGAATGGAAACGTAATCAAAAATGCCTCTGGCGAGGATTTAGCACTTGATCATCACGGAGATATTCCTTATGAGAATTTATTTACCAACTTGAACATGGGAAAAGGGTTAAGAACTTACAGCTCAAGTGGTGATTTATGTTCAGGACCACATGCTGGTGCTCGCGAAACATTTTGGAATCTTAAATACAATGATACTGGTAAAAAAGCAGGTATTCCACTTTCCTTTGATCTATTTCCAGAAGCAAATGTAATTGGTGGCAATCAAAGTGTTTCAATAATACCCCGAGATATTTTTATAGAAAAAATTGATAACCTACAACCTGTAGATCTATATGATTCGCAGTTTAAAGCTAGAGTAAAGCGTGAAAATATAACATTATATTCAAAAGAAGATATAAATAAGGATAAAGTTGTTAATACAGCTGATTTTAATATCTTGACTAATCTTATTTTCCATAGGGAGTCAAGTTTTCAGGCAAGTGACATAGTAAATGATGGGGCAATTAACTTACTTGATTTAGTATCTATGATCAACTAAACATACAGTTTTTAAGTTTAGGTATAGCAAAACACTTAGTTTGGTACAAATTTCTATAGTTTGCCCATTTCCCCTAAAAATGTTACCATTTGCTGGCTTTAGAGTGTATCAATTTACTATAATGAGGTTACATGCAACAAAGTATTTTTTCAAAAAAAGTTCAGGAAATTTTAGTAGAGGTAGATAATATTGCCAAAGCTAATAATGAGGACAGAATATTAGCTTCTGACATACTAAATCTGATTAAGAAAAAAGAGCAAAGTTTAGCAAGAATAATTGATAAATATAAAATTCACCATAGAAAAAAAATAGTGCTAACCATGCTTATGGAAGATGCATTACAACAATCTATTATAACAGGTCAGTTAATGGTAGATGTAGTACATTTACTACTTGCTGTATATAAACAGATTGATGAAAATATATATACACAGATTTTTTCTAATTTTGAAGATAGTAAAACTCCACGCAAAAAAGATAGATTGCAAACTAAATTTAATACTCAAAACTTATTTTTAGACCTAACAAAACAGGCAGCTCTTGGTAAATTTGACAATTTAGTAGATAGACCAGCTGAACTTAATCCAATTATTACAAAATTACTAAAAAATGATAAAAGATCAATAATGATATCAGGAGAAAATGGTGTAGGAAAAACAAGTTTAATTAGATTATTAGCAAAAAGAATAGTAAATGGAAATGTCCCCACAGATTTAATAGACACAAAAATTTTAGAGCTAGATATGATTTTAGCTTCTGGTTATTTTAATAATAAGCCAGCGGGTGAATTTTCGGCATTTGTAGATACGCTAATTAAAAAAACCGAAAACGTAATTTTTTTTATAGATAACCTTGAGGTTTTAGGAGGTGGATTTTATTTTGGAGTAGCAGGTGGAAAATCTGAAAACGGGCATGAGGCAAGAATAATTGGTGCAAGTAGTGCTGTTAAATCAGAATATTTTACTCCTAGTGTATCTGCTAAAACTGCATGGGAAAAAATATATATTGAAGAACCCAACAAGCAAGAACTACTTAAAATAGCTATGGCAAAGGTTAACAAGCTACAGTCTTATCACAATGTAACTGTGAAACAAAATGCAATTTTAGAATTTGTAGATTTAATATATAAATATAGTGATTCATTTGAAGAAAGGTTGCCAGGATCAATGATTAACTATCTTGATGAGCTAATGGCAACACTAAGATCAGAAAAAACAGTCTTGAAAAAAAAGTCAGCGCGTATGTTTGAACATCTAAATTTTTTAAAACAGAAACTTACATACATAAAAAAAGAGCTAAAAACGAACAAAAAAGGTAAATCAACAAAGCATTTATCGTCAAAAGAGATATCAAAGATTGAAATAGACATAAATAAAATAGAAGAAGAACTAAAAATCACTGTAAACAAGACTAATAAAAATATAAATATAGTTTTAGGGAAATCATTTATACAAAAATCATTTGCGGAAAAGGTTGGTGTACCAGTAGGGGATATAACAAAAGATGAAAAGAAAATGCTAGCAAACCTAGAAGAACAGCTTAAAACTAATATAATTGGGCAAAACCAAGCTGTTGACGGTCTAGTTAGAGCACTAAAGCGTGCTTATGCAGGACTTAGAGATTCTAACAAACCGATTGTTTCAGCATTGTTTTTAGGACCAACTGGAGTAGGAAAAACACAAACAGCAAAGGAGCTTGCAAACAAAGTATTTGGCAGTTTGTCTGGAACAAACAATTTTTTAAGATTAGATATGAGTGACTTTAGTGAGAAACATACAGTAGCAAGGTTAATCGGAGCTCCTCCAGGATATGTTGGGTATAGTGAAGGTGGTCAACTTACCTCTTTCATAAATCAAAACCCACACAGTTTAGTTCTTTTTGATGAGGTAGAAAAGGCTGATCCACAGGTATTAAATATATTGTTACAAATTATGGAAGAAGGAAAACTTGTTGATATGACAGGAAATGAGATGGATTTTTCTAATGCGATAGTAATATTAACAAGCAATATCGGGGCAGATAGAATCAAACAAAAAACAATAGGATTTGATGTAGTAGATAGTGATGAGCTAGTTTATAAAGATATGCAACTAAAATTATTAGATGAACTTAAAAAACAGTTAAAGCCAGAACTAATTAATAGAATGGATGAGATAATAGTATTTAGGCAGCTAAACACAAAAGATATGCTACAAATTTGTGAATTAGAGCTTAAAAAAGTTGAAAAAATGTTAAAACCTACTGGGCATAAGTTAGAGGTTGATAAAAAAGCAAAAGAGCTATTGGTTAAAGAGGGCTATAGTGATGAATATGGTGCAAGACCACTTAAAAGAACAATAACAAGATTAATTACAGATCCTTTAAGTGAACAGATAATAAAATCAAAAAATAAGAAAATAAGTTTTAAAGCAAGGGTTGGAAAAAAAGGTTTAGAGTTTGTTTTTTAATTTATGGCAAAATCTTCAACAGTTTTTGAATGTAACAATTGTGCATATCAATCTTTAAAATGGGTAGGGCAGTGTCCGGCATGTGGAGAGTGGAACACACTAAATCAGGTAACATTAATTACTAAAAAATCAAAAAAAATACAATCTGTATCCAATCTATCTTCAAAATTAAGTAGCTTAGATAAAATCAAAACAAACGTAAAGGGTAAAATAAGTACTCAATTATCAGAACTTGATAGGGTTTTAGGTGGGGGAGTGATGGAGGGTCAAGTTGTGTTAATCGGAGGGGAACCTGGAATAGGAAAAAGTACATTATTGCTTCAGCTTAGCAACAACTTTGCTACCACGTTTAACGACGCGTCAGTTTTGTATATTGCAGGAGAGGAGAGTGGGGTACAGATTAAATCAAGAGCAGAAAGATTAAATATTAAAGCTTTAAACATTGAGATTTATGATAATACTAATGCAGAAGAGGTAACTGATTATTTAGTTACAAATCCCAATAAATATTCTCTTGTAATAGTTGATTCTATTCAAAGTATGAGTATTGAAAGACTAATTAGTGGTTTTGGTAGTGTGAGTCAGGTTAAAGAATCTGCAAGCTTGCTTACACACATTGCAAAAAAAACTAATACACCAATGTTTATTGTAGGTCAAATTACAAAAGAGGGGAGTATTGCTGGTCCTAAAATTTTAGAACATATTGTAGATACGGTTTTATATTTTGAAGGGGATAATGATTATATTACAAGAATACTTAGATGTACTAAAAATAGGTTTGGATCGGTAAATGAGGTTGGGTTATTTGAAATGGATAGTACAGGGCTAAAATCAATAGAAAATCCTGCACAAGTTTTTTTGTCTGAAAAGGCTAAAAGTAGTGGGTCCGTTGTTTGTTTAGTGCTAGAAGGAAGTAGGGTATTATCCGTTGAAGTTCAGGCACTTGTAACTAAAACAAGCTTTGGTTTTCCAAAAAGAACATCAAGTGGTTTTAATTTAAATAGATTAAACTTGCTACTTGCAGTTATGGAAAAGCGAGCTGGGCTAAAGTTTTATGATCAAGATGTGTATCTTAATGTTGCATCTGGGCTTAATTTAAAAGAGCCTGCGGTTGATCTTGCGGTGTGTGTTGCAATTGCATCAAGTTTAAAAGATAAAGTTGTAAAAAAAGACACATGTATAATAGGGGAGGTAGGCCTTGGAGGGGAGATAAGAAAGGTAGCACAACAAGGTAGAAGAATAACAGAGGCAAAAAATTTAGGTTTTAAAAATGTGATTAGTAATACTAAATATAAAAGTGTAAGAGAAGTGGTTAAGGTTTTATTTACGTAGGGGAATGCACTATCCTATACATTTATTAAAAAGTAGTAATTATTTGCTTTGTTTTACCTATAGTAAAAATGCATTTTTCCAACTATAGGCTGTCCCCCACTCCCCCGGGGGGTGGGGGAGTGGTCGAAAATGGCTTAGGTTCGTTGGGGGATACATACTAATTACACCTAAAAAGTTATCCACAACGATTTTGAAATAACCTATAATATTTAAAAATTAGGCAAAATTTACAAATGTCATAGTTTAAATGGCTTGGTTAAGCAAAAGTAGTGAACAATGTATCGATACGTTGATACATATATGACAAAAGTGTACAAAAGTTAATGAGTACAAAATGTACTCAAAAATTAAAAAATTTAACTTGATCAAGAAATTAGCAAAAAATTGCAAAAGAATTACCGAAAAATAAAATGTATGGTAACATATTATAAGGAGTAGTTTTTTTGTGGTCTGGGTCTTGACCACTCCCCTACTCTCCCCTACTACTTACTATAGGTTATTTTAGAAAATTTGAAAAATAGGGGAGTAAGAAATATAAGAATACATTTTTTGTTATTATTTATCTATATATTCTTATGATTTATCTTATTCTTATCTTGTACTTCCCTACTTAGTTTATGACAGATGGTCAGAAAAAGTTACTACACTGGGTAATAACAGCAATTGTTGTTTTGCTTTCATTTTATTTGTCAGATAGTTTGTATTTTAAAGAAAATCCTTTATTTAATGTAATATTTTTAGCTGAAATTTTAATTGCACTTGGTTTTGGGTTAGTTTACTATTTTTGGTTTTTGCCTTTAATTAACACTATTGGGAAATTTATAAATGAGTGGGTAATAAAAACTGTTAGATCAGCTGTATATATAGTTGTTGAGGATATAGTTAGTAGATATGAAAACAGAAATCAGCAAAAAGCTCCTCAAACAAATGATCTTGATAAAATAGCTAAACCGTTGGTGTTAGACACTTCTGCAATTATTGATGGGCGTGTTATTGAACTGATTTTAACCAGAATATTTGACAATTCTGTAATTGTTCCAAGTATTGTAATAGAAGAACTAAAGCATATTGCAGATAGTACGGATAAGCTTAGAAAAGAAAGAGGAAGAAGAGGGTTAGATTATTTAGAAAGACTACAAAAATCTAAAATTGACTATCAAATTATTGAAAATGGTAGTGATGGATATAAAGATGTAGATCAGGATATAGTAAGATTTGTAAAGCGTACCAATGCAAGGCTTGCTACATGTGATGTTAATTTATCTAAATCTGCAAAGGCTAGAAAAATAAGTGTTATCAATGTTAACGAGATAAGTGATTTATTAAAGCCACCAATGTTACCTGGGGATAAAATAGTTATCAATTTAGTCCAAAAAGGAAAGTCAAAGGATCAGTCTGTTGGATATTTAGAAGATGGTACTATGATAGTAGTAGAATCGGCAAAACAATACATAGGTCAAGATAAAGAGGTAGTTATATGTAGATTTTTGCAAACAAAATCAGGAAAAATGTATTTTGCAGAAATTGCTTAAAAAATATTAAACGTTTGGCTTTTGTTGTTTGTTAATAACTTTTAAAATTGCAATGGCATAGCTTGCCATTCTAAAAGAGACTCCCCTTTTCTTTTGTTCGTTATACACTCTGTTAAAAGACTGAGTAATGTTTGTATCCAGCATACTAAAAACCTTTTCTAATGGCCAGTTTTCACTTTTTAGATTTTGAACCCACTCATAATATGAAACTGTTACTCCCCCACTGTTTGATAAAACATCTGGAATTACCAAAACCCCCTTTTCAAAAAGATATTTATCAGCATCTGGTGTAGTTGGTCCGTTTGCAAGCTCTATAATATGCTTTGCTTTAATATCTTGCATATTATCTGTTGTAATCACATTTTCAATTGCAGCTGGCACTAAAATATCAACATCAAGTTTTAATAATTGTTCATTTGAAATTTTTTGACTCTCAAAAACACCTTCTAACGAATTTTTTTCTAGTTGGTGGGTATGAATACCTTCTACATCTACCCCCTCTTTATTATAATATCCTGTTTTGGAATCTGAAATTGCAACCACCTTAAAACCCATTTCTATGGTCTTTTTGGCAAAATAGTATCCTACATTTCCCATTCCCTGTACTGCGATAGTGGTATTTTTTGGAATAAGGTTATTTTTTTTGCTAAGTTCACGCAAAATAAATGCTCCGCCAAAACCTGTTGCTTCTGTTCTTCCTAAACTTCCACCATCTTCTATCATTTTCCCTGTAATAACTGCTGGTGTATCTTTACCAACAAGTTTGCTATACTCATCTTTCATCCATTTCATTATTAAAGGTGTTGTGTACATATCAGGAGCCGGTATATCAGTATCTGGACCAATATCTTTGTAAATTGCTTTAATATAAGCCCTTGATAGTTTTTCAAGTTCATTTATAGATAATTTTTTTGTATCAACAATAACACCACCTTTACTTCCCCCCAAAGGTAAACCAGCAACTGCACATTTCCATGTCATCCACATACTTAATGCCTTAACCTCATCAACTGTAACTTGATTGCTAAATCTTACGCCACCCTTGTATGGTCCAAGGTTATTATTGTGTTGAGATCTATACCCTGTAAAAGTTTTGGTTTCACCATTATCCATTTCTACATCAAAATTTACCGTAACAAGTTTGTTAGGTACGTTCAGTCTTGCTATGGTATTAGCATCAAGGTTTAGTATCTTTCCTATTTGTTCTAGTTGGTTAATTGCATTTTGATATGGATTTTCGTTCATTAATTAATAGTACTCTTTTATATAAATTTGTTAAGTGAAAAAATAAAAAAGCCCCGTATATGACGGTAGGCCCTGCCCAATTCCTACCGTCAAATATAGAGCTTTTTTAACTATATAAAAGTATATAGTAGTTAGAGAATAATGTCAAGCCCTATAGTGTTGGTTATCAATAGGTTATCAACAGACCTATAGTACGCTGTGTAAAGGTTGGGTTTTCTGTAGATAATAGAAAAATGTTGCAAGGCTTAATTATTGGGGTGAAAGTAAATATGCTTTTACTGCCTTTTCAATATTAAATTTTATATCTACCCATTTTTGATTTAACATATAATCAGGCTCTGGGTCAGCTTTAGCATCTTGAAAAAATAGTAGCGATTTTAATAAGTGTGCTTTTTGGTATTTAACATTTAGATATTTTTTTTCAAAGTTTAAAAATATCTTTTGTAAGGTAGTTGTCTTTAAAATCTCATTTAAATCAACAAAATCTTTTTTGCTTCCTCTTGAACTTATTGCCGTAATTTTCATACAGGCAATATCCATAACAGATGCTAGTTTTGTTGTATTAAATGTTTCTAACCTAGAAATTAAAGGATAGTTATATTCTAAAAAGCTAACTTTTGTATCATTTATTAACACATCTAAGGTTTTTGGAGTTTGGTTTAAAATTTGTGGATTAAATTTTTCTATATTTTTAATAAGCTCTTTTTCATTTGGAAAGGTACTTGAAAAAAAATCTAGATCTATTGATTTACGATGCCCAAGTTGCAATGCAAGGGCTGTTCCGCCTGCCAGGTAAAAATCTTTTAAAAAAGGTTCTTTCTTAATGGTGTTTAAAACCTGTTTTGTTTTTGGGTAAAGGGTTTTTGGATACATAGCAACTCTTTTTTATCTATATTTAGTACAAATGCATAAAAATTACCTGATTTAGTTGATATTTTTTTACTTGTTTTTAAGGTATTAATAATGGTCTTTTTATCAAAAGTTTTTAAGATATAGTTGAAAGAATCAAGATCACCGTACTCTAGTACCCTTTCTATAATAAATTTTTGGTCTGAATTAATATCAAGATTTGCTATGTTTACGTCCCATAACAAAGGTTTAATAAAATCAGGAAGGTTATTCATACAAATATTTTACCATAATAAAATTATATGCTATTATATGTTTAATGTCAGAGAATTTTAGTCCATCGCCAATACAATCAGAAATTCCAGATGATACAGGTATAAATAAGTCTAATGAATCTGGTCATAAGGCAAGATTTAGCGGAGCAACTTACGCAGAGTTAGCAGCAATAAGAAAAGGGAAGGAAAAAGATGCAACAGATAAGGAAAAAACAGAGGCAATAAAGGCTCAACAAAAAATAAACGAAAAACCTATATACTCCCCCGACAATATGACAGGCGAAGAAGCTTTAAATGAACTAAAGTATGGAAAGCCTGGTACCATAGAATATCAAAAAGCAGCAGAAATTTTAGCAACAAAAGCTGCCGAAAGGTTTCGTGACGAGGGTGCAGGGGGTAACTTTTTAAAAAGTTATACTGGTTTTACCCAGCTACGAGGGTTTTTAAGAGATAATAAAGAAGATTGGAAGCAAGCAGCTAACCTTTTAGGAGTAAACGAGTCAACTGTAATCGGAAATTCTCCTTCAAAACTTAAAGCATTTAATGCCTTAGCAGATGTTGCGGTGTTATACAACAGAGCACGCAAACTTACGTCTCGTTATGTAGAGGGTAGGTTAACTATAAAAGATGAGCAAGAAGAATACAATAATCTTCCGGTGGAACTAAGAACACAATTGTTAAGACAACATAGTGCTCCACTTGCCCTGCCAAGGTGGATGCGACAAACACAACCACCACAAGTTGAACAAAGGGTTTCTTCGGACAAAGGGTCAACAGACACTGAGGAAGATGAAAATCTAACAAGTCCATTTCTACAAAAATTAGAACCAGACCAACACAAATTTATCATTGACAATTTTACAGGAGCAGAGATTGATATGGCAGAAAAGATAATGGCAGGATTTACAGAAGAAACTAACCAGTTTGTTTTAGATAACAGTAACAATCATAATAATATAATTTTAATTACGCTTAACAGAGGAAATGGGGATACTAATGCAAGGTATTACACCACATTAGTTAACGCTAGTAACGCAGAAACATATTTAGATGATGATGAAAATATTAAAAGAGCCTTTAGAGTGGCCGAAAGATTAAGCCAGAAAGGAGATATCCCATTTAGTGTTTTAATGGCAATGAATATGATGTTTTATGATGATAACGTATCAAAACAATATAGAAAAAAAGATTTTGAATTTAAGCAAAAGTTATATGAACAACATAAAAATCGACAAAGTGTTATAAAGGGAAAATCTGTCTAAACCTAATTTATGATTAAAAATCTACAACAACTACTACAACAACTAGACAAAAAAGGGGCAAGTTTAAAAGAGAAAGAAACAACTGCATATGTTGCCCTAATGCAACAAGATATTGCATGTTTGGCAGTAATACTAAACTTATTAAACGACAAAGAAGTAGCAGAACTAGAAAATAAACAAGGATTAGATAAATTAAACTATGCCTATAGCCTAGCCTATAAAAAGG
>Ga0114931_10008068_pt1 | contig 12795 bp, 13 predicted proteins | sample 2SBtaG_FD_89579 | JGI IMG/M metagenome (GOLD analysis project Ga0114931, IMG submission 89579) | Deep subsurface microbial communities from Kolumbo volcano to uncover new lineages of life (NeLLi) - 2SBTROV14_V59a metaG | ecosystem: Environmental > Aquatic > Marine > Volcanic | place: Kolumbo...
ATGCTGACACCGTCGTTTCGCCGGCATCGGGAGAGGCCGCGCTGCATGCAGCTGGTGCGGTATGTGCCGCGGTCAATGCGGTGGTCGACGGCGAAGCGGACAATGCCTTCTGTGCTGTCCGCCCACCCGGCCATCATGGCGAGCCGAGCCGTTCGATGGGATTTTGTCTGTTCAACAATGTGGCTGTCGCGGCCGCATATGCGCGTTCAGCACGGGCCGTCGAACGGGTTGCGATCGTCGATTTCGACGTGCATCACGGCAATGGCACTCAAGCGGCCTTCTATGACCAGCCCGGGGTGCTCTATGCGTCGACCCATCAGTCGCCGCTGTATCCGGGGACGGGCAGCGTCGCTGAGACCGGTGTGGGCAATATATTTAACGTGCCGCTTGCCGCAGGGAGCGACGGGGAGGTCTTCCGCAAGGCCGTGATGGAGATCATCTTGCCGGCGTTGCACGCATTCAAACCGGGGCTGCTTCTCATTTCGGCAGGGTTCGACGCGCATCGCGACGACCCCCTCGCTTCCCTTCGCCTGCTCGAAGAGGATTATGCCTGGATCAGCCGGGAACTCATCGGCATCGCCGATACCTGGTGTCGGGGCCGGGTGGTTTCAACGCTGGAAGGCGGCTATCATCTGGGGGCACTGGGCCGCAGCGTCGCCGCCCATGTTCGGGAACTGCTCAGCGCCTGACAAGGGGCGGCATGGCATTGCGGACGGCGGCGTTTCTGCCTTGCTTACGCAATGTCGGAACGAACGGATGGCTTGGCCCGGCATACTCTACTAGTATGCCGATGCACAAATAACTGGCAGTCGATTGTTGGGTTACGGTGCGCTCATAATCCGGTGAAGACTTGATATATTGGTAAAAAGCGCACCTAACACAACCTGCATTTATGCTAGAAATTTACGCATCGCTGTACTAGCCGGTTCGTCCGCGTCCGATCCCGAAATAGTCGATGCCCAAGCCCCGCATCTGCTCCGGCTCATAGATGTTGCGGCCATCGAAGATGACCGGATGCGACAAGGAGGCTTTGATGACATCGAAATCGGGGCTGCGGAACACGCTCCATTCCGTCACGACGACGAGTGCGTCGCTACCTTGCAGAGCTGACTCAGCCGACTCACACAGTACCAGGTCGTCGCGCGAACCATAGATGTGCTGCGTTTCGTCCATCGCCACCGGGTCATAGGCGCGGACCCTCGCGCCCGATTGCCAAAGTCGCTCCATGAGCACGCGGCTTGGGGCTTCGCGCATGTCGTCGGTGTTCGGCTTGAAGGCGAGTCCCCATATTGCGATCGTCTTGCCTTGCAGCGCGCCATCGAAATAGGCATCGATCTTGGCGAACAGCTTTTCCTTTTGCCTTGCGTTGACCGTTTCCACCGCCTGCAACAGCTTCGCCTCGTAGCCGATCTGCCGGGCGGTGCTCTCCAGGGCGGTGACATCTTTCGGAAAACAGGATCCGCCATAGCCGCAGCCGGGATAGATGAAATGGTAGCCGATGCGCGGGTCCGAGCCGATTCCCAGGCGCACATGTTCGATGTCGGCGCCAAGTCCTTCCGCGAGGTTGGCCAGTTCGTTCATGAAACTGATTTTCGTGGCCAGCAGCGCGTTGGCTGCATATTTTGTCAGTTCTGCCGAACGCACGTCCATTGCCACCAATCGATCATGGCTGCGGTTGAACGGTGCGTAGAGTGCTCGCAGCAACTCTGTGGTCCGGGGATTGTCGGCACCGATGACGATGCGGTCGGGTTTCATGAAATCGTCGATGGCCGCTCCTTCCTTGAGAAACTCCGGGTTGGAAACCACGTCGAATTCGCCGCTTGCGCCGCGCTGCGCAAGGGCCTCTTTGACCTCTTTGGATACTTTGTCGGCGGTGCCGACGGGGACGGTCGATTTATCGATGATGATGCGATATTCTTTGAGCCGTTCGCCGATGCTGCGGGCCACTGCCAGCACATATTGCAGATCGGCCGAACCGTCCTCATCCGGCGGTGTGCCGACCGCGATAAATTGAAACAAACCATGTTCGACCGCGGCATCGATATCGGTGGTGAAGCTGAGCCGTCCGGCTTTCATATTGCGCTCGATATATTCGTCGAGCCCCGGTTCGTGTATCGGCACGTCGCCTTGATTGAGACGCGCAATCTTATCTGCATCGATGTCGATGCACATCACATGATTGCCCACTTCGGCAAGGCAGGCTCCGGTGACGAGCCCGACGTATCCCGACCCGAATATTGTAACGTTCATAAAATTCCTTGTTTGTTGGTGTTGTTAAGGCTTCACTCTGTAGGTTGGGGTGAGCGGTGCGAACCCCAACGTGACGGCGTGTGGGTGATTTGTTGGGGTTCGTTCCTCACCCCAACCGGCGGCTCTATAAACCTCGCTGTAAATCGTTTTTGATATCTTCCACATTTTCGAGTCCCGCCGAGATGCGCACCAAGCCGTCGCCGATGCCGGCTGCTGCCCGCTCTTCCGGTGTCAGTCGGCTGTGGGTCGTCGATGCGGGGTGGGTAATGGTGGATTTGACGTCACCCAGGTTGGCGGTGATCGACAGCAGTCGGGTCGAATCGATCAGTCGCCATGCCGCCTCTTTGCCTCCTTTCAGTTCGAAGCTGAGCACGCCGCCGGCGCCTTTTTGCTGTTCGTTGGCCAATGCGTATTGGGGGTGGGAGTGGAGGCCCGGATAGTGGACGCGCTCGACCTCCGGCCGGCTTTCCAGCCAGTGTGCCAGTGTGCTTGCGTTTTTGCAGTGGATGTGCATCCGCACCGCGAGCGTTTCCAGGCCAGTCAGGAAAACCCAGGCATTGAAGGGACTCATCGACGGACCGCCGGTTTTCAGAAAGGGGAAGATCTCCGCTTCGAGCAGATCGTTGGAGCCGATGATGGCGCCGCCGACGCAACGCCCCTGACCGTCCAGATATTTGGTGGCCGAATGAACCACCAGATCGGCTCCGAGCTCAAAGGGTTTTTGCAGGATGGGGGTGCAGAATACGTTGTCGACGATCAAAAGGCAGTCGTGACGGTGTGCCGTTTCGGCCATTTGTTGGATGTCGGCCACTTCGGTGAGTGGATTGGAGGGCGTTTCGAGAAAAAGGAACCGGGTGTGCGGACGGATTGCCGCCTCCCACTGACTCGGATCGGTCAAATCCACGAACGTCGTTTCCACCCCGAATTTGCCCATGAAGTTTCTGAACAACAGCACGGTGTTGCCGAACACGCTCCTCGAGCAGACGACATGGTCGCCGGCTTTCAGGAGTCCCATGCACAGCGTCGCGATGGCGGCCATTCCGGAGGCGGTTGCGATGCAGCGTTCGCCGCCTTCCATGGAGGCCAGACGCTGTTCGAACGTTCTGACGGTTGGATTGGTGAAGCGCGAATAGATGTTGCCTTTTTCCTGTCCGGAAAAGCGCGCTGCCGCTTCGGCGGCGCTGGCGAACACATAGCTCGATGTCGCAACGATCGGATCGCTGTGCTCGCCTTCGGCAGAGCGCTTTTGGCCTGCACGTATTGCCTGCGTTTCCGGCGCAAAGTCTTGCCAGTCGAAGTCGCTCATGGTCGATCAGCCTCGTGCAGCACCTGTTTTACTGAGTCGCCTCGCGAACCAGATAATCAATCGGAATAAAAATGTATATTGTGGCATTGATCTGTCCATTTAAAACTAGTGCTGCACCTTTAGTCGGTTCGCGAACCAAATAACTCATTGAAACAAAAACATATGTTGTGGCTTGTACCCGTCAGTACAAAATAGGTGCTGCACCAGCAGATTGTTGGGTTACGGTGCGCTCGAAAGCCAGTGGAAGCTTGATCGATCGATACAACGCGCACCTAACCCAACCTACGTTTTTTGCTGGAAACTTACGCATCGGTGCACTAGGTGCAGCACTATGCCGTGTTGTACAGTTCGATCATCGAATCTTCGGAATTGCGATCGCATCTGGCCCGGTCGTTGCGAAAATGCTCCAGACGGTCGAGGTACTCATTGTCGACATCGCCGGTGACATATTCGCCGTCGAAGCAGGAAGCGTCGAAGCGTTGAATCGTTTGGTTGCCTCTTCGTACCGTCTCTTTCAGGTCGTCGAGATCCTGGTAGACGACCCAATCGGCGCCGAGGGCCTGCTGCACTTCCTTTTCGGTTCGGTTGTGAGCGATCAGTTCGGTGGCCGAAGGCATGTCGATACCATACACGTTCGGATATCGAACCGGTGGCGAAGCCGATGCGAAAAACACTTGGCGGGCACCGGCATCACGCGCCATCTGGATGATTTGTTCCGATGTCGTGCCGCGAACGACCGAGTCATCGACGAGCATCACATTTTTCCCCTTGAATTCCAGGTCGATGGCGTTGAGTTTTTGGCGCACCGACTGTTGCCGCTGCTACTGGCCAGGCATGATAAATGTGCGTCCGATATAGCGGTTCTTGATGAAGCCCTCACGGTATTTCACGCCCAGAATATTGGCGAGCTGCAAGGCGGCAGTGCGACTCGTATCGGGTATAGGGATGACGACGTCGATCCCGTGGTCGGGCCGCTCGCGCATAATCTTCTCGGCGAGTTTTTCGCCCATCCGCAAACGTGCCTTGTAGACCGATACCTTGTCGATGATGGAATCGGGGCGTGCGAGATAGACATACTCGAAGATGCAAGGTGAGTGCACCGGGTTTTCGACGCAACTTCGGGCATGCAGGGTTCCGTTTTTTTCGATGAACACCGCTTCGCCGGGTTGGATATCCCGGATCAAATCGAATCCCAGTACGTCGAGCGCGACACTCTCGGATGCGATCATGAAATCGGAGCCCTGCTCTGTCTTTCGTTCTCCAAACACGACCGGCCGGATTCCGTAAGGGTCACGAAATGCAAGGATGCCAAAGCCCGTGATCATCGCGACGACTGCGTAGGCGCCGCGGCATCGTTTGTGCAGTGCTGCAACGGCTTGAAAGACATCCTCCACATCGAGTCGCAACTTCCCCAAGCGCTGCAGTTCGTGGGCGAATACATTCAACAGAACTTCCGAATCGGAATTCGTATTGATATGGCGTTGATCCTCCACGAACAGATCTTCCTTGAGCTTTTCTGCGTTGATCAGGTTGCCGTTATGCGCCAGGGTGATTCCGTAGGGCGAGTTGACATAAAAGGGCTGAGCTTCGGCCGAACTTTCGCAGCCGGCTGTCGGATAGCGCACGTGGCCGATGCCCATATGACCCTGCAATCTCAACATGTGGCTGGTGTGGAAGACATCGCGGACGAGACCCTTATCCTTGCGTAGATGGAGGTGGCTGCCTTCATAGGTGACGATACCTGCGGCATCCTGCCCCCTGTGCTGCAGCACGGTGAGTGCTTCGTACAGCTCCTGATTGACGTTCTTATTGGATACGATGCCGACAATTGCGCACATGTTGCGGTCCCATTGAAGCAAGAGGCTTATCGATAGGCGACAAAACCCGCCACGCCGGCGGGCGCCTGATCACGCAGCCATAAAGCGAGCGACTGAAAAGGCGCGATCAGCGTCGACTCGCGCCACCAGGAATCATTGGGCAACGGCGTCAATCCGGCCAGCAATACGAGCATGGCGACAACGACCATACCGCGCGTGATGCCGAAAACAAGGCCGGCCAGTCGATCGGATCCGGTCAAGCCGGTTTTGTCGATGATTTGCCGCACGAAGAACCCAACGAGGCCGCCAACGATCAACGTCGTCAACACCAGGCCGGCAAAAGCGGCCGCCATCCTGCCCGCTGGATGTTCGATGAATGTCCGCAAATAAAATGAGAATTCGCGGCTGAAGCTGAGGCCCACCCAGATCGCCGTTACCCATGTCGCGATTGAAAATACCTCGCGAACAAAACCCCGCATGAGGCCGAGGATCGCGGAAATCGCGATCAGGCCGATGATGGCGTAGTCAATCCAGATCAACAGTGCATTCTGGCAGTAATCATAAGATGGCCTATTCTATCAAACCTGGCACCATTCAGGAATCAGGAATCAGGGATCAGGAACCAGAGATGTCGAATCAGAGCCTGCCGAACCGGAATAAGGGACGATGATGCCCTGCAGCTTGAATTGTTTTTTCAGTTGGGCCAGTTTCGCTGCAGCCCGCTTTTTGTCGAGTTCAGGTCCGACGCGAACCCTGTACATCGTGCCGCTTTGGGCGGAAAGCGGCTCGATGAATGCCGTAAAGCCGGCTGCCCGAAGTTTATTCCTGAAGGCCGCGGCATTCTTTTTTTGGCTGAAGCTGCCGACCTGAATGATCCATGCGGAAAGATGAGGTTTTTTCTCGGTGGTTGATTTCGGCTGGGCAGACGTTGTCTTGTCCCGTTTTTCCGCATTGGCCTTGGGGCTGACGGTCGCCGCCGGTTCGATGGGTGCTGCCTGAGATCGGGGTTTCTCCCGTTTGTCAGGTTCGGACACTGCGTCTCGATATTCGAGGGTGGTCGTGTTTGTCTCGGTGGGTAGTGTTGGTTCGAGTTCAACGGGCAATGCTTCGATTTCCAGCGGTTCCGTCGGCAACGGAAGCATGTTGTTTTCAAATTGTTTCGGAGCGTCCGGGATCGCCCATTCGCGCTCATCGATTTCCTCGATCTCTTCGGTAAACAGCATGGGGAGGAAGATCACGACGAGAGAGACGAGGACGGCGGTGCCGAGCAGCCTTTGCTTAAGTTTCTGATCCATAATTCGAGAGATATTCAGCAACAAGAAAGAAGGAGCCAAAGATCACAATGAGGTCTTCTTCACTGGCTTCGTGGGTGGCGGCCGAAAACGCCGAAGGAAAATGGTCGAAGCCATGGGAAACGGCGTCGATCGTACAATCAGAAAAGGCCCGGGCGATCTGAGCGTCCCCGGCGCAGCGCGCGATCGGCAGGGGAGCGACATACCAGTGGTCGACCAATGACTTCATCTGTGTGATCACCCCGCGGATGTCTTTATCGCGCATGATCGAGAAAACGGCGACGATGCGCCGCCCCGGAAATTGTGTGCGCAAATGTTGGGCCAACGCCTCGGCAGCCTGTGGGTTGTGTGCGACATCAAGCAAAACCGGGACTTCGCCGGGCATGATTTGGAACCGCCCCGGTAGTCGTGCAGAAGTCAATCCCTGCCGGATTGCCGCTTCTGAAACGGGTCGTTCGTCGGCAACCAGAGCGAGCGTCTGCAAGACAGCCGCAGCATTTTGCAACTGGTGTTCGCCGGACAAGGTGGGAAAAGGCAGCGCCCGAATCGTGCTGCCGGCGCCGTACCAGTGCCAGTTGTTATCCATCCGCTCGAAGCCAAAATCCACCGCGGTTCTCGAAAGGCGAACCTTTTGCGCTTGAGCGCGTTGCAGCATCGATTGCGGAGGGCTGGGGTCGCCCACCGCGGCGCGGAGGTTTTCCCGAAATATGCCGGCTTTCTCGAGGCCGATTGCTTCGCGCGACTCACCCAGCCAGTCGCTGTGATCGATCGCGATCGTTGTGATCAACGCCACGTCCGGGTCGAGGATGTTGACCGCATCGAGCCGCCCGCCCAGCCCGACCTCAAGGAGTTGCACATCGAGGTCGGCGTGCGAGAAAATGTCAAGCGCGGCCAGCGTTCCGAACTCGAAATAGCTGAGTGAGGTATTTGCCCGGGCACGATCGATGCGTTCGAAGGATTGGCAGATGAGAGCGTCGCTGAGAGGGGTGCCGTCAACCCGGATTCTTTCATTGTAGCGCAACAGATGGGGCGACGTGTAGGCGCCGACACGATAGCCCTCTGCCCGCAGGATCGCCTCGAGCAGGGCGATGCACGAGCCTTTGCCGTTGGTTCCTGCAACGGTGATGGTGAACGGTTTGAGGCATGATGGATTGATCGTGTCGAAGACTTTTCTGACTCGTGCCAAGCCCAGATCGATCGATTTGGGATGCAGCGACTCCAGCCGGTGAAGCCATTGATCCAGGGATTGATAAGCCATAAAAGAGAGCGGATGCCGCTGCTGTTGTTTCGCCCCGCGTGTGTTGCCTTGGAGGTGTATCGAGCCGGATTCGATCAACCGCTCGATGGGGTGGTAGGGGGGCTTGTTTCTTTCGCTCGTTCCTTGCTCTCTGCAGCCATCAGCAATGAGAGAATATTCGCGATTCGGTCGCGCATCTCTCGGCGGTCGACGATCATATCGATGGTTCCATGCTCTTGCAGGAATTCGCTGCGCTGGAATCCTTCCGGTAGTTTTTCGCGAACCGTCTGTTCGATCACCCGCGGCCCGGCAAAGCCGATCAAAGCCTTGGGTTCGGCGATATTGATGTCGCCAAGCATTGCCAGACTCGCCGATACGCCGCCCATGGTCGGGTCCGTCATCACCGAAATAAAGGGGATTCCCGCCTCGGCCAGGCGTGTCAACGCGGCGCTGGTTTTCGCCATTTGGAAAAGCGACAACAGCGACTCCTGCATGCGGGCACCGCCGCTGGCAGAAAACAGGACCAGCGGGATTTTTCGTTCAAGACTGACATTGACGCCGCGAACGAAGCGTTCGCCGACGACCGAGCCCATCGAACCGCCCATGAAACCGAAATTGAACGCCGCCGCAACGACATCCCGTTCTTTGAGTTGTCCGCATACGACGATCAAAGCATCTTTTTCGTTGGTTGCTTTTTGCGCCTGCAGAATACGGTCTTTGTACTTCTTGCTGTCCTTGAATTTCAATGGGTCGGTCGGCCGCAGCGCTTCACCGAGCTCCTCGCGGTTCTCGGTGTCCAGAAAGATATGCAGCCGTTTGCGGCCGCTGATGCGCATATGGTGGTCGCACTTCGGGCAGACGTCGAGATTCCGCTCGAGCTCCGCTTTGTACAAAATGGCATCACAGCTTGGACATTTATTCCACAATCCTTCCGGAATGGTGCTTTTGCGCGAGGCTTCGGTACGGATCTTGGCGGGGACCAGTTTTTCAAACCAACTCATTGTTTTTTTCTCATTGAGCAGTCAAATCATGCACTGACAGCGTCATCCATGCGACTGCGCATGGATTCGAGCAGTGTGATGATCTCGCTTTCGATCGTTTCACGCCGGTCGAGGTTTCTTGCGATGATATTGATGAGGGCGCTGCCCACGACCACAGCGTCGGCGAGACCTGCGATCACCGCAGCCGTTTCGGCATCCTTCACGCCGAAACCGACAGCGACGGGCAGGGCGGTGAACCGGCGGATCTGCCGGAGCTTCCGTTCGACGCTGCTCACATCAAGATGCGATGCACCGGTGACGCCTTTCAGCGAAACGTAGTAAAGATAGCCTTTGCCCAGGGCGGCGATTGTTTGGATGCGTTGGTCGGTGCTGTTCGGCGCCAGCAGAAAAATCGGATCGACACCTGCATTCTCCAGCATCGGCGCCAGCGTACCGGCCTCCTCGGGCGGCATATCGACGGTGAGCGCACCGTCGACGCCTGCGCGGCCGGCGGCGTTGGCGAAGGCCTCGTAGCCCATGCATTCGATCGGATTGAGATAGCCCATCAGCACGACAGGTGTCGTGCTGTCCTGACTGCGGAATTGTGCGACCATCTCCAGCACATGCCGCAAGTTGACCTTGTGCTCCAAGGCGCGCTCGCTGGCTCGCTGAATCACGGGCCCGTCCGCCATCGGATCGGAAAAAGGGACGCCCAATTCGATGATATCGGCACCTGCCTTTACCATCGCATGCAGGATCGGGACGGTGAATGCCGGGTCGGGGTCGCCTGCGGTGATGAACGGTATAAGTGCCTTGCGCCCGGTTCGCGCAAGTTCGTCGAATCGGGTTGTCAGACGGCTCACAGCTGAATCCCCTCGATGTCTGCAACGGTATGCATGTCTTTGTCGCCGCGGCCGGACAGATTGATCAGCAGCGTCTGATCCGCTCGCATCGTCGGTGCCAGCTTCATGGCATAGGCTAAGGCGTGACTCGACTCCAAGGCCGGAATGATCCCCTCCAGCTTGGTCAATGCGTGAAAACCTTCCAGTGCTTCCCGGTCGGTGATGCTGAAGTATTCGGCGCGGCCCTCATCTTTCAGCCAGGCATGCTCGGGGCCGACGCCAGGGTAGTCGAGGCCGGCTGAAATGGAGTGTGTTTCGATGATTTCGCCGTCCTCGTCTTCCATCAAATAGGTTCGATTGCCGTGCAGCACGCTGGGTCTGCCGGCGCACAGGGGCGCAGAATGGCGGCCGGTGTCGATGCCGTCGCCGGCGGCTTCGACACCGACCATCTTGACGGACGCGTCTTCGATGAACGGGTAAAAAAGGCCGATGGCATTGGAACCGCCACCGACGCAGGCCACCAGCGCATCGGGCAGTTCTCCGGTCATTTCGAGCATCTGCTCCCGCGCTTCCCGGCCGATCACCGCCTGAAAATCCCGGACCATGGCCGGATAGGGGTGCGGGCCGGCAACGGTACCGATGATATAGAAGGTACCGTCGACATTCGTGACCCAGTCCCGCAGGGCTTCGTTGAGAGCATCCTTCAAAGTTTTGGAACCGGCCTCCACCGATACGACTTCGGCGCCGAGCAGCTTCATTCGATAAACATTGAGCGCCTGCCGTTTGATATCCTCGGCGCCCATATAAACGACACACTCCAGGCCCATACGTGCCGCCACGGTTGCCGTCGCTACGCCGTGCTGGCCGGCGCCGGTTTCGGCGATGATCCGAGTCTTTCCCATGCGCTGGGCGAGCAACGCCTGCCCGACCGTGTTGTTCACCTTGTGCGCACCGGTATGGTTGAGATCTTCGCGCTTCAAATAGATCTGGGCGCCCCCGAGCTTGCGGCTCCAACGCTGCGCGTGATATATCGGCGAAGGCCTGCCGACATAGTGTCGCAAATCGGCGTCGAGTTCGGCCAGGAATTCAGGATCCTGCATATAGCGGTGATACGCTTCGTTCAGCTCCTGCAAGGGCAGCATCAGCGTTTCCGCGACAAAGATTCCGCCATAGGGGCCGAAATGGCCGTGATCGTCCGGCAGGTCGTACGGTTTATCAATCGGTTCTGCGTGCGCTGTCAAATGTTTGTACCTTTTGTAAAAATGCCTTCATTTTCATCGTCTCTTTGATCCCTTTGGCGGATTCGACCCCGCTGCTGACGTCCAATCCATATGGGCCCACTGTTTGCAGCGCCAACCGCACATTGTCCGCCGTCAATCCGCCCGCAAGAATGATGGGGCGATCGCACTGGGCTGGAATTCGACTCCAGTCGAAGCGACTGCCGGTGCCGCCTTTGGCTGCCGGATGATAGGCATCCAGCAACAGGCCTGCCGCCGCGGCGTGTTCCTTGGCGACGCTCTGCACATTGACATCATCGCGCATCCTGACCGCCTTGATGTAGGGGCGCGCGAACGAGCGGCAGTACGCGGGCGTTTCTTCTCCGTGAAACTGCAAGAGGTCGATCGGGATCCGCTTCAGCACATCGAGGATCTGCTCTTGTTCGGCATCGACGAATAATCCAACGACGGTCACGAACGGCGGCAATGCACTGACGATGCGGTGAGCCTGCTCGATCTCTACATGGCGCGGGCTTGGCGGATAAAACACGAGGCCAATTGCGTCGACGCCGCACGATGCAGCATACAGCGCATCGTCGGTCTGTGTAAACCCACAGATTTTAACGCGAGTTCGCAATAATTGGTATGGGGAAGTTGGCATTTTTCGTTTGCTCAAGTAAAGCCGCCGACCTTGGATTTTCGAGCGAGACGGCGGGAATTCATTTTGACACCGGATCGTCGATGCGGGTCAGGTTATCGGGCAAGGGCTTGAAGACAGGGTGTCGAGGCAGGCCGAGAGGCCGCGGATAATGGATTGCGACCAGATAGAGTCCATGCGGCGGGGCAGTCACGCCGCCGCTGGAACGGTTACGCGCCAATAATACTTGTCGAGCCCATTCCGGTGGTTCTTTGTCCGCCCCGATGGCCATCAGCACGCCGGCAATGTTGCGGACCATGTGGTGCAGAAAGGCGTTGGCCACGATCTCGATGATTACTCGCTCACCTTCTCGCTGAACGGTGATCCAATCCACCCGGCGGCGCGGGCTGTTCGATTGGCATCCTTGCGCCCGAAAGGAGGAGAAGTCATGTTCTCCGACCAGATAATCGGCCGCTTGTTGCATTCGTTCGACATTCAGTGGATAGTAGCACCAGGTGCTCTGCCGGGGCAGCAGCGCGGAGCGCACCTTTCTATTCAATAAGATATAACGATAACAACGCGCGAGCGCGCTGGATCGGGCGTGAAAAGCGTCACTGACGGAGAATGCGCGGATGATCCGCACATCGTCCGGCAGATGCGTGTTGGCGCCCAAAGTCCATGCCTGCCTATCCCGTTTCGCCGAGGTGTCGAAATGAGCGATCTGCTCCAGCGCATGCACACCCGCATCGGTACGGCCGGCACAGATCACCGCAATGGGTTCGTCGGCCACCTTCGACAGCGCCTGTTCGACGCCTGCCTGAATGGTGCGGCGGTCATTTTGCCGTTGCCAGCCGGAAAAGGCGCTGCCGTCGTATTCGATGGTTAGAGCGATGCGCACGCTACCGTCCCGTTTTCACGCTCCAGCGCTGAATGAAAAACCAGGCAGGCATCAAAACAACTTTACAATTGCTGCAAAAATGGCCATCAGAGCGACCATCATGCCGAGCGTCCATTTGATGAGGTCGGTTTTTAGCTTTGCTAAAACCTGTGCAGTAAACTGCTTCGTCGCCAGCCCTTCTGTCTTCTCGTTCATCGAATCATCACCAGCGTACCGCAATCCACCAAATCGAACAACTCGATGATATCCGCATTCTTCATGCGGATGCAGCCGTGCGAGTCGGGAAAGCCGGTGACGAGATGATCCGGGCTGCCGTGGA
>Ga0114931_10008069_pt1 | contig 12795 bp, 12 predicted proteins | sample 2SBtaG_FD_89579 | JGI IMG/M metagenome (GOLD analysis project Ga0114931, IMG submission 89579) | Deep subsurface microbial communities from Kolumbo volcano to uncover new lineages of life (NeLLi) - 2SBTROV14_V59a metaG | ecosystem: Environmental > Aquatic > Marine > Volcanic | place: Kolumbo...
CCTTCTCGTGGGATCATTGGTCGTCGCCATGCTCTTAAGTATCACATCGATAAATAACATTAATTTTTAGGATAGGCGGATGGGCGCTTGGATCAGAGGACAAGCAGCATGGAAATGGTGAAATCGTCGATAAAAACCCGCGTCCCGCAAAAGGGTTTCACCCTGATCGAACTATTGATCGTCTTGATAATTATTGGGCTGGGAGTATCCCTTGTGGGACCGAGAATGTTTGTCGCATATGAGAAAGTTCGATCCAGCATAGAGGAGCAAAAATTGACTATGATGCTGGAATCAGTGAGCATGAAGGCATTCTTGCGGCGGACCCCTTTTACAATAGAATTTCATGATCACCTCTTGCAGGTAAAAGGGGAGGATGCCCGGATTGATTTCAAACTGATTCATTTCCCGCGCGAAAGCATCGTCTTTAACCGCAACGGATTTTCAGATACGGAAAAAATACCTTACATTGTAAGGGGAATAGATAAGGTGCTGAATGTTTCGCAATGAACGGGGATTCACACTCATTGAGGTAATCATATCTGCTCTTATTCTGTTCTCGGCCATTGCGATAGGGGCTATTCTTTTCAGGACTTCTCTGAGGCTGCTGGACAAGGCAAAGGCAACCACCACGGTCTCTGACGCGCTTCCTTCCATCATGGAAAGGATAAGGGAAGCGCTTATGGAGCAAAAAGAAGATGGCGAAGGGAGTTTTGGAGAGGGCATCACCTACAGATGGCATTCAAAGAAGCTGAAATCATCCAGAAATATACTCACCTCTTATGAAGAGGTCGGGATTAGGCTGGACTACGGCCGTTTTACTGTTCAATTAAATCAAGTGCAATTGACTATATTCATTCATGCAGGCCTCTTTGCGGCAATGGAATCCAGGTTTCAGTATGAGGAATTATCCTTGCAGTGAGCAACGCCTGCGTTTTTTAACTGACCGGGGTGCCATTTTATGAACGGACACTGCGAGTAAAAATGCGGCAAAGCAGGGAGGAATCGAGATCCGGATAAACAACAAGGGCTTCACCTTAATCGAAGTCCTTATCGCTACCATCATACTCGCTGGCATCATATACCTGGCGGCCATTTCTTATTCCATGTTCCTGGATACATGGGGCAAGGAAATCGCTGCGGACAAGGGCGCACTGGACAGATATCGCAAACAGGTGCTTTTGAGGGCGTCTCTGGAGTCCACTTACGACTACTATGTTACAGACCCGGCCGATGACAGAAAGGGCACATATTACCCTTTCTTCAAGGGGGTGAGCACCAGCATAGAATTTGTCACGCTTTCCTCCGTATTTTATGGAGATATACCTGCGATTGCCCGCTTGAAGGTGGTCCCGTACCAGGCAGAGTCCGGGTCCAAAGAACTCTGCCGGTTAAGCTATGAAGAGGCGCCATTGGACCGAACTTATGTGAAATATGCCGGATCACCAATCCGATTCAAGCGTTCCATGGTGGTTTACGCTGGGTATCTGCATTGCCGGTTCAGATACTTTGGCGAGTGGAAGACCAGGTTTAGCCCTGAGAAGAACGGCTTTGAGACCTCATATAAATGGCAGGACACCTTTTCGGGCAGAGAGAGGCAGACAATCCCTGAAAAAATTGAATTGACGCTCGACAACGGGGCGGGGAAGATAAGGCTCATTTTTTTTATCAGGACGTATAATCTCTATAAAAGAGGATTTTTCAGGCATGAATTCTGAAGATGGGTATGCATTGACCATAGTGCTGTTAATATCACTCATTATTATTGTCCTGGGGATGGGCATGGCTTGGACAGTGCGCAGCAGGACGGACATTGCCATTGGATTAAATGATCGGAACAGCGCCTACCTCAAATCATATTCTGCACTGAATGAGGTGATTTATCATATTGTAACCTCCACCTTCACGCCTACGGGTCTTCAGTTCCATCCGGGAAATGGGAAGGAGACAGGATGGAATCTTTACGGCAGACCGATTGAGATTTCAGATGGGGTGAACGTAAGGCTCAGAGATACCGCAGGAATGGTCTCGGTACTGTTCGAACCCGATCTCTTGAAAGCCCTTGTAGAACATGCATCCGGAGACTCGAAAAAAACCGTGGCCTTTTTAGATACCCTTGCCGACTGGCAGGACACGGATAATCTAAAAAGGCTCAACGGTGCAGAGGCCTTCGACTACCGGACCGCAGGCTATGCCTATGGGCCGCGCAATTTTTATATCCAGGTGCCTCAGGAAATCATGCTTTTAAAGGGTTTTGATAAGGACATATTTGAAAAAATTAAAGGTGATTTAACTTATTGGGGAGGGGATACAGTCAACTATTTGACGATGAGTGAGAGTTTGCTCAAGGCCTTGCTGCATAATGATTCTCTTGTGGAAAGGATAATCAAGATACGCAGAGAGGGAAGATTGACGGGGAGGCTGTTCCGGGATCTGACGGGAATTCAGGCCACGGAGAGGAATATTTTTATGCCTAACGGCCTCATACAAGTCGATATAACCGCCCGTGCGGGTAAGGCGGTGGACAGGATCGAGGCGGTTCTTGAAAAGAAACAGTGGGAAAGAAGACCTTACTTGGTGACTGAATGGAGAGAATAATGTTTCCGGTGACGACCGCGGGCAGGTATCTGTTTCCAAAGGTGCTTTATCTTGCTGAAGAGGGCTATCTTTTATATAGAAACGGAAAAATAGAGAAGGCGGATCCGAATTCCAGGGACAAGGTCAGCCTGGTGGTGCTGGCTAAGAAATATTATTTCGAGAGCCTGAAGAAGTTTCCGTTTTCCAGTATGAAGGATATAAAATCTGCAGTGTCGTTGGATCTTCCCTCATTTTCACCATTCACGACAGACCTCTTGTTTGTGAGAAAGATTGAGCAGACGGATGAGGGGACCAAAGTGAACCTTTGGTTCATAGATGGGAAGATTGCCGAGAGATTAAAAGCCCTGTCACTCCTGTTTATTGTTCCTGAAAGCGCATTTCTAAGCCTCCCTGGCGGAGATGGCCCCAGAATTTACACCATCTCGGGCATGGGCGAGAAGAGGCTGTTTGTCCATATTGGTGCGCACGGCTCTATAAAGAGTATGACATCGGAGAGAGACAGCCTGGATCTTATCTCGTTTCGGAGGCTGATAGATGTAGAGCGTGATGCCTGCCCGGTGACGCGTATCTCCGGCATGGAGGAATATTTTTCCTTTATCTGGAAAATCGCGAACGAGATGCCGATAAGAAGACTTTCGCCTTTCCTGAACCTGAAGGCCCTCTCTTTTCAGAGCAACAGGCGAACTATAAAATGGGGCCTCGGGACTGCGGCAACCATTGTGGCCCTCTATTTGGTCTTTCCAATCGCAATGCCCTATTTTGTCCTGAATCGGCTCCAGGAAGAAAACAAGGCGCTTTCCAAAGGCCTTTCAAGTTTGTTGAAGAAGGAGGAGATGATAGAACGATACCATGGAAAACAAGAAAAACTGGCCGATAAAATCAATAGCTACACGTATAAGACCGCGATAATAAGCCGGCTCGGGCGATTGCTGCCGAAGGGGGCCAGGATCTGGGATCTTCGTATCTCCGGAAACAGGGTTGAGATCAGGGGAGCCGCTCCAAAGGCCTCTGACCTGCTCGCTGCTCTGTCACGGGGGAAAGGTGTTGGAAATGCCATGTTTACCTCTCCTTTGAGGGAGGATTCCAAGACCCGTATGGAGGCCTTTACCGTGACATTTATCTACCGGCTGCCCGGCGCGAAGCCGGAGAACGGTGGAGGGGAGCTGAAGAAATGACTACACGGATGAAGGCTGGACTAGGTGTGGCCTTAATTCTCGCCCTTTTGAAATTTGGCCTGATTCCCCTGTATGGATGGCAAAGCCGGACCTGCCGGAACATAGAGGTCCTGAAGAAGAGGGTTTCGCAGAAGGAAGCCCTGAGAGGCAGCGAGAAGCGGTTAAATGCCCTCCTGCTGAAGGCGGAAAAGGCATACAGGGAGAGTGCACGATTCTACTATCGGGACTTTCCCAATGTGCAGTCGTTACAGCTCAAATTGCAAAAAGAAACGGAACGGCTTTTATCATCTTTGAAGATAAAAACGGAAAGCAGCGATTGGCTCTATCCCTCGGAAGGGGCAATTGCCCAGGCCCCCATAAAAATAATGTTCGAGGCCTCCCCGGAACAGATTATGAGATTTCTCTCCGCCATCGAGGGCGGTGGACATTTTCTGTCTGTAGACCGATTAGAAATCACGTCGCAACAAGGACGAGCCGCCCTTGTTGCCCGGTTCGATATTTCCGCGTATGGCGTCAAAGGAAAAGAGTAAGCCATTGGTTAAAAAAGCCCTGATACTATTGAACGTTTTTCTGACACTGCTCTGTTTCTACAGCTCTTATTCGCTGTATCGCACACTATCCTATCAAAATATAGCCACCCGCAGTCCTTTGGAGTACAGTTTTATGGACCTCAAGAGGCCGAAAATCGAGCCACGGTTCGGGCCGGCGCTTGATCTCTTCCCGAAAGGAGGGGAGAATATTGCCAAGCCATCTGCCGGGCCGTCTGGGTCAAAAGCCCCGCACCTCTCCGCCGGCCTGAATGAGCTTTCCGCAGGCGACGAGATCATCAGGGTGGTCGGCATTTTTATCGGGAAGAGCGGGAGTTATGCGGCGATCAGCATCTCTAAACGGGAGAAGGGCAGTGCAGGATATGCCCAATTAAAAAAAGTAACCGTTGGCGACCCAGTCAAGGACTATGTGGTACAGTCCATCACCCCGGGGTATATAAAACTCCGGTCCGGGTCCTTGAAAGAGGTCATCCTCGGGATATTCAAGAATTCGCACTAACCCGCATTTTTCCCGGCCGGAGGAGGGAAAATCCACCACCTCACTGAGAAGGTCCTTGAGAAAAGCGGGCTCGTTTTGTAATCCGGATCGGGCCGACCTGCGCCGGAAGAAAAAAAGGGGGCGTTTTGAAATTCTGTCAACATGTTAATATAGGAAAAATTATGGGATACAGGGCATTCTTGCATAAATACGGCCGGGCGAATTTTCTCTTTCTTGTCCTGGCGTTTTTCCTAACAAGCTGTGCCGGCAATAGACCGTTTCCGAGTGACCGGCTTGTGGTCCATGTCCCTTCCGGGTATGGCAAACAGGCTGCGAAGCCGGTCTCTCCGGAGAAACAATCAGTCCCTGCACCCCGTACAGAGGAGCGACCATCTTTCCAGTACCTTACCCCTTTTCGATTTAGCGCCGGGACCCCTCCCGGGCTCCTCCACCGCAAGGCGCCCTTCAGCAGAACAAGAGAAGTGAGCGTTGCGGTTAAACAGATGATGCCCGCCGATTTCATCCATTACATCTTTTCTGATCTGCTGGGTGTGAACTATGTGATGGACAGTAATATCTATACGTTAAGACAACCCATTACCCTGAACATCGACAAGAAGATCAGCGAATATCAACTATTTGAAATGGTGACCAACGTCTTAGCCCGGAAGAAGATTTCGATTTACGGCAAGGATGGTATCTATTATATTTCCATGAACGCAACAACCGGCCAGATCTCCATCGGCATCGGCGCCTCGGTTGCGGACATCCCGGCATTCTCAGAGAAAATAGAACAGCTTATCCCGTTGAAATATATTGATTCCCAGGATGCATATGATTTTCTGGCAGCCTTGCCGATAGGCCGCGGCATGAGGATCATTCCCGCCACAAATGGAAATATTCTGGCGGTCATCGGTTCCAGGGACAATATAGAACAGGCCCTGCGCATGGTAAATGTCCTGGATAGACCGGCCATGAGAGGCCGATTTGTGGGGATGCAGGCCTTGACCTATTGGGACCCTTCGGGCATGGCGGGAAAACTGACCGAGATATTGAAGCAGGAAAGCATCCCGGTCTCCCTCTCCCCGGGGGGGAAAGGGGTCTATATCAATACCCTCGAACAATGGGGCGCCCTTTTGTTTTTTGCCTCCGAGAGGTCATGGCTTGAAAGGGTCAAATATTGGGTGAGACTGCTGGATCGCCCCCATAACAGGAGCGCCAGGCAATATTTCCTGTATTTTCCAAAAAACAGCAAGGCCGCTGAACTGGGAGAATCTCTACGAACCATACTGGGTATGTCTGCCCCGCAAATCTCTAAAGGAACGGGCGCCGAAAGGCAGGGCGTCCCTCGGAAGATCGTCCCGACGGTAAGTTCCGTGATAAGAGGGCGGGAAAAGGCGAAAAAATCGCCAGCCGGCGAAAAAGCGGTTATCGGCAATGAAACGAACATAGCGGCATCTGTTCGGTTCGCGGTGGATAAAAACAGAAACGCATTGATCATTTGTTGTACACAGAAGCAGTACAAGGTTATCAATTCCCTCCTCGAAAGGCTCGACGTCATGCCGATACAGGTCCTCCTGGAGGCCACGGTGGTAACAGTTACCTTGAAGGGTGACCTCCAGTATGGCCTTGAGTGGTACATAAAAAACAGCAGCTGGGGCCAAAATATCGCATTGAACAGCCTCCAGGGGCTCCTCGGGACGCAAGGCCTGAATTTTTCGATTACATCGAACACCCAGAAATTTCAACTCCTGCTGAACGCCCTTGCGAGCAAGAATTTAGTGAAAGTCCTCTCGAGTACCAGGCTTATGGTCCGAGACGGGAAGACCGCCGCCATCGTGGTGGGAAGCGAGATCCCGGTGGTTACGCAGACTGCCACCACCCAAGAGATACAGCAGGCGGGAACTTCAGGGATTATCTCCACGGTGCAGTACAGGAGCACGGGAGTGTCCCTCACCGTGAAGCCTGCGGTGCAGGCCCACGATGTGGTCAGCCTCGATATCAGCCAGGAGGTGAGCGAGGCCCAGCAGAATACGCTGTCCTCGATCAGTTCTCCGATTATTCTCAATAGGACCATCCATACGGATGTGGTGGCAGGGGATGGACAGACAGTCCTGATCGGAGGCCTTATCAGCAAGAGCGATAGCGGAACGGTCAATCGCGTGCCGCTCTTGAGTTCCATCCCCATCCTCGGGAATCTGTTCAAATCTGTAAGCAAGAACACGACAAAGACCGAGCTCGTTATCATGATTACGCCCCATATCATCAGGAGCCCGAAAGAGATCGATGAAATGCGCAATACCATCTTGAAGGAGTTTCAATATATTAAAGAGTGACGGTGTGCGCGGGAAGGCCGCCCCGTGATCCCTTGACATCCAACTGGTTGAGAGATGGCGAAAAAAAACAGTCAAGGCAGGGTGGTATGTTTTTTGACACATTTTGGCGGATCCATCCGAAGTGTGACCGGAGGCCGCTGAAGCATCTTTGCCAGGATAAAACAGGAACATCAACTAGTAACGGGATCTTCCGATCATGACCGGGACCGTTGGCATGGGTTTTGCTTTCACTAAGACCCTTAAGAAACAGTTTGCCGCCTGCCAGGACTTCGGCAGGGGGTGAGAATACCTGAGGTTTCCCTCGCCTGCGAAAAACCTGCAGCAGGGAATAAAAAGTCTTGACTTTTTTTTTGCCTTTGGTAAAGATCCCTATGAGGGCTTGCACAAAGGAAAAAATCGTGCTAAGTCTTCTTATAATTAAGAGGAGGCAGAGGGGAGTCATGCCGTCTCCCATCCGAGGGGAGATAGGGGATTGGAAGATAGCTTCTGTGAGTCTGGTCGGATTAAAACATCAAGGAAAGGGGGTGAAAAGGCCGGAGTAAGAGTCTGGAGATGGCGTTTAGAGTTGAGACGGTTTTGAATTGGTATAAAAATGTGAACATTAATCCTAAACTTTAAGGAGGAGGAAAGATGATGAAGAAATACAGTGTGCTTTTCATGGTGGTTGCCCTTGCGCTGTTCGTAGGGTTCAGCACAGGAACGGCGAATGCCACGTGGACTACCGGCCCAACGAACACAAAGGTGTTGATAGGGGCAAATGCTGCTCAACTGAAGCCAGTGGCTGCCTCGGCGGACGTGGTATACACCCTTGCAGCCAATGAAGCCTTGGTTGTGAATGACACCATCACGATAGACCTGACCGGGGGATTGAAATTTGAGGGGACTACTGCGCCTGCCCTCACCGTCGGCCCCGCTGGGTTAGAAACTCCTGGCACCGTACAGCTCATCGCTGGGGGGGCTGCCGGAGATACCTCCGCAACGTGGCGTGTAACGGCGGCCTGTATAGCGGGCGAAACTCTCAAGCTCAATTCCAAGACCGCCGCTATCTTCGATTGCACCGGCATAGCGGATAAGGCCAATGCCGATATGCTTTTGACCCTGAAGGCTGGCGGGAGCACGGTGATAGGAACAGCACACTCGCTGTTTAAAGACCAGGCGGCCTATCTGTTTACCGGCCAGAAGGCGCAAACAATGGCATTGACAGCCCAAACAGACACTGCGGATGTTGCATCCACTGGAGGGGCCTATACACAATTTACGGGAGGCGCGGTCCTCGGCACAGCAACAACGGAGTCGTTTACAAACAACTCCGCTGCTACTCTTACGCTTCCTGCCGGTACAGCGGTATCTCCAGGCAAGATCCTCTATACCCTGACAGGTGATTTCTCCGGGATCTCAAAGGTAACAGGCACGGGTCTGACGGGCTCTGATTCCGCCGGGTCCACCACGGGCAGGACTGCAGGCCAGTTCCTGATCAACGCGGCCAAGACCGCGGCCTACGCGGTGAATACAGCAGCTGTGGTCGCGGCAGCAACACTGGCGCCTGCTCCACAATTCACCCTTGACGGCACAACCGCACAGACGGCCCGCGCCTTTAAGTGCCAGGTGGATGTCCTTGCCGATGGGACCAATTGGATTGCCCACACGGCCCAGGCCGCCACGACTCTCTATACGATTCAGAGAAACGGCGTGAGCTTCTCGGCGAATTCCATCGGGCCTTACAATACCATTAAGATCACCGATACGTCGGGCAATGTCCAATCAGGCGCGGGCGCGATCAATATTACGGCGTATGACGCAGCCGGAAACAAGCTTACGCCGGTAACGGGCGCCAAGACCTGGACGGTGACGAGCAATGCGACCACCAGCATCTCCGGCGCCGACCTGATCGCGAACTATGCGGTTACACCGATGAGGTATGAATTTGCCGTACAGACGGCCAATGCAACCTGCACCAACGTGAAGAAGACGCCGGGCGGCTTTTCAAGCACGGTTTTCTCGACTAGCGGGAGTGCACTATAAGAGCCGGTCGCGTTTTCCATAACCTTTAATGAATACTGAATAAGGGGAGCGGAAGCTTCCCTTATTCAGTTACTCAATGCAGCTCCCGCCCGATGCGGCGCCATATTGCAGGAATGAGCCAGAAATCCTACCTTTTTATTACCCTTGATTCCTGCAGGTACGATACCTTTTCCCAGGCCCACCTCCCCAATATGAAGGGGGTTGGGCCCTGCTACCGGGCCATGGCGCCGGGGAACAACACCTTTTCCTCCCATTCGGCCATGTTCGTCGGCTTTACGCCGGGCGTCGCCGGGGTGAAACGTTCGTTTGTGAACCCGAAATTCGGCAGGATCTTTAAGATGGTGGACGGCGGGTTCCAGGGCAAGGGAAGGGAACATGTCACCCTGGAAGGGAAAAACATCATAACCGGATTCAAGAGGAAAGGTTACCATACCATCGGGACCGGCGCCGTGGGGTGGTTTGATCCGCGGACCGAAACAGGCAGGGTCCTGGGGCAGGATTTCGATGAGTTTTTTTTCCCGGGCGATACCTGGTCTCTTGAGCGCCAGGTGGAGTGGGTCCTTGAAACCCTGTCTCAAAAAGGGGCCCGGCCGTCCTTTGTATTCATGAACATCGGTGAGACGCACGTGCCCTATTATTTCAAGGGCGCTTCCTGGTCTCCTGAGGATAACCCCTGTATCCCCTTTAGCGAGCACAACAGCGCCTTTGAGTGCAGGAGACGCCAGCATCTGTGCCTGGAGTTTGTGGATTCACAGCTAGTGCCTGTCCTTGAGAGATTCCGTGGCGAAAACATCCTGATCTGCGGGGATCACGGGGACTGCTGGGGAGAGGACGGCCTCTGGGAGCATGGAATCCACCATGAAATGGTCTATGCGGTGCCCCTGGCCTTTTCACTGATCAAGAGTTGATGCGCTGACGGTTGTGTGGCTGTTTACCAGGCAGCGGATTTTTAAGTTTTTTCGGATTGAGGAGTTGAAAGGATGAAAGGCAAGGCAATCATCCTCTTTATCGTCCTCCTGTTCCTTGCTATGTACGCGGGAAAGGCGTCTGCGGTGAAGAAGAGGATCATAGAGTTTCATAACGCATATGGAGGGATCACAACCGAGGGGGTTTACTCGAAAGGGGAAAAGACGTATGAGGAGGGCATCCGGGAGATAATCAACTACTATGCAAAGCCCGGCGCCGACGGGGTCGGGCGCCTGAGGAAAATCATCTATATTCATACGGAGGCCCACTACAGGAAGAATGGCTTCTCCAGGACCGTGATTTTACCGGGAGCGGATGGAAGCCAAAGAAGTGTCACCCTCTACGACAAATCCGGAAAGCTCATCTATGAAAGGAATAAATGAGGGGAGATGACAGGACAGGTTCCCGATGCCGCCGGTTTATCCGGTGTGGAATTCGCCGCAGAGATCGATGATCCCGTCGAACCGCCTCTCCTTTGTCAATACGGTAAAGGTGACGGCGGCCACCTGCTTGTCCAGGAGCAGGTTCATTGTCTCTGATTTGAAGTCTTCCAGGCGGAAGGTGAGAGAATAGTTTCCCGCCTGCAGGAGACAGGAGAACTGGAAGGTGCCCCGGATATGGCCGCGCGCGTCGCGTGTTAAAGAGACACCTCCGAGGACCGTGCTGTCGTACGAGAATAGGTTATATCCCTTGTCATCCCGAAGGACCATGGCTAGCCTGGGACACTGCACATCCGGGCTGACCCATGCGGTCACGGTCGCGCTGATCCTGTCGCCGCTGTAAAAATATGGTCTTGATGTCTCCCCGGCCCCCATCCGGACATCAAGGATTTGCCCTGATTGGCTGCCGAACGATATACCTTTTTTCATGTTTATGGGCTTCTTGGCGCCTATTGCCTGGGATGATCGGGTAGGCTGCTGGGCAGCGCGCATGTCCATGAGAAACATTTCGGTCGCGTTTTCGCAATCACCATTATAGGCCAAGCGGCCCTGCTTCAGGTAAAGCGCCCGTCTGCAGTAGTTTTTTACGAGCTGAAGATCGTGGGTTACCAAGAGGATGCTGGTTCCTTTCTCGAGCAGTTCTTCCAGCCGGTGGAGGCACTTGAATTGGAATGCAACGTCACCCACTGCCAGGGCCTCGTCTATGAGAAGCACTTCAGCGTTCACGTGGACTGAAATAGCAAAGGCGAGGCGGACCATCATGCCGCTGGAATATGCCTTTACCGGCTGATCTATAAAATCCCCTATATCGGCAAAGCCCTCTATACGGGGGAAACACTCATCGAGTCGTTTTTTAGACAGACCAAGTATGGCGCCATTTATATAGACATTTTCGCGTCCGGTGAATTCCGGATTGAATCCCGACCCCAGTTCCAGTAATGCGGCGATCCTGCCCGTCACGCGGGTGCTGCCGGATGTGGGGGCCAGGGTGTTTGCAATGATCTGGAGCAAGGTGCTTTTTCCCGAACCATTCCTCCCTATTATGCCGACTACTTCCCCTTTCACCACAGTGAAAGAGACGTCCTGCAAGGCCCGGAAAGGGGTGAAATACGGCCGCCTGAAGAGGAGCTCCTTGACCCTGTCTTGCGGTCTTTTGTATAAATGGTAAACCTTGGAGACACTTGCGACCGTGATTGCAATTTCAGATGCCATGTGCTAATAACTCCTGCGGTCCGCCGATTCCGGCAGGGGCGATAACCTTGAGGTGGATGCAACCAATTGCAAAGCGAGTGTCCGGTTTTTTATGTATATTGTCAATTGAAAATTGATGACTTGGCAAAAAGCCGGATGTCGTGTTTTCCAGTCATTCCTGCATAAGCGGAAGTCTCGTTATTACAATACGTTATTAACTCCCCCTCCCCGATCGTGGTCGAGGACGAGTTTCGCGGGTGGATTTCCGGAGGAGGGCATGAGCCCGATTATTCGAGAAAATAAGGGGCCCTTTATGGCCCATGCATTTCCAAATATTCGTCTGCCCATGCACCTGTGGCCATGGAGAAAGCCTACATGCTAAAGAGTTTTTTCTATTTTCTGAGACTGATATTTCTGTCAAGAAATCTCATCTTCTCCATGGCCAAGAGGGAGGTCAAGACACAATACGTGGGGTCTTTTCTTGGCTTTCTTTGGACCTTCATCCAGCCCATGGTGATGATCCTTGTGTTTTGGTTTGTCTTTAGTGTGGGCTTTAAGGCCCGGCCGAAAAATAATGTGCCCTTTGTCGTATGGCTGACCGCGGGGATGGCCATATGGTTTGTCTTCTCGGACATAGTCATGGAGTGTGCAGGCGTGGTGGTCGAAAATGCAAATCTCATCAAAAAAACCGTTTTCCATTCCCAGATATTGCCAGTCATTAAAATCGTGTCCCATCTTATTACGCATCTTGTATTCCTGATGGTCTTGATGGGATTGATAATCTTCCAGAAGATGCCCTTCAGCTTCTATTACGTCCAATTCCTGTACTACCTCCTCTGCATGATAGTCCTTGCCCTGGGCCTGGGGTGGATCGTGGCGGCGCTGAATGTATTTATCCGGGACACGGAGCAGTTTGTTGCCGTCCTGATGCAGGTCGGATTTTGGGCGACCCCCATCTTTTGGGACATCAATATGATGCCACCGAAAGTCCGGCCCTTTCTGAAGCTGAATCCCATGTTCTACCTGGTCCAGGGGTACAGGGAG